>Ga0207684_10003777_pt1 | contig 14629 bp, 13 predicted proteins | sample KBSK5501metaG_FD_184342 | JGI IMG/M metagenome (GOLD analysis project Ga0207684, IMG submission 184342) | Corn, switchgrass and miscanthus rhizosphere microbial communities from Kellogg Biological Station, Michigan, USA - KBS K5-50-1 metaG... | ecosystem: Host-associated > Plants > Roots >...
GGCTCCCTCTTCCGGGAGCGATACCGCGACAGAAAGACCGGCCAGCTCAAGGTGTGCCGAACCTGGATGATGAAGCTCTGGGTGGGCGGCAAGCCCCTGAAACGATCGGCCCGCACGACCTCGCGTACCGTGGCGAGCCAGCAACTCGAGCAGTGGAAGGCGCAGATCCGTCAGGGCACGTACCTGCCCGACGCCGACCAGACGCGGTTCGACGACCTCGCCACCCTCCTGCTCGACGAGTACCGCGCAAACGGTCGGAAGTCCCTCGGGCGGGCCGCAGCCGCGGTCGATCACCTGAAGGAGTTCTTCACCGGCTGGCGAGCACAGGCGCTCTCGTCGGACCGGGTCCTCGGCTATGTCCGGCACCGGCAACAACAACGCGCCGCCAACGCCACCATCAACCGGGAGCTGGCCGCGCTCAAGCGCATGTTTCGCCTCGGGGAGCGCGCCGGCAAGATTGTCCGGCGCCCCTTCGTCGATCTCCTGCAGGAGCACAATGCGCGCACGGGCTTCTTCGAGCGCGAGGAGTGCCATGCCGTCCTCGCCCACTTGCCTGACGACCTCCAGGCGGTGTTCACCGTCGCCTCCCTCACCGGCTGGCGCGTGAAGTCGGAGATCCTGACGCGGCAGTGGGCCCACGTCGACTTCCAGAGCGGCTGGCTGCGCCTGGAGCCGGGCGAGACCAAGAACGCGGAAGGCCGGCAGTTCCCGCTCACCCCCGCCCTGCGGGCCGTGCTCGAGCGCCAGCGCGCGCGGACCCTGGCGGTCGAGAAAGCCACACGCGCGATCATCCCGTGGCTGTTCCATCGCACCGGGCGGCCGATCAAGTCTTTCCGCCGGGCCTGGGTGACGGCCTGCACGGCCGCCGGCCTGTCCGGCCGCATCCCGCACGACTTCCGCCGGACCGCCGTCCGGAACCTCGAGCGGGCAGGCGTCCCCCGGTCCACCGCCATGAAGATGGTCGGGCACAAGACGGAGAGCATCTACCGGCGCTACGCCATCGTGGACGAGACCATGCTCAAGGAAGGGGCCGCGAAGCTGCACACGCTCCACGAGGCGCAGGCGCCCGCCGCCTCCGTCATCCCGCTCACCAAGGCCAGCCGCACGAAGCGCGTCAGTTCGAGTACCGTCCGAGTCAGCCAGGCCCAGCGCGCGCGGCGGGTCCGAGCAGCGCGGGCTAAGTCGTTGCGGGCGGGCGAGAAAACAATGGTGGGCTGGGACGGGATTGAACCGCCGACACCAGGATTTTCAGTCCTGTGCTCTACCAACTGAGCTACCAGCCCACCACGAGCTACCGAGGATACCAGAAGGAGACGGGATCGTCTACGGAACCCATTGGAAACTACGGGAAAACCGCCCCTCGCCCTGCCCTCTCCCGATGGGGAGAGGGGGCTAAGCTTTCCTGTCCTCGTCGAAGTCGGCGCCGGTGTCGGATTCGAAGACGATGTGGTCGTCGTCGTCGACCGTGAAGGCTTCGTGCAAGACGAATGGCACGTCGTGCTGGACCAGGAAGCGGGTCAGGCGGGCGACGGCGACGGGGTGGGAGTCGAGGTGGAAGGACAGCGCCAGGTCGCCGATCTCGTCGATGGCGAAGAAGGCCCAGTTGCCGACCACGAGGGCTTCCGTGTCGGGCTCCCAGGTGACGCCGCCATCGAACTCTTCCGAGCCCTGCGCGAGGTCGTGGAGCTCCTGGAGCTTGGCGCGGCGTTGCGTGTCGTCCACTGCTCGCCCCTCACCCTGCCCTCTCCCCGCTGGGGAGACGGTTAGAAGCCCTTGAACACATCGTCGGCGGCCATCTCGCGGAAGGCTTTTTCGTGGGCCGCGATGGAGCGCTCGATGTCGATGTCAGTGTGGACGGCGGAGATCCAGCCGTGGTGGCTCGCGCAGTCGACGCCGTTGTTGAGCAGCGCGCAGCGCAGCAGGTGATAGAGGTCGCCGCGGCGCGGGCGGTCGAAGCCGGCGAGACCGGGCTTGCCCTCGAACGAGACGTGGAAGATGGACGCCTCGCCGAAGCAGGTGCCGGGGACGCCGGCGCGCTTCATCGCCTCCGACAAGCCCGAGCGCAGCTCGTCGCCCGCCTTGTTGGCGCGGGCGTGCAGGGAGCCGTCGGCCACCAGCTCGAGGGTGGCGATGGCGGCCGCGGCGCAGACCGGGTTGGAGTTGAACGTGCCGTTCTGGGCCACGCGCTGGCTCCGGTCGAAGACCGGGTCGCCGCGGTGGGCCATCATCGCGAGCAGCTCCTTCTTGCCGACGACGGCGGCGCCGGGCAGGCCGCCGGCCACGATCTTGGCGAGCGTGGTCATGTCGGGCGTCACGCCGAAGTAGGCCTGGGCGCCGCCGGGCGCATAGCGGAACCCGGTGATGACCTCGTCGAAGATCAGCACCACGTTGTGGCGCTGGGTGAGGCTGCGCAGCTCCTGAAGGTAGCCGGGAATGGTGGGCGTGGTGCCGGACTGGCCGCCCGCCGGCTCCAGGATCACCGCCGCGACGTCACCGCGCTCCAGCATCAGCTCCACCGCCTTGATGTCGTTGGGCGGGCACACGAGCAGCTGGTCGAGGACCGAGGCCGGCACGCCGGCCGACATGGGCACGTCGTAGGGCGGGTTCACCGCGGCGACCACGCCGTCGTGCCAGCCGTGGAAGTGACCCTGGAACTTCACCACCTTGTTGCGGCCGGTGTAGGCCCGCGCGATGCGCAGGGCCAGATGCGTCGCCTCGGTGCCCGACATGGCGAAGCGCACCATCTGCGCCGAGGGGATCAGCTTGGTGATCAGCTCGGCCCAGCGCACCTCCAGCTCGTGGCTGGCGCCGAAGTGGGTGCCGCGCGCGGCCTGCTCCTGGATGGCCTTCACCACCGCGGGATGGCAGTGGCCCAGGAAGAGCGCGCCGTGGCCCATCCAGTAATCGATGTACTCGTGGCCGTCCACGTCCCACTTGTGCGAGCCCTGCGCGCGCTCCACGTAGACCGGAAACGGCTTCATGTGGCGGCCGTCGTGGGTGACGCCGCCCGGGATGACGCCCCGGGCGCGGTCGTAGAGGGCGGCCGACTTGGGATGCATGGCGTGGTAGGTCTCGATCACGCGCGACTGGGCTGCGCTCATTCGCTCGGGCCTCCGGTACGACGAGGGGATTCCAGAACTCGCAACAGCTCAAGCATGCCGATGTGAGCGGGTAAAGGCAAGCCGTCCACGGTGGGCTCGCGGCGGTGGGTGAGGCCGTCGACGGCGCCGGCGTCGACACAGGCCCGCACCATGGCCTGCTCCTCCTCGGCTGCGTGCAGCAGGGGCCGGCCGGCGAGACGGCCCAGCTCGGCCACGATGCCGTAGGCGCCCCAGTTCGAGACGCCGGCCACCACCAGGTGCCTCACCTTCACGGTGGACGCGATCCGGCGGAACACCGAGCCGGCGCGGGCCACGCGGGCGTGCACGGCGCCCATGCCGATCTCGTTGCCACCATCGCCCACGCCGATGGTGACCACGCGCGCGGGCGCAGCCAGGAACAGCTCGTCGAGCGCGCCGTTCCACTCGGTGAGCGACCGGCCGCGGGCGCTTCTGTAGTGGCCGTCGAGGGCGCGGCCCGGGCGCTCGATGGCGACCAGATGCGTGGGCTTGTGCTCGGCCAGCAGTCGTCGCGCAACCTCGCGCGCCCCGCCGGAGGCCACGTCCGCGTGCGCCACCTGGAAGGTCTCCACCGCGGCGGGCTCGCCCAGCGCCTTGAGCGCGGCCTGCAGCGGCGGCACCGCGACCGCGTCGGTGATGTAGGTCACCTCGGCGCCAAGCGCGCGCAGGGCGCGACCGAGGCACGCGGTGCCGGGCGGGCCGTCGGTCTCGGGCAGGCCGGGGCCCACCGCAAACCCGGTGGTCAGCAGCACGCGCCGGCTCCGGCGGAGCGCGCGGGCCGCCGCGGTGGCGCCCCCGCGCACGAAGAAGGCGGCGATGCCCCGGCCCCCCGGGTCCAGAGCCATCAGGTGGTCGATCATCGGCGCACGCGCTCGACCGGCCCGCTACCGCTTGGGCGCGCCGGGTCGGGCGGGCGCGGGGCGAGAGGCCGGCGCATCGGGCTGCGGAAGCATGAAATTCAGGAGGACCGCTTCGCTGCCCTCCTTGTCGAAGGTCACGATCAGCCCGAGCTTGTAGAAGAAGGTGTCCTGCCCGTCCTGATCGGAGATGCCGTCGGGTATGCCGAACCCCTGGACCACCGTGTTCCTGCCGAAGATCTTGGGCTTGGGCTCGAGCCGCAGCACGCGGACCACCGCCGGCTTGTAGCCCTGCGGCGTGAGCAGGCCGTAGTCCACGGTCATCCGCTGGATGCCGCCCGGAGCGCGCGCGCCCTCGTAGACCCACTGGATCGTGTCGTAGCTCTCCACCTTCGCGCGCGCCTCCTTGCTGGGCGCCCCGTAGAGCGCACGCACCTGCTCGATCGTGGTCACGCCGGGCTCGATGCCGCCCCAGTCCAGGGCCGACGCCGGCGCCCCGAGGACGAGCGCCGACCACAACACGAGGGCGCCGGCCAACACGCGCATCATCAGAAGCCGATCGCGGCGCCGTCGCCGCGCGGATCGGCGCCGCCGCGCAGCGTGCCGTGCTCGAGCGTGATGCCGTGGGCGTGGCCCATGCGCGTGAACCAGTCCGACACCGGGGTGACGTTGTGGCCCTTGCGGGCGAGCGCGGCACGCACCGCCTCGGGCACGCGGCTCTCGATGCGCACCTGATCGGCCACGTCGCCGGGGTCGATGGGTCCGGCCACGAAGCGAGGCCGCTCGATGGCCTCCTGGATCTCCATGCCGTAGTCGAGGGCGTTGGTCAGTGACTGGGTGTGGAACATGGCCTGCCCGTCGCCGCCCATGTTGGAGTAGCCCAGCACCGGTTGATCCCCGCGCGTGACCACGCAGGCGATCAGGGTGTGAAACGGTCGCTTGCCCGGAGCGAAGCAGTTGGGGTGCGCGGGGTCGGTGTTGAAGTACGCGCCGCGGTTCTGCAGCACCACGCCGGTGTCGGGGGCCACCACCGCCGAGCCGAATCCCTTGTAGAGGCTCTGGATGACGCTCATGATGTTGCCCCGCCCGTCGGCCACCACGAAGCCGGTGGTGTCGCCGTCGAGGTTGCCCCACTGAAGCCACTGCGCCTTGTCGGGATCGAAGGCGCGGCGGCGGCGCTCCGCGTAGGCCTTGCTCAAGAGCGCCTCGACCGGCACGCGCTCGCGGCCGGGATCGGCGACCCAGCGGTTGCGGTCGGCGTAGGCCAGCTTGGTCAGCTCGATGAGCAGGTGCAGGTGCTCGGGCGAGTGGTGCTCGTACCGCCTGAGATCGAAGCCCTCGAGCAGGTTGAGCGTCAGCAGCGCGGCCAGGCCCTGAGTGGGCGGCGGCGTCTCATACACGGTGTAGCCGCGGTAGGTGGACGAGATGGGCTCGCCCCATTCGCCTTCGTGCGCGGCCAGGTCCTCGTCGGTGAGGAAGCCCTCCGCCTGCATCCGCTCCGCGATCGCGCGCGCGACGCGGCCCTTGTAGAAGAGCTCCGGCTCGCCTCCGAGCTCGGTGAGCGTGCGGGCCAGGTCGGGCTGGCGGAAGCAGGTGCCCGTCTTCGGGAACTGGCCGCCGGAGGCGAAGACACGGTGCCATTCGAGATCGGCCACCGTGGGGGCCTTCTCTCGGATGGCCTGCGCGACCACGTCGGAGAGGGGGAAACCCTCGCCCGCGTAATGGATGGCCGGCTCGAGCAGCGTGGCCAGCGGCCGCGTGCCGAAGCGGTCGAGCAGCATGCGCCAGCCGCGCGTGGCCCCGGGCACCGAGACCGAGCCCGGCCCCGTGTTGGGCACCGCCGCGAGCCCGCGCCGGCCGAGCTCGTCGAGCGTGGCCCGCGAGCCCGAGCGCCCCCCGCCGTTCAGGAAATGTACGCGGCGCGTGGCGGCCTCGTAGTAGAGGCAGAAGATGTCGCCGCCCACGCCGCAGAAGTTGGGCTGGGTGACCGCGAGCACCGCGTTGGTGGCGATGGTGGCGTCCACCACATTGCCGCCCGCCTTCAGCACGTCCACGCCCGCCAGCGAGGCCAGCGGGTGACACGAAGCCACCATCCCGCGCCGTCCCATGGGCGCCTGGCGGTGCGCGTAACCGATCTGGGGCATCCTAGCCCTCGGAGAACATGCGGGTGATCTCGTCCTGGGGAAACGTGGGCATGGGGCGCGCGTGGCCGCCGCTGGCCAGGCGCACGCCGTCCGATGGATCCGTCACCCGGCCGATGGCCGTGCAGTCGACGCCGGCGCTGCGGCAGGCCGCGGTCACGCGCTCGACATCTGCGGCGTCCACCGCCAGCAGCAGCGAGCCCGACGCGATGGTGCCGAGAGGATCGAGCCCGAAGGCCTCGCAGAGCACGCGGCCCTCGCGAAGGACCGGAACGCGCTCGCGGTCCACGCGCAGGCCTACGTCGGCCGCCTGCGCCAGCTCCCAGCAGGCGGTCGCCACGCCGCCTTCCGTCGGATCGTGCATGGCGTGCACGCGCGCGGCTTCGCAGGCGGCACGGGCCTCCGGGACTACGCTGATGCCGGGCCGGCGCAGGAAATCGCGCGCCCTCTTCACCACGTCGGCGGCCACACCGCGCCGCGCCGCTTCCGCCGCGTGCTCACGGGCCATGATCGCGGCGCCCTCGAGCGGCACGCCCTTGGTGAGCAGCAGGATGTCGCCGGGCCGCGCGCCGCCGGTGGTCACCAACCGGTCCTTCGCCACCTCGCCCAGCATGCAGCCGGACACGATCGCCCGCGGCAGCCCGGCCGTCACTTCGGTATGGCCACCGATGAGGGCCACGCCCAGCTCCGCGCACGCCTCCCCCACGTCGGCGAAGAGCCGCTCCACCGCAGTCTCGGTGGCGCCGCCCTCCGGCAGCAGCACGGTGGCGAGGAACCAGAGCGGCCGCGCCCCGCGCACCGCGAGATCGTTGGCGTTGACGTGCAGCGCGTACCAGCCGGCCTCGTCCGTGGCGAAGGTGATGGGATCGGCGGTCGCGACGAGGTAACGGTCGCCCATGTCGAGCACGGCGGCGTCCTCACCCACCCGGGGGCCGACGATCACGCGCGGAGCCGCCGGCGCGTGCTTGGCGAGGAGCCGTTCGAGCAGCTGGGGCGGGAGCTTGCCGACGGGGAGGGCGGGCATCGCCCCCGTAGTATAGCTCAGTAATTTCGCTATGATGGCCCCGTGCCGACCCCGCTCCTCGAATGCGTGCCCAATGTCAGCGAAGGGCGGAACCGCGAGAACCTGGCTCACCTGGAGCGGGCCATCACCGTGGTTCGGGGCGTCCGCCTCGCCTCCGTCCACATGGATCCCGATCACCACCGCTCCGTCTTCACCTTTCTGGGCGCGCCCGAGCCGGTGCAGGCGGCGGCCCTCTCGCTCGCGCGCGCCGTGTTCGAGACGGTGGACATGCGCGCCCACCACGGCATCCACCCGCGCCTGGGGGCGCTCGACGTGCTGCCCTTCGTGCCGCTACGCGATGTGACCATGGCCGACGCCGCGGCGGTGGCGCGCACGGTGGCTGCGCGACTGGCCGCCGATCATCAGCTGCCGGTCTATCTGTACGGCGCCGCCGCCACCGCGCCCGAGCGCCGCTCCCTGCTGGCGGTCCGCGCCGGGCAGTACGAAGGGCTGCCGACGCGCCTCGCCGATCCGTCGTGGCGCCCCGACTACGGGCCGGCGCGCTTCGACGCGCGGCTCGGCGCGGTGCTCGTCGGCGCCCGCGACGTCCTCGTGGCGTACAACGTGTGGCTCGACACCAACGACGTGATCGCGGCACGCGCCATCGCCCGCGCTGTGCGCGAGTCCGCGGGCGGGCTGCCCGCGCTCCAGGCCATGGGCGCGCGGCTCGAGCGGCGTGGCATCGCGCAGGTGGCGATGAACCTGCTCGACTATCGCCTGACGTCCCTGCCGCGGGCCTTCGACGCGGTGCGGGCCGAGGCGGCCCAGCGTGGCATCGGCGTGCGCCGCGGCGAGCTGGTGGGCCTGGCGCCGCGCGCGGCCTTCGCGGGGCGCAGCCCGGAGAGTGTCGGGCTGGTGGACTGGAGCGACGAGAGCTACCTGGAGAGCTACGTCTAGACCACCCCTCACTTTCGAATTCGCTAGAACAGCGGGGTGGCGGCGCGGAGGGCGGCACCGACCAGGGGCTTGGGGTAGATGCCCATGATCACCACGCCCAGCACGCAGAGGAAGATGCAGAAGGAGAGCAGCGGCGCCACCGGGATGGGGTCGCGCCGCTCGGGCGCATCGATGTACATGCGCTTCGCCACCAGCAGGTAGTAGAAGAGCGCCACCACCGTCAGCACCGCGCCCACCAGCACCAGCCAGTAGAGACCCTGCTCGGCCGCCGCCCAGAACACGTAGAACTTCGCCCAGAAGCCCGCCACGAACGGGATGCCGCCAAGCGAGAGCAGGAAGAGCAGCATGCTCAGCGCGAGGATCGGCGAGCGCTGGGCCAGCCCGCGGTAGGCCGCGATGGACTCGGAGCCCTCGGCCTGAGCCACCGCTTCCACCACCAGGAAGGCGCCCATGTTCCCGAAGAGGTAGGCCACCAGGTAGAAGAGCATCATCGCTGCCCCGTTGGCCGAGACGGCGGCGAAGCCCACCAGCATGTAGCCGATGTGCGCCACGCCCGAGTACGCGAGCAATCGCTTCACGTTCTGCTGCGGGAGGGCCATCAGGTTGCCGCCGATGATGGTGACGGTGGCCAGGCCCGCGGCCGCCGGCACCCAGTAGAGCACGCGGTCGCCCATGCCTTCGAGATAGAGCCGGAAGATGACCACGAAGCCGGCCGCCTTGGGCGCCACCGAAAGCCAGGCCACGAAGGGCGTGCTCGCGGCCTCGTAAGTGTCGGGCACCCACATATGGAACGGGAAGGCGGCGATCTTGAAGCCGAGGCCGCCCAGCGCCAGCAGCATGCCGAGCAGCATCATGGGGTGCCCGGCGGAGAGCGTCCGCGCCATGCCGCGCACGTCGGTGGTGCCGGCCATGCCGTACATGAACGAGAGGCCGTAGGCGAGCACCGCCGAGGAGACCGTGCCCACCAGGAAGAACTTCAGCGCGGCCTCCACCGCCTCGGGCTCGCGCTTGAGGAAGCCGGCCAGGTAGTAGAGCGGGATCGACATCAGCTCGAAGGCCACGAAGAGCAGCACCAGGTCGCGGGCCGAGCTCAGCACCAGCATGCCGAGCAGCGAGGCCAGGATGGCCAGGTAGTACTCGGTGGCCCGCCGGGCGAAGGCCACGGCCCGCAGCGGCAGCGAGGCGAGCACGCCGATCAAGGTGGCCAGGATGAACAATCGTTTGGCGAACAGAGCCAGCTCGTCCTGCACGAAGGCGCCGCCGAACAGCTCGGTTCCCCCCTCCACGCGCCAGGAGAGGCCGAAGAGGAGCACGAGCCCGATCCCGGCGAGCACGCCGACCCGCCGCTTGTCCGCCGAAGGCATGAAGAGGCCGACGAAGAAAACGAGCAGCATGAGCACGCCCAGGCCCAGCTCGAGCACGAGCGAGCCGGCCGCCTCGAGCCCGCTCACTGGAGCACCCACAGGCGGTTGAGCAGCGGCATCGTGGCGGTGTCGACCGGGCCCAGGACGAGCGACGGCCACACTCCGAAGAGCACGATCACGAACGCCAGGATCCAGAGCGCCACCCATTCGGGGCCTCGCGCGTCGGGCAGGTTCTGGAAATGCGGGTCGGGCGAGGGCGGGCCCCAGAAGATCTGCTTGGTGACGCGCAGGACGTAGACCGCGGTGAGATACGCGCCGCCGACCGCGGGGAAGAGCCACCAGGCATGCGAGGACTGCCAGGCCCCGAGGAAGGTGAGAAACTCGGCCACGAAGCCCGCGGTGGCGGGCAGCCCCAGCGAGGACAGGCCCGCGATGGTGAACGCGGTCGCGATGCCCGGCATCATCCGCCCGAAGCCGCCCATCTTGAAGAGCTCGCGCGAGTGCGCCTTCTCGTAGACCAGGCCGACCAGGGCGAAGAAGAGACCGGTCATGATCCCGTGGGCGAACATCTGGTAGACGGAGCCGTTCAACCCCACCTCGGTCAGGGTGGCGGCGCCCAGCATCACCACCCCCATATGCGAGACCGAGGAGTACGCGATCACGTACTTCAGATCGGTCTGGGCCATGGCCGAGAACGCGCCGTAGACGATGTTGATGCAGGCGATGGTGCCCACGAGCCACGACCATTGGAGCGTCGCGTCCGGGAGCAGACCCATACCGAGCCGGACCACGCCGTAGGCCCCGAGCTTCATCAAGACGCCCGCGTGCAGCATGGAGACGGCGGTCGGCGCCGAGGCGTGGCCGTCGGGCGACCAGGTGTGCAGTGGCCAGATGCCGGCTAGGATGCCGAAGCCGACGTAGAAGGCGAGGAACACCCAGGACTGCAGCTTCGGGTCGAACTGGCTCAGCTCCATCTCGAGGAAGGAGAACGACGACGAGTCACCCGCGACGTAGAGGGCGAGGATGCCGACCAGGATGAAGGCCGACCCGAAGAGCAGGTACAGGGTCAGCTTCATCGCCGCGTATTCCTTCGTGCCCACGCCGGTGCGGCCGAAGGCCCAGCCGAAGATGCCCTGGGGCCGCACCTCGCCGCTCGAGCCCCAGATGCCGATCAGCAGGTACATCGGCAGCACCGCGATCTCGTAGAACAGGAAGAGCACGAACAGGTCGAGCGAGACGAAGACCCCGTAGACGCCCGTCACCAGGATCAGGAGGAGGGCGTAGAACTCCTGGCTGCGCACCTTCACGGTCCACGAGGCCCACGCCCCCGCGAAGATGATGATCGACGTGAGGAGGATCATCAGCAGGCTCATGCCGTCGGCGCCGAGCTGGTAGTTGATGCCGAGCGCGGGCACGAGCGGCAGGTCCTCGTAGAACTGGAAGTCCGCCGCCTCCCGGTCGTAGGCCACGTAGATGGCGATCGAGAGGATCAGGGGGATCGCGGTGGCGGCGAGGGCGAGCGCGCGCACCAGGAGCGCGCTGCGGCGCGCGAGGAACATGATGAGCAGCGCGCCCACGAAGGGCGACCAGGTGATCACGGAAAGGACCGGGAAGCTGCTCATTCTGGGCGCGTTTCGCTGGACGACGTCGCGTGGCGGTTGGGCCTCTTCGCGCATGCGCTCATCGGGGCGACCTGGCTCATCGGGGCCACCGCATCCAGACCATGAGGAGGAGGACGCCGAGGGCGATGCCGTAGACGTAGTCCTGGGCCTGCCCCGACTGGATCCGCCGCAGCCGGTCGCCCAGCGTCAGCGTCCACGCACTCAGCGCGTTCAGGACGCCGTCCACGATGTAGCGGTCCACCCAGCCGGTCACTCGCGCCAGGGCGAGGATGCCCTGCCGGTAGATCAGCGCGAAGAGATCGTCGAGCCAGAAGCGCTCCACCGCGGCCTCGCCGATCACCGAGAGGCGCCGGAACAGCCACTCGGGGCTGATCACGCGTAGCCCGTAGACGAGCCACGCGAGCGCGATGCCTCCGATCGCGACCAGCACCGCCAGGGGGGTCAGCCAGAAGGGAGGCTTGAACTCGGTTTCCGGGCGCCAGACCGCGACCCAGATGCCGATGACCATGGCCAGCGCGGCCAGGATCCAGAGCGGCACCGTCATGCTGGCGGGCGCGTCGTGGGCGTGGCCGCCGGGCGCGTCGCGGTCTCCGGCGTGGTCCGGCACCGCCGCCGGCTCGCCCAGGAACGCGATGAAGACCACGCGAAACATGTAGAACGCGGTGAGCAAGGCGGTCAGCACCAGCATGACGAAGGGCACCGTGAGGCCGCCCACCCAGGCCGCGCCCAGGATCTCCTCCTTGGAGAAGAAGCCGGCGAAGAAGGGGATGCCGGCCAGCGAGAGCGTGCCGATCAGGAACACGGCGACGGTCTGCGGCATCCGACGCGCGAGCCCGCCCATCCCGAAGATGTCGTTGCTGCCGATCGCGTGGATGACCGCGCCCGCGGCCAGGAAGAGCAGCGCCTTGAACACCCCGTGGGTCAGCAGGTGCAGGAAGCCCGCGCCCGCGAAGCCGGCGCCGATGGCCGTCATCATGTAGCCGAGCTGTGAGACGGTGGAATACGCCAGCACCCGCTTGATATCATGCTGCACGCAAGCCAGCGTCGCGGCCAGCAACGCGGTGAAGGCGCCGATCCAGCCGACTGCGGTCAGGACATCCGGGGTTCGCTCGAAGAGGAAGGCGGTGCGGAAGAGCAGGTACACTCCCGCGGTCACCATGGTGGCGGCGTGGATCAGGGCCGAGACCGGGGTCGGGCCCTCCATCGCGTCGGGCAGCCAGACGTGGAACGGGAACTGGGCCGACTTGCCGGCGGCGCCCAGGTAGATGAAGAAGGTGACCAGGCCGAGCCCGGCGAGCACCTCGCTGCCCCCCTGCGCCATCTCGAACAGCTCGGAGAAGTCGAAGGTGCCGGTGCGGCTCCAGAGCATCACGATGCCGATCAGGAAGAACACGTCGCCGGCCTTGGTGATCCAGAAGGCCTTCACGGCCGCCCGCGCCGCCTCCGGTCGCGCGTACCAGTAGCCGATCAGCAGATAAGAGCAGAGGCCCACCAGCTCCCAGCAGATGAAGAGCTGGACGAAGTTGGGGGCCACGACCAGCCCCATCATCGAGAAGGCGAAGAGCGACTGATAGGCGTAGTAGCGTCCGAGCGAGGCCGGCGGCTCCTCCGCGAGATAGCCCACCGAGTAGACCTGGACCAGGAAGGAGACGAGGGCCACCAGGATCAGCATCAGCGTGGAATCCGCGTCGGCGAGCACGCCCACCGAGGTGAGCACGCCGTCCTCCACCGGGATCCATTCCCACAGCGTCCGGCGGGCCACCTCGGGCACGGTCGCGCGCCAGGCCGAGACGGCGGCGAGCAGCGCCCCCGCCGAGAAGACGATGGACACCCCCGCGGCGGGCTTGCCGGAGCGCCGCAGCGGGTAGACGAGGCCCAGCAGCAGGAACGCGAGGCCGGGCGCCAGCCAGGCCCAGAGCGCGAAGGTGCCGGAAGCGGCCATGGGGCGCGCGTTATCCCTTGAGCAGATCCAGGTGATCCGCCACCGCGGTGCGCCGGATGCGGAAGATCAGGATGACGAGGGCCAGGCCCAGCGCCACCTCCGCCACCGTGATGGAGATCGTGAACACGGTGAAGACCATGCCCGAGACGTCGCCCAGGAAGCGGGCGAAGGCCACCAGGTTGATGTTGACCGCGTTCAGCATCAGCTCGATGCCGAGCAGGATGCCGATGGTGTTGCGCCGGGTGATGACGCCGAACAGGCCGATGCAGAACAGCACCGCGGCGAGCGTGAGATAGGCCTGTAGCGTCATCAGTCGTCGGGTCGGGCGAAGTAGAGGGCGCCGAGGAGCGCGGCCAGGAACAGCACGCCCAGGAGCTCGAAGGGCAGCACGTAGGTGGTGAGCAGACTCTGGCCGATGGCGCGGGTCAGATCGCCCGACACCGCGGGCCGGGGCACCGTGAGTGGCCCCCGGCGGAAGATCGCGAGGAGGGCCACCAGCAGCGCGCCCGCGATGATGAAGCCGGTGAAGAGCTGGCGGCTCGTCTGGGTGATGCGGTCGCCCACGAGCCGCTCCGTGACCACGATGGCGAAGACCGCGATCGTGACCACGCCGCCCGCGTAGAGCAGGAGCTGGACCGCGGCGAGGAACTCGGCGTCGAGGGCGAGGAAGAGGCCGGCGGTCGCGGTCAGCGAGAGAGCCAGGTAGAGCACGGAGTGGAAGAGGTTCCGGGTCAGGACCACCGCGAGGGCCGAGGCCAGCAGCGCGACCGCGAGCCCCCAGAAGGCTATCGGCTCCAGGCTCACTCGGCGCTGCCTCCCGGCTTGGCCGCGGGCGCTCCGGCCTTGGCGGGCTCGCCCTCGGCGCGCGGCGCCTTGGGCGGCGTCTGCATGTCGCGCAGCAGGTTGCCGGTCGCCCACGAGGGCTCGAACCGGAGGCCGATGTCGTGGAGCCGGTCCTTGTCGAGCAGCATCTCCCGGCGGTCCGCCGTCGACATGTCGAACGACTTCATCATGATGATGGCGTCGGTCGGGCACACCTGGACACATAGCTCGCAGAACTCGCAGGCGTACAGCTCCAGCGTGAAGGTCTTGGCGAAGTTGCGCTTCTCGGCCTTGAGCATCTCCACCTTGATGACCTGAGGCGGGCAGATGTACTCGCAGAGCCGGCAGCCGATGCAATTCTCCTCGCCGGTCTCCCGGTCGTAGGTGAGCGCGAGCAGGCCGCGGTAGCGGTCGGGATACGTGCGCGTCTTGTCGGGATAGTGGACGGTCACCGGCCGGCGGATCAGGTTGATCAGGGTCACCTTCATGGCGCGCGCGACGGCTCGTACCAGGCCGTAGAGATCGCCCCAGAAGCCGTCGCCGAGCCGCCTAGCCATTGCCGGCGCCCATCAGGACTACCACGAGGGCCGTCGCCATCAGGAGCAGCAGGCTCGCGGGCAAGAGCAGCTTCCAGGAGATGGCGAGGATCTGGTCGACCCGGATGCGAACGAAGCTCCAGCGGATCCAGGTCACCAGGAGGAACACGAACATCGCCTTGAGCAGGAACCAGAGGGCGCCCCACCACGGGGAGGTGTCCGCCCACGGGCCCGCCCACGCGCCCAGGAACAAGAGCGCGCCAAGA
>Ga0207684_10003779_pt1 | contig 14618 bp, 13 predicted proteins | sample KBSK5501metaG_FD_184342 | JGI IMG/M metagenome (GOLD analysis project Ga0207684, IMG submission 184342) | Corn, switchgrass and miscanthus rhizosphere microbial communities from Kellogg Biological Station, Michigan, USA - KBS K5-50-1 metaG... | ecosystem: Host-associated > Plants > Roots >...
CGCTCTCGAAATCAAAGCGTCGGTCTTGTAGACGATGCCGGCGTCCACATCGCCTGATTCCACCGCCGCCAGCGCCGAGCGCACGTTGGCGGTCGGAATGACCCTCGGCGCGATCCGATCCCACACGCCCACCCTTCGCAAGTATTCCTTCGCGTAGGCGCCGGCCGGTGCGTTGTCCGGTGAAGCGATTGCGACTCTACGAACGGAAAGAAGATCGCGCGGCGATGCAATCCTGAGGCGGCTGTCGGCAGGAACGATGACGACCAGTCTGTTCGACAAAATCTTGCGCCGGCTTCCGGCGACGATCAGGCCCCGTTGCTCGAGCCGGTCCATCGAAGGCTCATCCGCCGAGATGAAGATATCCGCCGGCGCTCCTTCCATGATCTGCCGCGCGAGCAGACCCGACGCGCCGAAGTTGAAGACCACTGAGGCGGCGTGATAGCGCGAAACGATCGCCTGCAGCGCGTCGGAGAGGCTGGCGGCGGCGGAGACCCGAATCGTGACAGCGAGGATGACGCCGAGCATGGTCGATCTCTATGGCCAAGTATATCGGCCTTTGGAGTGCGGCGGCTTGCCGCCGCTTTGAAAGCGGTGCCAAGGCACCGCACTCCAAAGACTATCGCAGCAATCGCCGCAGCTCTCGGAGCGCCGGCGTGGAAGCCCGCTCGCTGGCCTTGGTCATCCGCCGGTAGAGGCGCAGAACGGCGCGGCCCGCGGGAGTCAGCTTCGCGCCGCCGCGTCGCGATCCGCCGCGCGCAGCCTCAACCAGCGGCTCGCGAAAGCGTTCGTTCATGATTCGGATCAACGTCCAGGCCCGCATGTACGACATGCCGAGCTCCGCGGCCGCATCGCGAATCGAGCCGCTGCGTTCTAACGCCTCCAGAAGATCGGCCTTGCCGGGACCGAGGATGATGGTGTCTTCGTCGTCGACGATGCGAAGGCGGGCAAGGAGGCGGTACTTGGGATTACGCCTTTTCACGAGGATGACGGCCGCTACGGCGGCCGTCACATCGACGACATGGAGTTCAGGAACTCGCTGTTCGTCCGCGTCTTCTCGAGCTTCTCGATCAGCAGCTCCATCGACTCGACAGTCGACAGCGGCGAGAAAACTTTGCGAAGCACCCAGATGCGATTCAGCTCGTTGCGCTCGAGCAGCAGCTCTTCCTTGCGCGTGCCCGACTTGTTGATATCGATGGCCGGGAAGACGCGCTTGTCGGAGAGCTTGCGATCGAGATGCACTTCCATGTTGCCGGTGCCCTTGAACTCCTCGAAGATCACGTCGTCCATGCGCGAGCCGGTGTCGATCAGCGCGGTGGCGATGATCGTCAGCGAGCCGCCTTCCTCGACGTTGCGCGCCGAGCCGAAGAATCGCTTCGGACGCTGCAGCGCGTTGGAGTCCACGCCGCCCGACAACACCTTCCCCGACGGCGGCACGACGGTGTTGTAGGCGCGCGCCAGACGCGTGATGGAGTCGAGAAGAATGACGACGTCGCGCTTGTGTTCCACCAGGCGCTTGGCCTTCTCGATGACCATCTCCGCGACCTGCACGTGACGGGAGGCCGGCTCGTCGAAAGTCGATGAGATGACCTCGCCCTTCACCGAGCGCTGCATGTCGGTCACTTCCTCCGGGCGCTCGTCGATCAACAGCACGATCAGCGTGATCTCGGGATGATTGTTGGTGACGGAGTTGGCGATGGCCTGCAGCACCATGGTCTTGCCGGTGCGCGGCGCGGCCACGATCAGTCCGCGCTGCCCCTTGCCGACCGGAGCGATCAGGTCGAGAACCCGCGCCGACATGTTGGTCGGCACTTCCAGCTTGATGCGCTTGTCGGGATAGAGCGGGGTCAGATTGTCGAACAGGATTTTCTCGCGCGCGACGTCGGGGTGCTCGAAGTTGACCGCCTCGACCTTGATCAGCGCGAAGTAGCGCTCCCCTTCTTTCGGCGGACGCACCTGGCCGAGACGGTGTCGCCGGTGTGCAAGTCGAATCGCCGGATTTGTGAAGGAGAAACATAGATATCATCTGGTCCTGGTAAATAGTTATATTCTGGCGCGCGGAGAAATCCGAACCCGTCCGGCAGGCACTCCAGCACCCCTTCGGAAAAAATCAGGCCGCTCTTCTCGGTCTGGGCCTGCAGGATCGAGAAGATCAGATCCTGCTTGCGCATGCCCGTCGCGTTCTCGATTCCGAGGTCTTTGGCGAGCTTGGAGAGATCGGGAAGCTTCATCTCCTTCAGAACCCGGATGTCGATCGTCTCGGCGGCCTGGGTCTGCTCCGGCCGCCTCTGCGGCCGCGGTTCTTCAACGGCCGGGGGAGCCTCAGGCTCCGCCACTGCAGCCTGGACGGCCTGCTCGCCGTTGTCGTTCGGCGTTTCCTCGACCGCCACCGCCGCGGCCGGCTCCTCACCGGCCGCTTTTTCCGCTTTCGGCTTGCGCGCTTTGCGCGCCGGCTTCTCCGCTTTCTCTTCGGGTGGAGTCTCAACCGCCGTTGCTGTCGATTCGTTATCGAATTCTTGTTCGCTCATTTTTTGTAAACCTCGTCTCACAGTCTCGACGCGATCTCGCGCCTCACCTCTTCAATACCTTTCTTTGTTACGACCGATGAGGAGATGATCGAGGCGGGCTGCACCTCGAGCTCTTTTGCAATGGTCGCTTTGCTTTTTGTCATTTGATTGCTGGAGAGTTTGTCGGACTTCGTCAGCACGATCCGCTCGTCGATGCCGGCCGCCAGGGTCCACTGATGCATTTGCTTGTCCTGATCGCTCGGCGTTCGGCGGGCGTCGAGCAGAAGGAACATCAGGCGCAGCATGTTCGCTTCCTCGAGATACGCGTTCACCAGTTGACGCCACGAGGCCATCATCGGTTTCGGTACCTTGGCATAGCCGTAGCCCGGAAGGTCGACAATGTGAAACCGATTGTTCACAAGGTAGAAGTGGATGGCCTGGGTCTTTCCGGGTGTCTGGCTCACGCGTGCGATTGCTTTCCTTTTGAGGACGGCGTTGATGAGGCTCGATTTGCCAACGTTGGAGCGTCCCACCATCGCGAATTGAGGTCGTTTGTCATTTGGAAAATCGGAGGCACTGTACGCCGCCCGGTAAAACTCGATTGTTCGGATTTCCAATTTGATTTCACGCTTCGGCAAGCGAAGCAGAAGTGCTACTGAAGATTTGAAGGTTCGGCTAGATTCTGCGGATGATCGTCGTGCTTGTCAAATGGCCTCAGGCCTAATGCGTGACCGGCGGCTCGTCGCCAATAACCTTCTCGGGCTCGGACAGCTTTTCTTTGGCACCCAATGGAACAATCGTGCCATCGAGCGCCAGGGTGACTACTTCGTCCATCGATTCAACGAGATGGAACTCCATCTTCTCGCGCACGTCGCCCGGGATGTCCTCGAGGTCGCGCTCGTTTTCGGCGGGCAGGATGATCTTGGTGATCCCAGCCCGGGTGGCGGCCAGAATCTTGTCCTTGACGCCGCCGACCGGGAGCACTTTGCCTCGCAGCGTGATCTCGCCGGTCATCGCGAAATCGCGATGCACCGGAATCTTGGTGACCGCCGAGAGCAGCGCCGTCGCCATGGTGATGCCGGCCGACGGCCCGTCCTTCGGAATGGCTCCCTCCGGAACATGGATGTGAATGTCGAGCGAGGAGTGGAAATCTGGATCAAGCCCGAACAGCTCCGCCCGCGACCGCACGTATGACAGCGCGGCGCGCGCCGACTCCTGCATCACGTCGCCGAGCTTGCCGGTGAGCGTCAGATTGCCCTTGCCGCGCGAGAGCGCCACTTCGGTCGAAAGAATCTCGCCGCCCACTTCCGTCCATGCCAGGCCGGTGGCCAGGCCGATCTCGGCCTTGTCATGAATCTGCTGCGAGCGGAACTTGGGCTTGCCGAGGAGCTCGCGCGTTTTCTTTCGATCGACGTCGAGCTCGAAGCTGCCGTCGTGCTTCACCACCTGCCGCGCGATCTTGCGCAGCACCGATCCGATTTCGCGCTCGAGATTGCGAACGCCGGCCTCGCGGGTGTAGGAATCGATCAATTCCTCCAGAGCGCTGGCGTCGAACGTGATCTTGGCATCTTCCAACCCTTGTTCCGTGATCTGCTTCGGAACGAGGAACTGCCGTCCGATGGCCAGCTTCTCGAGGTGCGTGTAGCCGGAAAGGAAGATGATCTCCATGCGGTCTTTCAGCGGCGCAGGAATCGTATGGATCACATTCGCCGTGGCGATGAACATGACCTTGGAAAGGTCGTACTCGACGTCGAGGTAGTGATCGGTGAAGGTGCTGTTCTGTTCCGGATCGAGCACCTCCAGCAGCGCCGCCGACGGATCTCCTCGGAAATCCATCGACATCTTGTCCACTTCGTCGAGCAGGAACACCGGATTGATCGTTCCGGCCTTCTTCATGCGCTGGATGATCTGTCCCGGGAACGCACCGATGTAAGTGCGGCGATGACCGCGGATTTCGGCCTCATCGCGCACTCCGCCTAACGAGAGGCGGACGAATTTACGGCCGGTGGCGCGCGCGATCGACTTCGCGAGCGAGGTCTTGCCGACGCCCGGAGGTCCGACGAAGCAGAGGATCGTGCCCTTCGGTCCCTTCACCAGTTGGCGAACTGCCAGGAATTCGAGGATGCGCTCTTTGATCTTCTCGAGACCGTAGTGATCTTCGTTGAGGATCTTCTCGGCCGCGTCGATATCCTTGATCTCCTTGGAAGCTTTCTTCCAGGGAACTGACACCAACCATTCGATGTAGTTGCGCGAAACGGTCGCTTCAGCGGAGACGCCCGGCATCGCTTCCAGGCGCTTGAGCTCCTGGATGGCTTTCTCCTTGGTGTCCTTCGGCATACCCGCTTCTTCGATTTTCTGCCGGAGCTCCTCGATCTCGTCCGAGCGATCGTCCTTGCGGCCCAGCTCGTGGTGGATGGCCTTGATCTTCTCGTTGAGGTAGTACTCCTTCTGCGCCCGCTCCATCTGCTTTTTGACTTTGGAGTTGATGCGCTTGTCGATGTTGATCTTCTCGATCTCGATCTCGAGGAAATCCTGCAGCCGCTGCAGGCGCTCGTAGGGAGAGAAGGTCTCCAGGAGCTGCTGCTTCTCCTGCGTGGTGATCAGGATGTGAGACGCCAGCGTGTCGGCGAAGCGGTCGGCATCGTCGAGCTTGAGCGTCGACATCACGCCCTCGAACGCCAGGTGATGCGACATCTTCGCGTACTGCTCGAAGATCTCCACCAGCTTCGTCATGTACTGCGAGATCTCCGGCGTGAGCGCGACCTTGGTATCGATTTCCCGGACGAACACCGTCATGTAGCCGGGCGCCTCTTCCGAGCCGACGATCTCGGCGCGCGAGAGGCCCTCCACCATCACCTTCACGTTCTGGTTGGGGAGTTTCAGGTTCTGAACGACCGTCGCGATGACTCCGACGTTGTAGATCTCGGTCATGTTCGGATCGTCGATCTTCGGATCGCGCTGCGTGGCCAGGAAGATGCGTTTCTCGGACGTCGACAGCGTGGCTTCGAGCGCCTGAATAGAGGCGCGGCGTCCCACGACGAAGGGCGCCATCATGGAGGGGAAGACCACCATGTCGCGCAACGGCACCAGCGGAAGTTGAATGGTTTGGCTGGACATTCTCTCTCTACCCTATAACACCGGCGCATTCCTTAACGCGCCGCTCCTGCAACCCCTTCCCTACCCGGCCTTGCGGTAGAGGGTGATTGGCTGACTCCGGTTGTCCACCACCTCACGCGTGATGACGCACTCGCTGATCGCATCCTGCGACGGGATCGTGTACATGATGTCCAGCATCAGCTCTTCGATGATGATCTTGAGCCCGCGTGCGCCGACGTTTCGCTTCAGCGCTTCTTCCGCGATCGCCTCCAACGCGTCATCCGTGAACTTCAGCGTCACGTTCTCGAATCCCATGATGGTCTGGTACTGACGGACCAGCGAGTTCTTCGGTTCTTTGAGGATCTCGATGAGCGCGCCTTTGTCGAGCTCGTTGAGCGTGGCGACCACCGGCAGCCGTCCCACGAACTCCGGAATCAGACCAAACTTGATCAGATCCTCCGGATGCACCTGCGCCAGCAGCTCGCCGGTGCGCTTCTCGCGCTTGGAGGAGATCTTCGCGCCGAATCCCATCGAGGTCGAGGAGAGACGCCGTTCGATCACGTTCTCCAGCCCGACGAACGCGCCGCCGCACATGAAGAGAATGTTCGTGGTGTCGATCTGAATGAATTCCTGGTGCGGATGCTTGCGTCCGCCCTGCGGCGGAACGTTCGCGACCGTACCTTCGAGGATCTTCAGCAGCGCCTGCTGCACACCTTCGCCGGAGACGTCGCGCGTGATCGACGGGTTGTCGCCCTTGCGGCAGATCTTGTCGACTTCGTCGATGTAGACGATGCCGCGCTGTGTTTTCTCTTTATCGTTGCCGGCGGCCTGATACAGCTTGAGGATGATGTTCTCCACATCCTCACCGACATATCCCGCCTCGGTCAGCGTGGTGGCGTCGACGATGGTGAACGGCACCGAGAGCATGCGGGCGAGCGTCTGCGCCAAGAGCGTCTTGCCGGTCCCGGTGGGACCGATCATCAGGATGTTCGATTTCTGCAGCTCGACATCCTGCCGCGAGTTGCGCTGGTGATAGTCGATCCGTTTGTAGTGGTTGTAGACCGCGACCGCCAGCTTCTTCTTGGCGCGCTCCTGGCCGATCACGTATAGATCGAGGAACTCTTTGATTTCTTTTGGCTTGGGCAGCGCGCCGGAGCCCTCCAGCGTACCAGGCTCATCCTTGCGATCTTCGGCGATGATGTCGAGGCAGATGTCGACGCACTCGTCGCAGATGTAGACCGTCGGTCCGGCGATCAACTTCTTGACGTCGCGCTGAGACTTGTTGCAGAAGCTACAACGCAGGACGTCGCCGCTGTTCCCCTTCTTCGACATTTTGGCCTGGGCCTCTTTATTTGCGGTCTTTAGATTCTTCTACGCGAGTCAAACACTGTCAAGAAGCTACCTGTTCCCTCCGTCATTCTGAGCGTAAGCGAAGAATCTCAAATCGCGCCGGTTGAGATCCTTCGCCGTCTTCGCGGCTCAGGATGACGGCTGCGCCGTCACTCTCGCTTCGCGATCACCTGATCGACCAAACCGTACGTAACAGCGTCCTGCGCCTGCAGGATGTAATCGCGATCGGTGTCCCGATCGATCTTGTCGACCTGCTGCCCGGTGTGGCTGGCGAGGATCTCGTTCATGCGGTTTCGCATTCGCATGATGTCCTTGGCGTGAATGTCGATCTCCGTCGCCTGCCCGCTGAGACCCCCGCCCATGATCAGCGGTTGATGGATGACCACACGCGAATTCGGCAGGCAGTAACGCTTCCCCTTCTTGCCGGCGGCGAGCAGCACCGCAGCCATCGAAGCCGCCTGCCCGATGCAGATCGTCTGAATGTCGGGCTTCACGTACTGCATCGTGTCGTAAATCGCGAGGCCGGCGGTGATCGATCCGCCCGGCGAATTGATGTAGAGCGAAATATCTTTCTCGGGATTCTCAGCCTCGAGGAACAGAAGCTGCGCAATGATCAGATTCGAAACCGTGTCGTCGATGGGCTGGCCGAGGAAGATGACGTTGTCTTTGAGGAGTCGGGAGTAGATGTCGTAGGCACGCTCGCCTCGGCTCGTCTGCTCCACCACCATGGGAATGAGGACCATGTTGGAAGTTTAGAGGAGCTTTTCGCGGAGAGACCTAGCCAGATGGTTAGGTTGGGACGTTAGGATGTTGGGACGTTGGGATGTCCGATCGGTCCAACATCCCAACGTCCTAACATCCCAACTACTTCGTCTTCGCTTCCTTCAGCACAAAGGCCAGGGCCTTCTCCTGTAACAGCGACGCGCGCAGCGCCTCGTACCCGCCGTCCTGGCGGAGTCGATGCTTGACCTCGGCGAAGTCGCGCCCGCTCTCGTTCGCGGCCCGGCGGATCTCGGCGTCGACCTCCACGTCGCTGACAACCAGTCCCTCCTTGCGCGCGATCGCTTCGAGGATCAATCCGCGTTTGACCCGCTTGACCGCTTCGGGGCGAAAGTCCTCGCTGATCTTGTTCCAGTCGAGATCGGCCTTCTCGACATCGATTCCCTGCGAAGCGAGAAAGCGCGCGTAGTTCTGCAGCGATTTCCCCAGCTCCTCATCGACCAGGGCATCGGGAACTTCGAAATCGTGGATCGCCAGCAGATGCTCGCCGATCTGATTCTGCTTCACGCGAAGGGCTTCGAACTCGCGATGCTTCCGGATGTCGGCCGCGATGGCCTCGCGCATCTGGGCCACCGAGTCCCACCCGCCGACGCTCTTCGCGAATTCGTCGGTGACCTCCGGCTTCTCCTGCACGCGAATCTCTTTCAAAGCCACTTCGTGATGAATGCTCCTGCCACGGAATTTCTCGTTGGAAGCATCCTCGCCATAGGTTTTATCGAACGATCCCGTCTCGCCCGGTTTCTTTCCAAGGAGCGCTTCATGCAGCTCCGGCATCGGCGTTTCTTCACCGACGCGGAAGTGACCGGATCGCGTTTCGGGTTCGATGCCTTCGGCCGAGGTGGTGATGTCGATCATGGCGAAGTCGTCGTTCTGCAGAGTGCGGTCGGTCTCGACGCGATATGCGCTGGCCTGATCGCGCAGCCGCTCGATCATCTTCTCGACGTCCTCATCCAACACCTCGATCTTCGGATCGTCGATCTCGATGCCGCGATACTCGCGAAGCTCGATCTGCGGCTTGACCTCGAACTCCGCCTTGTACTTGACCGGCGCACCTTCGATGAATGGATCGATGTGCTGGAGCTGCGGATCGCCGACCGGCTCGACGCCTTTGTCGGCGATGGCATCGCGAAAACTGCGCGACAAGAGCCGGCTCATGACCTCGTCCTGAATCTCCTTCGCGAATCGTGTCCGCACCACGCTGGGCGGAACTTTCCCCGGACGAAACCCGGGCAGCTTCGCGTGGCGCATGAACTCGGTGGTCACACGCTTGGCCTCATTCGAGATCAGATCGGCGGGAATCTCGACTTCGACGGATTTTTTTACGGGGGAGAGATCTTCGTAGTTCAAAAGCATATGAATGCAGAACGCAGAATGCAGAATTGAGAATTAAGAAAGGCCGTCGCTACTTCTAAATTCTTCATTCTGCGTTCTGCATTCTGCGTTCCTTCGTGTGGTGCGAAAGGGGGGACTCGAACCCCCACGGCTTTGGGCCACTGGATCCTAAGTCCAGCGCGTCTGCCAATTCCGCCACTTTCGCCAGTCGAGGACTACCGAGTCCTCAGTTTGGTGCCCCCACCAGGACTCGAACCTGGAACCAACAGATTAAGAGTCTGCTGCTCTACCAATTGAGCTATGGAGGCGCCGGGATGGTGTCAACTGCTGCAGCGAAAGAACTATTTCGTTCTACGCGGCGGCGGATTCTAACAACATTCTCTTGCCCCGACGCAGGTAATCGGCGGCTGAAAAAAGCGTGATCAGCAATGCGATTCGAAACAGCAGCTCAGCCAGCCAACCGAGCCGCGGCCAGAAGGCGTTTACGCCGATGACGAAACCCAGCGTGAAGGCCTGCAGGAGAGTGGAAATCTTCCCGGCCCACGACGGCGGAAAACGCTTGACGTGAACGCGGGTGTAGAGCAGGTACGCGAACATCATGATCAGAAAATCGCGGATGAAGACCACGAAGGTCAACCACCCCGGAATGCGGATCACGGGCAGATTCGGCGCCAGCGTGTAGTAAAGGTAGCCGAACACCAGCATGAACTTGTCGGCTGCCGGATCGAGAATCGCTCCGATGCGCGAGCGCTGATTGAGTCTCCGCGCGATCAGTCCGTCGAAGACGTCCGTCACGGCCGCAGTGACGAACAGGACGCACGCGGTCGTGAACATTCCCTGAAACGACGCCCACAGAAACACCGGGATCAGCAAAAGCCGGATGATTGTCAGCAGATTTGGAATGGTGAACATCAGGTTACTGAGTTGCTCGGTTGCGGGGTTGCTGAGTAACCGAGCAACCTAGCAACCAAGCAACTCACAACTCGGCACGGAACTGATCCAGCGCGCTCTTGCGCAGATAGATCGTCTTTCCTTCCGAGAGCAGCAGATTCTGGCGCATGAGATCGTGGATCAATCGCGACACGGTCTCGCGCGAAGTGCCGATCATGTTGGCGATCGACTGATGCGTCGGCCGAGTCACCGCCACATAGCCGTTGTCGAGCGTCTTTCCGCTCTCCGCGGCCAGATCGAGAAAGAATCGGGCCAGCCGTCCGTAGACATCCATCGTCGCGAGCGACTCAATGCGATTCGATGCGTTGCGCAGCCGACGGGAAAGTTCCGCCAGCACTTTGCGCGCAATCGAAAAGTTCTCCTGCAGGATCTGCAGAAAATCGTTGCGCCAGATCGTCACGACCTCCAGCGGCTCGGTGGCGATGATGGTCGCCGATCTCGGCGCATCGTCCAGAAGGGCCATCTCTCCAAAAAATTCTCCCGATCCCAGCATCGAAAGGATGATCTCCTTCCCCTCGGGAGAAATCATGGTCACCTTGACCTGTCCCTCTTTGATCAGGCAGAAGATGTCGCCGCTCTCGTCGGCGTGGAACACCACGTCGTCCTTGGCGTAGCGCCGCACCTTGGCGACCGCCGCGATCGAGGAGAGTTCCCGGTCGTCCAGCTCCGCAAAGAGGTCGAATTTCCTGAAAAATGAGGGGTGTAGCACTTTGCCATAATCGTATCATTGCGCCCGCTATGCGAAATCTGACTGCCGCCTTCCTGCTGATTGCCACTGCCGGAGTTGCCGCCGAAACCCCCGACCTGACCATGCAGACCCGCATCCGTCAGGAGGAGTTCCGCAACTCCAAAGTCATGGAGATCGCCAGCGGATTGATGGACTTCGTCGGTGCCCGCCTCACCGGCTCGCCCAACATGAAGCGGGCGAATGAATGGACCCGCGACAAGCTGACTGAATTCGGCCTGTCGGACGCCCATTTGGAGCCGTGGGGACCGTTCGGAACCGGATGGAGTTACGAGTCGTGCTCGCTGCGCCTGCTCTCGCCCGACGTCGTGCAGCTTTGGGCCCTTCCGCGGGCGTGGAGCGCCGGGACGACAGGTCCGATCCGCGGCAGCGCGGTCAAGGTGAAGCTCGAAACCAAAGAGGATCTCGAAAAGAACAAAGGCAAGCTCGCCGGCAAGTTCGTTCTCCTCGGCGATACGCCCGAGCTCAAGCCGCACGAGAAGGCGCAATACCAGCGCTACGACGAGAAATCTCTCGCCGACATCGGTCAATATCAGATTCCAGGTGGCACACCTCCGCGCTTCACTCGCGAAGAGGCGGTTCGCCGCCGGGCTTTCAATCGCGCCCTCCTCCCGTTTCTGGCCGAGGAGAAACCGCTGGCCATGATCGTCCCGGGAGGCGGCGACTACGGTAACTTTCACGTGCAGGGCGCCGGCTCGTACAGAAAAGCAGAACAGTACCCCGTGCCCTCGGTGGTGCTTTCCGATGAGCAATACGGACGCATCGCGCGCCTGATCGATCAGAATAAAGATCCGCAGCTCGAGCTCGACGTCCGCACACACGACTATCCGGACGCGCAAACGTTCAACACCATCGCCGAGATCCCGGGCACAGACAAACGGGGTGAGGTCGTGATGTTAGGCGCGCACCTCGATTCGTGGCACGGAGGCACCGGCGCGACGGACAACGGCGCAGGCTCGGTGGTCGCGATGGAGGTCGTTCGCGTACTCAAGGCGATCGGCATTCAGCCGCGTCGCACCATTCGCATCGGGCTGTGGTCCGGCGAAGAAGAGGGCCTCCTGGGATCGCGGGCGTACGTCTCGCAACATTTCGCGTCCCGCCCTGAACCGCCCGAAGAGGAGCGCGATCTTCCGTCCGCATTCCGGCGCAACACCGGTCCGCTGACCATCAAGCCGGAGCACGCGAAACTGGCCGCGTACTTCAATCTCGACAACGGTACCGGCAAGGTCCGCGGCATCTACGCGCAGGAGAACGCGGCCGTCGTTCCGATCTTCGAAGCCTGGCTGGACCCGCTCAAAGACCTCGGCGCGAACACCGTCACGATGCGCACCACCGGCGGAACCGATCATCTTTCGTTCGACGCCGTCGGCCTGCCTGGATTTCAGTTCATTCAGGATCCGGTCGAATATTCGGAGCGCACGCACCACACGACATACGACGTCTACGAGCGCCTGCAGCGCGACGATCTGATGCAGGCCGTGGTGGTGATGGCGACCTTCGTGTGGGAAGCGGCGAACCGTCCCGACATGCTGCCGCGCAAGCCGCTGTCGAAGGCGGACATGGAGGGAAGCCCCTCACCCGGCCTTCGGCCACCCTCTCCCCGCTGACGCGGGGCGAGGGCTCTCGAGTCGAGCTGGATAAGGGCTACCGCCAGAACAGGCGCGCGCGAGTGACGGTCCACGCGATGCGCAAGGTGTCTTTGAGCGGCTTGTAGTGGCTGGTGGAGATCCCGTCGACGAATCCGAGCTCGATGGGGATGGTGATGACTTTGAAGCCGCCGACGCCGGCGCGCACGATCACTTCGCTCTCGAGATCGAAGCCCTCCGTCCGAAGGCGGATATTGCGCAGCATGTTTGCGGAATAGAGCCGGAAACCGCTTTGCGAGTCGGTGATGCCGGTCTTGGATGCCTTCGCGATCGTCCACGCGGAGAAGCGATTGGCGAGCCGGCGGCGCGGGAGCATCTGATCGAAGAGATGCGAGCGGCCGCCGATGATCAGATCACCCTTCATCTCTTCGCGGGCGCGGAGAAATTTAGGGATCTCACGCGGCAGATGCTGGCCGTCGGCGTCGAGCGTGATGACGACGTCGTATCCGTGCTGGATGGCGTACGCAAATCCGGTCTTGAGCGCGCCACCCTTGCCGCGATTCTGCGGATGATCGACCACCTCCGCGCCCGCGGCACGAGCCACCGCGGCGGTGTCGTCCCGCGATCCGTCATTGATGACCACCACGTCGGGCACGTACTGCTTGGCCTCGCGCACGACGTTGCCGACAGTCTTCGCGGCGTTGTATGACGGAATGAGCACGAGCGCGCGTTCGGTCATGCAGCCTCCCGCGAGAGCACTGCACAGACGATTCCGCCGCCGGCGGAAATCGAATTGACGAGCACGTGGCGCAGCTCCCTTTTGAGCGGCTCGCGCGTGGGCGTGAATCGCATTTCGGGATCTTTCTCGGCGAATCCCGTGGATGCGTGCAGCATCTGGTCTCTCATCGCCAGGATCGCGGCGATGAGCTGCAGCGAGCCGCCGGCGGCATATTCGCCGAAGTAACCTTTGGTCGCGACGACCGGGGGAACATCGGTGAACAGCGATTGAATCGCGCGCCATTCGAGCCGGTCGGCTCGTGCGGTGGCGTTCGCTGACGCATAAACAGCATCAATATTATGTAATGATAAGTCTGCATCTTCTATGGCGGCGCGCATCGCACCGACGACTGCGTCCGAACCTTCGCCCCAATCCGAGATCGTGGCAGTGACGTCGCGAGCGATGCCGAAGCCTGAGGCGAACGCGTAGGCGCTGCGCCCCGCCGAAGCTTCTGCGATGACGGCCGCCCCTCCCTCACCGACGAGCATGCCGTTTCGGCGGCGGTCGAACGGACGCGCACACTCGTCGATCGTGCCGTTTGCGTGCGCCAGCGATCCGACGCGGTCGAGAACGCCGAAAACGATCTCGTTCACCTCCTCGACGCCGCCCACCACCGCCGCCGGCACCATTCCCTTGGCGATCTGCGAGCATGCGTACATCAACGCGGCCAGTGCCGACGATTCGCGCTGCGTGACGGTGATGTTGAATCCGCGAAGCCCGAACTCGATGCCGGCGTGGCTGCCGGGCGCGTTGGCCACCGACTCCGCAAAGAGCTGAGGCGGCGCCAGCGCTGCTCCCCTTTCGACGTACTGCTGCAGATAGTCCACCGACGTCTGCACCGGACCGAACGCCGTCCCCATCGCCACGCCGGCAGCGCTGGAGAGCGGCCCGCCGCGATCGGTCATCGCCAGCCGTGCGGCCGCCACGCCGAATCGAGAGAGATTGTTCATGCGACGCAGCTTCATCGGCGCGATGAAATCCTTCGGCGCAAAGTCGCGTACCAACGCCGCCGTGTGCGCGCGCAGCGGCGTGGTATCGAAACGATCGATGGCCGACGCCGCCGTTTTGCCGCTGTCGAGGATCTTTGAGAAAGCGTCGACACCGATCGCACCCGGCGCGATCACGCCGATGCCGGTGATGGGGATGCGAGTCATCGCCCCTCACCCGCCGCTTCGCGGCACCCTCGGAGCTGAGAGCCTTCTCCCCGCGCGCGGGGAGAAGGTGGTCGAAGGCCGGATGAGGGGCCAGCCACTCACGCTCTCCGAAAAAGGAGGGAGACGTTGCTTCCGCCGAAACCGAAAGTGTTCGAGAGCGCGTGCTGCATGCGCATCGGCCGCGGCGTGTGCGGGATGTAATCGAGCGGGCAGTCGGCGGCTGGCGATTCGAGTCGAAGGGTCGGCGGCGCGATCTGATGTGTCAGCGCCAGAACTGTGATGACCGCCTCCACCGCGCCGGAGGCGCCCAGGGTGTGACCGAAATACGATTTACTCGACGAC
>Ga0207684_10003782_pt1 | contig 14610 bp, 6 predicted proteins | sample KBSK5501metaG_FD_184342 | JGI IMG/M metagenome (GOLD analysis project Ga0207684, IMG submission 184342) | Corn, switchgrass and miscanthus rhizosphere microbial communities from Kellogg Biological Station, Michigan, USA - KBS K5-50-1 metaG... | ecosystem: Host-associated > Plants > Roots >...
ACTCAACACAAAGACCGCATCTTCGATTAGGTGATGAACTCTCGTGAGCAGGTAGGGATTGGTGGCCGCGATAACAAAGCCAATCAAGAGCATAGTTGCCGGGGCCCAGACGACTAGCCTTGTTAAGACGTCATACCGAGAACCTTGCCGTTCGCCGGTAGCGAGGGCAATAAGTCTGCGGACGCGCGATTTGATGCCTTTCGTTTCCTCGTCGCCGAGCAGAAAAACGCCGGCCGGCATTGTGGGCCGCGCACCCAGGGGAATGATTCTCGCAATCTTGACCAGCGCGGATGCCAGATCCAGTGCTACTCCGTTACCTTGTCTGGCAGCGTTTTCATCGGCAGCCTCTTCTGATGCTTCCGACCACGAACTGTCGAGCAAGCGACCGCAGGGAATAATAAGCAGTGCATCGCGACACGCTTGCAACAGGCCGCGCTTAAGGTTATCGCGCGCCGTAAGGTGTCCGTTCTCGTGTGCAACTGCGGCCGAGATTTCTTCAGGTGTCAGCACCTCGAGAACCTGGCTCGCAATAAAAAGTCGCGGACGCAGAAAACCAACAATTCCAATCAGCGGAAAGGCATGGCGAATCTCATACGACCTAATGTCTATGCCGGGAATCTCGATGGGCTTGCCTTGCCGCAACCAATCGGAGGTAAGGTTGGCCGTTGCTCGATGCGCGCCAATGCCGCGATAGATAGAAACGGCTATCCCGGTAGCCGAAAAGATCGCCAGCAAACCAAGTTTGAAGCTAACGGTTTCAGCAGCGTGGCGCGGCTCATGCTCAAGATACGCCGGAACGAACAGCAGCGATACAGTCAGGAATGCAAGAACGGCGGGAAGGATTCGCAGCGAGAAAAGCAAACGAGCGCGCGCCGCAGCCGTCCAGTTCTCAGTCGCCCGGCCCGCTAGTCGCCAAAGACCGGCGATGATGAGCGTTGCGACGCTATTAAAGGTAAGCAACGCGGCGAGCAACAATGAGAGGCCAAGGAGTTCGAACATCTGTCACCGCCCTTGTTTCAACTCTCTACGTTTTTCCTTAATCAGACGATCGAGTTCGTCAAGCAACTCGCGATCTCTCTCGCTGACAGTATCAACGATACACGCGAGGACCGGCTGCACTTCATCTGCGCCGTGACCGAGAAGACCTTCAATGACATCTTCCCTAATCCCCTGTTCAAGCTCATCGGGTGAAACGGCAGCCAGGTAGAAAAACGCGCGGCCATCTTTACGTCGCGTGAGCAGCTTCTTCTTGAAGAGTCGATCCAGAGTGGTCATCAGCGTCGTGTAGGCGATTTTTTCATCGAAGGCGAGATAAATATCGCGCACGCTGGCCTCGTCTCGTCGCCAGACCTCCTTGAGAACGTTCTGCTCAAGTTTGCCCAGGGCTTCAGAAACCACTTCCCGAGGTCGCTTGAATCCTCGCAAAAGAAATCTTGATGTCTTCATAGGTGCGCATTGTTGTGCATCCGCGCCTGACGTGTCAATCGGAAAACTCCTGAATATACGATACGGAATGGGCAATGGTACTTTGTGCTTTGTACTTTGTTCTTATAACTGAAATACAAAGGAGAAAGGACAAAGTACGAAGCTCAAAGTACAAAGACCAAAAACCAAAGACCCAAAGACCCAAAGACCATCTCCGGTTCTACCGCCGTTTCGCGTCTGCGCAGAATCAGGGTATCATTCAAGGTTTACGAGCGGCCTCAAACTTCTGTCTATCTGGCCGTCGCAACGTTTAGAACATGCCTGAAGAAGCAATAGAAGTTCGGGGAGCCCGGGTCAATAACCTGAAGAATATCTCCTTCTCGATCCCGATTAACCAGCTGACTGTGGTTACCGGGGTTAGCGGGTCTGGCAAGTCTTCACTCGCCTTCGACACCATCTACGCTGAAGGACAGCGCCGCTATGTCGAGTCGCTATCAGCCTATGCGCGCCAGTTTCTCGAACGGATGGATAAGCCGGACGTGGATGAGGTGCGCGGGATTGCGCCGGCCATCGCGATACGGCAAAAAAATTCGACCCGAAACCCGCGCTCAACCGTCGGCACGCAAACGGAAGTGTTTGACTACCTTCGCTTGCTCTACGCTCGAGTGGGAATAACTTACTGCCGCGTTTGCGGCCGCGAAGTCTACAAAGATTCTCCTGAGTCGGTAGCCGATGAAATCCTGCGAACTCTTCCCGAGGGCGCACGCTTCTACGTGTTGTTTCCGGCCCAGGCCGGCCTGGCTGAAACCCTAAGAAACGGTGACGCGGAGACGGGGCGCAAGAAGTCGCCGCGTCCCCGCTCCTCCGCATCGCCGCGTCCGTCGACCACTCCGCGTCAGTCAATCACCGCTCACGTTATGAGCCTGATGCAACGCGGCTTCACACGCTTGTACTCCGCTGGCCAAACCATCGATCTTCATTCGCCTGACGATTACAAGCTCGACAGTTTCGACGATGTGTTCGTCATGGTCGATCGCCTCGTGGCTCAACCTGACATACGGCAACGACTGGTGGATTCACTGGAAATTTGTTTTCAGGAAGGCCACGGCACAGCAAACATTGAAACTGCCGAACCCGAGCCGACGCGTCTCAAGTTTTCCGATCGATTTGAGTGTAAGTATGACAGCACGGTTTACGCTCAACCCGAGCCACGCCTATTCAGCTTTAACAATCCCTATGGCGCTTGCCCCACCTGTCAGGGCTTTGGCAACACCATCGGCCTCGATCTCGATCTGGTAATTCCCAATCCCGGACTAAGCTTGAAGGACGGCGCGGTTGAGCCGTGGACCAAGCCGCAACACGAGTGGGCATTCGACGAGCTGAAGCAGTTTTGCAAGTCGGAAAAGATTTCCATGACCGTTCCCTTTGCGCAACTTTCGCGCGTCGAACAGCGTGCGATTGTCGAGGGCAGGAAAGACTGGGGCGGCGTGCGCGGTTTCTTCGATTGGCTCGAAACCAAGAAATACAAGCTGCACGTACGCGTGTTTCTTTCAAAGTATCGCGGCTACACCCTGTGTCCTGATTGCGGCGGCGGGCGCTTAAGGCAGGAGGCCCGCGACGTAAAAGTTGGCGGCGCGACGCTGCCTGACGTTTGCGCATTATCCATCAAGGATGCCGCGGTATTTTTCGATTCGCTGAAACTATCCACGGAACAGGGCGCAATAGCGGAACGGATCCTGTTTGAGATTCGACGGCGTTTGCGATTCCTGGTGGAAGTTGGTTTGGATTATCTGACTCTGGATCGTCTCGCTTCCACCCTTTCGGGCGGCGAAGCTCAACGAATCCAGCTGGCGACGAACCTGGGTTCTTCATTGGTTGGCGCGCTCTACGTGCTTGATGAGCCCTCGATCGGTTTGCATCCGCGCGACAACGACCGTCTTATTGCACTGCTGCATAACCTGCGCGACATCGGAAACACGGTGCTGGTCGTAGAACACGACGAGGACATGATCCGTTCGGCGGATCACATTCTCGATATCGGACCTTCGGCGGGCGAACTTGGTGGTCGCGTAATTTACGAAGGCGACTTCAAAGGTTTGATGCTTGATGAGAGTTCGCTCACCGCGCGTTATCTCCGCGGTGAAGCCGAAATCAAGGAGCCGAAGCAACGTCGCGCCGCCCAGAAGAGACGATTAACGCTGCATGGCGCTTCGGAGCACAACTTGAAATCGAGTGACGTCGAGTTTCCGTTGGACATGCTGGTTTGTGTTACTGGAGTTAGTGGTTCCGGCAAGTCGACGTTGATTCATGACTGCATCTATGCCGGCTTGAAGAAACAAAGGGGAGACTGGCAGGGACATGTCGGGGCCTTTTCGAAGTTGGAGGGTGGCGAACTCATTGACGATGTAATTCTGGTCGACCAGTCGCCGATTGGAAGGACGCCGCGTTCAAACCCAGTCACCTACATCAAGGTTTACGACGGCATCCGCGAAGTGTTTTCCGCGACCCGCGAAGCGCAGGCGCACGGCTTTGATCCGTCTCACTTCTCTTTCAATCTGCCGGGCGGACGTTGCGACGTTTGTCAGGGTGATGGGACGGTGACGGTAGAAATGCAGTTTCTCGCCGACGTCGAACTCGTTTGCGAGGAATGTAAGGGAACGCGTTTTAAGCAACAGATTCTGGACGTGCGTTATCGCGGCAAGAACGTGCACGAAGTTTTGAATATGACAGTGCGCGAGGCAATAACTTTCTTTCGCGAAGTGCCGAAGATAACCAACCGGCTGAAAGTGCTTGACGAGGTTGGACTCGGTTATTTACGTCTGGGTCAATCAGCAACCACCCTTTCGGGCGGCGAGGCGCAAAGAATCAAACTCGCGGCGCAACTGTCGAAACGAACTGGCGCCAGGACGCTTTATATCTTCGACGAGCCCACCACCGGTTTACACTTCGACGACATCAACAAGCTATTGGCGGCGTTTCGGGCGTTGATTGCCGCCGGCGGGTCGCTGCTCGTGATCGAGCATAACCTCGACGTGATCAAGACTGCGGACTATGTCATTGATTTGGGACCCGAAGGCGGCGACGCCGGCGGACACGTTGTAGCGACAGGAACGCCAGAAGAGATCATGAAGGTGAAGGGCTCTCACACCGGCCGTTACTTGAAAGCGCATCTCGCAAAATCAAACGGACATGGATCAAATGGTGGCGTCAAGTCGTCTTCCCAAATGAAAAATGGCAACGCCTGATAACGGGTAAGATGTTTTTGGTTTGTGTTCTTGCTTTCCTCTGTGCCACCTCCGTGTTCTCTGTGCCTCTGTGGTGAGTGGTTGTTGAGTAAGATTCACCACGGAGGCACAGAGAACACGGAGATGGCACAGAGATCTTCAAACCGCACTTCCGAACTGTGAGATCACTCAATCGTGCTTCCGGCTCCAATTGATGTTCCACCGCCACGCCTGTCTCGCAGGCGTCGTCTAATTTTCGCTGCAATTATTTATCTGGGTTTTCTCGGGCTGCTCGCGGCCATTGAGATCGGCACGCGGCTGACGATGCCGCACATTTCCAGCCTTAGCCAGTTTGTTGTCACCACGCAACAGAAGGCGGAGGTAGCTAACGAGAAGCAGTCAGGCATCTTTGAAGGCGATCCGCTGCTGCTCTGGCGACTGAAGCCAAATCTCGATCGCGCCGTCTGGGACTTCACTGTTCTTTCGACAAATTCCAAACATCTTCGTTCCGAGCACGTCGGCGAGACTGTAGGACCCAAGCAGCCCGGTACGACGCGCATTGTTTGCCTTGGCGATTCGGTTACGTTTGGTTTCCGCGTCCCGGTAGTCTGGCCGGATAAACCGACGGAATATGATCCTTCGTGGCTTCCCTTCCCGATGCTGCTCGAGAAAGAGTTACGCATGGCCAATCCTGATCGAAGAATTGAAGTAGTCACGATGGCCGTACCCGGTTACACGAGTCATCAGGGACTCGCCTGGTTGCGACGGGACATTGACGAGTTGCAGCCGGATTTACTGATTGCGAGTTTTGGTTGGAACGATGCCAGCTTCAGCGACGTGCCCGACCGCGAGGCTATCAGGACAAACTGGTATGCAGTTTCGCTGCGCTGGTTGATCGATCACAGTCAAGCGTTTGCTCACGCGACACACTGGCTGCGAACGAGAGAAGCCAAGGCCCAACAACAGAATCAGACAGCGCCACGTAACGTGCGTCCAGCTGCGCGCGTGTCGCAGCAGGAATATCTCAACAACATGATCGCCATCCAGGATCTGGCCCGACAGCGCGGCGCCTCAGTGATAGTGATTGCCGCGCCTTATCGTGATAATGATCCAAATGCGCCTGAGGCTGATTTGATGTTGCAATACCGCGTTGCCCTGGGAACAACAATGCGACAACGGGGAATTCCTTTCGTTGAACTCCGGGAGTTGACGCCGGAAGCATACCCATCGAACGAGGGCTGGTTCGGCGAGCGCATACATCCGAACCACATGGGACACCGGCTGATCGCTTCAGAACTGTTGAAGGTCATTAGTGCGACGCACACGCTCAATGGGTTGAAAATCCCCGAGCTCGTGCCGTGACTTGCTAGGGGGAAAAGGGGAAACGGGGAAAAGGGGAAGACGGTAGCGATTAGTGGATCCTGGACGGCCCGACGTAGCTGTATTCGCTTACCCTTTCCCCCTTACCCTTTCCCCCTTCCCCTTTTCCCCTTTTTCCCCGCCTGCTCCCAGGGCTCATTGAATGCTTCATGCGGTATATTGTGCGGCGGAGGAAATCTATCAATGGGTCTGAAACAGCAAGTGATTTCCGATCTCACTGCGTCGATGAAGGCGCAGGACGCACCGCGCACCTCAACGCTGCGAATGGTGAAGGCTGCGGTTATGAACCGTGAGATCGAGAAAGGCGCCGAGATGGACGACGAGGAAATGATGAAGCTGCTGCGTTCCCTCGTCAAACAGCGTCGCGATTCAGTTGAGCAGTATGAGAAAGGCGGCCGACAGGATCTCGCTAACAAGGAAAAGAGTGAAATCGACGTTATCGAAGCTTACCTGCCACAAGCCGCTTCGCGTGAGGCAATCGAACAGGCGATCGACGCCGCACTGGCCGAAACCGGCGCGACATCAATGAAAGACATGGGCAAGGTAATGAAAGCCGCCCAAGCGACACTCGCAGGCAAGAATGCCGACGGCCGTGTGGTGAGCGAGATAGTGAAGGCAAAACTCGGCGGCTAAAACCTCACGGTTTAAATCCAGATTCCGATTACCTTTGCAAAAAACCGATTTACCTCAGTCCGCGTGAGCGGACGAGTGAAAATAGCCCAGCGATTTATCGCTGGGATCGGGCAGGAGCTTGGTTTGGAAGTCCGTGAAGCGGACGGCTGAAAAGTAGAGGATCGGGTCGTTAACATTTCAGCCGTCCGTTTCACGGACTACAAATCCCCGCCGCCCTTTATCCCAGCAGTGAACTGCTGGGCTACTATCATTCGTCCGCTTTGCGGACTGATAAACCCGCACCTCGTCGGGGTGCAAATCTTTCTAACTTCTTCCGGTGGTTTTCGCTTCGCTTCAACCACGGGCTACTGTCTGCCAGCCCTCCGGGGCTGATGCTCTTCCCATCAGATCGACTATTTGTAAGTAATAGCAATCTCCGGCTTGTTGCCAACCGGAGTTATTTCGCTCTTGAACACCACGACACCGTCTGTCCTTCTGATAATGATCTTGGTCACGTGTTTGCCAGCCTGCTTGTGCTTGTACTTACCCGTGTTGTCGTTCGTATCCAGGCAATCCGTATTGTGATTCTTGCCGCATTGGATTTCCAAAGAGCCGCCCTTAATGATGATGTCGTCGTCGGCCGGGCCGGCACAACGGAACGATTTGCCAGCGCAAAAACACCCAGGGCCAACACGCTAAGGGCCGTGACGGCAAGAATGAGGAAACATATGTCGCATTGTTTTCTCCTTCTGGGTGGAAGAAATTTTCTATCCGCAGATTACGCAGATTACACAGATTCAACAATCAAATGTAAGAGAGTCAGAGTGCTAAGCAAAAGGTTTGCTCAGACTGTTGAAGCGCTCACGGTTGCCGGTTTAATGTTCTGTGTAATCTGCGTAATCTGCGGATTGGGGTCTTCATGATCGAACGTTACACAAGTCTACTGGGAACCGGTTACTTGCTCGAGTTGTTTTCGAAATCGTTGAATGTCAGGCCGGCTGAGGTACGACTTGTAGTCTTCGCTACCCCAGCGCTGTTCCAGTTTGGAAAACGTGTTTTTGGCTCGCATAGCATAGTCGCGAGCCTGGTTCTTGTCGCCTAAGTCTTCACTCGCCTGTGCGGCAATCAAAAGCGCTTGCCACTCCGATTCCATTTGGCCCAGCCGGGCGAATACTTCCTGCGCCTGCAACGCGTTGGTCGCTGCCGATCTGGAATCGCCCGCAAGCAATAACGCGGCGGCGAAGGCCGATTGCGCGCTGGCCAGTTGCGCCGGATCGTTGAGTTGTTTGGCCAGATCTACGGCTGCACTTGTAGTCTGTTTTCCCGCTGACTTCGCCCCGCTGTATCCTTCCGCCAATCCGATCACGATCTTCGCACCAGTGGCAGAGCCCTTGAATTCCGTTCCGGCTAATTCGACAACCTTCTCAGCTGTTGCTTTGGCGTTCGCAAAGTTGTCCTGCATCAGGGCAATCTCCGCCAGCGCAAGCTGCGTTTCAACTGAGAGTCGCTTTAACTCGCCTCCGGGTTTGTTGGCGATAGCCGAAGCCTGATCGAGAAGAGCTTTGGCCTCATCAAACCTGCCAAGTCGTCCGAGCACTTCACCCCGACTCGCCAGGTTGTAACCCATACTCCTTGGGATTCCCTGGGAGCTATAGATCGAGTAGGCCTGATTCAAATAATCAAGGGCTTCCGGAAACTTTTCTTCGCGAATCAGTGCCGAGCCGCGTTCGGCGTGCGCCCGCGCAATCAGCGACTGGTCATTGGATTCCTTTGCCTGGCGCGACAGTTCTTCCAGACCTTTGTCGGCGGCGGCGTAATCGCCCTTTTGCAAGTTTGCACGAGCCAACAGTGCCAGACAGGAAATTGTTTCTGATCGATAGCCGCCCTGTTGATAAAACGCCAAAGCCGGCTCGAGATATTGCACCACTTCGTTCGGCCTATCCTGCTGTTGGCGAAGACTGGCCATCGCAACCCGCGCCCGCGCCTCATTGCGGCGAGCCTTGGCGCGCACTGCCGCCGCCAGTGCCTGCTCCAGATAGTTTTCAGCCTCGGCTTGTTTTCCCCGAACCAAAAATGAGTTGCCCAGGTCAATCAATCCACGAGTGCTGAGATTCTCCATGCCACTCTTCTGCGCCAGGTCAACGGCCTGCTGGGCATATTCAGTTGCGCGAGCGGTTTCACCTTCATCAAAAGCGACGCTGCACAACTGCAACAATGACTTGATGATTTGCGATTTGTTGTCGTTAGCTTTAGCCAGGTTCAGCGCCTGCTCCAACTCCGTTTTGGCCTGCGGTAGGTTGTTACGTTTATTGAAGAGATAACCGCGCTGGAAGGCCACCTCGGCGCGTCCTTCCAGATTTCCCAACGCCTGGTAGATCGATTCCGCTTGTTTGAACGAGTCCAGCGCCTGATTGAGTTCGCCTTTTTGTCCGTAAACAATTCCCAGGTGCAGGTAGGCTGTCGCATATTGCGAGTTTCGATTGCTGGCTTCTTTGTAACTCTCGATGGCGCCCTTGACGTCGTTGTTGTTCTCATAGGCACGCCCCAGATCCACCAGCACATAAGCCTTATCACTGTCAGGGACTTCGTTGACTATTTGCTTGTACAGTTCGACTGCTTTAGCGGAATCCTGGCGGGCGGTGGCCGTGATCGCATCCAAATAGAGGGCGTCGAGTTTTGGTAAAGTAGCACGGTCAGCTGCGTTCACTCGCAGCAGTTCATCCTTCGCCTGGTCAACGTAATCCAACTCCACCAGCGCCTCAGCCAAACGTGCATGGGCCAACATGTAGTTGTCATCAGCCGAGATGGCCCGTTGTAGAGCCTGGCTGGCCTGATAAGAGGCGCCATCTCGCAGCGCAGTGGTTCCAACAAGGTACCAGCGCTGCGCTTCAGCCGCCGGCGTATAAGGTTTTGGCCGCAGGAGCATGAGGATTACTCCCACCATGACGATCAAAACGGCGACGGCAATGAGAATGTAGGTGATGGGGATCCGTGGTCGTTGCAGAATTTCGGAGAGGTTACTAAGCGTTCCGGTCGGACTTCCCAGAGAACCCGTGCTACGCCGGATTAGTGTTTGCCCTGACTTCTGCTCGAGGCGATCCTTGACGGAGTTTAGATCACTGATCAGTTCTTTGGCCGACTGATAGCGCTTGGCTGGTTTCTTTGCCAGCGCTTTCATAGTTATGAAGTCGAGTTCTCGCGGGACCAGGCTGTTGAGCTTTGAGGGTGGCTTTGGTTCGAAGTGGAGGACGTTAGCCGCGATCTCAATAAAACTACTTCCGGGAAACGGAGTGCGACCGGTAATAGATTCGTAGAGCAGTGTACCGACGGCGAAGAGGTCGCTGCGTCCGTCAACCGCGTCGCCCATAGCTTGTTCCGGTGAGAGATAAGCGGGTGTTCCCAGGACAACACCACTGCGAGTTTCTGTAGAGAGCAGTGTGCGCGCTTCAGGCGCTGCACTTGCGACAGGATCTTTGTTCAACTGCTTGGCAAGCCCGAAGTCAAGCACCTTCACCTGCCCCTTGTCATCAATCATGATGTTTGAGGGTTTGATGTCACGGTGGATAACGCCGCGCGCATGTGCCTCGACCAGGGCCGTGGCTACGTCACTGACGATCGTTACGGCGCGCTGAAGGTTGAGTTCGCCTCGCTGCATTAGCTCGCTAAGCGGTCGCCCTTTGGCGAGTTCCATAACCAGAAAGGGCCGGCCTTCGTCAGTCTCGCCATAGTCAAAGAGCGTCGCAATGCCGGGGTGGTTCAACTCGGAAACGGCACGCGCCTCGCGAAGAAAACGCGCGCGATAGTCATGCGAATCAGAACCTAAGGAGGGAAACTTGATGGCTACCCGGCGTCCCAGATGAGTGTCTTCGGCCAGATAAACGGTGCCCATGCCACCCTCGCCCAGTGGTTCCAGGATTCTGTAATGTGAGACTGTTTGCCCGATCATGGCGGATGGCTGCAACCAACAGTTGCGCGGTCGCCTCTTGCAAAATGGCGGGAACCTCTAACCAGGAAGCCTAAGGACGCAGAACGATTGCAGTACGCGCGAATACTACTTCAGTGCAAGAGCCTTTTCAATGATTTAACTGAGAAGGTATCAGCCTGGAGGGCTGGCAGATAGTAGGGGTGGTTGAAGCGAAGCGAAAACCACGAGAACAAATAAGAAAGTAGGTGCACCTGTTAACCCGCGGAGCGGGTGTGGGCTTGTATGCTGGCGCTCCGCGGACTTTAACAATTCGCTTCCGGTTCTGATTTGTGTGACCGGAACACAATCACGGCGCGGGAAACACCGTGAAATTGTCCCAGCGATTCACGAGCCCCATCCCCGGGGAATCGCTGTACAAGCCCGCGCCCGTCGCTGTCGCCAGCAGTGGATTGTTGGTGGAATAGACAGGTGCAGCATCGACATAAACGTGTAGATCTCCGGAATTCGTCGTTATGACTTGCAGTGTTGTCCAACTGGAAGGCATTGCTACGCCGGTGGTGAGATCCACTCGTTGGCCGTTCAAGTAATAGCCAACGCGGACAATCTTATTGTTTGGAGTGCCGCCCGAATCTGCCGTATAGGCGAAGAAAAAATTGTTTGCATCAACCACCCGGAAACTCAGCCCGGTGTGAATGCCGCTGCCCCACCTGCCCGTGTAACGATTGACGCGAACATCGACGTTTCCAGTTACCGAGCCGGTTGGTACCCAGGCTACGGCCATTGCATTCGCAAGCAACACGGCGCGAGCGTTTAGGACTCCGAAGGGCTGCGGGTTCGCCGGCGCCTGATTGGTTTGCCAAAGTTGTATTCCTGCCGAGCCGCTTTCAGTTGAACTCAAACCACCATGACCGCCAAAGGTGTAGGTTGAGTTGGCGCGGGAAAAAGAATCAAAGATTAAAGCTCCGCCTGGCGGTGGGGCGGCAGGTGGCGTGTTTCCCGGTGGCGGTGGCGTGCCGGTTGCGAAGTTTGGTGCGGAAGGATCGGTCACAAACTGAGGCGGAGGACAGCCACCGCAATCGAAGATAATCCCAGCGGTGGTTCCGCGTGCGATACCCTGATGACTAAGCCCGTTATATCCGTGCGAAAGATCCGCGACACTCAGTGATGAACGGAAGTAATAGCTCAGCAAGTTTCCATCCAACCCAAAGACAGTTTGCGGAGCAAACGAAGCCTCCACTCCACCGGGCAAGCCTTCCCGCGGATTTGTATCTTCGTAGCCGCGAACTTGTGCAATCCGTCCATCAAAGTTGCTGTGATCCGAACCACCAATTAATAACCTGCCACCGCCACCGCCCGGCCCGGGAGTCCGACGTGGTCCCGAAAACGGAGCCTTACCGACCGGCACGCCGTTGTAGTAGGTGATGATGTTTTGCCCGTCCCAACCTACTGCGAAATGCGCCCACTCCCCCACGGCCGGCCCAACGTCACTCCCGAAATAGTTATCATGCCTCACGCCATCGAAAATATTACCGAGCAGTTCATAGCGAGCAACTTCGCTCGTGTTGAAACTGCCAACACCAAACAGGAGTGCATGAGCACCGCCATAACCATCTGAAAGCATGTAGGTCGCGCCGGCCTGGGGTCCGGGCCTCGCCCAAAACTCCCAGAAGAAATGACCAAGGTCTACCCCCTCCTGCCAGAAGGGTCCGTAATCCACGGTCTTGGGAGTACCGTCAAATTCAAGGACGAAAGGTGGATCAGGAATGGGAGCGAGCGTTGCCGTAAAGTCTGTTGTTTGCGTACCCGACAAATTGTTGTACTGCGCTGTTACAGGCGCAAACGTATACCAGCCTTGACCTATCGAAGGCGTTACTGTGTAGGTGCCGGTGGCTGTCGCCGTTAGTGAATAGCTGCCATCGGCGGCGGTCATGGTGCTGCCGCTTTCCGTACCGGATAAGGTTACGGTGATGCCGATAAGTCCCTCGCCGTTCCCATCTCTTACCTTGCCGCTGAGCGTCAACCGGCGCAGGCCGGTAAAGTCGAGCGTCTGATTCTCACTCAAATCAACGAAGTTGTGCGGCGCGAACACGTAGACAGCGGTTGAATTTGGAGTAACCGTGTAGCTGTAACCTGCCTCTAGGTTCATAAAAGTATAGTGACCGGCGCTGTCAGTTACGCTTGTTCGCAACTCAGGAGTTCCCGTTAGGATTACTGTCATTCCTGCTAAGCCGTTACCCTCCTGATCGAGAAGCTTGCCGGTGATAGAAAGGTTCCGTCGGCTACCGACGAAGAAGCGGTTGATCTGATCTGAGCGCAGGTCGGTTACGATCTGACTGGCGGGGGTAAACTCGTAATAGGTCAGCGTAGGCGTGATCGCAAAGTTCCCTCCAGCCGGCAAGACGATTGAGTAATTGCCGTTTTCATCGGTGGTCACCGTCGTCGTTTGCGAACCGCTGATTGGAACCACCAGGCCCGGCAGCTTGGAGGGCCCTAACTGCACCCAACCGCTAACCGTATACAAACGAAGTATCCCTTCGAAGTTAACAATGCTGTTTCCAATTAAGTTCGCCAGCGATTTAGGCGCGAAAGTGTAGTAGTCCGTCTGCAGGATACTAATCGCATAGTCGCCACCTGCGGCTACGACTGGAAACGAATAGTTGCCGTTGTTATCTGTGGTGGTAGTTGCAGGGTGAGAGCCGCTCAGAATGACGGTGGCGCCGGGAACCACTCCGCTGCCGACCGACCCGGTTAGTTTTCCACTAATCGTATAAAAAAATCGCGTGGCTCGAAACGCAAGCACCTGATCGCCGGAGACCTGGTCGAAAGACTGAGCGTCGAAACCAAAGATGGCGGTGGTGGTGGGAGTAACAGTGACACTGTGTCCCGGCCAAACGTCAAAGGCGAATCTCCCATCGGCGGCGGCCGTCGTTGTCTGGATGGTGCCGGCCGTTCTATCAGTCAGTGTCAACTCGACTCCGGCAAGAGGCGTGTTGTTATCGTCTCGCGTCTGACCGCTAAAACTGAAAGGTTTGACGGGCGTCGGAATCGCTCCCTGATCGTCCGGCGGGCCGCCACCTACATGCCCGATCCCGATGCGTACGCGGTTGCTTGCGACCGCGTTATAGGAGACGCGCACCAGCACGTCGCCGACATCGCCCAGATTGTCGCTCAGCCTCAAGGTAAGGGCTGTCAACCATTCCTGCTGCGGTACTGGGCCAACATATTCAACCGCCAGGTTGTAATGCTGATGAGCTGCGTCCTCCGCGTCGGCGGTGACTGACGAAAGTGTCTCACCGGGTTGTAGTCTCAAATTCATCGCAAAGAGCATAACGCGCGTCCGCCGATCGGCGGTGGCGGCGTATGGCGAAGTCAACGCAAATGGCTCGGAGGCGAAACTCAGAGAGTCGATAGCGATCGCGCGCGTGGACGTTGGCTGGCTTATCAGGATGGGCGGGGTGACCGAGACCGCGGCGAAGTCGCGCGCCAGAACAGAAAGCAAACAGAGTCCGATCCAGATGACCACGGCAACAGCAGTGCGGGCGTGAGATTTCCGTAGGCGAATTGTCATTCCGTCATTGCTCGACCTTCGCTCAGGGACTTGAGAATGAGATAATGTGGCCAGTTTTGGAAAACATTGCTTAGCTGGGTGCGGACTAGAGTCTACGGGCAAAACCTGCGCCGGGGCAGTAGCCCCACAGTTTATGGAGGGCTTCGCTTGGTGCAAAGCTCAACAACGGGTGCGCGGGAAATACTATGGCACAGCCAACAGCCTTTCAAACTAAAAAAGTTAGAGCTGACCCAGTTTGAGGTTCTCGTTTGAGATCGTTGCCATTCAGGGGGTGCGATGAGGTCAGTACCACCACGCGGTAGCGGGTGGGTCTTCGGATTTTCTTGCCGAATGCTAATTGGCTTTATCGGCAGACGCAATGCGAAATCGGAATCGGCAATCAGGCGACCCACCCGCCACCGCGTGGTGGTACTGATGTTATGAAGCAAGCGCCTCCGGCCTTGAGTGCTAGACTCAAGGAACAGTCGCTCATGGAC
>Ga0207684_10003783_pt1 | contig 14609 bp, 12 predicted proteins | sample KBSK5501metaG_FD_184342 | JGI IMG/M metagenome (GOLD analysis project Ga0207684, IMG submission 184342) | Corn, switchgrass and miscanthus rhizosphere microbial communities from Kellogg Biological Station, Michigan, USA - KBS K5-50-1 metaG... | ecosystem: Host-associated > Plants > Roots >...
ATAAGCGAAGAGAGCAGGGCAACAGAAACCTGTTGGTCTATGCGAACCGGCCCGGTTTGTGTGCGTGTGTGCAGGGCGAGAACTTTAGCCGGCTTTTTCTGACTTGAGAAACCGAACAAAGGCGCTGGACTCGAGGGTTGAGCGATAATTCAACCTCGTTGGCGCGGTCAACTGTTTCGCGTTAAGATATCCTCCCGCGCAGTTCGGATAACTGGCCGCTTCCTGCGCGAGGACCTTAGGTGATGACGATTTGCGAAAGGTGTGGAACCGGAAACCCGGCCGGCTCGCGGTATTGCGACGAGTGCGGAACGGCGCTGTGGTTGGGAGGAGGAGCAGGCGAGATGGTTTCCCGTCCCCAAAGTAACGGATCTGATGGCGGGATCCGGGAAGAAGCCCGGGCCGGTGTTCCATCAACGGCGCCCCCGAGTGCTGCCTTGATTTCAGAGCAGAGAACCTCCGCACCGCTGGTCGTTCCAGACCATCGGGTGCACGCGACGCTGGTAATCGAGCGCGGCAGTTCTGCCGGCAAACAGTTTCCCTTGAGTGACCAGGACGCAAACATCGGTCGTTGGGATGCGGATGGTGGGGTTTTTCCCGATGTCGATTTGGACACCGACGACCCGGAGGCGAAAGTATCGCGGCGTCATGCGCGTATTTCACTGCGCGACGGACACTACGTAATTGAAGATCTGGGATCGACGAACGGGACCTTTGTAAATCGCGGGCATCGACTGGCTTCCGGCGAACGCCATCCGCTAAAGGACGGCGATGAGATTATCGTCGGTAAAACTTTCTTGCGTTTTCGCGTCATTAAGTCAGACTCGAAAGCGTCGAGTTTGAAGTAAGGCGATCTCCTGACTTTTTCGCTCCTCCAGTAATTGTGAAATGACCCTCTGTTGTGAATGTGGCGCCGAGATAGCGCCCGGCGAAAACTTTTGTGGCAGCTGCGGCGCGCGTCAGCAGCGCGATGACACTCCTGTGGTTGGCAAGCACGCTGCTGCTGGCGACGACGTCGAGGAGGTAACCGAGGAGCATCGAGGAGGAGTCGCGGACTATTCGGAAAACCTGTCTGACGGCGGCAGCACCTGGGGTTCCGCCGCAGCGGGAGGAAAAGAAGCGCCCGGCGAAGTGGCCCCGACTACCGGCGAGATTGCTGCGAGCGAAGAGCTTGCGTCCAGGACTTCGCGTGCTGACGGCACTCAGAAAAAAGGAGCCAAGCCCAAGGCCCTGAACGAAGGCAAGGTGCTGAACAGCCGTTACGAGATCGTGCGCCGGATCGGTGGCGGGGGCATGGGGGCAGTTTATCTCGCCAAGGATCGCAACCTGGGCGAAGCTGCGCGCGCCGTCAAGGAAATGATCGAGGCCCACATCGATGACGCGCAACACGAAAAAGCAATCGCTGACTTCAAACGCGAGTCGCTCCTGCTGACCGAACTGGAGCACCCCTCGATTCCCACGGTCTACGATTATTTCTATGACGAGCTGTCCGAACGTTTCTATCTGGTGATGAAATTCATTCCGGGCAGCGATTTGTCGTCGCGCCTGCGGAATGCGCCGGGCGGACGCATCGACGAGCCCACGGTGACTGAGTGGGGAATCCAGGTCGCCGACGTTCTACATTATTTACACACGCGGCCGCAGCCGATTATCTATCGCGATCTGAAGCCCGCCAATCTGATGATCGACAGCAACACCAACCGGGTCATGCTGATCGATTTTGGAATTGCGCGTTGGGTGAATAAAAAAGAGAAGGGTGTTACGGCGGTCGGCACGATGGGCTATGCCCCGCCCGAGTTGTTCAGTGGACAGGGCGATGCGCGCGTAGACATCTACAGTCTGGGCGCGACCATGTTTCATCTGTTGACCGGGTCCGATCCACAGGACAATCCGCTGCTGATCTTTGACTTCACGAAAAATCCCCGCCCACGCCAAATCAACCCGGCGCTTTCGAGTGAGATGGAGCGAATTCTGACACGCGCGGTGGAATACAAACCTGAACATCGCTTCCAGTCAGGCGCGGAATTTCGGGATCTACTCGGGGCGCATTTGGAAAAGTTGCGGTCAGGCCAGGTTAGTTACGGCGCGCCCGCCCATGAATTAGGTAGCGAGACCGTACGCGTAGCCATAGTTTTCTGCGGATTTTGCGGCGGCCGGATCGCGGCGGATGATATTTTCTGCGCGCACTGCGGCTCGCGTCAGCCACAGGCGAGTGGCGAATTCAGCGCCAATTTGACGCCGGCGCGGGCGACCGCGAAATTGGTAGTAGCCGGGACTACTGAGTTGGACGCCTCGTTTCTCTTGCAGAAAGACAGCAATTTGGTGGGGCGGACCGATCCGCTCTCGAACATTTTTCCGGAGGTGGATCTTTCCCGCTTTGATCCGCAAACCAAAGTCTCGCGCCGTCACGCGCGCATCTGGCGTGAGGGCGAATCGTTCATGGTCGAAGACCTGGGGTCAGTTAACGGCACTGTGATCAATGACGTAATTCGACTCGAACCGCGCCAGCCGCGCGCCCTGGACAGCGGCGATCGCATCAAGATGGGCGAGACTACGCTACACTTCCTGGTAGGATAACGTTCGCATTTTGGATTTGCGATTTTTGATTTTTGCTTTAGTCTTGGGCCTCGTATCTTAAGCGAAGCCGAGCCAGCCAGTGGCAATTGCGAATCGCAAATCAAAAATGGAAATCTCTATGACCCCAAATGCTCAAGCTGCAAAACCTGCGCGTCCGTCTGACCGGCGGCCCGAGCCGCGCGTGCGCGTGCGTTTCCGCGCTCCCTTTGCGTTACGTTGCGGCGCCCTGCTAATCGACTATATCTTGCTGGCGTTGATTCTAACTTTCAGTATTATGGTGGCGCGTCTGATGGGTGGCGGTGCGCGCATGGCCGGCGGCAACGCTCAGAAGGTGGGGATTGTGATCACGCTCGTGGTGGCGCTGCTCGATCTTGGCGTGCTGGCGGGTTTGACTGGAAAGACGGTGGGAAAGTGGACGACCGGTTTGCGGATCGAGCGCATGCACGGAGGCCCGCCGGGAATCCCCCGCGCCCTCTTGCGTCACTTTTTGGGTTACCCCTTGTCGCTGCTGCCCTTGGGTCTTGGATTTCTAATCGTCACGGTGATGCCTACCGGGCGCTCGTTGCATGATTTCGTCGCAGGCACAGTTGTCGTGCGCGAAAACGCCACGCCGGTTGTGGCGCCGGCCCGGAGGCCGCGTCCCCAGGGCGCGCAGATGTAACGGACGAAGGCGGCTTCAGAGTTCAATCCTTAGGTGGCTGAATATTTCGAGGCAAGCCAAAGCTTAAACTCTAAACGAATGCAATGGCTGAACTAATCGTCAAATATCCGGATCGCGCTGCCGAGCATTTCCAGATTAGCCGTTTGCGCGTCACGATTGGGCGCTCCGCGCGCAACGATCTGTGTATCCCCGATCCCTTCGCGTCGCGCGTACACGCCGAAGTGCGCAACGAAGGCGACGAGTACTTTCTCCAGGATCTGGGATCGGCGAATGGCACGCTTTACAACGGTTCGATCGTGGAAACGCCGATCACTCTCACCCGCGGCGGCCGGATACAAATCGGCGAGACCGAGATAGTTTTCAACGATAGCGCGTTTCCGCTCAGCAGCGGCGCGACGATGATTACGGACAATTCATCGTCGATTCCGGAAGCAACCATTGCGCTGTCGTCAGCCGAGCGCACCACCTCAGGTTTGTTCGAAGCCATCGAGGGCGCCCGCAGCAAATCGGAGGATCCCGCCGAGCGCCAGCAGGCGGCAAAACAAAGCGACCTGCTCGCTTTGATCAGCAAGGTGGGTGTGGCGCTGCTGGCCTCGGTTACGCTGAATGAAACGCTCGAACAGATCGTCGCCCTGGTTTTTGAAGCCGTTCCGGCCGATCGCTGCATGATCATGATGCGCGACGAAAAGAACCCGGAGCTGAAAGTTGCGGTCGCGCGGCTGCGCGATCGCGTGGGTGAAGTTGGCGAGATTCGCATCAGCCGTTCGGTGATCGACGAGGTAGTGGCCAACGGCAAATCGGTGTTGACCTCAGACGCTCAGGCCGATCCGCGGTTTGCCGGCGGCACTGTAATGCTGCAGGGCGTGCGCTCAGTTTTGGCCGTGCCGCTGGGCGTCGGCAGCAATGTCTTTGGAATCATCTATGCCGACTCGCCCCTGGCCGAAGGACGCTTCACTGAAGATCATTTGAAGGTCTTGACTACTCTGGCCTCAGTCGCGGCCATTCGCGTCGAGAACGCGCGCCTGACGGAAGAGCAGATGGAACGTGAGCGCCTTGAGCGCGAGCAGCAGGTCGCCAGCGAAATTCAACAGAGATTTCTGCCGGCCACGGCGCCCATAGTTACCGGCTATGAATTGCAGGGAATCAGCTTCCCCTGTTACGAGATCGGCGGCGACTATTATGATTTTATCCAGCGCGAAGACGGTAGGCTGGTGGTCGCGCTGGGCGACGTTTCCGGCAAAGGCACCGCCGCGGCGTTGCTGATGTCATCACTGCACGCAGCCGTGCACGCGCAGGCGGACATCCACGACTCGCTGGTGAAAACTATCAGCGCAGTCAATCGCTATCTGGTCGATAGCATCCCGGCCAACCGATTCGTCACGCTCTTCTACGCCGAACTCGATCCGCAAAACGGAACCCTGTCTTTTCTCAACGCCGGTCACAATCCGCCGCTGATCGTTCATACCGGAGGCACGATGGAACAGCTCGCTTCCGGTGGTTTGCCGCTGGGCATCATGACGAACGCCGACTTTCGCGAGGGGCGAACGAAACTATATCCGGGCGACGTCCTGGTGATTTATTCGGATGGCGTCTCGGAAGCGACCAACCCGAGTGGCGAAGAGTTTGGGCCGACGCGACTCTATGAAGTAGTAGCGCGCAATCTCGAGGCTTCAGCCGGCGGTATCCGCGACCGCATTGAATCCGCGCTGACGAAATTCTGTCAGGGTACTCCCGCCGCCGATGACATTACTTTGGTGATTGTTAAGCGCAACGCCGAAGCGTCACAAGTGGCCGCCGCGGCGGGTGGCTGAGTACAGAACCGGGAGCGGGTAGCGACCGGATGCTAAGATCGACTTCAGAAAGATTGGTTTATCGCGAGAGTTTTTGACATCTATCTATGGGAAATCGGTGATAAAAACATATGAGAGACCGATAGCAAAATTCCCCAGCGCCCCACATTTACACCTTTTACCCAAACTTGAATGCTAGCACCCGGTCGCTACCGCTCCCGGTTTTGTACCCGCCATACGTTTCGCTTTCTTAAATCCGACCTTAATAAACAGCTCGCCTCTGCTCGCGCGCCTTACCCGCCAGACTAAACCGCGGTTCAATTCCTTCGTTACTATTTTCAATTCTGGCGGCAACATACTCGCCCACGACGGGGCCGTGTTTGAAGCCGTGACCTGATCCGCCACCGACCAGCCACACGTTCTCAAACCCAGGATGAAGATCGATGAGGAAGTCGCCGTTTGGTGTGTTCTCGTACTGACAGACACGCGCCTCGTTCACGGGCGCATCTTTCAGAGCAGGCAGACGCCGCGCGAGATAACGACGCACCTCAGCGAGGCCTTCGCTGGTAGCGACGCGATTTCCGCTGTCAGGATCGAAGGGCGGCCCGTGACGATCGATGGCGATTTTGACACCGCGGCCTTCCAGATCCGGCAAGCCATACGCTTCATCTTTGAAATCGATCCAGGTGGGCAGAGCGGGCACAGAAAAACTTTGGCCACCTGAGGGCGTGCCGAAATAAAAAACTTCCTGGCGGGTGGGATGAATTCGATCCGCTAACAACTCAGGAAATATTTTCGGCAACCACGGGCCACAGGCAAAGACATAGTTTGCGGCTGAGATGCGTCGGTCGCTGGTGGCCTTAACGTGATCCAACTTCTCTTTTGTGGCACGCGCATTCTGCGCGTGGTTCACTGGCCGGATGCCCGTGCCACTAACCGCATCCTGCAAATACTCAACACCATTCCTGATTGCTTCGCGGACGACGGCCTGAACGGCACGCCGCGCGGACAGCACTCCGCTTTCAACCTCGAGCATCGCCCAGGAAATTCCGTCCAGTCCTATCTGTGGGTAACGTGCTGAGACTTCGGTTATGGTTAGCTTCTCAAAGTGAATTCCGAGCTTTTCAAGGGTTTCGGCGGTCCTAACCGGATATGGATCATTTTCGTGCGCCAGCCACAGGACGCCGGTTTGATGAAAGAGCGGCTCGTCTACTTGCGCGAAAAGTTCCTGCCAGAGCTGCCGCGATCGCATGGCCGAGCGCGTGTAGATTTCATCGGCGCCATAGCCCATGCGCATGATGCGTGATTCGTCGCCGGAACTGGATCGGTTGTTGGCGGGACCGTAAGCGTCGATGAGGACCACTCGCTTCCCGATTCTTTGCAATTGATAAGCCGTCCAGGCGCCAAACACGCCCGCGCCCACAACGGCCACGTCGTAGGTTCCGCCAACCGCGACATCTTTCGTCACTTGGGACTGATCGCCCCCGCGGCAGGATCAGGTCGTCCTTGTGCGGAAGCAGTCAAAGACATTCCGAATGCAAGGAGCGCAAAAACTGCGATTCGATATTTGATCATTTTGTGAAGACTCCTAATCTCGACTGAAACCTCGATCTGAGATCGTTACAGCAAACTTACAACTCAAGGTGTTACCTAATTGCGAGTACCGCCGGTACGCGCGTGTTACTTCTTTCTGAGCCAAGGTAGGTTTGCCACTTGGTAATCAGCGAACTCGCTTACGAATTTCTCCGCCCAAACGGCAGCTTGCTCAACCGCAAGTTCGAGCGCGTTCCCTTTGTAAGTTAGCTTATGCCAGTGCTTGTGCTTTGCATAAGCATCTTCGAACATCCAAGTCGCGCCTTTCCTTTCTTCTTGCAGAACAACCGTCACGCACTCGGCAGCCTTCGTCACGTGCGGAATCTCGTAGAGGTGGCCGGAAGCTTCAGTGTTTTCGATTATTACAAACCTAGATGAAAGGGCGTACCTCATCACCTTCTGGACCACGCTCTCGCCGGCTTTGTCTGGTTGCTCTTTGATGATGTACGTATAGTAGCCAAGTTCCTGTAGCTTTGATGCGATCCTCTTGAGTCTATCCAAGGCAGGCCCTGTGTCCTTCCCGAGGACAAGGACGGAGTCTGAATTCTCCAGGATGGAGTCGGCTCGATGCCACACAACGTCGAATGCAGACCTTATCGACTCCACGACTGATTCAGGTCGAGTGCTAAGTGGAATCCGCAACTGCCACCGAACGAAGATATGAACGTCTTCGTCATCCCGTGATGGGTTTGTTAACGGGTGGCCTTCGTGCGCCAGACGGCGAATTGCTCGCTCCATGGCTTCAGCGAAAGCGTATGCCGAGAATTTGTGCTCCCAGTATTTTGTGTATAGATGTTCTTCAATCTCGCAGATGAGGAACTTGCCTTCACGCCAAACAGTTGTCTCCGGGAAGTAATCGTCCATTACCCAGATTCGGATATCTTCGGGAATCTCATGAAGGTTCAGCCGCTTAAACTCTTCAATACCGATAGGGTCGGCATCTTCCGCTCGGAACTCCTCCCAGTCGCCCGCTGGGTCAGCGGCTTGATCCCTGAAATCATCGTGCTCGTTAGAAATCATCTGGGTCCGTTTTCCCGGTCTGTCCTATGCCATGACAGCGCCAAACTTCCAGGTCGAAACGCTTCCGCATAATACGCCCTTCGAGCGTGTGATCAAGATTCATTCGCCACGATCACGGTGGCATCCAGGGACATGTGTAGGTTGAAGCACCCAGCCATCGTTGAATGCCGGCGCATTTTGTTTTTGCCGTCTTCAGACGGCTTGCCCGAAGGGTTGCTAGACCAGCCGTTTTACGGCTGGGTTCGCTTCGCACTAACCACTGGTGAGCCCGCTTCAACGGGCTTATCAAACGGCTTGAGCCAACCAGTTGCTGAAGCAGGCAATCGATAAGGGCGCTAAAGCGTCCTACGAATACTTTTACCGATTGTGTTACCAGCCCTAAACGGGCTGTCCTAGTAACCCTGCGGGCAAGCAGCATGAATGCGGCTTAGACTTTCCGCACGTCAGGCGGCTAAGCCGCATCCAGGAATTGAGCCCTTGCTTACGCGCGGGCTACTGCCCCGGGGTGATCAAGATTCATTGCGCAAACGGTCCTCACGTGAGGGGCCGGGGATCAGGCGCATCACGGCGTGGCCAATGACCACAATACCGACGTAGGCCACCGCGTCCGCCAGGATGGGGGCGACGCCCGGCGCGAAAACCATCCATTCCGGGAACGTCGCCGCGAACAGGTAATCCCGCGGTGGGCCGATGATCGCAACGATGCAGATGAACACCGCCAGCCCACGCCCGCCGAACCGCCGGGCCAGCCGCCACGTAACAAGATAGATTGGGGTGACCGAGATAACGAGCCCGAGGTAGAACAGCGCCAGGAAGTACGGTGTCCGGGCGATCGGAACGCGCCACAGCTCCAACGCGTTACCGAGCGCTATTGCAGCCAGCCCGAAACACCCTACGGCTGCTCCACCGGTAAAGGCCCCAACGATACGTTGCGAAGTTGCGCGCGTGAAGTAGACGACGGCAACCAGCTCGACGAGGTATGCAGAGTTCACAACGACAAGTTGCCACGTTGTCAATGCCGTCTATAGTTCCCTTCCGCGAAGTCGACTGCAACTTTCTATTGTAATTCCTTATCCGGAAATATCGCGGTGATGGCGCTTTACCCAGGTCGCGTTTTCAGCAACCTTCGATCCACTTTGCCGCGATCGTTTTTTGGCAGACTGGGCACGAATTCGATCCAGCGAGGATACTTGTACAGCGCGATTCTGGATTTAACGAACTGTTTGATCTCGTCGGCGAGTTCTTCGCGCGGTTCGCTTCCCTTCCGCGCGACGACAAACGCCTTTGGCTTCACCAGGCCATCGCCTTCTTCATAGCCGATGACCGCGCATTCCACTACATCCGGATGCTGTAGCAGGCAATTCTCAATCTCCGATGGCGCCACAAAAACGCCGCCGACCTTCAACATGTCGTCAGTGCGCCCGTGATACCAATAATAGCCGTTGCTGTCGACCTGCATTTGGTCGCCAGTAGCGCACCAATCGCCCGAAAACGTCTCTTTTGATTTCTCATGCGCGTTCCAATAGCAAAGCGCCGCTGAGTCACCTTTGATACGCAGCGTGCCCATTTCGCCAAGCGCCACTTTTTTTCCTTCGGCGTCTACGATCTCCGCTTCGTAACCATCAACGATGCGGCCCAGGCTCCCCGGCTGTACATCGCCGGGACGGTTCGTGATGTAGATATGAAACATCTCGGCTGAGCCGATGCCGTCGCAAATCTCGACGCCGAACTTTTCCTTCCAGCGATGATAGAGTTCGACCGGCAGGGCTTCGCCGGCGGAATAACAGAAGCGAATGCTGGACAGGTCATGGACGCCGGCATCTTCAGCGTTCAGCATCGCATTGATCATCGTCGGCACCGTAGTCAGGATCGTAGGACGATAGCGATCGATCACTTCGAACATCTTTTCCGGGGTCGAGCGCTCAGCAAACAAAGCAGTTGCGCCGCCGACCGCAAAAGGAAACAGCAGGTTCGTTCCCGTCGCATAGCCAAAGAATAGTTTGGGCACCGAAACCGTCAGGTCGTTTTCGTTCACACCCATCGTGCGTTTGGCAAAGACTTCAGTGTTGTAGGGCAGGTCGTGTTGCAGGTGCACTGCGCCCTTGGGGTGCCCGGTCGAACCTGAGGTGAACAGCCAGATCGCTACGTCGTCTCGATGCGTGTCCGCTGCGCGGCAACTACCCGGCTGTGATGAGACAAATTCCGAAAACGAGAAAAACTTGACGCTGCCTTCGCGCGGATTGATTACCTCTTCGTCAACAACGCTGGCCCTCACGACCAGGACGGATCGCAGATACCCGGCGTCCTGCGCAGCTTCCGCAAACGGCTTGAGAAACGACTCGTGCACCACCGCCGCGCGGGCGCGCGTATATTCCAGGTAATAACGGTAATCGTCAGCGGGCAGCAGCGGATTGACCATCGTGATCACCGCGCCGATGCGGGCCGCGCCAAACCAGGTCCAGACAAACTCCGGAGAATCCGGCAGCACGATGAGCACGCGATCCTCGATCTCAACGCCGGCTTCGCGCAGCGCATTCCCGGCGCGATTCGACACCCACGCCGCCTCGCGGTAAGTGAACGTTTGATCCTGATAGTAGAGACAGACCCTATTCTCGCGACCTTCCTCCAGATTGTGATAGAGGAAGTAGTCGGCCATGTTGAAGCGTTCTGGGAATTGGATGGGCATTGAGTCAGATCGATTAGTTGTAGAACTGGCTTCGGTGATTCACTCTGATCACATCGACAATCCTGGCTTGATCGTCAATTCCGTAACCAACGCGCCAGTCTCCAATCCGAATCCGCCAAAGATCTTCACCCGTTACTTTCAGGCAGCCGTGAGGGCGCGGGTTTTCGGCAAGTGCAAGAATGGCTGAAACGACTCGACTCTTCACTGCTTTGTCCAGACGCCTGAGCTCTCGTTCGGCCCGTGAGGTGATAACGACCCTATACATCGATCTCCCCGGCAGCTCGCATCTCTTCTACGACTTCATTGAAAGGACGACGAGGCTCGTCCTTACTCTCGTAGGCCACACGGATTAAATGTAGTTCTTCGAGCAGTTCCTCGTATTCATCAATCGGAAGGATAACCGCGGTTCTCTCGCCGGTTTGGTTTGTGACGTATTGGACTTTTGGTGACATCGGATTACTCCCCATGACGTTTTGCGATTATTCTAACACGGGCCGTTTCGAGATATTAGCGATTCAGTTTTTAGGTTCACAAAAGCGGCGTATCTATGATTTGACGGAGAACTGTTCCCACGAATCGAAATAGCTCCCGAGTAGCTTCGGGCGGCAGCGCAGCGTTAATTACAATTCCGATGAGCACAGAAATGAGAAGATTAATCCAGTCTTTTCTTCCTACTCGCTCTGATGACTCGACTAAATAATTTAGACGCGATTCGACCAATTCCGGGTCAAGTTTGTGCGCAGTCGAAAGATATTGCTTGATCTCGTTGATGCCTTGAACTACGTAGGTTTTCTCTTCGGCGGTAAACGACGCGTTCGATGTGTCGGAGGATGCGGCGGACTCGAGAATCTGCGCTTCTTTCGAAATTGAACCCCAAAGATCCGGCGACTCAGCCTCTCGTCTCACATAGGATAGCCACGAGCCAAAACTATCCCGTTGGTTCTCCCAAGTGTCCTAATACCACGAATCAACAAGCGTTTGCTGGCCGGGCTCCCATTTACTGCAGAACTCGGTAGCGTTATCGAAGATGAAGTAATAGCCTGACGCCTTATGGACCAACCGAGATACCCGCGTTAGAGAAGCATGACCCGTTGTATCTTGCCAGTCGAAATCAGTGGGTTCTAGTCCGGCGTTCTTGATTGCTTCAAAAACTTCATTAGCCTGCGACATTAAAAGATGTCTTATTTCCATATGAGGCTTATGTAGTAGGGGCTACTTTGCAAACGGGCATCCTGCGTCATCATGCTTGGCGCTTAGATAGGTTCGGGCCTCCCACAACTCAGGAAAGAATTTTTTATCGAGCGTCTTACGCAGATAGCCGACGCCTTCCGACCCGCCGGTGCCCTTCTTGGTGCCCACCATACGCTCAACCATCTTGATGTGATGCGAACGCCACAGAGAGAAGTACTCGTCGTGTTCCAAAAGCATTTCCGCCAGTTGATATTCCTGCTGGAACTCCTCATGCGTGAGCACCTCGACCAAGGCGCGTTGCCGCTTGCCATAGTTGCTACGTCTTTCTTGCGCGTCGCGCGGCGCGTCAACGGCGGGCGTGTCAAATCCTCGGCGACGGAGCAAAGCAAAGTACGCTTCGGAAAGCGAAGGCGCGTTCATGCGCGCCTGCAGACGTTGGCGGGCAAAATCGTCGTGGGCAAACTCGCGCAGAATCGACTCGTCCTTCAAGCCGGAAGAAAACTCGATCTCGCGAAATTGCATTGACTGAAAACCGCTGGCCGGGTTCAGCTCGTCGCGGAATCCAAGAAAGCGGACCGGCGACATCGTCTCGAGAACATGAATCTGGGCAATCAAAAGCTTTTCAATTTCAACGATGCGATGCAGAGCCCGCGTGGCTTCGTGGGCGCGATCCTCTTTCATCAAAGAGATCGCCGCGTCAATCTCATGCAGGATTTGCTTGAACCAAAGTTCATAAGCCTGGTGCACGGTGATGAACAGCAACTCATCGTGTTGGGCCGGCGAAGACAGACAGGTCTGCAGGTCGATCAATTCGGGGACCCGAAGATATTTGTTGTAAGAAAGCGGTGCGTCTTTGCCGTATTCGTTAGTCATTGGGTACCTATTTGGAGTGCGGTGGCAAGCGCAGCGCGACACCGCTTTTCTTTCATCTCAGAATTCCTAAAGCGCCGTCGTCGCTACGCTCTGCCGGCGCACTCCACACTCAAAACGCGGCGCCGACTTTTTCGTTAACCTCGAATGTTTCGAGTCGCGAATCTTTTTCATCTCAGCGATTACCAGTTCCAGCTCTTCGTCTTTCGTATAAAAGTGCGGAGAGATGCGCACGCCGGCGCCGGGACGATAATCGACAATGAATTCGCGTCGAACCAATTCTTTGGTCATGGCTGCCGCGTTGTCGTCCCAAACCGTAATGGTGCCGCCACGCTGTGCTGGGTTCTGCGGGCTCGTCACCCTAAAGCCGGCGGCTTCCGCTAATCCGATCAACGCTCCGGTTTGGCGCGTGCTCTTTTCGCGAATCCCTGCCACACCGATCTCATTGATTATTTTGTAACCGCTTTCAGCCGCATATAGTGCCGGAATCGCCGGCGAGCCGTGGAGAAATCGCGTGATGTTCGGAGCGTAACGCAACTCACTCTCAAAAGCGAAGGGTTCTTCATGCGCCATCCAACCCGTGGTCTTCGGCTCCAATTGCTCGATTAGATCCGGTCGCACGTAAAGATATCCCGCGCCGGGACCGCCGCAAAGCCATTTCACTGAGCCCCCGGTCGCGAAATCCACCCTCAGATCTTTCACACTGAATGGCACGGTGCCCGCGGATTGGTACGTGTCCAGCACCACCATCGCACCGACCTGGTGCGCACGCTCGGTAATCGCTCGGGCGTCCTGCAGGAATGCGCTCTTGTAAAGCACGTGCGAGATGGGCACCAGCAAAGTTTCTTCATCGATGGCGGAGAGCATTCGCTCCGTTGGGACGGTCATCCCATCATCAGACTTTACCTTTACAATCTGTAGTCCATGGGCCCGGGCGTGCGCCTCGTACACGTACATCACCGAAGGAAAATTCAATTCGGAGTAGACGATCTTGTGACGCTTTGAGTTCTCAGGCAGTGGGAGAAAGCAGGAAAGAATCAGCGACTGACAAATCGAAACATTCTGATGCATCACGACCGTGCCGGCGTCGGCGCCGATGATGCGCCCGAGTTCATCTCCGATCCTCGCCGGCATTTCCCACCAGCCTTCGGCCCAGGCGCGCACGCCCCGCGTTGCCCAGATGTCCGCATATTCGCGCAGGCGATCGTAAGTGGCGCGCGGCATCGCGCCGAGACTGTGCGAGATCAAATAGACCGCTCTGTCGAGGATGGGAAATTCAGAACGCCATTTAAGAAAGTTGTCAGGCAACGGGTGCTCCGTTCAGTGCGGCGATAATTTACCACAGAGACCAGCGAGAACCTTAGGCATCTCCGTGATAAAGTGCATGCAACAACAATGTGGAAGTTCGCTGATCCAATCAAGCATCCGATTCCTGAAACGCGCTGGCCCTCGGCGGAAGAAGCGAAAGCCTCGCTTCTGTTTCAGCCAATACGCATTGGGCCGATTACCCTGGAAAGCCGCACCTGGGTGCCGGCCATGGTCCCCTGGCGCGCCACCGAGGATGGCTTTGTCACGCCGGACAATCTGGATTGGTATCGACGATTCGCGGAAGGACAACCCGGAGCACTGGTGGTTGAAGCTACCGGCGTGCGCGATATACCCAGCGGTCCGTTGCTGCGCATCGGACACGATCGATTTCTGCCGGGATTGAGGCAGCTGGTCGAAACTGTTCGGGAAGCAAGCGAAGGTCACACCAAACTCTTCATTCAGATTATCGACTTTCTGGCGGTCAAGCGACGGCCTGACGCGGCAAAATATTTTCAGCGCTTTCTTCAGATCACCGAACATCATCGCCTGGCGATTGCCGAACTGACTGAAGATCCAAGCTGGATCAGCGCCAACGAAAACAGCGTCCGCGCCTTTCTCAACAACGCGCCTGGCGCGGTCGTCGATCGCATACTCAACGAACGCGAACTCGAATCACTTCGCTTTGGTTATCGCGAGCGAGTGACAGATACGGACCTGCCGCACATTCGCGAACTACCGCAAGTTCTTCCGTCGATTTTCTCGGACGCCGCGCGCCGCGCGCGGGAGGTTGGATTCGATGGCGTGGAGTTGCACTATGCGCACGCCTACACCATGGCGGGGTTTCTGAGCGCGCTTAACGATCGAGGCGATGGCTATGGTGGGCCGCGAGAGAATCGGGCGCGCTTGCCGCTGGAAG
>Ga0207684_10003784_pt1 | contig 14604 bp, 4 predicted proteins | sample KBSK5501metaG_FD_184342 | JGI IMG/M metagenome (GOLD analysis project Ga0207684, IMG submission 184342) | Corn, switchgrass and miscanthus rhizosphere microbial communities from Kellogg Biological Station, Michigan, USA - KBS K5-50-1 metaG... | ecosystem: Host-associated > Plants > Roots >...
CCCGTGTCGTCCTCGTCGCCATCGTCGTCGCGGCCGTGATCATCGCGGGCTCGCTCTACGCGACTATGCACGGAACGGCCCCCAAGTATCGCGCGGCGCGGATCGAGCGAGGGCCGCTGACCTCCTCCGTCTCGGCGACCGGGACCCTCAACGCGCTCACGACCGTACAGGTCGGCAGTCAGGTGACGGGTCGCATCCTGGAGCTGCTCGTCGATTTCAACTCCCCCGTCCGGAAGGGCCAGCTCATCGCCCGCATCGACCCGGAGACCTTCGAGGCCCGCGTGACGCAGTCACGGGCCCAGCTCGAGGGGGCGCGTGCCACCGTTCTCAATCAGCGTGCCGTCGTCGACCGCGCCCGCGCCGACGTGGCGAACGCCAAGGCCACGCTGGCGATGGGCCAGGCCCAGCTCGTCAACGCCGGGGTCACGGTCTCCGATACCAAGCGCCAGCTCGACCGTCGCAGCGAGCTGTCGCGCCGCGAGCTGATCGCCCAGAGCGACCAGGACGCGGCGCAGGCGGCGTACGATTCGGCCCGCGCCCTACGCGATGCCGCGCAAGCCCAGGTGATGGCGCAGGGCGAGTCGGTGCGCGCCGCCGAGGCCCAGTTGCGGGTGACCGAGGCCCAGCTCCAGGCGGCCCTCGCCCAGGTCGGAGAGCGCGAGGGAGCGTTGCGACAGGCCGAGGTCGATCTCGCGAACACGCGCATCCTGGCTCCCGTCGATGGCGTCGTGGTCTCGCGGAACATGGACGTGGGCCAGACCGTCGTGGCCGCTCTGCAGTCGCCGATCCTGTTCAGCATCGCGCAGGACCTGACGCAGATGCAGGTCCACACCAGCGTCGACGAGGCCGACGTCGGCCAGGTGCGCGTCGGTCAGCGCTGCACGTTCACCGTGGACGCGTTTCGCGGGCAGACGTTCAACGGGGAAGTGGTGCAGGTGCGAAAGGCCGCCCAGGTCTCCCAGGGCGTCGTCACGTACGTGGTGGTCGTCTCGGCCCAGAACCTGTCCCAGAAGCTCCTGCCCGGGATGACCGCCAACGTGCGGATCGTCGTGGAGGACAAGGCGCGCGTGCTCAAGGTGCCGAACACCGCGCTCCGGTTCCTGCCGTCGATGAGCGAGACGGACGACGCCAGCCGTGACAGTCAGGTGACGGCGCCGGCCGAGGCGTCCAGCACGTCCGGCGTGGCCACCAGCGACGGGACGTCCGGTCGCGTGTGGATTCGGGGGCACGACGGCCTGCCCCGCGCGGTGACGCTGCGGCTCGGCGTCAGCGACGGAAACTTCACGGAGGTCCTGGGCGGCGAGCTGACGGAGGGACGCGAAGTCCTGGTGGGCGTCACCGATCCGGCTTCGGCCAGGTCGACCCGGGGGCGATGGCGGCTCTGAGATGTCCGCGGCGCTGATCGACGCACGCGGCCTCACGAAGGACTATCACGTCGGTCCCCACGTCGTGCATGCGCTCCGAGGGGTGTCCGTCACCGTCGAATGGGGCGAGTTCGTCGCGGTGATGGGCCCGTCCGGCTCCGGCAAGTCCACGTTTCTGAACATGATCGGCTGCCTCGACAGCCCGAGCGCGGGAGAGTACCGGCTCGACGGTCGCGACGTGGCCCGGCTGAGCGGAGACGAGCAGGCCGACGTCCGCAACCAGAAGATCGGCTTCGTCTTCCAGACGTTCAACCTCCTGCCTCGGATCACGGCGCTGGCGAACGTCGAGCTGCCGCTGCTGTACAACGACACGCCCACGCAGGCGCGGCGCGCTCGCGCCCGCGCGGCCCTGGCCGCGGTGGGGCTGGCGGAGCGCGAGCACCATCATCCGGTGCAGCTCTCGGGCGGCGAGCAGCAGCGCGTGGGCCTGGCCCGGGCCCTGGTCAACGATCCGATCCTCGTGCTGGCCGACGAGCCGACGGGCAATCTCGACAGCCATACCGGCGCCGAGGTCATGGCCACGTTCCGGGCGCTCAATCGCCGGGGCATCACCATCGTCCTGGTCACGCACGATGCTGCCATCGCCGGGTACGCGGAGCGCGTGCTCACCTTTCGCGACGGCGAGATCATCGCCGACGAGCGCGCGGCCGAGCCACGGCCGGCGCCCGTCGGGGAGCCTGCGTTCGCCGACGAGCGTGGGGCGCGATGAACCTCTGGCCCAGCGTTCGGATCGCGACCGCGGCCCTGCGCGACAACCGGCTGCGCACCGTCCTCACGATGCTCGGCATCGTCATCGGCGTGGCCGAGGTGATCGTGATGGTCGCCCTCGTGGCGGGCGCGCGCGATCACGTGGACGAACAGTTCCGGTCGCTCGGGTCCAACCTCGTCGTGGTGCGCTCCGGGAGCCTGTTCGCGCTGGGCACCTATCTGGGTCGCGGAACCCAGCTCACCATCACGGAGGACGACGCCTCGGCCCTGCAGCATGAGCTCCCGAACGTGCACAGCGCGGCGCCCTTCGTCCGCGCCTCTGGACATGCGGTGTTCGGGAACCAGAACTGGGGCACCTATATCCACGGCACCACCCCGGAGTTTTTTCAAGTTCGCGACTGGAGCGTCGTCCGGGGCCGCCTGCTCACCCAGAAGGACGTCGACGCCGCCCTCCGGGTCGCGCTGGTGGGCCAGACCGTCGTCGAGCGACTCTTCGGGCAGTCCGATCCCGTGGGCCAGGAGATCCGTGTCCAGAAGATGCCCTTCACCATCGTCGGCGTGCTGAGCCGCAAGGGCCAGGCGTCCTGGGGCGAGGATTTCGACGACATCGTGGTGATCCCGCTGTCCACCGCCAAGAAGAAGCTGATGGGCGTGAACCAGGCCAACGCGCGGGCGGTCAACGCCATCATCATCAGCATGCGCCACGACGATGGCCTGGGTGAAGGCGAGCGGCACATCCGCTCCATCCTCCGGCACCGTCACCATCTGCAGCCCGACCAGGGGGACGACTTCATCATCCAGAATCTCAACGAGGCGCGCCGGTCGTTCGAAGAGACGACGATGGCGCTGACGATTCTCCTCACCGCGGTCGCCTCCATCTCGCTGCTGGTCGGCGGCATCGGCATCATGAACATCATGCTGGTGTCGGTGACGGAACGGACCCGGGAGATCGGTGTCCGGATGGCGGTGGGCGCCAAGCGACGTCACATCCTCGCCCAGTTCCTCGTCGAGGCCGTGACCCTGTCGCTGATCGGCGGGGGCCTCGGTATCGCGCTCGGGTTCGTCAGCGCCGCCACGATCACCTATCTGGTCGAATGGCGGACGCTGATTTCCCCGCAGACCGTGGTCCTGGCGTTTTTCTTTTCGGGAGCGGTCGGCGTCTTCTTCGGCTTCTATCCCGCCCGACGGGCGTCCCGACTCCACCCCATCGACGCCCTCCGCTGCGAGTGACCGCGGTGGCATCGCCGCGGAACGATCGCCCTGGCCACGCAGTCACGCGGGTCGACGTGTGACGCCGCTATGGGTCTCGGAAGGAAGACCATGACACCGTATCCGACACTTCGCGCGCCGGCGCCCGCCTCTCAAGAGCCGCTGGCCATCATCGGGATCGGCTGCCGGTTCCCGGGCGCCTCGGGGCCGGACGCCTTCTGGCGTCTCGTGCGGGACGGAGTGGACGCCATCACCGAGGTCCCGGCCGACCGCTTCGACATCGACGCCGTGTACGACTCGAGACGCCCGACCCCCGGGAAGATCTACACGCGATGGGGCGGATTCCTGGCGGGCATCGATCAGTTCGACCCGTACTTCTTCGGCATCTCACCGCGCGAGGCGACCAGCATGGATCCCCAGCATCGCCTGTTGCTGGAGGTGTCCTGGGAGGCCATGGAGGACGCCGGCCAGACGCTCGATCGCCTCGCGGGACGGCCGGTTGGCGTCTTCGTCGGCATCTGCACGAGTGACTACGAGAACCTCATCGATGATTCCACCGCCCTCGACATCTACGTCACCGCCGGGAACGCCCGGAGCGTGCTGGCGGGTCGCCTGTCCTATGCCCTCGGCCTCGAGGGTCCGAGCGTGGTCGTGGATACCGCCTGCTCCTCGTCGCTGGTCGCGGTCCACCTCGCGTGTCAAAGCCTCTGGAGCGGAGAATCGACGCTCGCGCTTGCCGGCGGGGTCAACCTGATCCTGCGCCCGGAAGCCACCATGGGCTTCTGCCAGGCGCAAATGCTCGCGGCGGACGGGCGCTGCAAGGTGTTCGACGCTCGGGGCGATGGATTCGTCAGGAGCGACGGCATTGGCGTGGTCATGCTCAAACCGCTGGCGACGGCCGTGGCCGATGGAGATCCGATCTATGCCGTGATTCGTGGCAGCGCGGTCAATAACGATGGCCGGAGCGGCGGCCTGCTCATGACGCCGAGCCAGGCCGGGCAAGAAGCGGTGCTGCGTGCGGCCTATCGCCGCGCACGGGTCTCGCCGGGTGCCGTCCAGTATGTGGAAGCCCACGGCACGGGTACGGTTGCCGGCGATCCCGTCGAGGCGCTCGCCCTCGGCGCCGTGCTCGCCGAGGGGCGGCCGCAAGGCCAGCGCTGCCTCGTCGGATCTGTCAAGACCAACATCGGGCACACCGAGGCGGCCGCCGGCGTGGCGGGCCTCATCAAGGTGGCGCTCTGTCTCAAGCACCGTGTGATCCCTCCGAGCCTGCACTATCACGAGCCCAACCCGAGGATCCCGTGGGCGGAGCTTCCGCTGTCGGTGGCGCGCGAGCTCACCCCCTGGCCCACGTCTTCCCATCCCGCGCGCGCCGGCGTCAGCTCCTTCGGCATCTCGGGCACGAATGCGCACGTGGTGCTGGAGGAGGCTCCGGCCGTCGAGGACGCGCGGGACCCATGCGCTCCCAAAGCGAACCTCCTCCCGCTCTCCGGCCACACCCCCGAGGCGCTCTCGGCGTTGGCCCGCGAGTACCGGGCGCTGGCGGCACGACCCGACGCGGCGGCCTTCCACGACGTGTGCTACACGGCATCCGTTCGCCGGACTCACCACGACTACCGTCTGGCGTTGGTCGCCCACTCCCACGAAGAGCTGGTCGAGCATCTGGACGCCTTTCTCGACGAGGAAGTTCGGCCGGGCATGTCGTCGGGCCGAAGGATTGCCGGAACGTCGTCGAAGGTCGTGTTCGTGTTTCCGGGGCAGGGCTCCCAGTGGATCGGCATGGCCCGTGACCTCGCGGAGCAGGAGCCCGCCTTCCGACAGGCGCTCGAGCGATGCGACCGCGCGATGGCGGCTCATCTCGGATGGTCGGTGCGCGCGGCCCTCGCCGCCCCTGAGGAGCCGGTCCGCTTCGACGACCTCGACGTCATCCAGCCGCTGCTCTTTTCGGTGCAGGTCGCGCTGGCGGCCTTGTGGCGCTCCTGGGGCATCGAGCCCGCGGCCGTCGTGGGGCACAGCATGGGCGAGATGGCCGCCGCGCACGTTGCGGGGATCCTCTCGCTCGACGACGCGGCCCGCGTCGTGTGTCGCCGCGCTCAGATCCTCGAGCACGGGGTGTCCGGGGGCGGCGGCATGGCCGTGCTCGAGCTCTCACCGGAGGACACGCGGGCCCTGATCGCTCCGTACGGGGACCGGCTCGCGATCGCCGCGTACAACGGGCCGACGACGACGGTGATCTCGGGCGAGCGCCAGGTCCTGGAAGCGTTTCGCACTGACGCTCAGCGGCGTGGAGTCTTCGCGCCGATCGTGCGCATCGACTACGCGCCGCACAGTCCACTGGTCGATCCGATGCTGGACGATGTGCGCGAGGCGCTCCGCGGGATCCGGCCCGAGCCCGGCGCCATTCCCATGCTCTCGACCGTCACCGCGACCCGGCTCGATGGTCGCGCGTGCGACGCCTCGTACTGGGTACGCAACCTGCGGGAGCCCGTTTGGTTCACGCAGGCCATGGATCGCCTGATCGCCGACGGCCACCGGCTGTTCGTCGAGTTGAGCGCTCACCCGGTGCTGAGCGTGGCGATCTCGGGAAGCCTTCGGCACCACGCGGTCGACGGCGCCGTCCTGCCTTCGATGCGGCGGGGTGAGCAGAACCGCGTGGTGATGCTCGAGTCCCTGGGCCGGCTGCATACCTGCGGGCACCCCGTGGACTGGAGCCGGCTCCATCCCGCGGGCGGCCGGTGCGTGACGCTGCCGGTCTATCCGTGGCAAGGAGAGCGTTTCTGGCTCGAGCGACGCACGGCCGGAGGGGACGACACGCGCCCGAGCACGTTCGGAGGGCGCGGCCACCCGCTCCTGGGTCAGCGCTTCAGGACGGCTGTTCAGCCGGGCGCCCATCTGTGGGAGTCCTCGTTGAGCGTGCGAAGGCTCCCCTATCTCGACGAGCATCGGCTACAGGGGCTGCCCTTGCTGCCCGCTTCGGCGTACGTCGAGATCGCGATGGCCGCCGCGGGCGAGGTGTTCGGCGAGGGGCCGCACCTCGTCGAGAGCATGACGTTCCAGCAGGCGCTCTTCGTGCCCGACGACGAGGCCCAACGGATCCAGGTCGTGGTCACGCCGACGGGTCTCGGCGAGGCGACGTTTCAGCTCTTCGGGTTGAAACCCGGCGGGGACACCGAGGAGCCGTCGTGGACCCTCCACGCCGCCGCCACGATCCGTTCCGCCTCCGCGGGCCCATCGACACCGGCGCCCGTCGACTCGGTCGAGGCGATACGCTCGCGCTGTCACGAGACCGTGTCGAGCCAGGGTTTCTACGAGACCATGCACGCCTCGGGCCTCGAGTTCGGAGCGAGCTTCCAGGGGCTCCGTGAGATCTGGCGCCGTGATGGCGAGGCCATCGGGCGCCTGCAATGCACGGAAACGGTGGAAGCGGAGCAAGGGGCCTACCGCGTCCATCCCGCACTGCTCGATGCATGCTTCCAGGCCGTCGGGGCGGCGCTGCCGCAGACGGCGGGCGCCGGCGCCGGTGCGGTCGTGTTCCTGCCGGTCGGCGTCGAAGCGTTCCGGATTCACACCCGTCCGGGCGCCGACCTCTGGAGTCACTCGCGCGTTCGGACCGCTTCACCGGCTGGTGGTGGCGCGATCGAGGCGGACGTGTACCTCCGTGATGGAGAGGGACAGGTCGTCCTCGAGGCCCGCGGGCTTCGCCTGGCGCGTCTAGAGACGCAGGCGCCCCGAGGCACCCGCGAGCAGATCCACGACGCGCTCTACGAGATCGTGTGGCACGCGGAGGCACGTGCGCCCGCGCCGGCCACGGCGGCTTCCCCCGACCGCGGTGCCTGGCTGATCTGTCTGGATCGGCGCGGCGTCGGTGAGCGGCTCCGCGAGCTGCTCGAAGGAAGGGGCGACCGGTGCGTGGTCGTCAGCGCGGGCGAGGCGTACGGCGTGCTCGGGCCCGGACAGTATGAAGTCGCGCCGACCGCGCCGGAGGACTTTCCCCGGCTCATGGGCGAGGCCTTCGCCGCCGACGGACCACCCTGCCGCGGCGTGATTCACCTCTGGAATCTCGACGCGCGCCCACCCGACGACGGGCCGCCCGACGCCCTCGAGGACGCGCGACGGCTCGGGTCCGTGAGCTTGCTCCATCTGGTCCAGGCGCTGGCGGGGTCGACCGGCGTGACACCCAGGCTGTGGGTCGTGACGGGTGGCGTCCACGCCGTGCCCGAGGCCGTCCCCGTGTCCATCGCCCAGGCGCCGGCCTGGGGCCTCGCAGGGGTCGTCGAGACGGAGCACCCCGAGCTGCGGTGCACGCGAGTCGACCTGAGCGCCGCGTGCTCCTCCGCGGAGATCCAGTCGCTGTGCGCGGAGCTGTGGGCGGACGGCCGGGCCGACCAGGTCGCGCTGCGCGAGCACACCCGCTACGTCGCTCGTCTCACGCGCTGGACGTCCGGGGCTGAGGAGGTCAAGCGCGAAGCCGCCGAGGACGAGTCCTTCCGCCTCGAAGTGCCGACCCGAGGCCTCCTCGAGGGCTTCACGCTACGGGCGGCGCCACGACGGAGCCCGGCTCCCGGCGAGGTCGAGATCCGCGTCCACACGGTGGGGCTCAACTTCCGCGACGTGCTGATCGCCATGGGTGTCGTTCCTCCCGTGCTCGACGACGGTCACGAGTTCGGCTTCGAGTGCGCGGGTGAGATCGTGGCGGTCGGTGCTGGTGTGGAGCATCTGCGGGCGGGCGATCGAGTCGTCGCCGCGGCGCCGGGCTGCTTCGGGGCTTTCGTCACCGTGACGGCGAGCCTGGTCGCGCCCCTGCCGGGGGACCTCGACTTCGAGGAAGCGGCGACCATCCCGGTGGCGTTCCTGACGGCGTACTACGCGCTGCACGAGCTGGCGCGACTGCGGGCCGGCGAGCGCGTGCTCATCCACGCGGCGGCCGGCGGCGTTGGACAGGCGGCCGTGCAGCTCGCGCAGCGAATCGGCGCCGAGGTCTTCGCGACGGCCGGCAGTCCCGACAAGCGCGATGTGCTGCGCGCCCAGGGCGTCGACCACGTCCTCGACTCGCGCTCGCTCGAGTTCGCCGACGAGATCATGCGGCTGACGGACGGCCAGGGTGTGGACGTGGTGCTGAACTCGCTGGCCGGTGAGTTCATCCCCCGCAGCCTCGCCACCCTGGCGCCGGGCGGACGCTTCGTCGAGATCGGCAAGGTCGATGTCCTCCGCAACAGCCCGCTCGGTCTGCGCCAGCTGGAGAAGAACGTGGCGTTCTTCGTCGTGGACCTGGGCCAGCTCTTCGTGTCGCGGCCGGCCGTCTGCGCGACGATGCTTGCCGAGCTGATGCGGCTCTTCGCGGATGGAAGCCTCCGGCCGCTCGGTCGCCACGTTTTTCCCATCTCCGAGGCGGCGGACGCCTTTCGCTTCATGGCCCAGGCCAAGCACATCGGCAAGATCGTGGTGACGGTCCCGACGACGCGGGTGCTGGTGGCGCCGGCCGACCGGTCGATGCGATGCCGAGCGAATGCGACCTATCTCATCACCGGCGGTCTCGGCGGCCTCGGCCTCACGGTGGCCGAATGGATGGTCAAGGACGGCGCCCGTCACCTCGTACTCGTCGGGAGGACGGCCCCGGAGACCGCCTCCGTCGAAGAGGCCCTCGCCCGGATGAAAGGCGCGGGCGCGAACGTGGTCGTGGCCCGAGCCGACGTCGCGCGAATGACGGACCTGGCCGCCGTGCTGGAGGACATCCGCCGATCGATGCCACCGCTCGGAGGGATCGTGCACGCCGCCGGCGTCCTGGACGACGGCATCCTGCTCCAGCTCGACGGCCGGCGTCTCGAGCGCGTGATGCGCCCCAAGGTCGGTGGTGCCTGGAACCTGCACCGTCTGACCGTCGACATGTCGCTCGACTTCTTCGTGCTCTTTTCGTCCGCCGCCTCCGTGCTGGGCGCGCCGGGCCAGGGAAATTATGTCGCGGCCAACGCGTTCCTCGACGCGCTGGCCCACCACCGCCGCGCCCTGGGTCTGCCCGCGCTCGCTGTCAATTGGGGCGCATGGGCCGAGGTCGGCATGGCCACTCGATCCGAGCGGGCCGCCGAGCTCAGCCGCCACGGGATCCTTTCCCTTTCTCGAGACCAGGGGCTCTCGATCTTCGGCCTGCTGCTCACCCGCGAGGCGACGCAAGTCATGGCGGCCCACATCGACTGGCAGCGGTTGCTCGCCCATCGGATGCCGGCCCCGTTGCTGTCGACGCTGGCGGACGCGACCCGCCGAAGTGTGGCTTCCTCCGCGGCGTCGCGCCGTCGCGATGGCCTCACGCGCGAGCGGCTCGCCGAGGCGGATCCGGCGAGCCGTCCCCAGATGGTGGAGACGTTTCTCCGGGAGCAGCTCGCCCGCGTGCTGAGGATCTCCCCCTCCAAGCTCGACCTGCACCTGCCGCTCAATCGGCTGGGCATCGATTCGCTCATGGCCGTCGAGATGAAGAATCGGGTCGAGTCCGATCTCGAGCTGACCGTGCCCGTCGCCCTCCTGCTCAAGGGGCCGACGCTCGCCCAGATGGCCGCCCACCTCGTCAATCAGCTCCGCGGACCCGAGCAGGGGCCGCCGCCAGTGGCCCGTCAGGCCACCCCGGAGCGGCTGCTGGCGCGGATGGACCAGCTGTCGGACGCGGAGATCGACTCGCTGCTTCGTGCCGCCGTGAACGGCGCCCGGGAGGGATCGCTCACGTCCCTGCCCCAGGACAAGGTCGTCGACGGATGACCCATCGCCTCGCCGCGCTCTCCGCCGAGGAGCGGCGCGCGCTGCTGATGGACGTGCTGCGGCGAGAGGCGATGCAGCCGCGGCGAGCTCCGGTCTCCGCCGCCCAGGAGCGGCTGTGGTTCTTGCACCAGCTCGCTCCCGAGACCCCGCTCTACAACATTCCCGTCGCCCTTCAGATCATCGGACCGTTCGACCCGAAGGTCGCCCAGCGCGCGCTCGACGAGGTCGTGCGACGTCACGAGACCCTCCGGACGACGTTCGAGACCGAGGATGGCCGGCCGGTCCAGACGATCGTGCCCACGCTGGCCCTGTCGTTGGACGTCGTCGATCTCGGTGGACGCCCAGCGCTCGAGCGTGAGGAGGAGGCGAGACGGTTGATCGTCGCCGACGCCCGGCGGCCCTTCGATCTCGCGCGGGGGCCGCTGCTGCGCGTCGGGGTGGCCCGGCTCGACGACGAAGATCACGTGCTGTTCTCGACGATGCACCATCTCATCGTCGACGGCTGGTCGCTCCGCGTGTTCTGCGACGAGATGGTGACGCTGTACAGGGCCTTCGTGCGCGGAGAGCCCTCGCCGCTGCCCGAGCCGTCCGTGCAGTACGCGGATTTCGTGGCGTGGCAGCGACAACGGCTCGAGAGCTCCGAGCACCGGGCCGGCCTCACCGCGTGGGTGCACACGCTCGCCGGCCCCTTGCCCGTGGTGGAGCTTCCCACCGATCGGCCGCGACCCGCGGTGAAGAGCCACCGGGGCGCGATCCACCGGTTCACGCTCTCGCCGCGCACATCGGCAGAGATCAAGGCCCTGAGCCGGCGCGAGGGCGTCACCCCGTTCATGGTGCTGGTCGCGGCGTTCTCGGCGCTGCTCTTCCGGTACACCGGCGAGCGCGACCTCTTGATCGGCACGCCGGTGGCGGGGCGGAAGCGGCCCGAGCTGGAGGGGCTGATCGGCTGCTTCGTGAACACGGTCGTCCTGCGCATGGATCTCGGGGGCGACCCGAGCTTCCGGGCGCTTCTCGGGCGCAGCCGCCAGGTGGCGCTGGACGCCTACGCCCACGACGACGTTCCCTTCGAGCAGCTGGTCCAGAAGCTCAGGCCCGACCGCGACCCCGGTCATACGCCCGTGTTCCAGGTCATGTTCGTGCTCCATCGCCCGCCCGTGCTGACCCCGGCCATGCACGAGCTCGAGATCCACACCGGTACCGCCAAGTTCGACCTCTCGCTCGAGGTCGTCGAAGGCGACGACCATTTCTGGGGATGGTTCGAGTTCGACACGGATCTGTTCGATCCCGAGACGACCGCCCGCACGGCGGGACATTTCGAGACGCTGCTCGAGGGCGTCCTCCGCGCGCCCGGGCGGCCCTTATCGCACGCTCCGCTCCTCACGGGGGCCGAGTGGGAAGAGCGCCGCCGCTGGAACGACACGCGGGTCGAGTGGCCGCGCGCCGCCGGCGTGCATGCGCTCATCGAAGCGCAGGTCGCGCGCGCGCCCGATGCCATGGCCGTCGTCTTCGAGGACGCGGGGCTGACCTACGGTGCGCTGAACGCCCGCGCGAATGGGCTCGCGCGTCGTCTGCGCAGGCTCGGGGTGCGGCCCGACGTCCCGGTCGGCGTCTACATGGAGCGCTCGCTCGAGCTCGTCGTCGCGGTGCTCGCCATCCTCAAGGCCGGGGGCGTGTACCTGCCGCTGGACCCCACGGACCCGCCCGAGCGTCTCACGGTGGTTCTCCGCGAGGCGGGCGCCCCCGTGGTGCTGACGGGACTGACGCCGAGCGCATGGCTGGCGTCCCACGCCGCGCACGTGATTGCGGTGGACGCGAATGCCGGCTCCGCCGTCGAGGACACGGGGGACCTGCCCGGGCTCGCCGAGGCGGAGCAGCTCGCCTACATCATCTACACCTCGGGTTCGACGGGCGCGCCGAAAGGAGCCATGGTTGCCCACGGAGCGCTCGGCAATCGTCTCCTCTGGATGCAGCGCGCCTATCCGCTGACCGCGGCTGACCGGGTGCTCCACAAGACCCCGATCGGCTTCGATGTGTCGCTGTGGGAGCTCCTGTGGCCGTTGCTCGCCGGCGCCACGCTCGTCGTGGCCCGGCCGGATGGTCACCGGCACGGTCCGTACCTGGCCCGGCTCATCGCGGAGCGGGCGATCACCGTGACCCACTTCGTTCCGACCATGCTGCGGGTGTTTCTCGCGCAACCGGGCCTCGAGGCGCGCTGTCGTTCGCTGCGCCACGTCGTGTGCAGCGGAGAGCCGCTGACGCCCGATCTCGTCCGGCGCTTCGTCGGACGCCTCGCCGCCGCGCTTCACAATCTCTACGGCCCGACCGAGGCGGGGATCGACGTGACGGCCTCGACCTGCCGCCGCGAGGACCCCGGGGGAGCGGTGTCCATCGGCCGGCCCATCGCCAACACGCAGATCCATCTCCTCGACGACGCTCACCACCCGGCGCCGGTCGGGCATCCGGGAGAGCTGTACATCGGCGGCACCGCGCTCGCGCGCGGGTATCTCGGCCGGCCCGGCCTCACGGCCGAGCGCTTTCTGCCCGATCCGTTCGGTGAGCCCTCGGCACGCGTCTACCGGACCGGAGATCTCGCGCGGTACCACACCGACGGCTGCATCGAGTTCCTCGGCCGTGCCGATCGTCAGGTCAAGATCCGTGGCTGCCGCATCGAGCCGGGCGAAGTCGAAGCGGCGCTGGCCGCGCACCCGCGCGTACGGGGGGCCGTCGTCGATGCCAGGCCGGACGCGGCCGGTGAGGCGCGGCTCGTGGCCTACGTGGTCGTGAGCGCGGAGCCGCGGCCGACCCCGGCCGAGCTCCGCACGCATCTCAAGCAGCGGCTGCCCGAGTACATGGTGCCGAGCGCGTTCGTGACGCTCCGCGAGCTTCCCCTGACGACGAGCGGCAAGGTCGATCATCGCGCGCTGCCGGAACCCTCGCCTTCGGCCGCCGGCGCCGCCGGCGTACCGCCACGGACCCCGACCGAGCGACGGCTGGCCGCCATCTGGAGCGACGTGCTCGGCATGGACGCGGTCGGTATCGATGACAACTTCTTCGACCTGGGCGGGGCCTCGATCCAGTGCATGCGGGTCGTCACTCAGGCCAACGAGGCGGGGCTCTCGCTGACCCCCGAGATGCTCTTCGAGCACCAGACGATCGCCGAGCTGGCCGCGGCGCTCCCGAATCGGTGAAGACCCTCATCGAGAGCCTGGGCGTCTACCTGCCGCCACGGGCCGTGACCACCGACGAGGTGCTGCGGGGGTGCCGGAGCGAGATCCGCTTCCCGCTCGAGAAGTTCACGGGGATCCATTCCCGGCGGATGGCGGGCGACACGGAGTTCTCGATCGACCTGGCACGCCACGCGGTGATGGATTGCCTGACGCGCTCGCGCTATCGCCCCGAGGACGTCGACCTCGTGATCGCCTCCAGCATCTCGCGCTGCGACGGCGCCGATTTCCGGATCAGCCTCGAGCCGAGCACGGCCGTCCGGCTCCAGAAGATCTTCGGCTTCTCGCGCGCGCTCGCCTTCGACGTGTCGAGCGCCTGCACGGGCATGTTCACGGCGATCTGGGTGGCCGACACGTTCATCAAGCTCGGGCTCGCCCGGTGTGCCCTGGTGGTGAGCGGAGAGTACGTGACCCACCTGACGCGCACAGCGCAGCGGGGCATCGAGGGGTTCATGGACCCGCGGCTGGCGTGCCTCACGCTGGGGGACGCCGGGGCCGCGGTGATGCTCGAGCCCACGCCGGACGAGACGATGGGCCTACACGGGATCGACCTGTTCACGCTCGGCCGGTACAGCGCCTACTGTATCGGCAAGCTCGCCGAGGCCGGACCCATCATGGTCACGGATTCGATCCGCACGACCGACATCGCCGTGCTGCCCGCGGCCATGAGCGCGTTCGAGGTCCTCGAGCGGGCGAGCGCGTCGGTCCGCTCGGTCGAGCACGTCATCATGCACCAGACCTCACGCACGACGCTCCGGGACGTCACGCGGGCGCTCCAGACCTCGTACCCCGGCTTCTGCGAGTACGCCAACGTCGTGGACAACCTGACCGAGCGTGGCAACACCGCCTCCACCACGCACTTCGTCGCCGTCATGGACGAGATCGTCAGCGGACGCATCCGCACCGGTGACAACGTGGTCTTCGGCGTGAGCGGCTCGGGCCAGACGGTGGGGGCGGCGGTCTACACGTTCGACGATCTGCCGGACCGCGTGCGCCGGGCCCGCGCAACGCCGGGCACGACCCGCAGCCGTCCCTCCCTGCCGCAGCGCGGCGCCCTCGCGACGGCGAAGGGTTCGCCGGTCCGGATCGAGGCGATCGGTGTCGTCCCGCCGGACGCAGGCCTCGGTTCGACCCTGGAGCTGTGCCGGGTGGCCGCCGAGGATTGTCTCGCCCGGTCGTCGCGAGACCGGAACGACATCGGCCTCATCGTCCACACGGGCATCTATCGCACCGAGGGCGTGTCTGAGCCGGCCATCGCCGCGCTGATCGCCGGGGCGCTCGAGATCAACGACGCC
>Ga0207684_10003785_pt1 | contig 14603 bp, 13 predicted proteins | sample KBSK5501metaG_FD_184342 | JGI IMG/M metagenome (GOLD analysis project Ga0207684, IMG submission 184342) | Corn, switchgrass and miscanthus rhizosphere microbial communities from Kellogg Biological Station, Michigan, USA - KBS K5-50-1 metaG... | ecosystem: Host-associated > Plants > Roots >...
GGCGTTGTAGCCGTGCTCGCAAACTTCCGCGTGAACTTGATCGCGAATTCTTTGCCAGCGATCGCAGTGTTCGTCCGGGCAGCCACACTCCTCAACAAGTTTAACCGCGCGATCGAACGCCACCCAAGCCATCATTTTTGAATGCGTAAAATGCTTTCGTCCGCCGCGCACTTCCCACATTCCTTCGTCCGGCTTCTGCCAGTTTGATTCCAGGAATTTCATCAACGCGACCATCAAAGCCCAATCCGGCTGTTCCGTTTTAATTCCCGCGCGATCGGCCTGCCAAATTGCGCCCAAGATCTCCCCATAAACATCGAGCTGAAATTGATTGAATGCGCCATTGCCGACGCGGACCGGTTTGGAATTTTCGTAGCCTGACAACCACGGAATTTCGAACTCTTCGAGGCGGCGTTCGCCCCGGACGCCATAGATTGCCTGCATTTGCGCCGGGCTGCCGGCGATGGCGCGCAGAAGCCATTGACGCCAGGATTTGGCTTCCTCGCGATAACCGGCGCCCACCAGGGTGAAGAAGGTAAATGCGGAATCCCTCAGCCAGCAGTAGCGATAATCCCAGTTGCGGACGCCTCCTATTTCCTCCGGTAATGAGGTCGTGAGCGCAGCGACCAAGCCGCCGGTCGGCGCGTAGGTTAACCCCTTAAGGGTGATGAGCGAGCGCACAATTGCGTCGCGCCATTCTCCTTTAATTATGCATTGTCCCGACCATTCCCGCCAATATTTCTCGGTGTCACGCAATGCATGTTCAGCATTGACTTTCCTGGGCGGATCCTTGTGCGACAAGAACCACGTGAGCACAAATGGCACCCGATCCCCTTTCGCCACGGTAAACTCCGCGACCGTAGTCAAATCTTTGCCGTACGTTTCAATCGGAGTCCGCAAGATCAAACCGTCTGGTCCCGCAATCGCCTCGAGCCCGTCGTGACATTTTCGCACCCACGGAACGATCTGCCCGTAATCAAAGCGGATGATCAGCTCCATTTGCATCGACACTTTGCCGCGCAGCCCTTCGACGATTCGAATCATGTCGGGATTCTCTCCGCGCGGAGGCATGAAATCGATCAGGCGCACGGCGCCACTTTTCGTTTCAATTTCTGTTTCCAGAATGAGCGTCTCGTCTCGATACCGACGACGCGTCTTGTCAATCTTTTCCTCTGGGAGAAATCGCCAGTGGCCATTTTGTTTCTCACCGACGAGTGAAGCAAAGCACGCCGGCGAATCGAACCGCGGAAAGCAAAGCCAATCCACACAACCGTCGCGACTCACGAGCGCGCCGGTCTGCGTGTCACTGAGAAACGCGTAATCTTCGATCTTTGTTCCGCCCGTCGTCATGGTTCCTTCGCAGTGGGTTCGGACTGCGCGAGCCTCGCGATCCCATCACACGTCAATCGAAACACGGTCCATTCCTCCATCGGTCTTGCACCAAGCGAGCGATAAAACTTAATGGCAGGGTCATTCCAATTAAGGACCGCCCATTCCATCCGGCCGCAACCGCGGTCGCGCGCAACCTTCGCAAGATCGACAAGCAACGCGCGGCCATAACCTTTGCCGCGCTTTTCTGGCTTCACGAACAAATCTTCGAGATAAAGTCCGGGGCGACCGAGCCATGTCGAAAAATTGTGGAAGAAAACGGCAAACCCAACCGGCGTCTCTTCCTCGAACGCGAGCAAAACCTCGGCGGCGGGCTTTTTCCCAAACAAAACATCGACAAGTTGTTCCTGCGTTGCGGTGACTTCATTCGGTGCGCGTTCGTAGGTCGCCAGATCGCAGATCAATTGCAGAATGATCGGGACATCGACAACTGCTGCCGGCCGGATAGTGAAGGCGGGCGGCAGTTTGTTCGTACCGTGCGCTTTCATTCGCTCGACGGATTCAATTTGTAGATCCTGAATTCAGAAGTCGTTTCCATAAGCGTTGCGCTCTTCGCAAGATGCTGCCCGAATTCGCGGTAGTAATCCAACCACCAAATTGTGTTTGCGGTGAAAACAAGATGCGTCGCACCGCGCCCGCGCAGTTGTTCAAAATCGACAATCACTTGTTCGCTGTCGTTTGGATTGCCTTCGTAGATGCCGCCCTTTTCCAGAAAATGCCAGCCTTTGCGCTCAGCGTAATAAAGAATCGTAGGATCACCATTGTCGGCCGCGACAATCAGCGAATTTTCCGGCGTCCTTCGTTTCAATTCCAATCCAACGTCACGCAACTGCGCGGCGGACGAGTGATAAAACAGCTGCGCGTAATGGAAGGCAGGAAAGCCAAATGAAGCAGCGAGGAAGATTAACAATGTGATTTTCGCGCGTTGGTCGGGAACTTTTGAGGCGATGAATGTGCAGGCCGCGCCCGCCAATGCAGCAGCGATCGGGACGAGTGGCAGTTGGTACCATTGATGACGGTTGCCGTAACCCACCACCACGATGAAAAGAATCATCGCGGCGAGCCACCAGTGGAGAAGCCGGGCATTCTTTGTCGATCCTGTGACAAACACGCCGCAGGTGGCGAGAATAACAAGCAGGGGAGTGAGGCTCGAAGTCGCCATTTGTTTCGCGATCTTCCAGTACCAACCTGAGCTCATAATGTGGATTCCACCCGCGCCAAAAAAATGATGCGGATAAAATTGCTCAGCGATCGCGTGGGCGTGCCAATACCAAATCACTGAGGGCAACAACGCAACTGCCGCAAAAATCCAGAGCTCGATACGCCGATACACCGATACTCCAAAACGCTGACAGGCTAAGCACGCGAGCGGCGCGCCGATGATCGCGGTGGGAAGTTTGATCAAGAGCGCGACCGACGTCAGACCGGCGGATGCAATCAGCATTCTTTCACCGCTTGCGCGATCACGCCTCGATTCCTCGGCATGCTGGCTTGCTATACGTGAATCACGTATAGCACGGCAGTGGCGCACGAAAAAATAAAGACCAATGAGCGCCAGACTGAGCGAGGGAACGTCGGGCATGAACTCGCGACTGGCGAAGAGATTAAGCGGCGCAAAGCTGTAAAAAAACAGCGCCCAGATCGCCGCCGTCACGCCGAAGAGATCGCGGGCAAGCAGAAAGAAAAACGGCAGCGACGCCGCGAATAAAATCACTGCCTGGATCCGCCCAATCCATTCGTGAACGCCGAAAACTTTGTAACTGATCGCGGCGAGAAATGCCAGGATTGGAAATTCGGTGCCGACATAACCCGGTTGGTCCCCAGCCCAATCAATTTGCGGATGCGTGAAATGAAAACCGTTCTGATAGAAGTTTCGGGCAATGGCCGCGACATCGCTTTGCCGCCAGCTCCAATTGTCGATGTACGGCTGGTTGATCAAAATCAGGCGAGTTCCGACGGCCAAGATCGACATGAAGATTGCGAGCTGTGTGGTTCGCGCCACAGATCGCGTCTTGACAAACGCACTGGACAAAGTCAATCGAGTACAGGGATTCGAATCGATTATAAACACGCGTTCGCATGAAAATAGTTACCCTTATTCATCGACCGCCCTGCCGCGCGATCGCGAGCGTCACCTTATTTGCGCTCAGCTTCCTTGTCATGCTGACCACTGAATCGCGCGCGCAAAACGAACCCACTCTCGTTCCCGGCGTTGTCGATTATTCAAAATTGCTTCCGATTTTGCCGGACGCACCTCCGGGCTGGACGACGGACAAGCCGGAGGGGTCAACCACCGACGTCAGCGGATTCAAAATCACCAACGTGCATCGCGACTACCACAAAGGCGAAGGCACTGCCGCGCCGACTGCGGCAATTAGCATTCTCGATTCCGCCGCGAATCCCGATTACGTCACCGCGACAACTGGCACCTGGAACCACAGCAGCGAAACGGTGGAAGGCTACAGCAAGTCCGTCACGATCGACGGCAATCCAGGTTTCGAGGCCTACGAAAAGGAACAAAAACACGCTTCACTTTGGGTCATGATCGCGAAGCGTTATTTCGTGCAGATCGAATTGCAAAACCAGGACCCGAAGGAATTGCAAGCGTGGATCAAACGTGTCGATCTAAAAAAACTCGCTGAGATTAAATAGCGCTGTAGCCGCCGCTCTGTGAGCGGCGCGCTTCGCGCAGCGAAGCGGGGCTACAACAGAATAAATGCGGGCGGCACGCCCGCCACTACATTCCGGGCTCTGCGCGGTTAATCTTATTTACGCTCGCTGGCTTCCCCGGTCATCGGCACAAAGCGGACCGACTCGACGGCGCGTTGGCGCAGCTCGCCCTTTTCTTTTTCGAGGAGATAAAGTTCCTGGTCGCCCGGCCCGCCCACCGGAATAATCATTCGTCCGCCCTCTTTGAGCTGTTGGATCAGCGGTTGGGGAACGCGTTCGGGCGCGCAAGTGACAACGATCGCGTCGAACGGCGCGTGTTCCGGCCAGCCCTTGTAACCGTCGCCCGCTTTCACATACACATTTTTGTAGCCAAGGCGCTGAAGTGTAGCCTCGGCGTTTTTCGCGAGCGGCTCGATAATTTCAATCGTGTAAACTTCCGCCACCAGTTCAGCTAAAATCGCCGCCTGATAACCTGAGCCCGTGCCGATTTCGAGCACGCGATCCCTCGGCGAGGGACGCAATTGCTCCGTCATGAATGCGACGATGAACGGTTGCGAAATCGTTTGACCGTAACCAATCGGCAGCGGTCCATCAGTGTAAGTGGCGGCGCGCGAGTCTTGGGGCACAAATTCTTCGCGCGGCACCTTCGACATCGCGGCAAGCACGCGTTCCTCGTGGATACCGCGCGGCATAAGTTGCTCCATCACCATCCGTTGGCGCTCGCTGGCAAGATCGACAACCGGCGCAGCCTTCTGATCACAACCGCTCGCTGCAAGCACAGCGAGAATCAGCCATTGTGAAACTTGTCGCATGGCAAAAGATACGTCACGCATCGGCGGCGCGAAAGAGGTAGCGCCGCTACTTTAAGGATCCGCAACTTATGTAATGATTGTCGATCTAGCTTCAACGGAACGCAGAGAGTCTTAGAAGTAGCGGAGGCGTCACCACCATTGACAAATTCTTCGTGTCCTTCGCGTCCTTCGTGGTTAATTTCACCCGCTTTCAACCATGTCTGACGAACGCAAAACTTTGGAGCAACGCGCGACAATGACTGACATCGAGCGGTTGCGGCATTCCGCTTCGCATGTGCTGGCCCTTTGTCATGTCGAGCAGAAGTCCTGCCCTGAGCGAAGTCGAATGGGTCGAGACATCTCTTACTGTTCTCTGTGAACGAGGATCGCAAAACTTTGGAGGAACGCGCGACGATGAGCGACATCGAGCGGCTGCGGCATTCCGCGTCGCATGTGCTGGCAACGGCAATCCTAAAAATTTGGCCGGAAGCGCAGTTCGCCGCCGGGCCGCCGGTCGAGAACGGTTTTTATTACGATGTCGATCTTCCGCATCGCATCTCGCCGGACGATTTCGAGAAGATCGAGGCCGAGATGACGAAGGAGATCAAAGCCAACCACCCTTTCGAGCGCGTCGAAGTTTCGCGCGATGAAGCGTTGGAGATGGGACAGCGCGGCCGGCTCGCGGCGCTGAGCGAACGCGATTTTTCTAGCAAATACAAAATCGACATCATCGAAAACATTCCGCCGGGTGAAAAGATTTCGCTCTATCGCAACGGCGACTTTGTCGATCTTTGTGCCGGCCCGCACGTCATGCGGACGGGAAACATCGGCGCGTTCAAGCTTACCAACGTCGCGAGCGCTTACTACAAAGGCGACGAAAAGAATCCGCAGCTCCAGCGCGTTTACGGCACCGCGTTCAAAACGAAAAAGGAACTCGACGATTATTTCGCCATGCTCGAAGAGGCAAAGAAGCGCGATCATCGCAAACTTGGGCGCGAGCTGGAACTCTTCGTTTTTGACGACGACGTCGGCCCCGGGCTTCCGATGTTTCTCCCGCGCGGCGCGGTGATCGCCGAGGAACTGGAGAAACTCGCGAAGGAAACCGAGTTCGCCGCCGGTTATCAACGCGTCCGTACTCCGCACATCGCACGCGAAAGCATGTACAAGAAGAGCGGTCACCTCGCTTACTACGAAGAATCGATGTTTCCGCCGATGACTTTGGTCGAAGACAAGGATAAGAAGCAGCTTGAAAAGGCGAATGCGATCATTGCTTACTTTGAAAACTATGGCGGAGAGGTTTGGCAGCGAGTTCTTGAGGAAGCGAAGTCGGGAAATCTCTCCGATTCTGCCACGAAGGAAGACTTGTTTACCAAACTTGAGTTAGTTCGAGGCGCAGAGCGAGCGGACGAAGCCAAGCTAAGCGAGTTAAAGCAATTCGCAGCCTCTATTGGTGATCGCTACTACCTCAAAGCGATGAACTGCCCGCATCATCATAAGTTATTTGCGGCATTGCCTCGCAGCTATCGCGATCTGCCGTTGCGGCTGGCGGAGTATGGGACGGATTATCGGTACGAGAAGAGCGGCGAGTTGTTCGGACTCATGCGGGTGCGCTCGCTGCAGATGAATGACGCACACATTTACTGCACGCCTGAGCAGTTCGAAGCGGAGTTCAATGCCGTGAACGAAATGTATCTGAAATACTTCAAGCTCTTCGGCATCGAGAAATATCTGATGCGTTTCTCAACGCATGATCCGACGAAGCTTGGACAAAAGTTTGTCGATGAACCGGAGCTTTGGAAAAAAACGGAAGAGATGACGAGGCGCGTCCTCAAAGGTTCAGGAACCGATTACGTTGAAGTGCCGAACGAAGCGGCGTTCTACGGACCAAAAATCGACGTGCAAGCTTGGAGCGCGATCGGGCGCGAATTTTCTATCGCCACGAACCAGGTCGACTTCGCCCAGCCGCGCCGATTCAATCTCGTTTACAAAGATCGCGACAACACTGAGAAAACTCCCCTTTGCATACATCGCGCACCGCTCGGGACCCACGAACGTTTAATCGGTTTCCTGATCGAACATTACGCCGGCAATTTCCCACTCTGGCTCGCGCCGGAACAGGTGCGCATCCTGCCAATCAGCGATGAATCGAAAGTGCTCGATTACTCGATGTCGATCTTCAACGAACTGCGCGCACATCAAGTTCGCGCGGAGATCGACACGAGCAGCGATCAGATCAACGGCAAAATCCAGCGTGCCGAGCAAATGAAAGTGCACACTATGTTCGTAATCGGAAAACGCGACGTGGAGGCCGACGCCATCAGCGTCCGCGTTCACGGCAAAGGCAATCGCGGCGCAAAACCGCGTAGCGAAGCCATCGCCGACATCCTACTGTCGATCAAAGAACGGCGCGGATAGAAGATTACGCGAATACCAGGACAATTCATTCACCGTTCACCCGACGAAGGAAAAACGTTCGCGGTTCTCAGCACGTTTAGACGATCTTAGCCAGCAGCGAACAAAAATTCGTCGGAGCTCCACAGATTGCCCTCGCGCAACTCGGCCCCGCCATCGGTGACATAAGCTGAGAGATTTTACGGTGGATCAAGAAAACGGCGGTCATAAATCTCGTTCCTCCGTGGCAAACACGCGCTCGATCACCTCTCCAAATGCGAATTAACTTTAGATGAAATCTTTAACGCAAACTTTTTTGATCGGCGCGGCGTGCCTACTTGGCAGCCACTCCGCCATTTTCTCCCAGAACGATCCACAAGCAGCGATTGCCAAGAAGCAAGCCGAGCTGGAACGGCAGCGGATCGAACTCGAGAAAAGAAGTGTCGAGTTGCAACAAAAGGAACTCGATCTCGAAAAAGAGCGCCAAGAATTCCAGGCACAGCAGGCCAGTCGATCGCTCAGTATGAATCTATCCGGTGACGTACTCTTCGATTATGACAAGGCGGCGTTGAAACCAGCCGCGGAACAAGCGCTCGCGAAGGTCGCAGTGGTGCTGTCGCAGTTCCCGGAGAGCAAAGTCACCGTGGAAGGTTACACCGATTCGAAAGGGACCAAGTCGGTGAACATGCAGCTCTCGCGCGAACGGGCGCAAGCGGTGAAGGATTGGCTGGTCAAGAACGGTGGTATTCTGGCAGCGAATATTTCTGCGAAAGGTTTCGGCGAGCAATATCCGATCGCGGCGAATACAAATGCTGATGGGACAGACAATCCGCTCGGGCGCGCGCTTAACCGTCGCGTCTCGATTATTGTCGAAAAAGCAGCCGCGCCCACGCCTTGAAAGACGGGAACGAAGCTAACGTTATTTCCTTTTCTTTCTCGGCAACTTTTTTGCGTTTTGTTTTCGCGAACTCGCGCAGCTGCTTTTTGATTGCGCGGGCAAAGTAAAACACGATAGCGAAGGGATTGTCTTGCCTTCAGCTCATCCAATTTTCCGTCTCGACGTGCATTCGCTCAAAGTGGCGCTTGTTTCCGGTAACAACCGCGGCTCGCTGCGCGCGGGCGATGGCACCGATCCAAAGATCCGCATCGGGAAGACGCTGGCCTGCTGTTTCGAGCTCGGCTCTGAGGAATCCGAAAAATTGCGACGCAATTAGATCAACGCCCACAACTGGCAACGTCTCCAGAAATCGTTTTACCAAATCGCGGTTTGCTACCGGATCATTGGATTTCGCCGCACCGTAGAACAACTCACCCGCGCTGACCCAGGTCGTCACGACCTGTTCCATCGTGCGATGCTGCCGCTCGATCACGCTCCCTCGCCCGCGCAAGATGGCGATGCACGTGTCGGTATCGAGGATTTTCAAAACTTTACCTTCCGGCCGCGTTTACGTGCTTTGTAAAGTCGATCGATCTCCTCTTGAACCGTGAGGTTCGATTTCCATTTGCCCGAAAGCGCCATCCAAGCTTTCACTTGATCGTCGAAACTGGAGTAACTGCTAGCGCCCCTTGGCGCGGCTGCTGACTGGACAAGCGAAGCCTCGAGGCGCATCAGAACCTCTTGCGTAACACTGCGCCGTGCAGAGCCGGCCTCTTCTCGCAAGCGCTTAAGAAGTCCATTGGGAAAATTCTTAATCGTAAACGCCGGCATGCAGGTTACCTGTAAAATACCTGCTTTTTACATTCGCAGCAAGCTTTTAGAAACGACGGCCCTGCCCCGGCGGGCATCAAGGCCATTCAGCCTCTCATTGCCGCCACGCGAGGTACACCGGGATTCCGGTAAGCACGATTGCAATGCCGATCCCGGAAGTCGCCGGCGCGAGGAAGGCAAGATCGACAATCAACAGACCGGCGAGCAAGATCGACATGAGCGGCACGATGGGATAACCCCAGGTTCGATAGGGACGCTCGGCCGCCGGCGCTTTTCGTCGCAAAATGATTAACGCCGTAACCATCAGAAGATAAAAAAGCAAATCGGCGGAAACGATGTACTCGAGTAATTGGGTGTAAACGTTGCCGTAAGTGACCTCATAAGTCGCGGCATTCGTCGTTACCGTGCGCGGCAACGTTAGAAACGCAGTCCAGATTCCTTGCGCGACCAACGCCGCCGCCGGGACGTGAAACCGATTTGTCGATCCAACTTTTTTGAAAAACAATCGGTCGCGCGCCATCGCAAAATAAACGCGCGCTCCTGAGAGAATGAGTCCGTTATCGCAACCGAAGGTGGAGATCATGATCGCAGCCGCCATGGCCATTGCGCCCGGTTGTCCAAAAACAGCGCGCATCGCCGCGACCGCGACCCGGTTCTGCGGCGCGTGTTGGATCTCTCCAAATGACAGGACCGCCAAATAAGCGACGTTCGCTAACAAATAAAGAGCCACCACGCTCCCGCAGCCAAAGAGTAAGGCACGGACAAGATTTCGCGCCGGATCGCGCACTTCGCTGCCGATGAACGTCACGTTCGTCCAGGCAGTTTGCGCGAAAAGCGGGCCGACCATCGATTTTCCGAAAAGCAGCGCGAGCGCAAACCCGCCGACGAAGGTGAAACCGGGTTGGGCAATTTGTGGACTCCAACCGTTGGCCCACGAATCCCACCATGCGGCGGAACGTGCCGCGTCCATGGAATTCCAACCGAGTGACAACCCGAAGACAACTATCGCCGCAAGCGCCGCGGTTTTGGCAAATGTGAATGTATTCTGCACGAGCGTGCCGAGCTTGAGCCCGCGCGTGTTCGTCCACGTGAGCAGCGCTATCAATGCGATCGCGACCAGTTGTTCACTCGAGAGGCTGATCGCGTAACCACCGCCTATCTGGACCGGTGCCTTCATGATCAGGTATTTGTCCGGCGAAACCGCAGACACAAAGACGCCGAGAAATTTGGCGAAGGCGATTGCCACCGCGGCGATTGTTCCGGTCTGAATGACAAGGAACAATGTCCAGCCATACAAAAATCCGATCGAAGGGCCGTAGGCTTCGCGCAAAAAAACATAGACACCGCCAGCGCGCGGCATCATAGTCGCCAGCTCCGAGCAGCAAAGCGCGCCCGTGATCGTCATCAAACCGGCTACCGCCCACGCCAGCAGCAGCCAGCCGGGCGCGCCGATTAAGCGCGCGGACTCCGCCGAAGTAATGAAAATGCCCGAGCCGATCATCGAGCCCATGACGATCATGGTCGCGTCGATCGGACCGAGTGCGCGTACGAGGCCTGTAGGGGAAGCCGAGGGCTTCCCAGAGACGACAGCGTCGTCCCCTACAGAAGTTTGGTTGTCGATCTTGTCGCTCACGATTGTGTCCGAGGCTGGGAGCGCGGGCATCTTGCCCGCTTTTTCCGGCATCCCTGCGGGACAGCCAACTCTGTTCGCCAGCAAGATGCCGGCGACTGCAGGCTGGAAGCCTGCGCTCCCAAAACTCGCGTCGCCCTCATTGCGATCGTTTCGGCGCGCGGATGGTCACGCCTTCTTTTTCAAGTCGCGAGCACAAACCACGCGCAAACTCCACTGCCCCTGGCGTATCGCCGTGCACGCAAATTGTCTCAGCTCTTACATCGACATCTACTCCATCCACGGATCGAACTTTGCTTTCGCGCAACATTCGAAGCATGCGCGTTGTCGCTTGCGCAGGATCGCGTAGCAAGGCGTCCGGTCGCGAGCGCGGAACCAGCGCACCGTCTCTCAGATAATTTCGGTCAGCGAAAACTTCACGCGCGACTTTCAATCCATGCGCTTCGCCCCGGCGAGCAAGCGCGCTGCCACCCGGCGCAAAAAGAACCAGCGTTGGATCGGAAATCGCAATCGCACCCACAATTGCGTCGGCAATTTTCTCGTCGCACGCCGCCATGTTGTACAGGGCGCCGTGCGGTTTCACATGATTCGGGCACACACCAACCGCTTCCGCAATCGCGCGAAAAACGCCGAGCTGATACGTCACCGCGTCGAAAACTTCGTCGGAAGTGACCGCCAATTCTTTCCGGCCGAAATTTTCGCGATCAAAAAGACTCGGATGTGCGCCAACGGCGACGCCATGATTACGTGCCGCCTCGATTGATCTGTGGATCGTGTCCGCGTCACCGGCGTGAAAACCGCACGCGATATTCGCCGAAGTTACAAGCGCGAGAAGTTCGTCATCGTGTCCGGCGCCTTCGCCGAGGTCGGCGTTAAGATCGACAACGAACTTCATGAGAAATGCGGTTGCAGTCCGCGCCGAAATTGTTCGAGATTTCTCGCGCGCTCGATCAAAAGCTGATGCGCGTCCCCAAGCGCGACTTCTCGGAAACGCACTTGATCGCCGGGGCGAAGTTGGGCGGCGACGGGAAGATCGACCGTGATCACGTGCGCGATTTTTGGATAGCCACCGATCGTTTGGCAATCTCCGAGCAATAGAATCGGCCTGCCGCTGGGCGGAACCTGAATCGTCCCGGGAGCGACCGCTTCGGAGACAAGATCGACATCGTCGTTGCGTTTCAACTCTGCACCCTCAAGCCGCACGCCCATTCGGTCCGAATCAGGTGAGATAGTGAATGTGCCGGCCGTAAAGCGTTGAATCGCTACATCGTTAAAACGGTTCCACTCGGAGCCTCGTACCACGTGCAAAACCGGCTCGCGCTTTGCTGGGCTGGACCAATCATGTGGCGGACTCCAGTGCGCGATCCTTTCTTCCTGCAAATTGTCGATCAAGATATTGGTGCGCTCCGAATTTTTGCCGAGCGGAATTGTGTCGCCATTGCGAAGCGCGCGACCCTTGATACCGCCAAAGTTCGCGCGCAGGTCAGTGGAACGACTACCAAGAACAAGCGGCGCACCGATTCCACCGGAAATTGCGACCAATGCGCGGCAACCCATCTTTGCTTGATGGATCGTGAGCTCGTCGCCTGCGCGAAACAGAACAGCATGGCCCGCAGGCAACGATGTTGATCCAACGTCTACATCGAAATCGCCGCCACACCACGCGATGATTCGCGCATCCGCAAAACGCAGTTGCGAACCCCCGAGCGTGATCTCGAGTCCGGCAGTCGGTTCATCATTCCCGACAAGAAGATTCGCGACGCGCAGTGCGTGTGGGTCGAGTGCGCCGCCGATCGAGACGCCGAATTGCCGCAAACCAGTGCGCCCAAGATCCTGCACGCTCGTCAAAAAACCGGCGCGGGCGACAGTCGCACTCACATTATCGATTTTTCGAATTCGCCTCGCGTGATTGCGTGGAACCGCACGCGATCGCCAGCGCGCAAAAGCGCGGGAGGATCTTTGTCGGGATCGAACAAACGCCGCGGCGTGCGACCAATTACGTTCCAGCCCCCCGGAGATTTCACCGGGTAAATTCCGGACTGCGTCCCGCCAATCGCGACCGAGCCAGCGGGAATTTCCTTGCGCGGAATGGCTCGCCGCGGTGTTGCAAGTTTGCCCGGCAACCCGCCGAGGTAGGGAAAGCCTGGTGTAAATCCGACGCAGTGTACGCGATATTGGGCCGCGCTGTGAAGATCGACAACTTCCTGCGCGGTGAGGCCGGAGCGCCGAGCAATCTCATTAAGATCGAGGGCAAATTCGGCGTCGTAGCAAACCGGGATTTCAATCAGAGACATCTCGATTTGATCGCCGCGAATTTGATCGGCATCTGAAACCACTTCCCGAATGCGTTTCGCTAACCAATCAAACACTCCCTTTGGTTTTGCGCCCGCGCCCACGACGCGCATTGGATCATAAAATACTGCGATGGTTGTATAGGCCGGTGCGAGCTCGATCACACCGGGAATACGCGCGTCCTCAATCCGGCGAAGCGTGCCGAGGACTTCATTCAACGTTTGCTCAGGCGCGTCTGCAAACTGATCGCGAACGCGAACAATGAGCGCGGAATCTCCGAGCGGCGTAATTTCCATCAGCGCGTGATCGGCTTTGAGCTTAGCGAAGGTATTTGCCCCGATGAGATTATGCGATGGTACGATTTCAAACCAGCAGCCGTCGAGCGCAAACCAGAGCTCACAGTTAGCGCGTCTGCGGCCAGACATGGCGGCAGCTGCAACCCGCAATTGTCACTACAGTTTGTCTGACGAATCCACGCAGTGTGCACGAGCGAGCATATCCTGATTCAAAAGTGCGCCGACAATCGGATGCGCGTGCGTTTCGCGCGGTTGGGTAATAGACGATCCTAGCGCGATTTCACGGCCTCGATGTCGATGCTGATGGCGACTTCCTGGCCAATTCCGGAGATGGCTTCAAGATTCGGGCTGAACATTAAGCCGAAGTCGCGGCGCTTGAGTGGATCAGTCGTGACCTCCCAGTGCGTGGTCGATTTTTCATTCACATCCTTCAGTGGCGTAAGCAATTTCACACGCAATGTAATCGGCTTCGTTACGCCATGCATTGTGAGATCGCCGGTGATATCGCCACTTTGTTGGCCGGTTTGCCTCACGCTGCGGCTCTTGAACGTGATCTCCGGAAATTTCGCAACGTTGAAAAATTCCGCACTCCGCAAGTGATCGTCGCGTTTCTTAATTCCGGTGTCGATACTGCTCACCTGAATTCTGGCTGAGACAGATGACTGCTCGGGTTGACCGCGATCAATGTCGATCGTCCCGGCAAACTGGGTAAACCTGCCTTTTGTGAGGGCGAAGTATTGATGAGCTTTAAATCCGATTGTCGAATGCGATTGGTCGAATTTATAGGCCTCATTCGCCAGCGCGGCTGAACTCAGCGCGGCGAGAACAAGAGCGAGCGAGGTAAATCGAAGCGATGGTTTCATCATTGTTTCTCCTTCATTTGTCAGAAATTGTAGGGCGTTTCTGCGAAACGCCGCCCGGGTTGATTGGCGTCTGGTACAGACGCTCTACAATTTTGTCGGCTCGGTCCAGACCGGGCCGGCATTAGAGTCTCGCCCTGCCGGCCGCGTCGATGCAAGTGTCTTCAATAATGGCGTCCGCGACAGCGGCAACTTGCCGAACAAATTCCCAAGCGCAAAAGCCGGATCGTCCTTCAACTTCTTGGAGTCGTGTACGCCGGTTATTCGCGCCAGCTCGGTTTCGAAATGCGAAACGGCGCGCAGATTCGGATCGTTGGCATCGAGATAACCAAAGGCGCGGCGCAACAAGGCAAACAGTTCCGGTTCGCGATGGTCGCGCTCCGTGCAAATCTCGATCAGCTCAACAAAATAAGCGGCCGTTTGTGTGCGCAAATAGTTCTTACGAATACCCGCAAACGTATTTCTCAACATGACCTCGGTAAGCGTGTGCAGATTCGATTTTCGGCTCGGCACGATCGAGATCTCTGCTTCGAAGAAAAGATCGAGCTTGCCCGCAAACGGACTCTTCGCACGGCGCGC
>Ga0207684_10003791_pt1 | contig 14592 bp, 13 predicted proteins | sample KBSK5501metaG_FD_184342 | JGI IMG/M metagenome (GOLD analysis project Ga0207684, IMG submission 184342) | Corn, switchgrass and miscanthus rhizosphere microbial communities from Kellogg Biological Station, Michigan, USA - KBS K5-50-1 metaG... | ecosystem: Host-associated > Plants > Roots >...
CTCGCTCCGCGCCTGGTTACGTGCGTTCCACCGCGACGTCGGCTACTTCATCGTCGGGCTCACCGTGGTGTACGCGCTCTCGGGACTCGCGGTGAATCACATCGCGACCTGGGATCCGAGCTTCAAACAAATCGAGCGCACCCATCACGTCAAAGGTCCCTTTCCCGCCGACGAACAGGCCGCGTCGGAGCGCGTTCTTCATGCCCTCAAAGTCGCGGAGGCACCGCGCGAGGTCTATCGAGCCGACGTTCCGGGTCAAGCAGGGTCTATACATAATCGGGAGTCTAGAGCGCGGGCTTACTGTTCATAAGCAGCAAGTACGCGCACACAATTTGGTTTGGTCGCTCTGGGAATTGTACCGCCGCAAAAAGATCAAGATAGATAGTGTTGCGATCGTGGGAGGCGGAATCGCCGGGTTGACAGCTGCAGCATGTTTCCTATCTCGTTTCGGGAAAAGCGTTTCGGTAACGCTGTTCGAGCAACTTTGGGACCTATGTCCTCTTCAGCAAGGATCAGACAATCGCTGGTTACATCCTAAAATTTACGAGTGGCCAGCTTACGGCAGTAGAGCACCCGGGGCGTCCTTACCAGTGCTCAATTGGTCGGAAGGCCGGGCATCTGATGTGGCGAGGACCATTCTTAGCGAGTTCAGGAAGTTCGCCAAGGAGTTCTGCGAACGGGACGACCAACTCACGGTTTATCTTGCACTGCAGTATCTTCGGCTAAACGCTGCCAAGAATGAGATCGAATGGTTAAGTGGAACTAAGCGTACGTGTGAGTTCGTTCCAATTGAGGACGGGAAGGACCGCACTGCAGCCTTTAGCTTAATCGTGCTCGCCGCAGGGTTCGGTCTGGAGAAGGGACTAGTTGAGTATCGTACTGATTCTTATTGGCGAAATGAGCAACTCGGGCAGCTAATGTTGGACGTTAACCCGGAAAAGTTCGTTATCTCGGGGTTTGGCGATGGCGCTCTGATAGATCTTTGCCGCTTAACGATAGAGAGGTATCGCCAAGACACCATTCTCTATGAGTTGTTCCCTGACAATTTAGAGAAGGTTGAAGAACAATTGGCGGCGGAGTGGAAAGATCCGGGGGCAAATGCCTTCGAGTTCTTCGGCAAAATTCAAGCGGTGCTTGCCCCGGCACAGAATGAACTCATGAAGAGAATTCGGAAGGACACAGGCGTCGTTTTGCATATCGCCGGCAAACGTGGTGAAGTGAAGGCGATATCAGATATATTTGGTCCTACTAGCTCATTTCAAAATAGGATGATGACGTTTCTGCTCTATAGCTGCAAAGCTTTCATACCCACTACGGATCGACTCGAAACAGTGGTTCGCGAACACCACATCCCTGAAAGTAATGTTTTCTGCCGGTATGGCACCGACGCACTTGCGCACATGTGCTCAATGTTCATCGACGTGGATCAGGTTAAGGAAAGGCTGGTGCAACTTAAAGCTCGTCAGGAGCAAAGCCCCAGGCTTTCTTGGGAACCTGGCACGTTTCCGCAAGAAAGGATGACCACCTAATGGCAAAACCATACTTGAATCCAGAACCGGTTCCACCGGCCAGTCAACTTGCTGTATTACCATTTCTTGGTGCCGTAGACGGGTTCCTGCGAGATGGCGTTAATGTTTTGAACTTGCGAATCACCGCTCACCGTGCGATCAGCCGAGAGGGGAAAGGCTATCTGCAGCAGGTTTGTCCGTACCTAGAGGCGGACGGGGCTAATTGGCGCGGGGTGGGACGCATTTATCCGGTAGATGAAGGAGTCATCGGAGCTGCTTTCGAAAATGGAAGAATATGGCGCACCAAATCATATGCAAGGCCTGAGTTGTTTCTCCCCGACCTTTTACGCTCGATGCGCGAGTCAGGGGATCAGAGGAGCCCCGACGAAGTAGCGTGGTCATACCTCGCTGTACCGTTTTTAGGTCCTGACGACCAAGTAGTTCTAATTCTCTACGCCGACTGTAAGAATCTCAATTTCTTCGCGGACGATTTCCGTGTTGGCAGCGTTGTATCAATGTGTCGTGGCTTTTGTCGTTTGTTTGATTCGCTCCAAAAAGACCCATTCCCTAATCTTCGGAATTTCCCTCTTCAAAGGGGTGAACCAATTGTAGGGAGTAACCGGACGGTGTATAGAATTATTCAGGAATCCTTAGGGGCAATTGAGACGCCGAAGTTTAGTGAAGTTTCCTCGTTCAACTACGAAGCCTCAGCCGCCTGACTCGCGGGGTCAGGAGAGGCTTTTTTTCTAACCTTTTCCAGCCCCTGATCACAACGACAGAACCAGCTTCAGACGCTCGAAGCCTGCAAAAATGGGCCATACCTCAGATTCGGGAATATCAAGAGTGGCGCTTAAGGCGGCCTCTAAAGACTCCAGCTGTGTAACGTTGCGCGGCCGTACATTCTCCAATGATGACATAAGACTCATTCGCGAATGCGTTTCAGAGTTCTTTCACGATGGCAGGACGAGAATCTCCGTAGAAGTCTGCAAGCAGCTTAGGTGGCGACAGCCTAACGGTTGGCCTAAAGACAGGGCTTGCCGAGAGGTGCTTGTAAGAATGGAAGGAAAGGGTTTAATAAAACTGCCGGCCCCTATTCGTGGCAAACACAGTGCGAAGGCACCAAAACAACGAAAACGGAAATCACGATTTGAATACAAGCCTGTTGTTTTTCCAAAGGATATTACTTTTGATTTCGCGAAAGGAAATCAGGCGGAACGAGAATGGAATGAACTGGTGGCGACTCACCACTATTTGGGCCACAAGATTGTTGTGGGAAGGTGCATCAAATACGTCGTAAAACACCGAGGAGAAACGGCCGGCGCTATTTCCTTCTCTTCCTCTGCGTGGAAACTAGAACCGCGCGACCTTCTGCTTGGTGCGCTTGGCTTCTCGATGGAAAAAATTCGCGATTGCGTCCTATCCAACACTCGATTCTTGATTATTGAGGACAAGAGCGAACCAAACCTAGCGTCCAGGGTATTGTCAGCTGTCACTAGGCAAGTGGCGCACGATTGGGAGCGGTTCTATTCTGTCAAGCCAGAGGTCGTCGAAACATTCGTCCTGCCCTCCAGGTTTAAAGGAACTTGTTACAAAGCTGCAAATTGGAAGGAGATTGGATACACAAGGGGCTTTGCCAAGAGCGGGCCGGGTCATGTGAACAGCCAAGAGCCTAAACAGATCTTTTTATATGGCTTGACATCCAACATGAGACGCCGCTTAACGTCCTATCAGTCGACGGTGACGAGCAACGATGACCAACCCCAAATCACAATTCCGTCAGTCGATATTGGACGCTAAGTTCACCGCAAATTACGTAATGACTCGCCTGATCAAGCGAGACAACCTGTGCACAGTCCGTCAATGTTTGAAATACGATGTATCTAACTGAGGACCAGATAGCTGAATTATCGGATACCAAGTTCGCGGGCCTAAAAGCTTGGATTGTCCTCGGAGAGAATCGTGCTTCGTACACACTCGTCGGACCCGAGGATCACGGTATGAAAGCCGTGGTTTGGCGCGTTACTGATGACGTCGGAAGTAGTTTCGCTCTAAAGATTATCCCACCCTATCCGGATTCAGGCTGGAATCTAATCGATGAGATGACCGAGGCTCGTAAATTGGATTCAAACTTCTTTGCTCAAGTGTGGTCCTTCGGGCACCTTGAGATTAGAGATGCAAGCAAGAAGCTAGACCTCACAGTTCAATACAAAGCCATCGCGATTGAATGGATAGAGGGGTTTCGATTTGATACCTATGCAGCATCAAATTCGCTAACGGGCGAAGACTTTTTGATTCTTGCTGAGCAGCTATTCACGGCTTTGGCGGTCCTTAGAAACAAAGGTCTCTGCCATGATGACCTGCATGCCGGAAATGTCTTGGTCCAATCCAGAACTAATCCTCTTACAAATGATTCCACCGTCGCCGTTAAGATTATTGATACCGGGTCCGTAAAGCGAATTTCTACTCGGCAGGACCTCCTCACTCAGTTGAGAAGTAGAATTTCAATATTGGAAGAAGCTGGGGCCGAGGCTGATCGGATAACAGAATCTAAAACACTTCTCGAATGGAAGGATCCTGATGATCACTTAAGAGCTATTGAGTGTCTTCTATTGGCGGCCAATTCGTTAATTCGTAACTATCACTGCCTGCAGTTTTGGGAGCGAATCTTTTGTGATCAGTTGCTGCCATTTCTGCAAAAAACTGTGGATTCAGATTTCAATCGCAGGCTGGATGAACCCGAGCAGGTAGTGAGTGAACTGCGCGCTATTGTTGAAGGAAGCAAGTTCGAAGAGACGAGGCAGCGAATAACAATGTCCTCACCCTTCGATTACATTTCGGCAGAGATGATTAGAAATGACCGAGAATTCGCGGAGCTGTTTTCTCGCGAATGTCCTTGGCTCGCCCAATGTCGCTTATTGGAACCTTTGTATATCTATGGGCCGCGTGGTTGTGGAAAGTCTTCTGTATTGCGCTGGCTTTCATTCAAGACTTTGTTGTCCGATAAGACAAGGAGTGATCTAGCTGAAATTAAGGATGTTGGGGTCTATGTTTCTTGCTCAGTTGAGTTGCGTTCACGTTTCTGGTTGCTCGGAGAACATGTCATAGACTTACTTCAGATTCCAATCATCCGCTTCTTTAACCTTCTGCTGCTTGAGGAGCTTTTCGATACGCTCCTTTTGATGTGGCATCTTGAAGAAGCGAACGGATACCAATTTGGTTTCAAGGCGGCAAAGGTTCACGAATTTACAACTTTTGTAATACGAAGGCTGACAGGAGCAGATGCAACAACCCAACCTCGCTTACAAGGGCAGAGTTATTTTGATTACTTGCGGGGATTCGTCAGAAAGCTTAGATGGGATACCTGGGCTAGAATCCAGAAATCCGAGACTGAAACCGGCGTTCCCGATCCTTCGATGGCCTCGGATATTTGTAGGGCCCTGTCTCAGTATTTTGGATATTTTGAATCTCGTCACGTGACTTTTCTCGTTGACGACTATTCAAATCAGCGCATCCCGAAATATCTCCAAATAAAGCTCAACCAGACGATATCGTTCGCAAAGCAGGGCACGCCAATATTCAAGGTATCGTCCGAATACTATGGTGTAGATCTTGAGGGCATTGAAGAAGGGCGGGAGGTTGTGGAAATTAATATTGGAGAACAGTACACGTCGCTTACGGATGTTACTGGTCCGAGATTTCTGTCTGACATAATAAATATCCGTTTAGAGAAGGCTAAGTACAAATCGGTCAAAATCCAAGATATTCTCGGGGAGACGGCTTACAAGAACATGGCAGTAGCAATTGCTGATGAGCACGAGGCTGAGCGCTTCTATTACTATGGGATCCACTGCATTCATTGGCTTTGCTCGGGCGACATGGCTTTGGCGCTTGATTTAATTAAGCGGATATTTGAAGACAACTCTGTTACAGCAGCGAACCCTCACTTCATAGCACCTCATGCTCAGCATCGTACAATTCAACGCTTCTCACATGATGAAATTCACAGGATTAAGTCGATAGTCCCTGACGGCGAGGAGATGCACGACATCGTGTGCTATCTCGGCGCGATTGCTCGCGCTGCGGTAATGCACAAGCGCAGCAAGAGAAAAGATCCAAACAAAGAGGGGAAACCGTTGTGCATCACGCATTTGGACATAAGGGTTCCGGTAATTAAGGAACTAGAAGGGCTTCACCCTAACCTCGCGAGACGATTTGAATCCCTTCGGTCACGAGCAATTCTCATTAGTCTTGATACGAGCCGATCGCGATTGCAGGGTGCTACCGAGCGTTTACAGATGAGGCGCATCTACTTTCCATCGTTTAAAGCTCCGCTAAAAAGAGACGCTCCACTTAAAATTGATTTTCTAGATGAGCTGGTCTCTTTACTTGATAATCCTCGCACCTTCGCTGACCGGCAGATACAAAAAGCCGGATTAGAACTTCAACAACTAATGGTGGCAATCGGCGATTCGCTGGCTAAACCGAGGGTCATTTGACGCTATGGAGATCGGGCGAAGTGACATATCTGATGTTCTGAGTTGTTTACCGGATGTGAATCCCCTTGGAAAACTTCCAGTTAAGGTCGACCTTTTGCTGTGTACGCTTGGGTTTGAAGATAGAGCGCCCGCTTTGGCCAACAGGTTTTCAGAGGAAGGAGTTCTGCAAGAAGCCCCGGTAATCCTTATAGAGTATCCGACTAACATCGCGGACAATGAAGCAAATCTCATTCACTTCGAAACTGCGGCCAAGAAGGCAGCTGCTCTACTGAGAATTCGATACGCAAGAAATAGTTATTTTCGAGCTTTGACGGAAACCTTGGCTGCACTCCATCTCAGGATCGGTGCGAGAGTAATATTCGATATCAGCACGTGTTCCTCCTTCGTTTTTTATCCGACTATGAAGGCTTTAATGGAACTTGACCTCGACATCACGCTCGTCTACTCAGAAGCCAGCGAGTACTCGCCGACGCGCGAGGAATGGGAAGAAGTGGCGCGAAAAGCAACGCAGGAGAACTCTATGTTCGCCGAGTCATTTGAGAATGCAGAGTTCCAAACAATTGGTGTGGATGACGTCTATGCGAGTTCCTTATTCTCTGAGATGAACTCTGGGAACAGACCCACGATATTCGTGGCGGTGCCAAACTTTAGTGCTGGCCGAATGAATGCACTAGTTACTAGAGATCAGGAAATCAACAAGACTTCTGACTGTTTTTGGCTGATCGGGGAACCGCCGAGCAGTGAGAACGAGTGGAGAATTGAAGCTGTTAGAACCACAAACAACCTCAGAACTGTAGATCCGTCGAACGTTAGGCTGGTCTCTACATTGCATTACAAAGAGATGTTGAAAGCGTTGGAAGACATTTGGGTAGAAACGAGGCACAGCTACTACATGTCCATCGGCACATTGGGTAGCAAGATGCAACACGTCGGCACCTATTTTTTTCTATGTCTTCACAAAGATGTCGGCTTGTTACTAACCGAGCCAAAGTCTTTTCGGACGGAAAGATATTCATCCGGTCTTTGCCAAACTTGGCAGATTTGTCTTGGCGAGACAAGATTGCTCCGAGATGTGCTTGAGAAGTACATGACCTTCAGATGGAAACTCTGAAAACAGCAGCCGCCTCAAACCGCTCGACGCTTACGGGTAAGCGACACAAATGCCGACTCATGATTACCCCTATAAGAATCTCGTCTTTTAAGGTGGCAGTGTGAAGGGCGTCGCATACGGGGGCGTGTTCGAGGTGACTAGCAAGACAATGGAGAAGCCGTTCCTCCAAGCAGACTGGCGAGAGGCTTGACGATCGGGAGCTTGCCAATTTTTGGCAGATCGGCCACGTGAGATTCATGACGAAGATCGACGGAACACCGTTAGAGCATCTGTGAACGGAAACTGGCGTCAGGCTTGCGATTTTGCGATTCGTGCTCGGCCCTGGTTATGTCGCATCCGGCACCGAATCTCATCACGCAATCCCAGACGTTCCCAACGCAATAACGCGATCGGCGCGGTCCCGTTTTTCCACAAGGAATCGTGGAAGGCGCGCAGGTTGAGTTTCTCCTCCTGATTAAGCCGCGCGTCAGCCAGGACGACAAGGCGCAACTCGATTCAATCTGCGTAACCTGTGGATGTTTCTTACGGCCCGGGGCGCATATTGTCTTCCAGAAATCGTGTCAGCAACTCAAACAAGTGTCTGGTTGTGCCCTGGCCCTGACTGATGTCGTGTCGCCGATTCGGATACTCCATCATCGTGAACTTGTTTCTTGTTGGCGATTAATGTGTTGGCAAGCACTTCAGTTCCTTTGTAGTGAACATTATCGTCGCCCGATCCGTGCACAATGAGGAGCTTGCCGGCCAGACCTGCCGCGTGCGTCACCGGCGAGCCGGCGCGGTAGTCAGCTTCATTGTCCTGCGGCAGACCCATGTAACGCTCCTGATAGATCGTGTCGTAGAAATGCTGGTCGGTAACCGGCGCCACCGACATTCCCACCTGATAGATATCCGGATAACGAAACATCTGGTTGAGCGTCATCGACCCGCCGCCGCTCCAGCCCCAAATCGCAATACGTTTGGGATCCACAAACGACCAACGCTGCACCACTCGGGCGGCTGCCGCCTGCTCTTCAGCCGCCAGCACACCAATCTTTCGGTATACGACTTTGCGCCAGGCGCGGCCTTTGGGCGCAGGCGTACCGCGATTGTCAAAGCTCATCACGAGATATCCCTGCTGGGCCAGCATTTGATGCCAGAGGTAGCGAGTTGACCCCCAACGATCAATCACCGTCTGGCCCGCGGGTTCGCCATAAACGTAAATCAGAACCGGGTAACGCTTCGAAGAATCAAAACTCGGCGGCTTGATCATCCAACCATCGAGCGTTACGCCGCCGCCAATGTCGGCCTTGATGAATTCAGGCGGAGCGACGTCCAGCTCTTTGACCCGGGCAATCACGGCAGAGTTGGCGGCCAGCGCGCGCACAACCTGGTGATCGGGAAGGTGGACCAACTCCACCACCGGCGGCGAACTGATGGTCGAATAAGTGTGAAAGGCCCACGAGGCGTTGGGCGCGATTGAGTAAGAGTGTGAACCGGATTGTGTGGCCGGACTCACACGTTCCGTGTCGCCGCTCCCGGTTAGTTTAGTTCGATAGAGATAACGTTGAGTCGCATTGTCTGGTGACGCGATGTAGTAGAGCCAGCCAGTTTTCTCGTCCACGCCTTCAATGCTAACGACATCGAAAGCGCCCTTCGTAATCAGGCGCGGCTCAGCACCGCTCTTGCGGCTTGCTACATAGGCGTGACGCCATCCATCCCGCTCGCTTAGCCAGAGAAACCGATTGCCGTCCGCAAGCCAGGCAATATCCTCAACGTCGATATCAACCCACGCTTCGTCTTTTTCATTCAGAATGGTTGTGACTTTACCGGTATCAGCGCTCCCAATAATTACGTTGAGCGTGTTTTGTAGGCGGTTGAGCTGTAACAGGATGATCTCGTCAGAATTTCCTGCCCAATTCATGCGCGCGATGTAGTTGTTTCGAGGATCGCCAGGCACCTGCAACCAACGCGTGATACCGCCGGCGGCACTAACCACACCCACGCGACCCGCGGAATTTGTCTGGCCGGCCACAGGGTATTGAATCGTTATGATTTTCGGATAAAGGGAATCGGTGTTGTTGATGAGGTAATAGTCCGGGACGCCGTCCGTGTCTAATTGCCAGTAGGCAACGCTGCGCCCATCCGGGCTCCAGCGCCAGCCATCGCGTAGATCAAGTTCTTCTTCGTACACCCAGTCGAACGTGCCGTTGATAATTCGCTTTGAGCCATCACGCGTAAGCTGCGTAATTCGACCAGTCGCCAGATCTTCGACGTAGAGATTGTTTTCGCGCACATAGCCGACCCGGGTTCCATCAGGAGAGAACTTTGCAAACATCAGGGTCGACGGTGTCGTGTTCTTGCTGACTTGCTGAAGCTTCTTTGCGGCGATGTCGAAGACCCAATAGTCGCCGCGGGTGTTCTGCCGCCAGACCTGTTTTGTATTAGTGAAGATTAAAAGCTTTCGTCCATCTTTGGACCAGGCATAGTCGTCAATCACCAAAGGCGCCGAAGCGCCGCCGGGACGTAGTGAGGCAGCCGCGATCAAAACGCTGCGTGCGCCGGTCGCCGTTTCGTAACGAATGATGTCGCGGGTCTCTTTGTTGTCGGCGGGAGGCTCCAGAGTGGTATAGGCGCTGCCGTCATCCAACCAGCGGGCCGGTCCAAAAGTTTCTGAGCGAAACTCGCTCGAGCTGAATATCCGATCGAGCGTCAGAATTCGTTTGTCCGCGGACTGTCCGTAGGCAGTCGCGACCAACAGGACTAGACATGCCAAAGCAGCGGCTAATGATTTGTTGAATTTCACTCTTCGTGATCCACCTTTCGCCCGACAATTTAGACTGGCACGCGTAAATCAGCAACGACAGGGAGATCGGGTGGAACTACTCACTTCACGAACTCGGCGAGTTTACGCAAGCGAAGCGTGGGGTCGCTAGCGACGTTGTGCCGCAGCCAGCCGAGATGACCGTTCCCATAGATCACCAGGATGCGCTCGTTTGGAGAATCCACCAGCCGCGTGACGTTGCTGTAGATGCGCATGTTGCGGCGGAACCAGTCGGAAACCAAATCAGCACCCGGCCAGTCGCCCGGCTCGCCTAAGTGCGCCTCCCTGAAGTAGAACCCCATGTCGTCGGCGACCTTGGCGTCGGCATTCATGTACAGCAGTGTTTCCAGGATGGTGTGTGATGCAAGGTACTGATCCTGCGCTTTCACCATGATGCCAATCTCACTCATGATTGCGTCCATCTCCTGCGAGCGGCCGCTTCCCTTCGCGTAGTTCACAACGCGCGGCCAGGGAAAATCACCGTCGACGTCCACCGGGTAGATCGTTTTGTGGCCCATCTCCTTAGCCAGGCGAAATCCCAGTTGCTCGATCTCGTTACTGGTTAGAGTGCGCTTCCCTGTGAGGTAGTCGGCATACTGCCCGACGCGCGGCCCGCCGGGATCTGATTCAATCGCAACCTTGGTGGGCTGGAACTTTTTCAAGACCTCGAGGAGCTCGGTGATTTCGCGCTGACGTTTCGGGGCCAGGACGTCGTCAGCTTTCATGTTGAAGACGTCGCGACCTGGATTCGACATGTGATATGTCCCGAGAACGAGGACCTCGGGCTTGGCTTGTTGACCGAGCGCGGCGACCGCGCTCGCGAGGGTAAGTGCGACCAGAGCGAAGATCAAGAATGATCGTTTTGCCATTTTCCACGCACCTTTCTCCCGGGCCTTATTCACTTATGACGGGTGAAATTATCAAAGCGTTATCCGAATGCGGTTCCAACCCGCGGAGCGGGTGAAAGCATAAAGCCCGGGGTGAAGCGCAGCGAAACCCCGGGATGGACGAGCCCAAAAATAAGTAGAGCCCGCGAAGCGGCCGATAGTGGTTGCGTTTACAAGAACCTATTGATTCCGCTGTCGGCCGCTTCGCGGGCTTCGGATACTTTCGACAACGGATTCCCGGGGTTGCGCTGCGCTTCACCCCGGGCTTTATGCCGCCGCCCGCTCCGCGGGCTTTAACCCCGAAAATCAAATCTCACGATCATAACGTCCTAATCGTGCACATCTCGCAAATTCTGTTGATCGCGTCCTGGATATCACGTGGCTTTATCTGCGTCGAGAGGTTTCGACATATCGATGAAATGGCAGCGGAGCTTCGTCTCCACCTCCGCGGGAAAGGCGGAAGTCCCAGTCTCGACGTATCCTCGTTTGCGATAAAAGCCAGCCAGTTCCTCACGAAGATTGACGACCTTAATATCCATGAATCTCAGCCCGAGCGCACGGCAATAGTCTTCGCCTGCATCCATGAGCATGGAGCCGAGGCCCGACTGCTGATGCGCAGGATCAACGGCCAGCAGTCCGAGATAGGCACGAGCTTCCGATTCAGCTTGGGATTCAGCTGATGAACGGTTGCTATCGAGGTGGCGTGGTTCGACGTATACGCAGCCGAGCAGTGTATGTTCGCTTTCGGCTAATAGAAACTTTCCACTACTGAGGAAGTTCAGGACCTCTGCAACGTCGACACGATCCCCCTCAACAAAAAACCGTTCGGCGTCGCGAAAGGCAGAGTTGATCACGGTCGTGATCTTTTCGGCGTCCTCCCGTTGGGCGATACGTACGCGAACGGATTTGCTCTCACGCGAATCGACGCTGGTCATAGGCAAGTTATAAGGCAAAAAGGGGGATTGGGAAAATGTAGATGGGGTAAAGTCCCGTAGGGACCGAATGTTTATAGAAATCAGTTTTTGGCAGGAACCGCGCTCCAGCGGAGCGCAATGTTTCTGGAGGATACGCCAGCTTAGTCCGGTGATTGAACCCTTTCAGGGTAGGAAATCATTCGGACTTCTGATCCCAGGGTGTCGCGCTGCGCGCTTTACCCTGGGCTAAGTTATTCGAACGCCTTGGGCGTAGCGGTGATGCCGTTTCAACCTGTTCACGGTCTTGCAAAGCGAGGTAAACTGCCACCACGTATTCAAGAGTCCCCCGGGTTGGTGGGCACTCCCAATTAACATTCCACCGCGAGACTAAACAAATGAAACTCCCAAGATCATCAAGACCACATTCCGCAACCGAACTCGCCATACTCTGCTCCATCGTCGCTTGGGCGAGTCTTCTCGTCGCCGCCTTGCCGGCATATGGACAGAACACGAAACGTTCTGCACCGACAGCCACCAGCGATTGGCTGCAATTCCGCGGGCCAAATGGCACCGGGATAGCTGACGGCTCCACTTTGCCGACGCAATTCGGCGCTAACAAGAATCTCGCCTGGAAAGCAGCGGTACCGTTCGGGCGATCGTCGCCGGTGGTCACGGCTGATCGTGTTTTCCTGACGGCGAGCGAAGGCGACAAACTCGTCACGCTCGCGCTGGATCGAAAGACCGGAAAGATTTTGTGGCGACGCGACGTTCCACGCGCACGCCACACTCCGATCTACAAGGCCAACGACGCTGCGTCACCAACTCCGGTGAGCGACGGAAAGAACGTCTTTGTTTTTTTTGCTGAGCTGGGCCTAATCAGTTACGCACCAGATGGCAAAGAGCGTTGGCGCCTACCGTTAGGACCATTCAATAATTTCTACGGCATGGCGGGCTCGCCGGTGCTCGCGGGAAACACCCTGGTACTGATAGCTGACCAACGCCTAAACTCGTTCCTCCTGGCGGTCGACGCGCGAAACGGAAAACTTCTCTGGAAAAAAGACCGTACGAATTACGAAGGCTGGTCCACGCCGGTTGTCTACACTCCCAAAAATGGAAAGCCGCAGGTTTTGATTCTCGGCTCATACTCGCTCGACGCCTATTCCCTCGACAAGGGCGAGCGGCTGTGGTGGGTCACAAAGGTCGGCACATATCCGAAGGGCGTGCCCGCGCTTAGCTCCGACGTGATTTACGTAAACGGCGAAGGTTCCGACACACCATTTTTGCCGTCCTACGAAGACAGCCTGAAAAGATACGATAAGGACAACGACAAACGGATCCAGCATGAGGAGATGAAAATTGAGCCGATGTTCCAGGAACACTTCGGTTGGATTGACGCCAACAGCGATGGCTACATCGATCGAGAGGAATACGACTTTCGTTCGCATCGGCACAAGCACGTCCGGCCACGGTATAACGGCCATCCGGCTCGGCGGCGGCGCCGGTGATGTTACAGCGACAAACGTCCTCTGGCGACTGCAAAAATCCTATCCAAATATTCCCTCGCCCCTGGTCTACCGGGACGTTATGTATCTGATGAAAGAGAGTGGAATCGTCTCGAGTGTTAATCTCGCGACTGGGGAGGTGTTGAAAATGGGTCGCACGCCTGAGGCGCTCGAAGAATACTACGCCTCGCCGGTAGCGGCCGATGGAAAGATCTTCATGGTAAGTGCGAGCTGCAAAGTGACGGTGCTTAAAGCAGGCGCACAATGGGAAGTCCTGGCAATGAACGACCTTGACGAAGAGTGCTGGGCCACGCCGGCAATCGCCGGCAACAGTTTATTTATCCGCACGCGAGGCGCGTTGTATTCCTTCGCGGATGGTTTGAAGTAGCCCGCGAAGCGGCCGACAGCATAAAGCCTGGGGTGGAGCGAAGCGAAACCCCAGGATCGTCAAGTCAAGAATTCGCAGAGTCCGCGAAGCGGCCGATAGCGGTTCGAGTACCGTCCATTGTGATGATTCCCTCTTTCGGCCGCTCCGCGGGCTTTAATCGCTTTTCGATAACAGTTCCTGGGGTTTCGCTGCGCTCCACCCCAGGCTTTATGCCATCGCCCGCTCCGCGGGCTTTGATTAGTGTTAATAACATGAGCAAATACCGTCAGCGCGGCTATATGGAAAACGATCGCGAACCGCAGCGACCAAAGTCGCAATCCAAGCCGCAATCGAAGCCTCAGGATCGCGAGGGCCCGCGATCGCCACGCATGATGGCGTTTGGCGAGGCGTCGAAGTGCACCGCGTGCGGGGCAAAGACTCCGCCGAACATCAACTTCGACAGCTCTTGCTCGAAGTGCAAGGCTGACCTCCACAGCTGCCGTCAGTGCACACATTTCGATCCGGGGGCGCGCTTCGAATGTAATAAACCGATCCCGGCACGGATAGTGAACAAACACGCGCGCAACGAGTGCGAACTGTTCGCGACCCGAATTGTAGTCGAGCGCGAAACTTCGTCAGGCCCTCCGACGGATGCGCGTGACGCGTTCGCAAAACTATTTAAGAAGTGAAGCGTCCCGGGCTGGAGCTGCCTGAGTTGGTGTACTGGCCGCCGTAAATGCGCACTGCCTTCCCTTTGTCTCCAGCAGACCCCGGTAAACGTTGGGAAGTTTGATCAGATCACGATCCGGCATGGCCGTTGCTATTCGCGTTGCAACGCGGCGCTGAGTCCTTCAGCGAACGTTAGCGAGGAGCAACAGACGATGAAACCGACACCACAAATCCACGATCCTTATCACAATCCCTTCCACAATCGATTCCATGTTCCAGTACATGCGCGACTCGATGAGATGCAGGCCTGCACGCATATGGTCTGGCTGAAAGAGCAA
>Ga0207684_10003793_pt1 | contig 14589 bp, 13 predicted proteins | sample KBSK5501metaG_FD_184342 | JGI IMG/M metagenome (GOLD analysis project Ga0207684, IMG submission 184342) | Corn, switchgrass and miscanthus rhizosphere microbial communities from Kellogg Biological Station, Michigan, USA - KBS K5-50-1 metaG... | ecosystem: Host-associated > Plants > Roots >...
TCGGCTGCGCTATCCCGTCGGCGATCTCCCGGAGCGCTTCACGTTGCCGGCGACATCGCCCCTCCCTCCGGATCCGTTCCACCCCGGGGCGAAGTTCGGAGTCGCGACCGGGCACCTGGACTACGGCAGATTCCTCGTATCGACCGGCCCATACATGGTCGAGGGGAGTAACGCTATCGACTTCTCGCTTCCGGCCGACCAGCAAAAACCCGCGAGCGGCTTTATCCCCGACGCGCGGCTCACGCTCGTCAGGAACCCGTCGTGGAAGAGTTCCACAGACGATCTCCGTCCGGCGAATGTCGACAAGATCGTGATCAACAGGGTGACCGATCCTCAAGCCATGCTTCGGGACGTCGCGGCCGGCAAGGCCGACGTCTCGAATGTACTGATGGGACCCGGCACATTCGCCGACCTTCGCAAGGTTGAAGCCGAACCGACGAAAGCCACGATCCATGTCGCGCCGCGAGACACGACGGCGGCGATCATGATGAACATGGCCCAGACGCCGTTCGATGACGTATGGGTGCGCCGCGCGGCCAACTACGTCGCGAATCGCGCGGATATGCTCGCGGCGCAGGGGGGATCACTGGCCGGCCGGGTCATCGGCCACATCGCTCCGGACAGTCTTGAGGATGACGTTCTCCTGAGTTACGACCCCTACCAAACCCCCGGAGATCTGGGGAGCATCGAGATGGCACGAGCCGCCATGCGTCACTCGAGATACGATCGGAATCACGACGGCATCTGCGACACGGGACCCGCGTGCGACGGTGGTGCTCTCTACGTGAGCACCACCCCCTTCGATGCGGCCCACGGGAAGGCCAACGTGGCTGCCGCCAAGATCCTGATGGGAAACCTTGCTTCGGTCGGCCTGCGTCTACAACTTCATTACGTGGATGCGGTGTCGATGATCATCAGCGATCCCCACAACCACTGGAGCGTGGCATTGGGATTTTCCTATCAGAAGGACTATCTGAACGCTGGGAACTTCTTCGTGCCGCTGTTCTCTTCCTCGGGGCTTCCCGGTGCTGGAGGGCAAATCTCTTATAACTGGACCTTGGTCGGCGCGTCTCGGGCCCAGCTGAGGTCATGGGGGTACACAGCGACAGTGCCGAACGTCGATGACCGCCTTGACCAGTGCCAGAGCCTGACCGGCGGATCAGGGGTGCAGTGCTGGGCAACGTTCGATCAATACATGATGAAGGAAGTTGTTCCATGGATCCCGGTCTACTCTCCGTCCGGGGCAATCGTTTCCTCTCCCCGAGTAGCGACCTATTCGTTCGATCAATTCGCAACCGCGGCCGCGTTCGACCAGATCGCGTTGAGATCCGGCACGCTTGCGCCAACACTGGGCTCGCTGGATCTGACGTCGCCGATCGAAGGAACGTGGCAGACGACACATCTGACCCAAGATGTCGTGGCCAAAGCTTTCGAGCGAGGCGGAGGTTCCGCTGCTGATGCGCGCGCATTCTTCGCGCAACTCGGCGGAGGTGCGAAGCAGTACGCAGTCATCACTCTCGTTATCCAGAGGGGAGGTTGGACTGAGTTCGAAAGCGGAGACGGGAAGCCGCCGATCCAAGGATCCAACGCTGATTACAACCTTTCGGGCAACAACACGATAGTAGTTACGTCCGGCCAATGTGTTGCCAGCTACCGGTGGGAAATTCGAGGCAGCGTGTTACGGCTGTCTCCGGACAAGCTGGTCGGTTGCGAAGGCGATCAGCCACCAAGCGTGGCACTTTTCACGAGCGCACCGTTTACGCGGGTCCCGTAACCAAAGCGCTAGCTTGAGGGGCGAAGAGCCGGCACAGTCCCTTGATTCGGCAACCTTTGAGGAGAACGGTCCTCCGTGGATCATGTCGCATCGCCCGGTGCACCGCTTGAGTCCTTCCGTCTTCGGGATGAAGTAATACGCGCCCATCAGGGCCCGGAAACGTTTCGATGTTACGGCTTGCAAGAGCGGATAATTCAGACTCCTCGGGGGACGCCGATTCGCAGGTAAATTGGTGGAAGCACTGCGTTGGATCATGCGTGCCTTACAAGCAGGAGGTCGCAGGTTCGATACCTGCCGCGCCCACCAAGCCTTCAGGTGGTGCAAAAACCGGCACGCGAAAGACAGGCGTTACCCGGCTTCGGTCTTGTACCCGGATCTCCGCGATCAGGCTCTGCATGAGCGCCTTACGTTGAGGGAGCGGGCCACGGCCGAGCGCCTGCAAGGCATCGGTCTTCAGCCGCGCGAGCTCCGCTGGTTCAGGTAGCTGAATCGAGTCAGCCTGCATCTCAGCGCTGAGCTCGGTGCGCCGCCCTGTGAGCGCGTCGAGCTCGGTTGCGAGCGATTCGATCCGGCTCGCGCAGGCTGATTGCCTCAGCGTCCCAGCCTCGAAGGCGGCGAAATAGCGGTCGAGCGCCTGCTCGGTCTTCTGTCGTTTGCGGTCGATCACGGCGAGCTCTTTGTCCAGGCGCGGCCGTTGCTGCCGCGATGATTCGACCCATCGATCCAAGGCGTTCTGAAGGATCTCATGATCGGAGAGCAACGCCGCAAGACGCTTGAGGATCTGGTCTTCGAGCTCTGGGGCAGGGAGCCGCTCTTGATCACATGCATCGGGACCGTAGCGGTGCCGCGAATAGCAGACGTAGTACAGATACTCGTACTTGTTGCCGCGCGCCGATGCTCCGACGAAACGCTTGCCGCAGCGTTCACAGAACACCAAGCCCGTCAGCAGGTACTCGGAGCTATTGGACCGGCGCAGTGAGACGTCCTCGCCTCGCTGTTTGAGGATCCGTTGCGCGGCGTCGAAGAGTTTGGTGTCCACGAGGTGCGGATGCGGCGCCGGGTGGTGACTCCCGCGGTAGAAGATCTCACCGACGTAGACGCGATTGGCGAGTACGGTTAGCACGGCGGGATGGTTCCATCGCTTACCGGACTTGGTGCGGTGGCCACGTTCGTTCAGTCGGTTGGCGATCTCCTGCGAGCCCACCCGCTCGCCGACGTACCAGGGGAACATCATCTGCACCAGCGGTGCCTCTTCTTCTTTGACGATGAGGAACCCAGATGCGGGGTCGGGCTCGTAGCCGAATGGACGGTAGCCTCCCGGCCATGCACCGGTTGCGGCTTTGCGCTCCATGCCGGCAATTACGCGCTCGACGATCGTTGCACGCTCGAACTCCGCGAAGACGCCCAGCATCTGCACGAACATCCGTCCTCCCGGTGTCGCGGTATCGAACGGTTCGGTCGCCGAACGGAACGCGACGCCGGCGTGATCGAGTTCCTCGAGGATCTGTGCGAGGCCCCGGACGCTTCGCGACAGCCGGTCCACCCGGTAGACGAGCAGCAGGTCGAACCGCTTCGCTTTCGCCTCCGAAAGCGCCGATTGCAGCCCCGGACGTTCCAGCGTCGCTCCTGACATCTGGTCGGTGAACTGGTGCCCGAGCTCCCAGCCAGGCTGGCTTTTGATGTATGAGGCGAGTCGTTCGGCTTGCGCCGACAACGAATAGGGCTGGTGGTCTTCGTCGGTGGATATCCGGGTGTAGGTGGCGATGCGCACGCGGGCCTCCTCGGGCTGAGCCTTCGTGCGAACCTTACTGCGAGGGGCGGTCACGACCCGCGCTCGCTTGATTGCTCATAGAGCCACACACCGATCAGCTCGGCGAGGGCTCTGACGGCCTCTTCGTACTCCTGCGCCGATGGCTCCACGCGTTCGATGCGGCGGATGTGGATCGGGCCTCCGCGGGGTCGTCCTCGCTTGTTCGACCCGCCCGTCCGGGAGGAGTGCGGCGCCTTGGTCCGCGCGGTGGTTGGGGTCATCGGTTCTGATGCCCTTCGCGCCATCGGCGTCCAACGCAAGTCGCAAGGGAGCCCGGTTCGGGCTTCCTACCAGTTGTAATCGGCATGGCGGTGATGGAGATTCGACTGTCCGCGGAGAGGATGGGCTGCCACACCTGTCCGAGCGATCCCAAGGTCTTGAGGCGCTCGAGATTGGACGAGAAGAACCGTCCGGAGAGTGCGGCGGCTTCGGGCTCGACGTTGCAAGCCGCAGCAGCCAGATGAGTTCTCAGCCATATTTCGCGGTCAACATCGGGGACCAACACCAGCACCGATGGGAACGAAGCTGACCCTTGAGGCCACGAGCCTGCGACACGCAGGTAGCGGGTGAACTTCGCGACCATGGGTCCGCGGTTCTCTGTCGAGCGGTCATACTCGAAGAAGAACTCCGTGATGCCATCTGGCTGCAGCAGTCGACCGAAGCCGTCGGGCTGGATCCACGCCTCCGGGGAGCGGATCTGATGCTCGGGACGCCACGTGAGCACCCCGACGTCGGCCGTGTGAAGCGTCGCCTCGATCAGCTCGCAGAAGAACGCGTTCGCACCGGAGATGTGCCATAGCCGTTTGCGCGCGTCGGCCTCGTCGGCTGGGATCCAGCCGAGCTGCGCGCGCGTGACGCCCTGGTACCGGCAGACCAGTGCCGCGCCGCCAGCGGAGAGGAAGTGGCGGTCGGAGCTTCGATAGGTGCGGCGGTTGCGCCACGAGAACGTCACGACGAGGCCAAGATCCTTTAGTTCTTTGATCCTTTTCTGCGTGGTGCGAAGCGAATCGAAGAACAGCACCATCAGCTGGTAGGTCGAAAGGATCTTGTGCTCGGCGAGGATGACGAGCAGGGCGAGGTCGAGCTCGTCGAGCTCTGGTGTAGCAGCCTGTGGTTCGTATTCTGCTGAAGACATAGTTGTGCTTAAGCCACCTCCTTTCCGTCGCGGGATCTTCCCCGACAGTTGTTGTTTCCTGCGGCGATTCGCCTTTTCTCTAGCCGGCTCGCCGCCGCCGTAACGCCGCTGTGGCGCCGGTCGCCGGAATCGAATCTGCCTCGATCCGGTTTCCCGATCACCGCTGGACCGTCACACCGATCCGCTCCCCGGGATGCAGCTCACATCGGTCCGAGTCTCGGCCAAGTGATTTCGACCTGAAGGCCTCGTCGCCGTGGTGATCCGCACTTCGGCCGTTTCCGCTTCTGCTCGAGCGCGCCACCAATGAGGTGCCCGAGTGAGGGTTGGCCGCGAGCGGAGTCCACAGGCTTCTGGCAAGGTGTCATGACCTAGCCTGAGCCCTGGTCGGTGCCAGAGCGATCCGGTTCGCGTATTCGGTTGTCAGGTCCGCGGCCGAACGGTTCGGATCGGGCCCTCCGATCCTTGCCGCCCGGCAACGGCGGTTGCTTCGGTGCTTCCATCGACTGCGTTCGTTATCGGATCTCGATCCGGAAGCGGGATCGAACTCCGTTCACCTAACAAGGCCATGACGAGGTCCCTTCTGGCCGCGCTTTGGAGCAACTTTGCGGGGCAGGTGGGGGAAGGTCGGCGGTCTCGGCCCTGGTCCACGACTTTCCTCACCTACACACGGCCACCCCAACGCCGAAAGTGGGACACACCGAGCCCGATTTCCTGAGCGACCCCAAGACTTTTCCGAGCGACCCCGCGACCTCGGGAGTCTGTTCGTCAGCGTGTCGGATCTTCATCCCACCTACACACGGTCAGGCGGAACCCGTAAGTGACATGGTGCGACCCCAACTTTCTGCGGAACTTTCGGAACTTTTTGCGCGACCCAAGGATGCGCGACCTTTTCGCGACCCGCTTAGCAGGGAGGAACCTTTTCGGAACCTTGCCGACGGGCTCGCCTCTGCTTCACCTTTATAGGTGTCGCCACACGCTCATAGATGGACGTGGAATCAGCGTGATGAGGTGGTCCGTTGGCGGGAAGAGCGCGCAAGGAGTGTTGCTGACGGCTCGCCGAAGCGGCCCCAGGGGTCGGTCGCAGGATCGGAGCTGACCGATTTGGCTTACTACCAATTGACTAGGGTTCTGGTGAGGGGACGTTCGCCTGCGCGAACGGACCTTCTCTCGAACCTGACGGGAACCGGCCAGAGTCCCCCCAGCCGCGGGAAGCCAACCGAACGTAACATCGTGATTGGCGTGTCCACTAAAGATCCTCTTGCCGAGTATCTGCGTGAGATTGGGGGCTACCCCCTCCTCACTGAAGAGCAAGAGCGTCGACTGGCAGAGGCGTGTCGCGCTGGAGACTCAAATGCAAGGGACCAACTAATCCGAGCCAATCTCCGACTCGTCGTGTCGGTCGCCAGGCGCTACAGCGAGCGAGGGATGAGCCTTCTAGACTTGATCCAAGAGGGCAACGTCGGGCTCATGAAGGCGACTGAGAGTTTCGATCCCTCAAAGGGCTTTAAGTTCTCGACATACGCGACGTGGTCAATTCGAAAGTCGATCATGGAAGTGCTCAGGCGCCCGCCACCCGAGCCCATGTGACATTTGCGATCACTGGCGCGGGTCAGTGGTCTCCCGACTGGACTTCTAACGGAACTGTGAAGGCTCCGCGTCTGTGGCAGACTTCTCACATGGGAACGGTCTTTAACCGCTTCGCAGGGTACGGGTTCTGGTGCAACGACGGTTTCATGGAGATCTGGTTGGCGCTCCTTGCAGATGCGGTCTTGGACGAACACCGGCGAGAGCCTTGGCTCGCTGAGGCGGCAAGTGAGTGGCGCACGTACGCAACACATGGTGTTTCGGGCATTTTTCATGCCAACCTAGATCAGCATGCAATAGTCAGAACCGCATCGACGAATTAATCGCGGTCGCCGAGGCTGCCAGGGATCGTTTGAGGCAGCGACCGGGCGGCATCATCCCTAAAGCGGAACTGAAGGAACGCGGCGTTGGCGGCCGGGGAGTTTCGGAGCGTGACATCGACGTAAGCCGATGCGTTGATGTTGCTGACGTCTTCATCCAACTGCTGAAGGGAAAACTCCGAACTACCCCAGGCGACAGCCCGGTCTACCCTCGATTGGAGTAGGGCCTCGATAATCCCCGAGGCTCTTGGGTCATGTGTCATTTGCAAACACTGGCATGGCCGATAGGCCCCCATATCGAAATCTTCGCAAGGCAAGAATCTCGCGCAGCTTCCTTGCGGTTCGTCATGTGACACTTGCGAACGTTGGCATGAGCAAGGTACTTGACGTGAGGGCAGCCGATAGAGGTCGTCGATAAGGAAAAATGAGAGGCGAACGGAATCTGTAGACGGCAAGTTCGCTGAGTCAGGTGCGTTCCGGCATGCGCTGGGCAAGCAGGCGATCAGCCTACTTGCGGCTGCTGCTGCCGATTGCACGTTGCGAGCCCCACAGGCGTCCTCCGAACATGATCGTCTAGGGACGGAGCTCAAGTAGCGCTGAGGGCTCCGCAGCACGCGTGACATGGGGCCCGATTTGGTTTCTCAAGGCAACCAAGATGCCTTTCAGCGGCTGAAGCTGGTTCGAATAGTGTCCCGTTGGGACCACGAGGCGCTCTTAATTCAACCCCTCGCCCAAGCACTTTCGTGCGACCCTGCGGCGGGCGACCTTTCTGCGACCCCAGCTGAGCAGCGTGCAGTAGCGCAGAGCAGCGCGGAACAGCGGGAACCTTTTCGGAACTTCCGCCGCCGCCGCAACCACCGACATCGCCACGATCCAGCCAACTCTGCACCCGGCGCCCTCTGCAGGTGCACGGTTAGGTCGTTTGGCGACAGCGAGCTCGAAGTCCCTACCGAGTGCGGTCTTCGCGCTAAGCCCTTGGGCGAATGCTGAAGCACGAACGGGATGGAACGAGGTCTTCTGACGCCCGCGCCCGGGACTCGGTGTGAATTGACTAAGCAGATCCGCTGAGCACTTGGCATCCGACTATCGATTCTGTGGCGAAGGAGTGGGGTGGTCGTAATGCTTCGTAGTCGCGACATACCGGTCAGGGATGTTCCATACATCCGATACACAAAGGCGGGTTCGACCGAGGTGCAAGATGCGTTCGTTTCGTTCTGTTGACTGAGCAATGCCCCCGGCGCAAGCGCGTTACGAACGCCGTTCGCCCAGGTCGTTGACACAGTCGTTAGCAACTGCGTAAAACAGCGCAACGACGAATTCATTCGCATACTACGCGGTCTCCTAAAGACTCATCTCGTTTCGCCGAAACACCCTCGGAGGGCAATCACTGGGCGGCGCACGATGGTCACCTCGAAGCCTATCTCTTGATTCAGACCGTTACTTCAAGAGTGTTGAAAGAGAAGCCAGCCTGACGAGGCGAAGGCGCATCTCTTGGTCCTGGCGCAACATGAATCTGAGAGGGAGAGGACATGACCTCAAGGTCAACGTCTTTGGCTTTGGTCATTCTGGTATTTGGTGTCAGTCTCGTGGCCGTAGGAGATGCGAAATCTGCAAGGGCTGCATCATCATCGTCTCCCTATTCGCCTAGCTCGGACGCGATCGAGATCGCATCAGCGCGAACTCGGGACTCGAAGACATTCGAGAACCCCAATCACAGTCTCACTACTGTGTTCGGGCAACAGATTCATTTTCGTGACGCATCAGGGCACTGGGCGGATATCAATCTCAACTTTCGGGCTGACGGGCAAGATTTCGTTGCGGATCAAAATGCCGTTACGGTCCGAATCCACGGCGCAAGCGTGGAGGCCACCGACCGAAGGAGCGGCGAGGGAGTCCGCTGGATTATCCCTGAACCTCCGTCCGTGGAAGACAACCAGGCCAGCTTCGCTGATCAAGGGCTTGAGTGGCGGTACGCGAACCTCAAGAGCGGCATAAAGCTTTTCGCGACTGTCCGTTCATCTCGCGGGGCGCAGACCTACCGGTTCCGATACGCGTTGGTGGGTGGGGCGGCTGGCTTGCAGGTCGATGACAAGGGAAATCTCAATAGCGACGCATTCACCGTTCCACGTCCCGTTGTGGTCGGCGCCGATCAACATCTCTACGAGACCGGCCCCTGGCGTATCGAATCACCAGGTGTGGTGGCTTTCGATCTCAACGATACTTCGCTCCCTTCGAGTGCCTATCCCTACGTGGTCGACCCGACAACGACGTTTGATAGATCGAATATGGTGAGTGGCGATGACGGTACCGTGAGTGGAATCAGCTGGGGACCGGGAGCTACTTATCCTCCTTCGGCGAATCAGCCCGTCTACACCGGATCCCCCCTATACAGCAGTCGAATGTTCGATGGTAACAACTACATGATCGCAAACACGCTCACACGCTGGAACACATCTGCCTTGCCGGATGGCGCCACCATCTTGAGCGCGAAAGTGACGCTTTGCGTCACATGGATTCAGAACGCCGATTCACGGAATCTTACGGCCGACTGGTATTCGACCTGGCCCATCACGACGTCTGCGTACAGCGTGACTTCGCAAACGAATGCCCTTGCAGGCGTTCCTCTATCTTCGTTCGCCCAAAGTTACGGCTGTTACGACAACTCGGTCTCCTTAGACAACACCAGCGGCATTTCACGAACCGGTTACACGGGATTGCGGTTCCACATCAGCGGCGGGCAACCAACCGGCCGCAACGACTTTGATTTCGCAGGCTACAACGACACACACGGCTGGGCCCCCGCACGTCTTGCCGTTACTTACGACACCCCACCCGCCGCAACGTCTGTATCCGCTTCCCCCACGCCTGGGACTGTCGGCAATCCGCTAACTTTCAGCGTTGGCTGGAGTGATCCCGATGCTGGTGACTCTGTGCGCGCCGTCATCTGCAAGACGAATTCGGTGAATGCCGGAACATGCCCAGGAGGAGCTTGGGCAATCGGATCTCTTACGACCGCTTCCCCCGCGACCGGCTTGTACACGCCGGCTCTTGCGGGATCGAACAGCTATTACGCTTTTGCATGCGATGCCGCCAATTTCTGCTCGTCATCGCTCATTGGAAGCTTCAATATTGTTGATGTCGGGGCTCCAACGGCTAATTCGGCGTCCACCTCGCCTGAGCCAGTGTCCGCAGGGAACCCCGTAACCTTCAGTGTAGATTGGAGTGACCCGGACCCAGGTGATTCGGTGCGAGCAATCATCTGTCAAACCGATGCCTTGGCTGCGGGCTCGTGCCCGGGTGGTGCTTGGGCCGTAGGGTCAGTCACCGGAGCCACCCCGGCTACGGCGACGTTTACTCCTGGCTCATCGGGGTCGAACACTTATTACGCCTTTGCCTGCGACGTCTCCAACTATTGTTCGACTTCTTCCGTCGCTGGAAAATTCGACGTAGACCCTGCCTCGAGCACCCCGGACACCAGTGTGCCTGCTATTGATGCGGCTGGCGCCAGGGTTCGCGCAGCAGGCATGCATAGTTATCCAAATACCTATGCCGGCGTGACGGTAGACGAGAGTCTTGGAGTGGCAGACCTCTACGTGACAAGCGTCGGACCAGACTTGACAGCGTTGCTGCAATCGGCTGTCCCCATCCCGGTCCATGTGCACATGGTGACCCGATCCTTTAACGCATTGATGTCGATTAAGGACCAAGTGGTCGGGGATTCAAGCTACTGGGAGTCGCAGGGCACCGTGCTAACAGGACTTTGGCCAAGTTTCGAGAACAACACGCTTATGGTGGGAGTGGATCCCTATACGAGTGCGATCGACGCCGCAATTACGACCCGATACGGGAGCGGCAACGTGACCGTAGTTGCGGAGCCCGGCGCCCAAGACACCGCAGACAGGTTCCACGACTACGCACCCTGGAACGGAGGAGATGCGATCGATAGTGGGACGACTGGTTGTACATCTGGCTTCGGGCTCCATAACCTCAGTGAAGGTTACAATCGAACTACCGGAACGCTTCTGGTGACAGCCGGACACTGCTTCCCGACAAATGCATACGTCACCAACAACGGAACCCGGATCGGGCAAGTTGGATACAAGAACTGGTACTACAACTATGGGTATGACTATGAGCTGATCGGGATGATTGGAACCTACAAGTCTTCGCAATGGATTTGGGAAACCGACAGCCATGTCGCGTACTCGAGCGGCTACGAGGATCTCCTCGCCGTTGGCACGACAGTCTGCCACTCAGGCAGAACGACGAATAAGCAGTGCGGCAAGATCACCAAGACGGACTTGACCGACTACTGCTCCAGCGGGAGCTGCAAGGGACTCCATTTCCAAGAACAAGTCGAGGTGTACAACTCATCGGCGCCTCTCGTCGCCAAGGGCGACAGCGGAGGTCCGTGGTTCATAGCCTTCACTAAGAGCAGCACGCGCTACTTTGATGCGGCTGGAATCACGAGCCAGGAGGGGGCCACATACACTTGCACGCTCCGGGGTCAGTCGAACACATCCTGTTCGCACACCGCCTACTACCAGGAGATCGACACTCCGATGTACTACGACGATATATGGCTCAACTTCAAGACAGAGGTCTCACCTTAAGGTCCTGGTGAAGTGTTGACCAGGCCTTTCGATCGGGGACGAGAATCCTTGCAGCAGGATCTGGTCCCCGATGCGTCTAAGGGAACGGAAGACATCTTTGAGCCTCACGAAGCAAGAAGGGTGAGCCGGTCGGAAATCGGGTTCGATGAGTTTGTCCGTGAGAACGCCCTGAAGGTTGGTCGTTTCGCCTACATGCTGACGGGTGACTCTTACGCCGCCGAAGACCTCGTACAGCAAGTGCTTATGAAGATTCATCGGAAATGGAATGGGGCCATTCACGCAAGCAATCCGCTTGCTTATGTGCGGCGCGCGATCGTCAACGAATTCATCAGTTCGCGAAGGGTTCGATCTCACAAGGAAGTCCTAGGATCGATGCCCGAAATCGGGGGACCCGACTGGGCTGACGTGCTGGTGCAGCGTGACCTTATATGGCGCGCTCTTGCTCGGCTCCCTCGTCGCCAGCGGGCAGTGCTCGTCCTTCGCTACTACGAGTCAGTGCCTGATGTCGACATTGCTTCCATACTTGGTTGCGCGGAAGGAACTGTTCGGAGCCTCGCCACGCGAGGTTTTGATGCTCTTCGTCGACGTCCCGAGATTGCACGCGAGATCGGACCTGACGCTGCGAACCGTGGCGATCTTCCGTGACCCCATTGGAAGAGCTCCTTCAAAGAACGTTCACAGCGCATGAGAACGATGGACTTGACGCGATCAAGATCATCGAAGGCGTGAGACAGGGCCTCGCCCGGCAACGCCGTCGAGAGAAGGCGTTTGTTTGGACTCTCGCGATCACTTTTTTCGCAGCCGCGGTAACCGTCCCCCTCACCCTTGCACATCGCAATCCGTCAACAGGCCGTATTGCCGTGGCGCCAACCAGTGGACCCGCGGTCCCGACGGGAATGCAGCCAGTTAGTTTCCACGGCGTCGAGGTCTTCATCCCAAAGCAGTGGGAGGTGAACGACACGGACTGCGGGACGCCGGTCGCCGACACGGCCATCATCGAAGACGGGGCGCCTACAACAACCTGTCTAATCCCTCAGAAGCCCGGGCTCACTGTGGTCCGTCTGGTCGCAGCGGATACTCAAGAAGGCCGGTTGCGCGCGAGCGTGGCAACGGAGCAAACGCAAATTGACGGGTATCCTGCTTTCCGTGGTATTGGGACTCCGAGAGGAGAATCCATACGGCTAGCTGTGTTGGTACTTCCCGACCCCGGTGTAGTGGTAAGCGCGGAGTCACCTGACCTGACCAACGGGACTCGCATCCTCAATAGCGCTCAGGTCGTTCCCGTTGATTCAGCCGGCTGCTCGGCTCTCGTCAGTCCCCTAGAGCCGAATCATCAAAGTCAGAGAGAAGGTTCACACACCGTTCTTGTTCCCGACACGCCGTGGGGTGCGTCAGTCTGCCGATATTCAGGGAACTGGCTGGCTACATCCGTTGCGCTCACCCAGACGCAGATGAACACCCTGCGCGGAATTCTCGACGCTTTGCCGGAAGGTACGAGCGTTCCCGCGGGAGGTGAGGAGGCTCCAGACGCTTGTGCCCAGGATTCCCAACGTGGCTTCATTGCCCGGTTCAACTTCGCCGCCGGCGAGCCTCTTCTGGTTTACGTGCACATCGGCGGCTGCGATGGCCTTAGTGCAAGTAACGGGTCTCGGACCACAAAGATCAGCGAACAGCTGGTCGACTTTCTCACAACAATCGCCGGGTACGACAGCGGGTACCCGGATCCCCGTAGTCTGGATGCCTCGACCCCGCAAAGTAGTCGTCCGTCTCAATTCCATCCGAGTTCGGCCTCTTCCCCTTAGACCTGTGCGTTCTAGATTACGCGACACCCTGGTCTAATAAGCGGCAAGAGCGGGAAGTGCCTCTCATTATGTCGTCGTCCCTCCAAGTCCGGATTCGAACCAGGGCGCGATGGGGTTGCTCATCGTTGATGAGCCGCGCGATCAGACTCTGCACTCGCTGAGACGCATTTCGAGTTGTTCCGGTTGCCCTTGTAGCCGTCCCGGCGAGTCTTGCCGTAGCGCTCGACCAGCGAGAATGATTCCCCCCAAACCTGGGGCGACTCTTTGCAGTTGATGACAGTTGGGTCCGGCAGATGCAAGAGTCAACGGGGCTGTCGAAGATGTATTGCTCGCGGATAAGGCGCGGACTCGCGACGCCTCATCCATGCCGTTGGGACGCACCGCGCGCTCCGGAAGAACTAGTTTTCTTTTCTCCGGGCAATCAGGAAGGAAAATCTAGGAAGACTGTCGAACAACCAGGCCCAGGCTCAAAAATAGCGCCGCGACAGAGCCCGTGCATCAGCCCACGCTTGATTTCGTGTTTGCGTGAGCGATTCGGGCGCGTCGCGTCCGCGAGCGGGGCGGGGGACAGATGGGGTCGCAACAGACGCATGCTTCATCGACTATCACACCTACGCTGCGATCAGGCCTTGCACTTCTCTGCTGCATAGCAATCCTCGCCCAAGGCACGATCACTGCCGTGGCCGCTCATGCTGCCTCGCCCGGCCATTCTTCCCCGCAACCAAGTCCGTCTACTTCGGCTGCCAGTTCGACCTCTCCTTCTCCAGGGCCCACCCCATCTCCCAGCCAATCGCCCTCGTCGAATTCGTCACCGGCCCCGTCCGGCTCGCCAACCCCGTCCGGCTCGCCAACCCCGTCCAGCTCGCCAACCCCGTCCAGCTCGCCAACCCCGTCCAGCTCGCCAACCCCGACCGCTTCGCCGACTGTGTCTTCAAGGGAGTCCGCCGACCGCCCGACTAGCAGTTCAGCTTCGACGGGCACATCACTCTCGTCTCCGTCGCAGTCTCCGACGGCACAGAGCACTCTGCCGCCGCCGCCCGCTCACCGAAGGTCTCAAATACTTGGACCGAACACCTCCTCCTCGTCATCAGTGCCTTGGTTTCTCGATGACTTCGAGAATGGCGCCGTTCAGTGGGACATTCTGGGGAGCATGGTGCTCACAACTTCGGCGTCGAATTCCCCGATCCACAGCCAAACGTTCAACGCGAATGGTGACGGAGGCGATGCTCGAACGTTCACCTTCCCCGTGACACCAGGGGCTCCCTACATGCTTCAGGTCGCGTACATGACCAAAGGAGGTGGGGGGTACATCGGCCTGGACCTGTACGACGTGAATGGCACCTACCTGGGTGAACAGTGGCTGATCGGCGATGGGAGCTTTCCTGATCTAAGCACCTGGGACTATTGGATCGGCAACACGAATCCGGCGCTTCTAAACGTCTGGAAGGTGTATCAGCAGCCGTACACGATTCCGGCCAACGTCTATTCCGTCCGCGTGAAGACGGAGGACTACGTCAACGGGCTTCCGAATGATCCCACCAACCACGGCGT
>Ga0207684_10003794_pt1 | contig 14586 bp, 8 predicted proteins | sample KBSK5501metaG_FD_184342 | JGI IMG/M metagenome (GOLD analysis project Ga0207684, IMG submission 184342) | Corn, switchgrass and miscanthus rhizosphere microbial communities from Kellogg Biological Station, Michigan, USA - KBS K5-50-1 metaG... | ecosystem: Host-associated > Plants > Roots >...
CCGGTGGCGACTGGCCCGCTTTCGGCCGATGAAAATGACGACTGAGAGAAGCACGCCGGCGGAGGCTGAGGTGAGCGCGATCGGCCATGAGGGCGGTCGGTAGTGGAGGCGCACGAGGGTGCGACCGGCGGGTGCGAAGAAGCCGACGAAGGCGTGGTCCACGACGGCGAGAGGAAGGTCGCGGCCGCCGGTCTGTGCTCGCCATCCCGGCCACGCGGGAAGCGACGTCGCGACAAGAGCTCCCGCGGGCGCGTCCGCGGCGATGACGAGATCGGGGCCAGCCGCTCGCTGCTCGAGGAGCGCGGAGCCGTTGTCCACCCGGCGGGCGTGATCGTCTTCGACCCAGACGGTCTCGGAGAGATCCTGCGACGCAGCCATCTCGGAGAGAGTGCGCGCGGAGTCGGGCTCGTAGCGGATCATCCTGGGAATGAAGGCCCGTGGGAGGGCCTGCGGGTTCTCCCAGACCGCGAGCACGGCGGTCCGTTGCGCGAGCCACCAGCCCGGCGGGCCGGGAGCCTCGGGCGCCGCGAGCGCGCGGCGGACGTTCAAGAGCGACAGGAAGGGCCGGCTGAGGTCGTCGACGCGATTGAAGGAGGCCGCCTGCGGAGCCGACCAGAGCGGAAATGTATCGGCCAGGCGCGCGAGGACAATCGACTCGTAGCCTCGAACGTCTTCCACGCCATAAAGAGCCGCTGCGTTGGGCCGGAAGGTGTCGCCGGTCGCGACGAGGCGGCTGGGTGGGCCGCTGGCGACCGCCTCGAGACCGGAGAGCCGCGGCGCAAGCGACGAAGCGGCAAGCGTCGGGTAGGTCCCCTTCATCTCGAGCCAGCGCTCCTGCGCGAATAGAAGAAGGGCCAGCGTGGCGCAGGCCCGGGCGTTGACACCCGGAAGAATCGACACCGCGCCGAAGACGAGCACCGGGACGAGCTGGGCGGCAAAAGAGGCGGCCACGAAGGACTCCGCCAATGCTCGGTCTCGAAACACGCCGCGAGAGAGCAAGAAGGTCGCGACGAGGACGAGAGCGCTGCCCGCCGCACACATCCCCGCGAGGCGCCGCTCTCCGGACAGAAGCTCCTCCGCGCCGAAGGCCGCGAGCCCGGCGAGGCCCAGTCCCGCGAGAAAGACCAGCCGGTAGTTCAGGGACAACGAGAAACCCGGCAGGCGCACGAGCAGGTCGAGGAGGCCGGGAGTGCTCGCGCCAGCCAACAGGCCGATGAGGAGAAACAATATAAATATTGTGCGCCCTCGTTCGCGCAACCGGCGACGAGCGGAGAGCATCGCCAGCGGAAAGAGCATCGCGCCCGCGTAGGCCAGCGGCACGCCCGATCCGTCGGCGCGCTCGAGCTGGACGGGGCTCTGCCCGAAGATGCCGTGTGCGAACGGGAGGAGCGCCGGCAGCATCCGACGCGCGCTTTCCGTAGCCGGCACTGACTGTTTCGCGGCGCCCCGGGCGATCGCTTCGCGCCGGGCTCGATATTCGGCCGAATGCGGAATCGCTTCCAGCAGCGGAAGGAGCTGCGGAGCCGCGAGGAGCAGCGCGAGCCCCGCGGCTGCGGCGGCGCGGCCGAACGCGCCGGCCACCTCTCGGCCGCGGCGCGCCGCGAGCTCCCACGCGAAAAAGAGGGCACTCGCCGCCGCGCAGTGGAGCCAGCTCTCCGGGTGGCCCCCTGCCACCATGAGCAGCAGGCCGATGACGGTCAAGCCCACGCCCCCGGGCACGGCGCCGGCGATGCGGCGCAGCCCCAGCAGGAGCAGCGGCAGCGTCGCCGTCGAGGTTCCGACGCTCCAGCCATCCCAAAAGATCATGTAAGTCGAGAGGCCCCAACCGGCGGCCCCGATCAGGGCGGCGATTTCCGAAATCCGGAAGTCGCGAAAGAAGAGAAACCCCGAGAGCAGCGCGAGAAAGAGCGTGAACGCGCAGGAGAACGTCCAGGAGAGCGGCACGGGCAGCAAGATCCCAAACCAGGTCGAAGGATGAAAGATCGCGGCCTGAGCCGCGGCCAGAAGCGGCGTGCCTCCCAGCACGAACCGGTTCCAAAAAGGAAACCGCCCGTGGGCCAGCGCTTCCCGGACCGCCGCGCGCCAGGGCAGATTGGCGAAGGCGAGGTCCGAAAGAATCGGATTGGCGATTTGATCGATCCCCCGCTGCGTGGCCACGCGCTGCCAGGGTTCCTGCGAGTAATACAAATCCGCGGGCCCATACAACTGCCCGAGCAGGATCGCCTTACCCGTGAAAAGAAGAGGCCCCAGCGCCAGCGCCAGCGCCGCCCACCGCCCGATCGGCCCGACAAACCGCCGCACTAGCCAGATCGCTGCCGCCACGGCGACTAAGTAGGTCAGCCAGAGCGCAGGAACTTGAAGGAGAGTTGTCAGTTTTCAGTTCTCAGTTATCAGTACCGATTCTCGCATCGCTGCTCAACTGAAAACTGAAAACTGATAACTGATCACTCTTAAAAAGGCCACCACTTGGCGGGGAGGTTCTTCGCGAGGTCGTTGTAGATCACGACCGAGAGGATCGCGAGGATCATCAGGAAGCCCACCTGGAGGATTCGTTCCTTGACGCGCAGCGAGAAGTCGCGGCGCACCAGGCCCTCGAGGCAGATCAGGAAGAGATGCCCGCCGTCCAAGACCGGGATCGGCAGGAGATTGAAGATCCCCAGCTGAAGGGAGATCGCCGCCATCAGGGCCACCAGCGGCACCGCTCCCCGCCGCGCCTCCGCGCCGGAGAACTTCGCGATGTCGATCGGACCGGACATCGTCCGCATGCTCGCGCGGCCGCGGAAGAGGCGGCCGAGCACGGAGAGCGTCGTGCGAAAGTCCGTCTGAACTCGCCGCCAGCCCTCGCGGAAGGCCTCCGGGAGCGGAAAACGCTCGACGACCTCCGCGAGGTCCGCCGTGACCGACACACCGATCTTCCAGGTGCCGTCCGGCTCCTTGCGCGGGGCGATCCTCGCGACGCCCGGCTTTCCGTTGCGCTCGTAACTCATGTCGAAGGGCCCCGGCGCGGCGGCCGTGACGGCGGCGACGAATTTCTGGAAGACCTCCTGGGGGTAAGCACGGATCGGGCGGCCCGCGACGGACACGATGACGTCCCCCGGCTTCAGTCCCGCCTTCTCCGCCGGGCTTCCCGACATGACCGATGCGATCTTCGGCTGCACCGGCGCGCCGGGATAAGCCCCGATGTCGCCGATGTCGTATTTCGAGTCGGCACGCGGCACGACCTCGAGGAACACGCCCGCCCCTTGCCGGTCCACCTCGACCGTCAACTTTTCGCGCGCGTTCATCGCGATCAGGAACTCCGCGTCCCGCCACCGCGGGGTCTCTTTCCCGTTGATCGAAACAATGCGGTCCCCCGGCCGGAAGCCCGACTTCGCGGCGGGCGAGTTCGGTTCCACGACCTGGATGACTGCCGGCTGGAGCTGGTACTCCGGCACCTTCACTCCCAGGGCAAAGACGGCCGTGTGGAGGACGAGCGCCAGCACGAAGTTCATCCCGGGGCCGGCGAGCAGGATCAACGCGCGCTGCCAGCGCTTCCCGACCGGAGCCGTCTCGGCGGAAGTCCCTTCGGCGAGCGTCGACTCGTCGGGCCCGAGACCGATGACCCGCACGTAACCGCCCAGCGGCAGCGCGGAGATCCGGTAGTCGGTCCCCTTCCATTTCCACCCGATGAGCCGCTTTCCAAACCCGAAGGAAAAGACCTCGACCGGGAAGCCGAAGGCCTTGGCGACGGCGAAGTGGCCGAACTCGTGTACGAACACGAGGACCGAGAGAACCAGGATCAGGGCGAAAACGTTGCCGATGATGTTCAAAAACCCTTCCTTCGCGGGTTAGTTCGCAACGGCCGCTCGCGAGAAGCGGTCGGTGATTGCGGCGGCGCGTTGTCGGGCCATTCGGTCGATCTCCTCCGCTTCGGCGAGCGACCGCGGGGCTGGTATCCCGCCGACCTCGGAGGCCGTCTCCGAGACCACGTGAACGATGTCCGGGAACGAAATCTTCCCTTTGAGGAACGCGTCGACGGCCACTTCGTTGGAAGCGTTCAAGACCGCCGGCATTCCGCCCCCGGCCTCCAGCGCCGCGCGGGCGAGGCCCACCGCTGGATAACGCTCGGGCTCGACCTCGAAGAACTCGAGTCTGCGGGCCGCCACGATGTCGAGCCGGCCGAAGGGATTGGGGATCCGGTCCGGGTAGGTCAGCGCGTAGAGGATCGGGAACTTCATGTCGTTCTTGGCGAGCTGGGCCACGAGCGACCCGTCCACGAACTCGACGAAGGAATGCACGACGGACTGAGGGTGAATCACCACCTCGATCGACCGCGCCGGGACACCGAAGAGAAAGTGGGCCTCGATGATTTCGAGGCCTTTGTTCATCATCGTGGCCGAGTCGATCGTGATCTTCGGCCCCATCTTCCAGGTCGGGTGCGCGAGCGCGTCTTCCACGGTGATCGAGGCAAAGGTCGCCAGGTCCCTTTCGCGGAACGGGCCGCCCGACGCGGTCAGCACGAGCGCCTCCACCTCCTCGGGCTTCCCGCAGCGCAGCGCCTGGTGGATCGCGCAATGCTCCGAGTCCACGGGCAACAGCTCCGCGCCGCTTTTGCGCGCCTGCGCCAGGATGAGCTCCCCCGCTACGACGAGCGTTTCCTTGTTCGCGAGCGCGAGGCGCTTTCCGGCCACCGCAGCCGCATAGGCCGAACGCAGGCCGAGCGCGCCGACGAGGCCTCCCACGACGACATCCGCTTTCTCATAGGAGGCCGTCTCCTCGAGACCCTCCTGCCCCGTGACGATCCGTGTTCCGAGCCCGGCGGGCAAGAGTGCCTGGAGCCGCCGCGCCTCCTCGGGGCTCGCGACCGAGACCAGATCCGGGCGGTGCCGCGCGACCTGATCCGCGAGCTTCTCGACCGAGCGCCCCGCGGCAAGCGCCACCACGCGGAACTCCCCCGGAAACGCCTCGACGACGTCTAAGGCGGAGCGTCCGATCGACCCGGTCGAGCCGAGCACGGAAAGGTTTTTCATTGGGATTGGGAATTATAACGAGACAAATCCTTCGGCTTCCCTTGTGGCGTTCCGAGCAGGTCCTCCCCCATGCGTTGCCTCCAGGCGGAGTCCGCGGGCCAGACGCGAGCCGGCAGGAAGAGAACCGCGACGAACGCCCCCACTCCGAGAGCGCAAGCCATTCCAACGGCGGGTCGAGTCCGCGGAAAAAGGCGAGCGGCGACGGCATACGCCGTCGCAACCAGGACGACCGCCGGCAGAAGCGAGAGCCACGGAGAGAGCCCGAGCCAGAGACCGAGGTTCGGCGCGACCGCGCCTCGCGCGAGAAGCCACGCGGAGACCGCCGCGACAGGCCAGCCGATCGCGTTGGGATAATGGGCGTAGGAGAGGCTCGCGAAAGTGTGGAGGGCGATGGAGTAAGCGGCGGCAGCAAGGAAGAGGCCTCGCGAGAGCGGCGTCTCGAGCGCCCGGGGAATCGCCATCGCGGCGAAGAAAACACCCGGGAGGAGGTAGCGCATGCCGAGGCTCCACCCGCCGTCCCAGTTCACGTAGCCGGTGATCGGCAGCCAGACGGCGAGCGCGATCGCCAGAGTGAAGATGCAGTCTCGGCGATCCCGTCCCGATCGCCACCAGGAGAGCCAGCCGCCGATCGACCAGAGTAGAAAGGGAGAGAAGACAAACAGTCCGCGCCGCGGGGAAAAGAGAGTTCCGAAGAGCCCGGCCAGGGTCGGCGGACCAAATCCCAGGAGCGGTCTTCGAGCGAGAGCCGCGTACGCCGGGAATGCCTCGCAGGCGGAGGAGAGCCGCCAGGGCGAGCCGAAGCACACGGCGTCGTAGGCAGCCAAAAGCGCGAGGGCGGGAACCGCTCCCGCCCCAAAGAAGGCGGCTCCGCTCGTCCGTCTTCCGCGCGCGCCCGCAACGACCCGGGCCGCGAGGACGACAGCCACGAGTGCGGCAGGGTATTCCGAGATCGCGGCCCAGCCGGCGAGAAGCCCCGCCGCAAAGAGAAACGCGGATCGCCGGCGGGGAGTCTCCTCGCTCGTGACAATGACGTCCCAGGCCAGAAAGAGAAGCGAGGCCGTCCAGGCGTGGGAGAAAAGCGTTCGCGAGTAGAAAAGGAAGGGGGTCCCGAACGCCACCGCGCAGCCGATTGCCGCCGCCGTGGCTGACGACTGTGCCTCCAGCCGCCGCGCGAATCGCGCGAGCGCGAGAAAGCAAATCAGGCTCATCGTGAAAAAACGTGTCAGAACGAACACCAACGACCATCCCTCCCGCGGCTCCGGGAAAAAAACGCGCAGCAATCGATAGACCGGAACCGCCGCGAAGATCAGGCCCGGCGCCTTGTTGGAGTAGGTGCGCCCGTTCCAGACCGACTTGTCCATCTGATCGCCGAAGCGGCGCACCGTCTCGTCGATCGAGAAGGTTCCGCTCTCGACGAAGGCCACGACCGCCTCGAAGCGAGAGAGCTCGTTGGGGTTGTTGTGCGGCGGAAAGAAGCCCGTGAACCAGACGAGCTGAAACGCGAAGGCGGCCAGAACAACGCGCCGCGCGGTGGCGGCCGTTCCAGTCACCGAAGCGTCGCGACGAACCAGGCGAGGACCGGCCCGGCGAAGAGAAGCGAGTCGATCCGGTCGTAGAACCCGCCGTGGCCCGGAAGGAAAACTCCGGAATCCTTCACGCCCGCCCCGCGCTTCCACATCGATTCCACGAGGTCTCCGATCTGCCCGGCGGTCGAGGCGAGCGCGCCGGCGAGCGCCCCGCGCATGGAACCGAGCTCCGGCAGGATTCCCCACGTTCCCGCGACCGCGCCGACGAGAGTTGCCCCGACGAGCCCGCCGATTGTTCCTTCCCAGGTCTTGTTGGGAGAGACGCGGGGCGCGAGCTTTCGCCGGCCAAAATTCCTGCCGGTGTAGTAGGCGAAGGAGTCGCAGCTCCAGACGATCAGGAAGAGAAAGAGAACGGCTCGCGGAGAGAAGCTCCGCAGATAACAGAGCGCGATCGCGGGCAGAGCGATCAGAGCCACGCCGAACACCGTCGCGCTCGCGCTCCCGAGAGCAAAGGGAAGGTCGACGGCGGAGAAGAGCGGTGCGACGGCCGCCGCAAAAGCGAGAGCGACGAAGAAGGCCAGCCAGTTGACGCGGATTTCGAAAGAGCCCAGGTAGGTCGAGCCCAATTGGAGCTCCGGCCGGGACCAGAGCATCGAGCCCACGAAGAGGGCGCCCGCGCCTGCCGCGATTCCGACCGTCTTCGCCGGGGGAGATCCGGTCTTCTCCGCCAGCCGGTAGAACTCCCAGAGCGCCGCCAGCGCGACGAGAGCGACGAGCAGGTCAAACGCAAGCGGCGGCGCGAAGAAGAGAACCGCGAGGACGATCGGGATCGCGACCGCCGCCGCGAGCTCTCGTTTCAGAGCCACTCTGATGTCATCCGGAGCGCCACCCTGATGTCATCCCGAGCGAAGCGAGGGATCTTCTTCCGTGGTGCTCAGACGAAGTAGTCCAGACGAGAGTCGATTCCTCGCGTAGCCTGTCCCGAGAAGGGCTGTCGCCGAGCAGGAATTCACGAGGATGGATCCCTCGCTTCGCTCGGGATGACATTGGAAGTGGAGGGGCTCGGAATGACAGCAATTGAGAGGCTCTCTTCCGGATGAGAGGATGACTGGATACGCCTTTCGAGTCCCGAGCCCCGTCCTGCTCTGCGAAGCAGCGTTTCGCTGCGCAGCACGAGAGTCCCGAGTTCCGCCCGGTTCACCCCGCCGCCTCTCCCGCCTCGGCGGTGCCCGGCTCGATGACGCCGCCGTAGCGGCGCTCGCGTTTCTGAAATTCCAGGATCGCCTCGAAGAGGTGGCGCTTGCGGAAGTCCGGCCAGAGAGTCGGAGTGACCCAGATCTCGGAGTACGCGATCTGCCACAGCAGGAAGTTGGACACGCGCATCTCCCCGCTCGTGCGAATGAGCAGATCCGGGTCCGGCAGGCCGGCCGTTCCCAGCCTCGACCCGAGTGTCTCCTCGTCGATCTGCTCGGCCGCCAGACGCCCGGCCGCCACGTCGTTGGCGAGCGATCGGCAGGCATCGACGATCTCCGTGCGGCCGCCGTAGTTCAAGGCGATGTTGAAGGTCATTCCCCGGCAGGAAGAGGTCGCGGCGAGCCCCTTGGACAGCTCCTTCTGAACGGAAGCGTCGAGCTCGTTCATCCGACCGACCACTCGGAAACGGATGTCGTTCTTCAAGAGGTTGGCGAGCTCCTTGTTCAGATACTCCTTGAGCAGGGACATCAGCGTAACGATCTCGAAGCGGGGCCGCTTCCAGTTCTCCACCGAGAAGGCATAGAGAGTCAGCGCGTCCAGCTTTAGCCGCGCGCACGTTTCGACCGTCTCCCTCACCGAATCGATTCCTGCGCGGTGTCCCGCGACCCGCGGCAGCCCGCGCTGCTTGGCCCAGCGGCCGTTGCCGTCCATGATGATCGCGATGTGCCGCGGGAGACGCGTCAGATCGGCCGAGTCGACCAGCTCACGCTCCGGCGTACCTCTCTCAGCCAGACTGTCTTTGTCGATCACGCGATGAGTTTAAGGGGAAATCGGTTCATCGGCTCATTTGCCATTGAAATGCCGTCATTCGACGAAATCACCCAATGACCCGATGGACAAATGACCCGATTCCGCGTCTTCGTAGAAGACGCGGACCAGCGTCAGCCCCCGAGCGGGCGCCTTCGGGGCGAGCAGGTCTCTGTCACCGGTCTCGAGCAGCTCCTCGACGCGGTCCACGGGAGCCTTGCCGCGGGCGATGTCGGCCAGGACGCCGCAGATCGCGCGAACCATTCCGCGCAGAAACCCGTCTCCGCGGAAGAGGGCGCGAATCTCTTCCCCGGATTCCTCGATGGTGACTGCGTGCAGGACGCGCACTCCCGATTCCAACGCCCGGCGCCTGACGCCGAAAACGGAAAAATCGCGCCGCCCGAGCAGGCCTCGCACGGCCTTTCGCATCCGCTCGGCATCGGCCCGCGTCGCGATCGGGGCCGCGAAGAGCGCGTCTCGCGGATGCAGAACGGGCGCCCGGCTCCAGCGGTAGAGATACTCCTTCCAGACCGCATCCCGCCGGGCGTGGAAGTCGGCGGCGGCGGCCGTCACGGAGAGAACCTTCACGTCCCAGGGGAGGAGTGCGTTGACACCCTCCCGCACCCGGAGCGGATCGATCGGCCGAGCCAGGTCGAAATGGACGATCTGTCCTTCGGCGTGTACGCCCGCATCCGTTCTGCCGGCGGCGATTGCGCGCACCGGCTCGCCCGCGACGAGCGCCAGCGACTCTTCCAGCACCGCCTGGACGGTGCGCGGCGCGTTTTTTTGAATCTGCCAGCCGGAGAAATGCGTCCCGACGTACGCGAGGACGGCGCGGTAGCGCTGCGAGTGCGTCACGCGATTCCGGCAGCCGCCAGTCGAGAGCGGGAGAGTGAGGCGAGCAGGAGCAGCGCAAAGGGGACGTACTCAGCGGCAAGAACCATCCCCGGGGTGACGCCCGTAACCGGATACAGAAGCAGGTAGGCGAGCGGAACAGCCAGCGACAGATACAAGAAAGCCGCGTTTCGCTTCCAGGCCGCGAAGGGAAGCACCCAGAGGAGATACCAGGGGTGGAGAGTGGGGGAGAAGATCAACAGAGCCCCGAGCGACGCGAGCACTCCTCCTTCCAGATCACGAGTCCGCCAATCGATCACCGCGAGGGTCGCCGAAAGCAGCGCCCCGAGCAGCAGCCGCGCGAAGAACGCCGGATAGAAGTAGGGAAAGATTCGCTGCGACCAGGGCGGGTCGTGGTGACGCTCCTTCCAGTCGATGAAGATTTCCTTGGCCCGCTCGGGCAGCTGCGTGATCCGCATGAGCCGTTCGGCCGCCGGGTAAAGGGCCGAGTTGAAGTCCCAGCGAGTCGCGAATTCCTTGAAGTCGCCCGAGGGGCCGGCTCCGCCTCGCCGCGCGGCAAGCCAGAGCGCCGACGAAAGCATCAGGAAGCCGGCCAGGCACAGGACGCGTCCCCTCCGGAAGATCGGGATCGCGGCGGCGAGCGAAACGTACTTCGTCAGGAACGAGAGGGCGAAAGCGAGCCCGGCAGAGAATCGTCGGCCCCGGCGGAGAAAGATCACGCACGCCAGGAGCAGCGCCGCGCCGAGCGCATCGAGGTGGCCTTCTCCCGCAACCTCGAAGACGGGAAGCGGATGAAACGCGTACAGCACCGCGGCGAACGGACCGGCCTGGCCAGCCCCATAGAACAGCAAAAGGACGATCGATAGATCGGCGGCGGCGAAGAACGCTTTGAGAAGGGGGAGATTGCCGCCTCCGCCAAAGACGCGGAAGACCGCCTGGGCCGCCGGCGGATAGACCGTGCGGAACCCGCGATGCGCGACTCGGGCGCGGAGATTGCTGGAGAGGTGGGTAAGCGCCGGATCGTCGGGGGCATAGCGATAGGGAGAGATCCCTTCGCGGGCCACGCGGCCGTCCCAGAGATACCGGTAGACGTCCTCGGAAAGAGCCGGCGCGCGAAGCAGGAGCGTGGCGCGGAAGACCGCGCCACAGGCAAGCGGGAACCCGGGACCCGTTACGGATAGACTCTGGGCCGCGAGGAGCGAGACGAACGCGCCTCCAAGGAAAAACAAGAGCAAAACCGGCAGGTGATTCCGCGCATCGGGAAGCAACAGGAATCCCAGTGCGACGGCTTCTCCGGCCACGAGGAAGAATGCCCGCCGAAGAAGTCCATGGCGAGTGAAACCGCTCAGATCGCGACGCTGATCGTCTATTACGTCGTCCTCGCCATTCTGGCGATGTACGGCGCCCACCGGATGCTCATGGTCGCCCTCTATTACCGGCATCGCCGCGATACGCCGCGCCCGGCGGGAAATCTCACGCCTCTGCCCCGCGTGACGGTCCAGCTTCCTCTCTACAACGAAGTGTACGTCGCGGAGCGCCTCATCGAGGCCGTGACGCGCCTGGACTATCCACAGGACCTCCTGGAGATCCAGGTGTTGGACGACTCGACCGATGAGACGCGCGACGTGGCGCGGCGCGTGGTCGAAAGCTGCCGGGCCCGCGGCTTCGACATCCACTATCTCCATCGCGAAGACCGCTCGGGGTTCAAGGCAGGCGCCCTGCAGACGGGTCTCGAAGCCGCGAGCGGCGAATTCGTGATGATCTTCGACGCGGATTTCGTGCCGCGGCCGGAGATCCTCAAAGAAAGCCTTCCTTATTTCACGGATCCCGGGATCGGGATGGTCCAGGCTCGGTGGGAGCACTTGAACCGGGACTTTTCTCTCCTGACGCGAATCCAGTCGATCTTTCTGGACGGCCACTTCGTCATCGAGCACACGGCCCGCCATCGCTCCGGGCGGTTCTTCAATTTCAACGGAACGGCAGGGATCTGGCGACGGCGAGCGCTCGAAGAGGTCGGGGGCTGGCAGGCGGATACGCTGACGGAGGACTTGGACGTCTCGTACCGGGCACAGCTGGCCGGCTGGCGGTTCGTCTACCTGAAGGATCTCGTCGTGCCGGCCGAGCTGCCCGTCGACATGAACGGTTTCAAGTCCCAGCAACATCGCTGGACGAAGGGATCGATTCAAACGGGCCGCAAGCTCCTACCGGCCATCTTCAAGAGCCGCTTTCCGCTCAAGGTCAAGGCCGAGGCCTTCTTTCATCTCACGAACAACTTCTCCTATCTCTTGGTTGTCATCCTCGCGCTTCTGATCGTGCCCGCCATCGTGATCCGAGAGCGGATCGGCTGGCGGCGGATGGCGATTCTCGACTTTCCGCTCTTCTTCTGCGCGACTTTCTCCTTCATCGCGTTCTACTTTTCGTCCCAGAGGGAGATCGGCCGAAAGATCCGACCCACCCTCAAGTACATGCCCTTCCTGATGTCCTTCGGGATCGGCCTCTCCTTGAACAACGTCCACGCCGTTCTGGAAGCCATCTTCAATCGGAAGACAGCCTTCACGCGCACGCCGAAGTACCGGATCGAGGGAACCCAGGGGGAATGGCGCGACAAGAAGTACCGCTCCCCCCGGAACTCTTCAGTGCTGGGGGAAGTCGTCCTGGCCCTTTATTTCTTGGGCTCGATCGTCTTCGCGATCAAGGAAAACTACTGGATCGGCGTCCCGTTTCTCTTCATTTTCTTCAACGGCTTCGCCTATACGGCCGCGCTGTCGTTGATCTTTCGCTGGTCGGGAACTCCTCGAGTCCCCCTCGCGCCCGCGAGGCCGCTGCGTGTCCCTGATTAGTCCGGGTTGACGCGCATGTCGACGCGCGATCCGGTTTGCGGGATGGAGGTCGAGCCCGCCGCCGCTGCTGCCTCGAGAGTGCATGGCGGCAAGACCTATTTTTTCTGCGCGCCGGGATGCGCAGCAGCGTTCGAGAAGAATCCGGAGAAGTACTTGAGGAGCAGTCGACAGAGGGGGCGGCGGCAGCTGCCGATGTTTCAACAAGTCGACAGTCCACAGTCGACAGGTGACAGTCGCAAGACGCCTTCCGTCTCGCCCAGCGCCCAGCGCCCAGCGCCTGGCGACCAGCCGGGCCGCCTCTCCCTCGCCGTCGAAGGCATGCACTGCGCCTCCTGCGTCGCGACGATCGAACGCGCCTTGAAAGAGGTCCCCGGCGTGACGTCGGCCTCGGTCAATCTGGGCACCGCCCGGGCGGAAGTCGAGGGCGAGGGACTTCATCACGCCCCGCTCATCCAAGCCGTTCGCGACACCGGCTACGACGCGCGGCCGGCGCAGGCGGTCTCCCCCGCGCGCGACCAGGAGCGCCGCCGACAGGAGACCCGCGACGTGCTCGTGCGGCTGATCTTTGCCGCGGTCCTGACGGTTCCCGTCCTCGTCATCTCGATGGCAGATCTGCGCTTCCCCGCCCGCGATTTTGTTCTTCTGCTCCTGACGCTGCCCGTTTACTTCTGGGCAGGCTGGCCGTTCCTCTCAGGCATGGTCCGAACGCTCTCCCACCGCACGGCCAACATGGACACTCTGGTCGGCCTCGGCACGACGGCGGCGATGCTGCTTTCGCTCGCGTCGACTCTCTTCCCCCAATCCGTGGCGCGAGCGAGCCATGGCGGCATGGCGCCGGTCTACTACGAGGCGGTCGGCGTGATCCTGACGCTCCTCCTGCTCGGGAGATACCTCGAGACGCGTGCGCGCGCGAAGACCTCCGCCGCGGTGGCTCGGCTCCTCGATCTCGCGCCCAAGCGGGCGCGGCTGCGGCGGCGCGGAGTCGAGGTCGAAGTGCCGCTGGAAGACGTCGTGGTCGGCGACCGGCTCACCGTCAAGCCCGGCGACGCGATCCCCGTTGACGGCGTGGTCCTCTCGGGCTCTTCCTCCGTGGACGAATCGATGGTGACGGGCGAGGCGCTCCCGGCGGAGAAGCGGCCGGGCGACCGCGTCGTCGCCGGCACGATCAATCAGAACGGCGCCCTCGAGATGGAGGCGCGTGCGGTCGGAAGCGATACGGCCCTGGCGCAGATTGCGCGCCTGGTCGGCCAGGCGCAGGCTTCGAAACCTCCCATTCAGAAGCTCGTGGATCGGATCGCCGGAGTCTTCGTGCCGATCGTGCTGATGATCGGCGTCGGGACCTGGGTCGTGTGGTACGTCGCCGGGCCCGATCCGCGCGCGCTCTTTGCGACCGTCGCGCTCGCCTCTGTCCTCGTCATCGCCTGCCCTTGTGCTCTCGGCCTGGCCACGCCCACCGCGCTCTTGGTCGCGACGGACCGCGGCGCCCGGTCTGGCATTCTCTTCCGCAACGCGGACGCCCTGGAACGGGCGCGCCAGCTCACGATCGTGCTCCTCGACAAGACCGGCACCGTGACCGAAGGCCGCCCGACCCTGACGGACCGGGTGCGTCTGGAAGGGGCCGACGACGCGCAGGTCCTCGGCCTCGCGGCGGCCCTCGAGCAGGCTTCGGAGCATCCCTTTGCCCGGGCGCTCGTGGCGGCCGCGCGCGAAAAGAATTTGCCTCTCCCTTCGGTCACGGACTTCCGAGCGCGTCCGGGACTCGGTGTCGAAGGAACCGTGGCCGGCCACCAGGTGATCGTGGGAAGTCTTCGACTCTTCGAGCAGAACGGACTGGACGTCGCCGCCGTGCGAGACGAGGTCGACCGGTTCTCCGCGGCAGGAAAAACGGCACTGCTCGTCGCTGTGGATGGAAAGACCGTCGGCGGGCTCGCCGTGGCCGATCCGGAGAAACCGAATTCGGGGGAGGCCGTGAGGCGCCTTCGGGCAATGGGCCTCAAAGTCGCGATGATCACGGGAGACCGGGCGGCCACCGCCCGCGCCGTGGCGGCTCGCGTCGGGATCGAGGAGGTCTTCGCCCAGGTGTTGCCCGCCGACAAGGCGGCCAAGGTCAAGGAGCTTCAGAACCGCGGCGAAATCGTCGCGATGGTCGGAGACGGCATCAACGACGCGCCCGCTCTGGCTCAAGCGGACGTGGGCATCGCGATCGGGGCCGGCTCCGACATCGCGGTCGAGGCTTCGGACATCACTCTGCTCGGCGGAAACCTGGAGCTCGTGGCCGACGCCATCGGCCTCTCCCGGGCAACGGTCTCTACGATCCGGCAAAATCTGCTCTTCGCCTTTCTCTACAACGTTCTC
>Ga0207684_10003796_pt1 | contig 14581 bp, 12 predicted proteins | sample KBSK5501metaG_FD_184342 | JGI IMG/M metagenome (GOLD analysis project Ga0207684, IMG submission 184342) | Corn, switchgrass and miscanthus rhizosphere microbial communities from Kellogg Biological Station, Michigan, USA - KBS K5-50-1 metaG... | ecosystem: Host-associated > Plants > Roots >...
GGCCGATGCCCAGCTTCTGCGCCGCCTCGATGCGGCGGCCGCGTGTGATCTCGAGCGCGGTGTGGATCAGCTGCGCCTCGAACTTGCGGGTCAGCGCGTCCCAGACTTCGGGTTCGCCGGCCAGCAGCAGCCGGCGCGCATCCTCTTCGAGGCCGGCGAGCCAATGGGTCGGCACCACCGCCGCAGCAGCACCGGCCGCGACTGCGCCGACGGCCGGCGACGCAGTGACAGCGGCGCCCGGCGGCAGCGCCGCCACAACCGCCTCGCTCCCCGCCGCCGGCGCCGGCACGGTCGTCGGCGACGCGCTGGCCGCCACCTGCATCATCAGCTCGGGCGGCAGGTCCTTCGCCTCGACCGTCTGCGCCGGCGCCATCACGGTCAGCCAGTGGCAGATGTTCTCCAGCTGGCGCACGTTGCCGGGGAAGTCGAACGCCATCAGCCGCGCCAGCGCCGCGTCGGTGATGCGCTTGGCCTCGACGCCGAGCTCCTTCGCGCTCTTTTGCAGGAAAAAGCGGGCGAGCGCGGGCACGTCCTCGCGGCGCTCGCGCAGCGCCGGCAGGCGCAGCCGGATCACGTTCAGGCGGTGGAACAGGTCTTCGCGGAACACGCCCTGCTTGACCCGGTCCTCGAGGTTCTGGTGCGTCGCGGCGATCACGCGCACGTTGGCGCGCATCGGGTTGTGGCCGCCGACGCGGTAGAACTGGCCGTCGGAAAGCACCCGCAGCAGCCGGGTCTGCAGGTCGAACGGCATGTCGCCGATCTCGTCGAGGAACAGCGTGCCGCCGTCGGCCTGCTCGAAGCGGCCGCGGCGCGTGGTCTGCGCGCCGGTGAAGGCGCCGCGTTCGTGGCCGAACAGCTCGGATTCGAGCAGATCCTTCGGGATCGCCGCGGTGTTGATCGCGACGAACGGGCCGCTCGCGCGCGGGCTGTGCTTGTGCAGCGCGTTCGCGACCAGCTCCTTGCCGGAACCCGATTCGCCGGTGATCAGCACCGTGACGACGCTCTGGCTCAGGCGCCCGATCGCGCGGAACACGTCCTGCATCGCCGGCGCCTGGCCGAGCATCTCGGGCATCTGCGCGGCCTTCTCGTCGCGCACCTCTTCGCGCAGGCTCTCGTCGACCGCGCGGCGGATCAGTTCGACCGCCTTAGGCACGTCGAACGGCTTGGGCAGGTACTCGAACGCGCCGCCCTGGAACGCGCTGACCGCGCTGTCCAGGTCCGAATACGCGGTCATGATGATGACCGGCAGCCCGGGGTGGCTCTCGCGTACCTTGCTCAGCAGGTCGATGCCCGAGCCGCCGGGCATGCGGATGTCGGAGACGAGCACCTGCGGCTCGTCGTCGTCGAGCGCAGCGAGCACGTCGCGAGGGTTCGTGAAGCTGCGCACCGCGAACTCCTCGCGGGCCAGCGCCTTTTCCAGCACGAAGCGGATGGATTGGTCGTCGTCAACGATCCAGATGGGTTTCATGCTGAATGTCTGCGGTTCATCGTTCCTGGCTTGATTCACGCCGCACTGGCGAACCGCTTCTGGCGTTTCCCGCGCGAGACTAGGGTAGCGGAATCACAATCCTGAAAATCGTTCGGCCCGGCTCGCTCTCGCATTCGATCGTGCCCAGATGTTGCTGCACGAACGTCTGCGCCAGCGTCAACCCGAGCCCCGAACCGCCATCGCGCCCCGATACCAGCGGGAAGAAGATGCGTTCGCGGATGGCCTCGGGTACGCCCGGCCCGTTGTCCTGAATATGCAAGTCCAGTGCCAGACGATAGCGCTGCTTGCCCAGCGTGATCTGGCGCGCGATCCGCGTGCGCAGCGTGATGCGGCCGTCGCCCGCGGCGATGCGCTCGGCCAGCGCGTGCGCCGCGTTGTGCGCAATGTTCAGCACCGCCTGGATCAGCTGCTCGCGGTCGCCGCGAAAATCGGGGATCGAGATGTCGTAGTCGCGCTCGACCTCGAGCCCGCGCGGGAACTCAGCGAGGATCAGCGAACGCACCCGCTCGCAGACCTCGTGTATGTTGACGTCGCTGACCACGTGGGGCCGGCGGTGTGGCGCGAGCAGCCGGTCGACCAGCGCCTGCAGCCGATCGGCCTCGCTGATGATGACGTGGGTGTACTCGGTCAGCGCGCGCGACTCGACCTCCATCTCGAGCAGCTGGGCCGCGCCGCGGATGCCGCCCAGCGGGTTCTTGATCTCGTGCGCGAGGTTGCGGATCAGCTCCTTGGTCACCTGCGCCTGGCCGAGCGCGCGCTCCTCGCGGTCCTGCCGCGTCTGCTGCTCGATCTCGACCAGCTCGACGACGACGTTCGAGCTCGCCTCCATCCGGTTGACGATCACGTGCACCGGCAGCGGCTCGGCGTGCGCGCCGCTCGGCCGGCGCAGCTGCGCCTCGAGGCGGCTGGTCGAGTAGTCGTTGCGGCTGACGGCGGCGACCGTCTCGCGCAGGCGCAGCGAATCGACGAACCAGTCGAACACAGAGCCGCGCAGCACGCTGCGGCGCGACAGCCCCAGCACGTTCTCGAACGACGCGTTCGCGAACACGCAGGTGCCGTCGATGGCGACGATCGCGACCATCGTCGCGAGGTGGTCGAACGCGGCGTAGGCGTCACGCGCCCTGGAATCCGAAGCGGCCGGGCTGGCCCGCGCGATCACTGGGGCAACTTCGCCAGTTCGCGCTTGATCGCCGCGACATCGGCAGTCTTGCGGTCGATCTGCGCCTTCAGGTCGGCGGTGCGGTCGAGGTACTTCTGGTAGTTCTTCTCGTCGCCGCGGCGCTCGGGTTCGCCGTTGTTGTATTCGGCCTTGAGGCCGGCCAGGCGGTCTTCCTCGCGCTTCAGTTCGCCCTCGAGGATGCGGCGCGCATCGCTGTCGCGGGCGCGCTGGTCGGCCGGGTCGACCTTGGAGCCGGGCGGGCCGGACGCGCTCGGCACCGGCCGCGGCTTCGTGCCCTGGATCACCGTGACCGAGCCTTCGAGCACGGTGCAGCCCTTGTCCTTGGCTTCCTTCGCGGTGATCGTGTTGCTGTAGACGTGGCCCGGGCACTTGTAGGTCACGCCGGTCGCGGTCGGTTCGGCGGCGGCTCGAGCCGGCAGTGCCGTCGCGGCGGCGGCTGCCGCCAGGGCAGCGAGCAGCCGGGGGAGTCGCGACGAAATGTTCAGCTCGGGTCTCTTCATGACGCTTCAAGTCTCCTGACCATCCCAACGCGCCGCCACGCCGTGGCGACTACAGGCAGCCGATCGTGCGAGATTGTCGCCCACCTTCGGTGCACCGTAGACCTCCGGAGTTCCGCCAAGACAAAGGGGCGGCTCACGCCGCCCCTTGCTTCGTCGAATCCTGCCGGATCAGAGCGAGTAGTACATGTCGAACTCGATCGGATGCGTGGTCATGCGGAACCGCGTGACCTCCTGCATCTTGAGCTCGATGTAGGCGTCGATGAACGCGTCGGTGAACACGCCGCCCTTGGTCAGGAAGCCGCGGCCCTTGTCGAGGTAGTCGAGCGCCTGGTCCAGGCTGTGGCAGACGGTCGGGATCTTCGCGTCTTCTTCCGGCGGCAGGTGGTACAGGTCCTTCGTCGCGGCTTCACCGGGGTGGATCTTGTTCTCGACGCCGTCCAGACCGGCCATCAAGAGCGCCGAGAACGCGAGGTACGGGTTCGCCAGGGGGTCCGGGAAGCGCGCCTCGATGCGGCGGCCCTTCGGGTTCGCCACGAACGGGATGCGGATGGACGCCGAGCGGTTCTTCGCCGAGTACGCGAGCTTGACCGGCGCCTCGAAGCCCGGCACCAGGCGCTTGTAGCTGTTGGTGCCCGGATTCGTGATCGCGTTGAGCGCACGCGCGTGCTTGATGATGCCGCCGATGTAGTACAGCGCGAACTCGCTCAGGCCCGCGTAGCCGTCGCCGGCGAACAGGTTCTTGCCGTCCTTCCAGACCGACTGGTGCACGTGCATGCCCGAGCCGTTGTCGCCGACGACGGGCTTGGGCATGAAGGTCGCGGTCTTGCCGTACGAGTGGCAGACGTTCCAGATCACGTACTTGAGCTTTTGCGTCCAGTCGGCGCGCTCGACCAGCGTCGAGAACTTGGTGCCCATCTCGTTCTGGCCGGCGCCGGCCACTTCGTGGTGGAACACCTCGACCGGGATGCCCAGCGATTCGAGCACCAGCGAGATCTCGGCGCGGATGTCTTGCGCGCTGTCGACCGGCGGCACCGGGAAGTAGCCGCCCTTGACCGTCGGACGATGGCCGGAGTTGCCGCCTTCGAAGACCTTGCCGGTGTTCCACGGCGCTTCGTCGGCATCGATCTTGACGAAGCAGCCCGACATGTCGGCGCCCCAACGGACGTCGTCGAAGATGAAGAACTCGGGCTCCGGGCCGAAGTACGCGGTGTCGCCCAGGCCGGAGGCCTTCAGGTAGGCCTCCGCCTTCTTCGCGATCGAGCGCGGGTCGCGGTCGTAGGGCTTGCCGTCGGCCGGCTCGAGCACGTCGCAGGTGAGGTTGATCGTCGGCTCTTCGAAGAACGGGTCGATCACGGCCGAGCTCGGGTCCGGCATCAGCAGCATGTCGGACGCTTCGATGCCCTTCCAGCCGGCGATCGAGGAGCCGTCGAATGCATGGCCGGAGGTGAACTTGTCCTCGTCGAAATGCGACACGGGCACGGTCACGTGCTGCTCTTTGCCGCGGGTGTCGGTGAAGCGGAAGTCAGCGAACTTGACTTCGTTGTCCTTCACCATTTTCATCACGTCGGCAACGGTCTTGCTGGCCATTCAGGTGCTCCTGTCGGATTGGCTTGTCTGTTGGAGGGGGGAGTGAGAGGGTGGGCAGGACGACAACCGCGCGCCGAGCCCCAAAAACGCGCAACGAATTTAGCAGAAAGCGTGCCCGCAGCTTCGAGGCGGGCACGGTATGACGATACCAAATTGGTGCGGCCATCGGCACCGATTCGGCGCACACTGCCGCGCTCAGCGCACCAGCTCCGGGCCGGTCTTGGCCCCATGCGCCGCGAGGCCCTCGAGCAGCATCGCGTACGCGAGGTCCAGCCCGCCGGCGGGCGGCCCGCCGCTGCCGGGCTTCACGCCCAGCTCGATGTGCCGGCCCCACTCGGGATGGTCGACGCTGGGCAGGCTGAACACCTTGATGCCGGGAAAGCGCGCCTCGACCGCTTCCATCAGCGGCGTCAGCGTCGCCTCCATCGCGCCGAACACGATCACCGACTTCTCGCGCGGCCCGGTGCGCGCGTGCAGGTGCGCGTAGCGCGTATCGAGCACCGACTCGATCATCGGCCAGGCCATCACCGGGAAGCCCGGCACGAAATGCACGTCGCCGACCGAGAAGCCGGGAATCTTGTTGTACGGGTTCGCGATGATCTGCGCGCCGGCCGGGAACACGCCCATGTTCAGCCGGTGCACGTTGTCGGATCGATTCGGCTCGTACGGCACGCCCTGCTCGGCCGCGACGTCACGCATGCGCTCGAGGATCAGCTCGCGTGCCTGCGGATGCAGCACGAGCTCGACGCCCAGCGCTGCCGCCGCGCACTGGCGCGTGTGATCGTCGGGCGTCGCGCCGATGCCGCCGCACGAGAACACGACGTCGGCGCTGTCGAATGCATGCTTCAGCTCGGCGGTGATGCGCTCGCGCTCGTCGCCCACATAACGCGCCCAGCTCAGCGCCAGGCCGCGCGCAGCCAAGAGCTCGATCACCTTGGGCAGGTGCTTGTCGGCGCGTTTGCCGGAGAGGATCTCGTCGCCGATGATGATGAGGCCGAAGTTCATGGTTTTTCGATTCAAGCAGCTGTCATTCCACGCGTTCGGCCCAGTAGCCAGGCTTCTTTCGGAGATGAGCGACTGCGACGATCAGGACCTCGCCGGCAACCACGGCATACACGATGCCGAAAGTGGAAACCCTTCACGAGCCGGCGGCGCGTGTCTTCGAGCGTGGTGAACCGTGTAGAGGACGGCCATTCGAATCGCCGACCTTGATCGGCCATGGGCGTTCCCCAAGAAAACTCCTACTCGAGTTTAGTCGCCCCCGCCGGCCCTGGCGCGGGCAGCGGCTTCACGTCGACCAACTCCGCAGCGCCGGCGTCGCGCGTGCCGGGCGGCGCGCCTTCGACGATCGCGGTGGAATCGATCTGCGCCCGATAGCGCTGCAACGCGGCGAGCGCGTAATGCGCGAACCACAGCGCCGAGAACGCGAACACCAGCGTGTAGATCCACACCGCGACCGGCACCAGCACCGGCGCGAACACGATCGCGAGTGCGCCCGACGCCCACACGAGCGACGGCGCGGCGCCAAGGTAGCCGGTCAGCACGCCCATGCCGAGCAGGCTGGTGCGGTGGCGGCGGATCAGCTCGACCCGCTCCGCGCGGCTCGCGTGCTCGGACAGCACGTCGTAGCTCATCACCTTGTAGGTCAGCCAGCCCCAGATCAGCGGCGGCAGGACCAGCACCAGCGGCGGCATGAACCACAACGGGATCGAGACCAGCAGCGCGAGCAGCGCCACGGCCGTCGCCCACAGCCCGCCGAACAGGCTGCCGGCGAACGAGCCGCCGTGCTTGCGCTCCAGCAGCGGGAAGCGCCGCTTGGCGACCAGGCCCAGCATCGACGGCGTCATCAGCGCCGCAACGAGCAGCAGCGCGAGCACGACGATCACCGGCGTGCTGAGGAACACGACGACCATCGGCGCGAGCACGGTCTTCAGGTTCGACAGGCCCAGGCCCTCGAGCCAGCCGATCAGCGACGAAAGGATCGCCCACGACTCGAACGTCGAACGCACCGCGTCGACGGCGCTCTCCCAGAAGAAATAGCCGAGCCCCAGCGACAGCGCCGCCATCAGCACCAGCGGCAGCAGCGACAGCAGGATCACCCTCGGGTGCAGGCAGTAGGCGACCGCGCGCCAGAACGAACTGAACAACAAATCCATGCGAGCGAGGACCTTCGTCCGTGATCGATCAGCGCAGGTTGCCCGTGTGCCCCAGCGAATACCGCCCCGGCTGCGGCCACACGGTCAGGCCGTGCGGCTCGGCGCCGACCTTGACCTGTCGGACCGCGCCGCTGGCAGTGTCGAAGCGGTAGATCACGTCGTCGTAGCGGGCCGCGAGCCACAGCCACTTGCCGTCGGCGCTGACGTTGCCCATGTCAGGGCTGCCGCCACCCGGGATGCCCCAGCGCGCGACGATCTTCTCGCTCGCGAAGTCGATCACCGTGACGCCGCCGTTGCCGTTCTTCGGCCCGTGGATCCTGTGCGAGCCGCGGTTCGCCACAAACAGGCTCTTGCCGTCGCGGCTCGGGTACAGGCCGTGCGCGCCCAGCCCTGTGGCGATGAAGCCGACCTGCTTGAACGACTCGCCGTCGACGATGTGCACGCCGTCGGCATGCATGTCGGCGACGTAGAAGCGCTTGCCGTCGGGCGAGCTGCGGATGTCCTGCGGCATGCCTTTGGAGACCGAGCAGATCTCGGTCTCGCCCGGCTCCCACTTCTCGCCCTCGGCGACGCGCGGCCCGCCGACTTCCTTGAAGCGCGTGCTCGGCATCGTCAGCCGCAGATAGCCATCGACCTTGCGGTTCGGCAGGTCGATCTTGACGATCGTGCCCGAGAACTCGCACGTGAAGATCGCGAAGCGCCCGTCGATCGCGAAGTCGGCGTGGTTGATGCCGGGGCAGCCTGGCACGTCGATCGAGTACTGCGGCGCCATCGTCTGCGGATCGCGGAAGTCCAGCCGCTTGCGCGCCTCGGCGACCACGATCGCCGATTTGCCGTCGGGCGTGTAGTACATGTTGTACGGATCGTCGACCGCGACCGGCTTGCCGGGCTTGCCGGTGCGCGGGTCGATCGGCGTCAGGCTGCCGTCGGTGCGGCCCTCGGCATTGTTCGTGACCCACAGCGTGCGCAGGTCCCAGGCCGGCACGATGTGCTGCGGGCCGATGCCGACCTTGAAGCGGTCGACGACCTTCATCGCGTTCGGGTCGACGACGTAGACGTCGTTCGAGCGCAGGTTCGGCACGTAGATGCGCTCGAGGTCGTCGCGCAAGGCTGCCCCGACCTTGCCGGCCGCGACTTCGCTGTAGAGGTTGTGTGCATCGGCCACCGGCGGCATGCCGGGCACGGTGGCGATTGCGGCCGAGGTCGCGGATACGCCGGGCGCCGGTGCCGCGGATGCAGCGCCGCCTGCGCCCGATGCGGCCTTCTGCGCGGACACGACCGCGGCGGTCCCCAGCGCGGCGACGGCGATCAACGCCAGGCCGAGCGCCTTGGGTGCTCCCAATTTCATCGACATGTCTCCAACGGAATCAGTCAGTCAGTTCAGACCCGATTGTCTCAGGCTCGGCGCACCGCCCTACCGCGGCAGCGCCAGCGCGCGGATCGCGGCCACCGAGGCGTCGACGATCTGCTCGACGCCGATGCGGCCGAGTTCGGCGCTCGCACGCCGCGGGTCGCCGTACACGCCTTCGCGCGCGAACGCCTTCGGGTCGCTCGGCATTGCGTTGGGATGCACCAGCGCCGGGTCGATCGCGAGCGACAGCGCGGTGTCGGCCAGCCCCGCGTGCGTGCCGATTTCGTCGGCGCTGTGCCCACGCGCCTTCAACGCGTCGACGTAGGCGCCCTGCGTCACGCGGTAGTAGTCGAGCAGCGCGACGGCGCGGCACGGCACCGGCGCGGCGCGCCAATCGCGGTCGAGTTTGGCCGCGACCTTCTCGAGATTCTTCTGATAGCCGCCGTGGTCGCCGATGAACACGACGGTGCGAAAACCATGCTGCCGGAACCCGCGCGCCGCCGAGTCGAGCAGCGCCTCGAAGGTCGCGTCGCCGATCGTGATCGTGCCGGGGAAGCGCATGTGCGCCGTCGGCGGCGTGATCGCACCTTCCGGCACGTAGGCGACGACCGGCGCCACCAATGCATTGCCGAGCTTCGCCGCGATGCGCCCGGCGAGCACGTGCGCGCGCACGTTGTGTTTGCCCAGCACCATGTGCGGCCCGCTCTGCTCGGTGCCGCCGATCGGCACGATGATCGTCGTCGCGCCGGCGGCGACGCGATCACGCAGCTCGGTCCAGGTCAGCTCTTCGATGAACGGTGTGGCCGTCGCAGCGGGCGGGGCCGCGAGTGCCGCATCGCCGACACCCCATAGCGCCACCGCCACGAACACCGACAGCGACGCGGCCAACAGGCCGCAGCACGAACGCCGGATCGTCACTCGTCGCTCGACAGGCTCACGCCACACGGGATGCCTTCGACAAGCTCAGTCATCGTCGCCCCCGAACACGCCGCCGAGAACCCCGCCGATCGCGCCGGCACCGAGCAAGGAACCTTCCTCGCGCGAGCCGCCGCGCTGCGGCGCCGCCGCGAACACGCGCGACGCGAGCCGCGAGAACGGCAGGCTTTGCAGCCACACGGTGCCGGGGCCCGTGACCTTCGCGAAGAACAGCCCTTCGCCGCCGAACAGCGCCGTCTTGATCTTGCCGACGTACTGGATCTCGAAGTTCACGTTCGGCGTCAGCGCGACGATGCAGCCGGTATCGATCATCAAAGTCTGGCCGGGTTGCAGCTCGCGCCGCACGACGGTGCCGCCGGCGTGCACGAACGCCAGGCCGTCGCCGTCGAGCTTCTGCATGATGAAGCCTTCGCCGCCGAAGAAGCCGACCGACAGCTTCTGCTGGAAGTAGATGCCCAGCGAGACGCCGCGCGCCGCGCACAGGAACGCGTCCTTCTGGCAGATCAGCGTGCCGCCGAGCTGGCGCAGGTCCATCGGCAGGATCTTGCCGGGGTACGGCGCCGCGAACGCGACGCGCTTCTTGCCCGAACCCTGGTTCGTGTAAACCGTCGTGAACAGCGATTCGCCGGTGACGAGCCGCTTGCCGGCGCCCAGCAGCTTGCCGAACAGGCCACCGCCGCTGCTGCTCGAGCCGTCGCCGAACACGGTGTCCATCTGGATGCCGGCATCCATGAACATCATGCTGCCGGCCTCCCCGACCGCCGCTTCGCCCGGGTCGAGCTCGACCTCGACGAACTGCATCTCCGAGCCTTTGATCTCGTAGTCGACCGCGTCCATTGCCATCGCGAAAATCCTCCGTTGTTCGATAACCCGGCGGGCGATGCTACCCGGCTCGGCCACGCAGCCCGATGATCTCCCAGCCCCGCGCAAGGGCGTGGGCGCGCAGGCGCGCATCGGGGTCGACAGCGACCGGCTCGCCGACCGCCGACAGCAGCGGCAGGTCGTTGCCCGAATCGCTGTAGGCGACAGCATCGGCCAGTTGCTCGCGCGGCAGGCTCTGCGCGGCCAGCCAGGCATGCAACCGCTCGAGCTTGCCCTCTCGCATGTTCGGCACGCCGCGCAGGCGGCCCGTGTAATGGCCGTCGACGACCTCGACTTCGGTGGCGATCAGGTCGGCGATGCCCAGGTGCTGCGCGGTCAGCTCGGTGATCACGCGGTTGGTCGCGGTCGTCAGCACCAGGCGATCGCCGCGCTCCCGGTGCGCATCGACAAGCGCCTGCGCGGCCGGCGGGATGCGACGCACGATCTCCTCGTCGAGGAAGCGCCGGCACCACGCCGCGCATTCGACGACCGCGCGCCCGGCCAGCGTCGACACGTAGAACGCGCAGAACTCCTGTGCACTGACGCTGCCCTCGTCATAGCGCCGCGCCATCTCCGCGTTGCGCGGCGCGAACTCGGCACGATCGAGCAGGCCGTGCTGCATCAGGTACTCGCACCACAGCACGTCGCTGTCGCCGGCGAGCAGCGTGTGGTCGAGGTCGAACAGCGCGAGGCGGGTCATCCGGGTTGGCGCAGGTGCCAGGCGCGTGGCCGCGTGAAGGTCTGGATGCCGTAGGTCGACAACGTGAGCCCGACGCCCGAATCGCCGACGCCCGACCACGGCAGCCGCGGGCTGACGCGGTCGCAGCAGTTCCAGTACACCGTGCCGGCGTTGACCTTCGCGAGGATCGCGCGCGCCCGCGCCTCGTCGCGCGTGTACACGCCTGCCGTCAGGCCGTAGCGCGTGTCGTTCATCAGCGCGAGTGCCTCGGCGTCGTCCTTCACCTTCTGGATGCCGATCACGGGGCCGAAGCTTTCCTCGCGCATCAGCTCCATCGTGTGGTTCACGCCGGTCACGACGGTCGGCTCGAACCAGTTGCCCGGGCCGGGGCGGCGCTTTCCGCCGACGAGCACCGACGCGCCCTTCGCGCTCGCATCGGCGATCTGCGCCTCCAGCACCTCGAGCTGCGGCGCACGCGTGATCGCGCCGATGTAGGTCGTTTCGTCGGCCGGGCTGCCGAGCTTGAAGCCGCGCACCGTGTCGACGAACGCGGCGACGAACGCATCGTGGATCTTCTCGTGTACGTAGATGCGCTCGACCGAGCAGCAGCTCTGCCCGGTGTTGTACATCGCGCCGTCGGCCAGCGATTCGGCGGCGATCGCCGCGTCGGCGTCGTCGGCGACATAGGTCGGGTCCTTGCCGCCGAGCTCGAGCTGCATCTTGACGAAGCGCGGGCCGACCGCGGCGGCGATCTTCGCGCCGGTCGCGTACGAGCCGGTGAAGAACACGCCGTCCAGCGGCTGCGCGAGCAGCGCGCCGCCCACCGCACCGCCACCCACCAGCGGCACGAACACGTCGGCCGGCACGCCGCTCTCGTGCAGCAGCCGCGCGATGTGCAGGCCGCTCAGCGTCGCGAACTCGGAGGGCTTGTAGAGCACCGCGTTGCCCGCGAGCAGCGCCGGCACGAACACGTTGCCGCCGACGAAGTACGGGTAGTTCCAGGCCGAGATGTTCGCGATCACGCCCAGCGGCTCGTGGCTGATCAGCTCGCGCATGCCCGCGTCGGCATGGACCTGCTCGGTCGAGATCGTGCGTTCGGCCTCGGTCAGGAAGAAGTCGATGCGCGGCAGGAGCCCGTTGATCTCGTTGCGCGACTGGCGGATCGGCTTGCCGACCTCGGCGGTCAGCGTCGCCGCGAGCGCCTCGACCTCGGCCGAGAGCGACGCGCGAAAGTCCTGCAGGATCTCGGCGCGCTCGGCCAGCGGGCGCGCCGCCCAGGCGCGCTGCGCGGTGCGCGCCGCGCGGGCGCGCTCGGCGACGATCGCCTCGGTCGCTTCCGGCACTTCGCTGATCAGCGCGCCGGTGGCGGGGTTGTGAATCTTCAGCATTTCAAACATCCTTGCATGCACAAACCGTTCGGGCCGAGCTTGTCGAAGCCTGTCTCGACACGCGACGAGCCCTTCGACAAGCTCAGGGCGAACGGTGGTTTCCTTGGTGGTTGCCGTTCTTGCGCGCGCGTGCCGTGTCGAGAAAGTCGCGCAGGATCGGCCCGCCGTCGAGCTGGGTCGCGTCGAGCGCCGCGAGCGCGAGGAATTCGGGGTGCCACTGCATCCCGAACACGTAGCTCGGGCCGCGCCAGCGGATGGCCTCGACGATGCCGTCCGGCACGCCGAACGCCTCGACGACCAGGTCCCGGCCCAGGTCCTTCACCGCCTGGTGGTGGATCGAGTTGATCTTCGCCTGCGTCGTGCCGGGATAGAGCTGCGCGAGCTTCGTGCCCTGCACCAGGTTCACGCCGTGCAGCGCGCGTTCGTACTGGTCGGTGTCACGGTGCGCGACCGTGTTGCCGACCTGCGTCGGAATGTCCTGGAACAAGGTGCCGCCGAGCGCGACATTGATCAGCTGGCAGCCGCGGCAGATGCCGATCACCGGCTTGCCGGCGGCGACGAACGCGTTGAACAGGTCGATCTCGTAGCGGTCGCGCACCCGGTCGCCGTGCCAGTCGGCATGCAGCGGCTTTTCGCCGTAGCTCTCGGGGGCGATGTCGGCGCCGCCCTGCAGCACCAGGCCGTCGAGGTACTCGGCGTACGAGGCGAGGCTCATGTCGCTGCGCTTGATCAGGCCCTCGGTCTCGATCGCCGGGATCATCACGGCGAGCACGTCCTTCGAGAGCACCCAGTGCGCGACCGACTGCTCCAGGTAGTGCAGCGTCTTCGTGTAGACCCCGCCCAGCGTGAGGACCGGCCCCACCGGGTGGTGGATGCGCGCCGAGATGCCGATCATCAGAGGGGCACTGGCCATGTTCAGTACGCCTCCTCGAAGAAGCGCCGGAAGTCGTCGGCGCTGCACGGCCGCGGGTTGGTCGCGTGGCAGCCGTCGGCCAGCGCGATCTCGACCAGCTTGTCGAACTGCGCGCGCTTCACGCCGGCCGCTTCGAGCCCGGCCGGGATGCCGATCTGATGCTTCAGGCGCGCGAGCCAGGGCACGAACGCATTGCCGCCACCGGCGCCGACGATGCGCGCGAGCTCGTCGAACTTGGCCGGCACCGCGTCATAGTTGAAGGTCATCACCGGCTCGATCATCAGCGCATTCGCCAGGCCGTGGTGCAGGTCGCAGACGGTACCCAGGGCGTGCGCGCAGGAATGCACCGCGCCCAGATCCTTCTGGAACGCGACGGCGCCCATCATCGAGGCCATCATCATGTCGCCGCGCGCGTCGAGGTTGCCCGGCTCGCGCACCGCCGTCAGCAGCGAGCGCGCCGCGATGCGCGTGCCTTCGAGCGCGATGCCGTCGCACATCGGGTGATAGGCCGGCGACAGGTAGCTCTCGATGTTGTGGGTCAGCGCGTCCATGCCGGTGGCCGCGGTCACGGCCGGCGGCAGGCCCAGCGTCAGTTCCGGGTCGGCGTACACGGTGCGCGCAAGGATCAGCGGCGAGAACACGATGCGCTTGATGTGCGAGCCTTCCTCGCTGATCACGCTGCTGCGGCCGACCTCGCTGCCGGTGCCCGAGGTCGTCGGCAGCGCGATGAAGTACGGCCGCGCCTCGGTGATGGCGCGGACCTTCGGGTGGTCCCAGGCGTACTCGATCACGTCGCCCGGGTGCGTGGCGAGCACGCCCACGACCTTCGCGACATCGAGCGCCGCGCCGCCGCCGACGCCGACCACACAGTCGGCCTTGTGCTTGCGGTACGCGGTGGCGCCGTTCATCACCTGGCTCGCGCTCGGGTTGCCGAACACGCCGCCGTAGACCTCGGGCTTGAGACCGGCCTGCTCGAAACCGGTCTTCAGCTCGGCAATCAGCGGCAGGTCCGCGAGGCCTTTGTCGGTGACGATCAGCGGCTTCTTCAGCCCGAGTTCGGCGAGGCGCGGGCCGGCGAGCTGGCGTGCACCGGGACCGAAGTGGATGGTCGTGGGGAAGGCGAAGCGGGTGATGGTCATGGTGAGGTTTCGTCGGCTGTCATGGCTGCTGCTGCACCTTGACCCAGCGCAGCTCCATCGCATCGCTGGGCCAGATCACCGCGTGCACGCGCTTGTTCATCGCCCAGCTCAGCGTGCGGCGGTACAGCGGGATGTAGGCAATGTCGTCGGCTGCGAGGCGCAGCGCCGTGCCGACCATCGCGCGGCGCCGCGTCAGGTCGGGCTCGACGCGCATCGCGTCGATCAGCGCGTCGAGCTTCGGGTTGCTGTAGCGGCCCGCGTTGAAGGTGCCGAGCCCGCTCGGATCCCAGGTGCGGAACAACGCATTCAGCGAGGCCCAGGCGTCGGGGCTCGGCGTCCAGCCGTATTCGATCAGGCTCGCGCTGCCCTGGCTCAGCTTCGGGAAGAACTGGTTGGTCGGCG
>Ga0207684_10003797_pt1 | contig 14568 bp, 11 predicted proteins | sample KBSK5501metaG_FD_184342 | JGI IMG/M metagenome (GOLD analysis project Ga0207684, IMG submission 184342) | Corn, switchgrass and miscanthus rhizosphere microbial communities from Kellogg Biological Station, Michigan, USA - KBS K5-50-1 metaG... | ecosystem: Host-associated > Plants > Roots >...
AAGCCACGCGCAACGCCGCATCCATTAGGATGGTGTGCATGGCGCTACTCCACTCCAAGTGCCGCGAGCACTTGGTCTAGGATCTGACGAAAGCCTTCAGAGGAGTCATGCGTGATCACCCAAGCGGCAGCGCTGCGCAGCTCATCAGGAGACGGTGCGAGTTGCCTTAGATCGGCGAAGTGCTTTCCGCGCGGGGAGTCGTCTGCAGCGGCGTAGACCTTGAAGCAAATCTGATCGTAGCGACTCGCGAGATGAATGACGAGCCCACCATATTCTCGACGACTGGTTCGCTCGAGGAAACCGTCTGGGAGTCCAAGATCCAGCATTGATGCTGGACCTGCGTTGAGCCAACCCGGCGATAGCTTCATTAGCTTCGCTACGTCTTCGGCTGCTTCCCTGAGCGCCTCAGGCAGCGGCACTGGCTTCACAAGTTGATCGCCGAGCTTGAGGCCTACGAGATCGAGATCCTTGGTTGCGCGCTCGATGAGTCCGAGCAACAGCAAACCACCGCCGCCAATTGCGACGACCTCCACGTGTTGCTTGCGCTCCTCAAGCAGGTCGCCCACGGCGACCAGAGCTTCGTCTAAGGATTTCTGGGTGAGCATGTTTGCAGGATAAACCATGCGAATCGCAAAGCTAGACCTTTCAGACCAGAAGGTTTATCCTTTCGGAAACTTGTCTTATTTCTTAATGTTCATAGGCTTACGCTTCGCGAGGAGAGCTCTCAATCGACCGTGTCATTTGACACGGGTGCGAACGCATCCTAGGCTGATCTCTGATGCTGCTCCCCACGGACCTTGTTCGCGTGCGAACCGGCTTGGGTCTGGGGCGTGAATCGTTCGCGCGATTGCTTGGGGTCGCGGTTGCAAGCATTCACCGATGGGAGCGAGGCGATACGGGTCCATCCGGGCCCGTTCTTCAATTCTACCGAGCAGCCAAATCGGCGCTCGACCGTGGTGTTTCGCCCGAAGAGTTGCTCGCCGATGTTGGCGGCGATCCGGGGCGGGTATTGGCGCGGGTCTTCGCGCTTGGGTTCTTGGAGGAAGCAAATGCGGCTGGAGGATCTGTACGAAGTGGTTCGCGAGTTGGGCCAGGGCGGTTGCGGTCGCGTCCTGCTCGTTCGTAACCGTAAGACGGGGAGCCAGCATGCTGCAAAGGTGCTGATGAACCCAAACGACGCGCACGCACTAAGGCTCTTCCGGCGAGAAGTTCGTCTGCTGTCCTTCTTCCAACGCTTCGCCGAGTGGTCCGAAATTGAGGCTGCGTACCTCAAAGCCACACCACCGTTCTTTGTCATGCCGTATTCCGAAGACGGCAGCATCACGCGCTGGGCCGGCAAGCTGGATCGCACGTACATGCGCCCACGCGAGCGCGTAGATTCCGCGTCGCTGTTGCGCGGATGTAACCGTCCGCAGCGCTGTCACGTCCACGACGTGAGCGTAGGTGATGGATGGCGTGCGCAATCGATCACGGGACATGGAGGCTGAGCTGGCGCTCGACCGTCACGCCATCGGGCGGCGGGTCGAGCTCCAGCGCGTGGAGCTGCTGGGTGAAACAGTCGCGGATTGTCTGCTGCGTGATCGTCGTTTCCGCATCGACGATCTCGACGCGCTCGAGAAGGCCGCCGACGTTAGGCTCGCCGACGAGCGTGAACCGGATCGTGACGAAACCTGCGAGGTTGGCATCCTCGGCGAGACCGAGGTCGTAGCACTGGCCGAGCATGTGGTTGATCGTGCTGAGCGCGCGCTTCGACCAGTCGCTGGTGTCGCCGGTCTTCTCCTGTATGTCGAGGATTGTGGCGGTCGAGTCGCTGACCGTCCTGGTGGGCGCACCGGGCGTGGCGCGCCACCCGTGCTGCCGACGGTTGACGTTTTACCGGCAACCCAACTAGCTACCAGTGCCCCACCAGCGACAGCGACGCGTGATCCTTACCGACCTGCGGCTGGACCGCCGCACCGACGAGGCGTGGCTGATTGAGCAGCACCATCGTAAAGCCCACCCCGATGCCGACTGCACTCACCGCCATCGCCGCGTACGCAATGTTCGCCGACCGCTTGCGCGTGGCATCGAGGTCGTCGAGCGTCTGTTGCTGCATTGGCGTCAGCGACATCGGATCGCAGCCCATCGGGCAGTACGCGCTGAACTGATCATCCCAATCCCGGTAATCGCCGCGCGCCTTGAGCGCGAGCGGCACCGCGACGACGCCGGCGACCACACCGGCACCGAGCACGATCCACGGCAGCCGCTTGTTCCACCGCCGCTCGAGGTGGCCCTTGCTACCGACGACGCGCAGCTCGAGCACGAGCGTCGTCTTCTTGCCCGCCGCGAGCTCGATCGCGCGGCTCTCGGTTTCGTAGCCCGGCTTTTCGCCGACGACTTGATGGCGGCCGGGCTTCACCTTCTTCGCTTGTGTCCCCGGGCAAGCGAGCATGTCGTGCCCGTCGAGCATCACCTTCGCCGCGGGCTCCTTGCACTGCACCTCGAGCTCGGCGAGCTGACCCGTGAGCAGTGTCTCGTACGTCTTCGCTTGGCGTTGCAGCTCGGCCGACAGCGGCTCGCCACCGAACCGCAGCGCCGCCATTAGATTCTCGTACGCCTCGTCGGGTCGCCCGAGATTGATCAGGCACACGGCCGCGTTGTAGCGAATCGACGGGTGATCCCACGAGCGCAGCGCGACGTCGTACTTCTCGAGCGCCTCGAGGTAGCGCGCCTGCTCGAACATCTCGTTGCCTTGGCGATACAGCTCCAGCGCCGTGCTCTGCGCTTCCTCGCTCACGCCCTCTGCCCACGGCTTGTCGTCGGCGTAGACAACGCCTGCACCGCACAGCACCACCAGCAGCGCGGCGAGGACCCTCATCCAAATAACGATACTACTGAACGGGCGGCGCCAAGCTATTTGACGGGCTGCGGCTTCGCAGGCTGCGGCATCGCCATCGCGGGCTGCGCCGGCGTCGCGGCTGGGCGATTCGACGTCGCGGCCTCCATGAACGACCGGCCCTCGAAGATCACGCCCTTGTCGACCTGTAGGGACGGCGTGTGGAGGTCGCCCTTCACCCGGCCCGGCGCATGGATCTCGATCGAGCGCTTCGCCGTGACGTTGCCGACGACGGTGCCTTGAATGATCACCTCGCCGACGTCGATCTGCGCCTCGACGTGCGCGCCCTCGCCGATGACCAGCGTGTCGTCGGTGAAGACTTCACCCTTGAAGCGACCATCGATCCGGACCGTGCCTTCGAACGTGAGCTTGCCTTCGAACGTCGCTCCACGTCCGAGCAGGGTCGTGATCTCACCGGCCGCCTGTTGTTTCGCAGCTGCTTGCACCATGGGATCGGCAGCCTATCAGCGAGGCGTCAGAAGATCGAGCCGACGCAAGAGGCGATGTCGAAGAACATGAACGCGAGCGCCTTCTCTTGGGGCGTGAGCGGGCCCATGTTGCAGCCGCCCGGATACGGCACGCCCGGCGCCGAGCTCGACCCAGACGACACGTGCATGTCGGAGAACACGACTTTGCCGCAGCGCTGATCGCTCGGCACGTTCTGCGGCGTCGTGAACTGGAAGTTCTGCGGGAACGTTTGATTCGCCGCGTTGACCCAATAGACCCAACGCTCGGCCTTGAGCGCGTCGACGCCGATCGCCGTCTGCTTGCCGTTGCTGATCGGAATCTGGTCGCGCACCGTCGAGCCACCGACGTTGAGCATCCACGTCGCGAACGACATCCCCTTCGGATTCGAGACCTCGTCGATGAAATCGGGACCATCGGTGCCTGCCGGCGGCGAGTTGAACGTCGTGTTGCTGTTGTTCCACGTCGCGACGCTCACCCAATCGGGCGGCGCCGTCGCGCCTGCACCGCCGCCTTCGATCCAGATGTTGTGCCAGTGCGACGCGAACACGCGCCCGCCGAGATCCGCGTACTGCCTCATCGCGTCGAGCGAGGTCGTCGGCTTCGTCGCCGGATACTGGGAGCCTTCGCACGACAAGATCACGATGTCGTACGCCTTCAGGTTGTTGACGCTCGACCACAGCGTTTGCGAGTTACTCATGTTGCCGGCGCCGCCCGGCCAGTTCGCTTGGAACGACGCCGCGCCTTGTCCACCGGCAACCGGATTCGTGACCAGCTGAATACGTCCGCCCGCCGCCTGGGTCGTGATCTCCTTCGGCGCGATTCCGAGCTTGAGCGGCAGACACTCGAGCGCGTCGGCAGCGCCCGTCGAGATCGCGATCAGCGGCATGTCACCTTCGCTGCGATCGCGCGGCAGTCGCGTGTCCGTCATCGGCAGCGGCAGGTCTTCACACGCGGCGACGTTCGCGATGACAAGCTGCTTGCGCCACTTGCCGGTTTGGATCACGAGCGGAACGTCCTTGGTCGCCGGCACGTTCTCGAGCACGAAGTGACCGGCCTCGTCGGTGCGCGTCTGTGCGTACGAGCCGCCGAGCAAACCTTGGTCGCAGCGAGCGCACTGCGCGCCGTCGGGCAGCGGGCCCGGATCGCTGCGCGGCACGTAGACGTCGACGCCGTAGAGCGGCAGCGTGCCGTTGGGCGCGTACACGGTTCCCGAGATCGACGTCGGCGGCGCGCCTTTCATGCTGCAGTCGAACTGGAAGCACTCGAGACCGACGCATGCATCGGGGTCGTAGCCCGCGTCGATCGCCGCGTCTTGGAAGCCTCCGCTGTTGTGTCCGCACGCGCCGAGGACGACCGCGATGAGCCCTGCGCAGCGAGATCCCATGGAGCCCATGTTACAGCCTAGCGCTGCAGCTTTTGATTGATATTGATTTCACCGTTCGCCGGCCACTGCAGTTCTTGGATGTACGGCTGGTAGTCCTTGAGCCGCAGCTCGAGCGTCTTCGCCGACGACATGTCGATGTCTGTAATCGTCATCGATGAACGGCCGCGCAGTTGTCCGTCGATCCGAATCTCGGCGCCTTCGGGTTGCGTAACGACCCTTAGCTTTCCTGTGATCGGTGTGAGGAACGCTTTGACCGGTACTTCGCCGCCCTGCTTCGGGATATCGACGGTTTCGGTATGCGGCTTGTGGCGCGCGAGCTCGACCTTGATCTCGTGACGTGTGCCGACCGGCACACTGTCGATGGTCATCGGCGTGTTGCCGGCTAGACGCGTGTTGTCAAACGTCACTTCGGCGCCCGGCGGTACCGATTCGACGCGCAACGTGCCGACCTCCGGAGGGGCATCCCGCGTCGACTTGATAATGAAGAACGTGACGCCGGCCGCCACCGAGATGGCGATCACGCCTGCGATCACGAGCTTGATCCAACGCCCGCCACCGCCGGAAACCTTGTACTTGTCGGGCAGCTCGTCGGCCTCGAACAGGCGAAGCTGGCCGGTCAGCGACATCGGCTGCGGCGGCGCCGCCCCCTGCGGCTGCAGCTGGTAGAGCGCACCCGGCGTGACCGGCGACGGATAGCCGTGTTGCGGCGTGCTCGGCGGCTGCTGGTATTGCGGATAGCCCGGTTGCGGGTAGCCCTGCGGCGGGTAGCCCTGCGGTGGGTAGCCCTGCGGCGGATAGCCCTGCGGCGGGTAGCCCGGTTGTCCCTGTTGCGGGTACCCGGGCGGACCTTGCTGCGGATAGCCCGGCTGCTGCGGATAGCCCGGGTACTGGCCGTACTGCTGCACGACCGGCACACCGGTCGGCGGTGTCATCGGGAGACCGGAAGCATCTGCCGCGTAGCCCTGATACGCCTGCATCCCTTGCGGCATCGGCGGCGTGCGGTGCGGCGGTTGCATCCCGTGCGGCGGCTGCATCGGATACGGCGGCTGCCCTTGCGGCGTGCCCATCGGTGCATTCGGCGGCGCACCGGTGTACCCACGACCCGCAACCGGCGATGGCTGCTGTGGGATCGTCATCGCGCCCGAGTCTTCATTGCGTGACGACTCCGGCGGCGTCTCGGGACGAGGCGGCCGCGGCGCCGGCATCGCTTCGCCTGGCTGCGCACCGACGATCGCCTGCAGCACGTTGGGCTGCGCAGCCGGCACACCACCTTGCGGCGTCTTGCGCGACGCGCGCGGCTTGCGGATCTCGCTGACCGCGGGTGCATGGATCTTCGCGGCGAGCGCCGGCGGCGCCGGTCCACGCTTGCCCGCGACGCGTGGCTTCGCTGCATCGCGGAAGTCGCGCTGCACGGTCGCGCCATCTTCTTCGGAGTCGGGGCGCGCACCCATCAGTGTCTCGCCGTCCTCGTCGTGTTCCTCTGCTGCGATCGGCGGCCCGTCGGAGATGACCGTCGCCTCGACGCCGTCTTCTCCCGCGACGTCCATCAGGAACCCGCCGACGCTCGGTGCGCCGGTGATCAGCGTGCTCTCGCCAACGTTCTCGAGGTCCGGACCGTCGGGCAGCGTCGAGTCGGTGTTGCGCGGCTTCCATACCGCGACCGGCGGAGGCGGTGTCTTGAGCTCGAGCAGCCCGCTGTCTTCACTCGAGCCCGACGGCGGCGCGGGATTGCTGACCTGGCGCGTCTCTTCATTCGCGGCGCGCGGCTTCGCCGGCGTGCGTTGCATTCCGGCAGCTGGCGTCGCCGCGCGCGGTGTCCCCGCGACCGGCGTAGGCGCGCGTGGAGCTCCGGCTGCGGGCGTCGACGCTCGGCGCGGCGGTGGCGGCGGCTGACGCGCATCGCTGATCTCCGCCTGGCGAGTGACGCGTCCTTCGGGTGAGCCGGTCGGCTTATTGTCTTGCTTCGGTTTTAGATCCGCGACGCGGAAGATCACGCTGTTCTCGTCGTGGAGCTCTTCCTTGTCGAGGATCAGATCTTCCGATGTCAGTTGATGCGTCGACATCGGGCCATCGCGGACCTCGACGTCGTCGTACGGCACTTCCATCGGATCGCCGATCACTTGTTTGATCACCTGCGCGACCTTCGTCGCGGTGAACACCGGCGAGTACGCGTGCAGGAATCGCTCGAGGTCGGTCGCGAAGTCTTGCGCGCTCTGATAGCGGTCTTTGCGATCTTTCGAGAGCGCGTGCATCACGATGCGCTCGAGCTGCGGCGGCACGCCCTTGCGCAGCGTCGACGGTGGCGCGATGTCGGCCTTGCGCGCCATGTCGAGCAGCTTGTGCAGATCCTCCTCGAGGTAGAGCATCTGCCCGGTGAGCATCTCGTAGAGCACGATGCCCGCCGAGAAGATGTCGGAGCGCCAGTCGATCTGATCGCCCCAGGCCTGCTCGGGGCTCATGTAGTAGTACTTGCCTTTGATCACGCCGACGGCGGTCTGGCGCGCTTTCATCGTCGCCTTCGCGATGCCGAAATCGACGAGCTTGACCTCGCCGGCGTAGCTGATCAGCACGTTCTGCGGCGACACGTCGCGATGCACGATGCCGAGCGGCTTGCCGTTGTGATCGCGCTTGCGGTGAGCGTGATCGAGCGCGCTCGCGACTTCCTTCGCGACGAACGCGCAGACGTCGAGCGGTAGCTCGAAATCCATCTCGGAGCCGCGGCGTAGGATCTTGTAGAGATCCGCGCCGTCGACGTACTCCATCGTGATGTAGAACGTCTCGCCGACGCGCCCGAGGTCGAACGTCTGCGCGATGTTGCCGTGGTTGAGCTGCACCGCGATCTTCGCTTCGTCGACGAGCATCTGGATGAATTGCTCGTCCTCCGCGAAGTTCGGGTGGATCATCTTGAGCGCGACGTACTTCTCGAACCCGGCGATGCCCTTCGTCTTGGCGAGGTGAATCTCGGCCATTCCGCCGACGGCAATTTGGCGAACCAGTCGGTACGGACCGAACTGGCGCTCACCCACGCGACCGATCCTGGTCTACCGACTCAGGCAACTCAGGCGTTGGGCCTTGCTTGAGCATCTCGGCACCGCCGGGATGAACGAATACGCCAACGAGACGAAGCGGCGCTTTCGCACCGCGATCAAATGTGCACACGACCTCCGTCGCGATTCCATACGCGACGTTCACCACATACGTCGCCGCCGCATTGGCGACGAGATACAAGCCGAGACCCGCACCGTACGTCTTGCGATCGATCTGATTCGGCGAGTGGATGCACTTCTCGATGTACGCGAGGATCGTGTTCTTCGCGAGCCGGCCGAATCGATCGCGCACTGCGACCGCAAACATGTCGTCGGTCGCCGCGTAGCGGATCGACACCGGGCGCGGCGTGCGCATCGTCGTGCGATCGTGCGGATCGACCTCGGCGAAGATCGGCCGCCCGTCGTATCGAACCGGCGCGTCGTAGAGCGCGTTCATCAGCAGCTCTTCGCAGACCTGACCGATCGCGCTGCGCACCTGGCGGCGCATCTTCGCGCTCTCGGCGAAGTCGAGCACGGTCTGGATCGCTTTGCCGCGGCCTTCGAAGTCGCGCAGCCGCTCGTAGTGCACCGGCGTGCCTTCGGGCAAGTACTTCTCGATGCCGAAGATGTCGCCGGTCAGTAGCTTCTGCGCGGTAACGAACACGCCCTCTTCGAGCTCGTCGCCGACGATGACGTGATTGATGCGGTCGTCGCGCAGATACTCGGTGAGCTGCGACAACTTCGCGTTCGGCGCCACGATCGTGACGTGCGCGCGGTCGCGCAATTTCGGCACCAGTACGTTCGTCGACTCGGGATTGTCGGTCGAGAAGAAGACGTAGCGATGCGGAATGACATCGGCTGCAATAGCCGAAGGACTGCGAACAGCGTCCACTTCGGCACCGGCGCGCTCGAGAGTCGCGACGATCCGCCGAAGTTGGTCGAGGTCCGATGAAATCGCGAGAACGCGCCGTTTCGACAAGAGTCCCCGCTACGGGCTGAAAAGCACCCGAAGCGTTGGCAATCATATCACCTCGGGCCCGATGTCAGCGTCGCCTTAAGGCTTACATCAGTACTGATACATCGCCGAGAAGTACGCTCGGATGCCTTCGTAGGGATTCGGCAGGTACTCGAGGTGCGGTTCGTAGTCGAAGAACACGTCGGGTTGGTAGGAGTGCTGCAACAGAGCGTTGTAAACGGTGGCGCGCACCAGCAGCTTCTCGACGGGCGTCCACGTCAGGCCAACCGACAGCTCCGCGATGGGCGGAAGCCGATCGAACGCGAGGTCGCTCGCCGCTACGGTGACCGGGTTCATCACGTACCCGGTCGCAGGGTCATAGCTGCTGCCGCGGTACTCGACCAGGCGGTTCGGGTCTTCGCTCGCGCCGACGATCTTGAGGTTCGTCGTGCCGGTCAGCTTGTCGGTCACGAGATTAAACACGGTCGAGAAGTTGAACCAGTGCTCGGGCAGCGACTTGATGAGGCCGCGATCGGCGGTCGCGGATCGCATCCACGTGTACGCGAGCTCGAGCCGATGGCCACCTTGCACGTAGAGCTTGCCGAGGAACTCGACCGACGAGATGCCGCGATCGCCCGAGTTCGCATACGCACCTTGCGTGACCTGGATCAGGTTGGTCAGGCGCGTGTAGCTGCCGTCGAGGCGGAACGACAGCTCGCGGATGCGGCGGTCACCTTTGAAGATACGGGCATTGATCTCGGCCTGCATCGCATCGGAGGTCTCGACCTTGAGATCGGGATCACCGGCGATCTGGACGGCTTCACCGTTGCTCGACGTGTTGTTGAACACCGGCGGGCGGAAGCCCTGCGCGTAGTTGAGCTTCAAGTGCCAGTTCGGGATGAAGTTGTAGACGATCGTGCCCGCGGTCGTGAACGTCACCGGATAGCCGACGCTACCGAGACTGTCGGGTGCGACCTGCACGCGGCCACCGGCATCGAGGATCAACTTCTTGTTCGGTCGCACCTGCGGATTGATGTACGCACCGAGCACGCTGCGGCTCGATGCAAACGCGAACGTCAGCGGGCACTCTTTGATCGGCGCCCCGATACCCGTGGCCGACATCGGATCGTAGCTGCGCGGGCACGGCAGCGGCAGGCGCGTCAGATCGTAGGGGCTGTCGAACGTCGCCTCGTTGCCTGCGCCCTGGCGGCTGCGTCCCGAGTTGTCGGGCAGCCATTCGGTGAACGCCTCGGCGCCGTACAGCACGCGCACCTTCTTGCCGACCTCGACGTCCGCGTCGAACGCACCACCGACGCGGTAGTTCGTCATGGTCGTGCCGAACGTCAGGCCGCCCGCGATCGTCGTCGACGGCGCGAGCACCTGAAGCGGGAACAGGCCGCGCAGGAACTGCTGCGCATAGCCGCGTAGCGTGATGCCGGCTTTGCCGCCCGCGAAGCGGTCGCGATACTCTCCGACGACGAACCGGTCGAACGCATTCCATGCGTTCTTGCGCGACGTGCGCAGGTTGTCGATGCAGTTCGGATCGGGCGTGCCGTTGTCCTGGCACATCGCGTCCTCCTTTAGATCTCTGACGTTCGGATTGCCCGACAGGCCGAGCGGCTTGTACATCTGACCGAACGGGTACTGCACGCGAAGCGTCAGCTTGCCGATCGTCGCCTTGCCGCTGAGGTTGACGATCAGCGACTGCATCTGCTCGGTCGTCGTCAGCGGGCCATATGTGTTGGCCGAGTTCGGCTGCGGCAGCGGCTGGTGAAACAGCAGCAGCGGCATGTCCATCGCGGCGCCCTGATAGGTCTCGACGCTACCGTGGCCGAACAGCTTGAGCTTGCCCTTCAGCAGATCAGACTTGCCCGCCATCACATACGCACGCGCCATCAGCCGATCACCGGTGCCGTGGCCGATGCTGCTCCCGACTTCGACGCCCTCGACGTCCTCGGCGTCCTTCGTGATCACGTTCATGATGCCAAGCAGCGAGTTCGAGCCCCACAGCACGCCGCCGGGACCGGTGATCATCTCGACGCGTTTGATTAGCTCCATTGGCTGCTGGCGCGTGATCGTCGGCATGTTCGCGAACGGCTCGAACACCGACAGGCCGTCCTGGAGGAACTGCACGGCTTGCACGTTGCCGCGCACGATCGGCGTCGGGAAGAATGAGTGGGTGAGGCCGAGGCGCTGCCAGCCCGGCACCGTGTCGGCGAGCTGGAGCAAATCCTGAAACTGACGATCGCGAATCTCATCGGCGGTGACGACCGTAACGATCGCGGGCGCCTCCTGCACCGTGGTGAGGCCCTTCGCAGCGGACTGCACGATGTTCGCGAGGTCGAGCGATTCGTCTTCGGCTTGGCCGGCCTTCGTGTCGCTAGTGTCGAGGACGATCGTGGGTACTTCGACGTCGCTGACCTGAGCAGCGGCCGACGCTGTCATCGCGAGCAGGATGACGAGTGCTTTCATGGCGTACCGCCTTGCTGCGCCTTGATCAGGTCGACACGGTCATTGAGCGGATCGGTTGCGGTCGCGGTGCCGAGCGGACGGTCGGAGCCGATGCCGACCGACTGCAGCTGTGTCGCTCCGACGCCTTGGCTGACGAAGAACTCGGCGATCGTGGCGGCGCGCTTCTGCGCGGCTTGCTTGTCCTTCGCTTTCTGCGCCTTGATCGCCGCCGCGCCGGTCGCCTTCGTGCCGAGCGGCACGTGGACCTCGATGCGGATCGTAAGCTTGCGGCTCTTGATGATCGTCGCGACCTGCGTGAGCAGCGTGCGCGTGGCGGGCGTCAGCTTGCCGGTCTTGTCGAAGGTGACCTGCTGGCCCTTGAGATCGATGCGATCGGGGCGCTCCTCGGGACCGCTCGTCGCGCGCACGTCGGGGCAGCCGTCGGTGTCGTCGAAGCCGTTGACGGTCTCGGCATCGTTCGGGCACTTGTCGGCGTCGTCGGGAATGCCGTCACCGTCGTTGTCTTGATCGGGGCAGCCGTCGTCGTCTTCGAAGCCGTCCTTGTCCTCGGCTTCGTTCGGGCACTTGTCGGCCGCGTCGGGCACGCCGTCGTTCTCGTTGTCGCGCTCGGGGCAGCCGTCGCTGTCCTGGAAGCCGTCCTTGTCTTCGGGCTCGTTCGCGCACGCATCGTCGGCGTCGGCGATGCCATCGCCGTCATTGTCAGGATCGGCGCAGCCGTCTTCGTCTTGGAAACCGTCCTTGTCCTCGGTCTCCTCGGGGCACGCGTCGACCGAGTCGGGGATGCCGTCGCCGTCCTTGTCGTTGCGACCCGGCGCCGAGACGCCCTCGGGTTGCGGCGCCCAGATTATGCCGGTCGTGATCCGGAAGTCGTCGCCGCGTGCGCCGAGCTGACCGGTGCTGATCATGAGATCGGCGCTGACGTCGGCCGAGAGGCGCAGCATCATGCCGAGCGCCGCGAGCACGGTGAGGTCACCGGCCTTGGCGTCGGCGAAGTAATCGCTGCTGTCGATCGTGCTACAGGATAGGCCGTTGAACCGTTTGCAGTGGCCGTAGCCGACCTTGCTCGGCAGCGGCACGAACGCCTGTGCTTCGAGCGCGGCGACCGCGCGCGGCGTCAGCTCGTACTGGCCGCCGATGCCGACGACCGCTTCGGAGCCGACGTCGAGAAACACCTTCGCGTCGTCGGCTGTCGCGTTCGGATCCGAAGTGTCGTAACCCTCGAGCACGGTGCGCGCGCGAATCCGCGCGCCCACGTTTCCGACGAGCTTGGTCTGCTGAATGCGATCGGGTCGGAGCTCGAATGCGAGCTTGGGCTCGTAGACGAGGTTCGCGTCGCCGAGCAGCATCTGATCGTCGCCGAATGGCAATCCGACCGAGCCGACGAACGTGACCGCGAACTTCGGATCTTGGTAGAGCGCGATCTTGAGACCGGCGCGGACGTCGAGCGGGCCGGCGAGGCCATCGCCGAGGTACGCCGACGAGTCGGCCGGGTCAGCCGATTGATCGATGTTCGACAGCGGGCGCAGACTGATCAGGCCGGTCGATGGCTTCGAGATCATACCGCCGCCGCCGTAGCGGCCGCGCTCGCCGTAACCGCTGCCGGTCGACGTGCGATACGCGCCCATGTCGATGCCGATCGCGACGCGGTCCGTGATCGACATGCCGAACGTCATGTCGAGCGTCATCAAATAGTCGAGGACCGACTCCGTCGCCGTGTTGCCCATGCCGCCGACGCCGGGCACCGCGACATCGAGCGGTGACTTCGCGTAGGCGTAATGAATCTTGAGGGACAGATCGCGCTTCGGCATCAGCCGCGCGCCCTCGACGGCGAAGATGCCACCGATATCGTACGACGGCCGGAATAGCGCCGAGTCGATACCGCTTGTCGAATCCGCATGTGCCGTGGACGCGCCAAGCGCGCACAGCACGACAACAGGTTTCAGTCGTTGCATGTCTGCCCGAGGATGTCGGCTTTCTTGTAGACCTGGATGTAGACGATGCCGGCGAGCGAGGCGCCAGCGTGCAGCTCCCAACGGCAGCCGGTGCCGAGGCCACCTGTGCCGGCGTAGGCGACGCTGTCGTTGACCGAAGCGTTGGTGACGAGCGCGGTGCCGTTCATGCCGGTTGCCGTCGCGGCCGGATCGATCGTCGTGCGATCGGTGAGTGCCGCTTGGAAGTAGAAGTCGTTCGCCGTGATCTGGTTGCCCATCTTCGTGACGGTGACGCCGGGCTGCGGCGCGCCGGGGTCGGCTGCGTCCTGCGTCGTGCCCGGCTTGTGCTTGCGGAACACGAGCCCATAGATTCCGCCCGCCAGCGACGGGCCACCGCTCATCGCCCACAGCTGCGTCGTCGAGCCTTTGACGATGAATGCCTCGAGGTCCTTCGTCGCGATCATCGGCTGCTTGCCGGTCGTGACGGCGGCCGTGACGGTCACACCCATCGGATTCCCGAGCGGCCCGCCGGCGTCGTCGATCCCGAGGCCGATGAAGGGCCCCGTGCCGTTCGTCTCGATGTTGGTGACGCGGTAGCGGCCGCAGTCGTCGATAAAGACGCTCTCCACGGCGAGCGGCGATGCAGTCGCGGGGTTTGTCGCGAACGCGATCGCGTCGTAGGGAACGATCTGGAGGGCGCACGGTCCGCTCGTCGCGGGATTCATCGAATCGCACTTCGTGCCGTTCGCCATCGGCGTCTTGAACTTCGCGTTGTCTTGGAAGTCGTAGATCTGGCCGCAGATCGTCTGCTTGGTCGCGCCGGTCGGCGTCGGGCACGCGAACACGCCATCGCAACCGCCGCCACTGCCGTTACCGACGCACGTCGTCACCCCGTTCTCGTCGGTCTCCGTCGTCGTCGTTGCGGGATCGCACTGCGTCGGTGGGAACATCGGCACACAGCGATCGCCTTGCAGCTCGGTGAACGGACCGCACTTGCCGCTCTCGGTGACAGTGTCGGCGGGCTCGCAGGCGCCGTTGCGTTCGATCGTACCCTCCGCGCACTCGAGCTGTTTGCAGCTCGTCGTCGCCAAGGCTGCAAGCAGGGTGAGGAAGATGAGTTGATTACGCATGGGCACTCCTAGAAATGAACGTCGTCGTCCTGGAGGTTCGCGAACACCGAGAGGTCTGCCGTGATCAGCGGTGAGACGAGGCTCGTCATGTGGACGTGGATCACGCCGCGAGTGGGGCGCTCGGGGCGGCCGAACAGCAACAGCGTGCCGAGATCAGTGCGCTCGCTCGCTGGCACGCTCGGCGGATAGTCGGGCTTGCCGTCGCCGTTGAAGTCGTCGTAGCGCCAGTAGATCGCGAAGCCTTCGAAGTCTTCGAGCGATTCGTCGACGAAGAACGCGGAGCCGCCGACCGGGGCCATGTTGATCGGGTTCGTGCCGATCACGAAG
>Ga0207684_10003800_pt1 | contig 14565 bp, 9 predicted proteins | sample KBSK5501metaG_FD_184342 | JGI IMG/M metagenome (GOLD analysis project Ga0207684, IMG submission 184342) | Corn, switchgrass and miscanthus rhizosphere microbial communities from Kellogg Biological Station, Michigan, USA - KBS K5-50-1 metaG... | ecosystem: Host-associated > Plants > Roots >...
CGCCTTCGGCTGCGTGCTCTACGAGATGGCGACAGGAAAGAAAGCGTTCTCCGGAGCGACGCAGGCGTCTCTCATCTCGTCGATCCTGCGCGACGAACCACATCCGATCTCTCGAGTCCAGCCGATGTCGCCGCCGGCGCTGGACCACGTCGTGAAGAAGTCGCTGGCCAAAGATCCCGATGACCGCTGGCAGAATGCCGCGGACCTCGGGGGGGAACTGAAGTGGATCGCGGAGAGCGGGTCGCAGTCCGGAGCCACCGCCATTCGCGCCGTCAGGCGACGGAGTCAGAGCTGGATCCCGTGGGCAGTGGCGGCGATCGCGACGCTCGCCGCCGCCGGGATCGCGATCACCTCGCGCCGTCCGCGGGAGGCAGTCCCGGAGCCGATGCTTTTGACCATCGTTCCGCCTCAGCGCACGTTGCTCACGGATTCCTTCGAGATCTCGCCCGACGGCCGGAAGCTCGTCTTCGGCGGAATCGCGGGCGGCAAGTTGATGCTGCGCGTCCGGGAGCTCGACTCCGACGAGGTCCGCGCGCTGCCCGGCACCGAAACTGCCGAAAGCCCTTTCTGGTCTCCGGACGGGCGGTTTCTCGTTTTCTTCTCGCGCGCGAAGCTCCGACGCATCGAGCTCGCGACCGGTTCCATCGAGGTTCTCGGTGATGCCGAGCTCGGTCGCGGAGGAACTTGGGGATCGCAAGGCGACATCCTGTTCACCCCGAAGTCCATCGGGACCATCTATCGCATTTCGGCGTCGGGGGGGCAACCGGGACCCGTGACGACTCTCGAGCCGGGAGAAGTCCTGCATCGCTGGCCGTACATGCTTCCCGATGGCCGCCGCTTCCTTCTCTTCGTGAAGACGGACAAGGCCGAGTCGACCGGGATCTATCTCGCGTCCCTCGACAAGCCCGGACACAAGCTGCTCGTCAAGAACGGGGCCACCGGACTGTTCCTTGCGCCGGACATTCTTCTGTTCGTCCGGGGCGAGGCGCTTCTGGCGCAGCATCTCGACCTCGATCGCGGAGAATTGCGGGGCGATCCGGAAGCCGTAACGCGGCCCGTAATGCGAGCGGACGTGGCCTTCTATCGCGACCTCTTCTCGGTATCCCGGGAGGGGATCGTCGTCTTTCGTCCGGGGAGCGCCAGCCGCCGCCTCGTCTGGATGGACCGGCGGGGAACCATGCTGAAGGCCGTCGGGCCGACCGGTGCGATCATGAACGTCAGCCTGTCCTCCGATAATCGGACTTCGGGCTTCACGCTCCGGCAGGTGGAGACCGGCATCGCGAGCGTCTGGACGCTCGACCTCGCCCGAGACGTCGCCACACCCTTTGCCGAGACGGGCTGGATGCCCATCTTCACCCCCGACGGCAACAGCATCCTGTACCGCTCGGAAGGAGCGAGTTTCGAACTTCGCCGGAGGTCTCTCAAGGATGGGCGGGAGGCGACGATCGTCGCCGACAGCTTCGCGACCCCGTACGATGTCTCGGCGGACGGTCGCTACGTTCTCTACAACCGGACCAAAGCCAACGCGGACATCGGCGTCGCTTCCCTGATCGGCGACGCCAAACCGCAGCTCCTCCTGACGACCGAATACGAGGAACGGAATCCGTCGTTCTCGCGGGATGGCCACTGGTTCACGTACAGTTCCTCGGAGCCGGGTCAGCACGAGGTCTTCGTGCGTCGCTTTCCGATGACCGACGAGAAGTGGGCGATCTCCAACGGCGGCGGGCTCCAACCTCTTTGGAGTCACGATGGAAAGGAGATCTTCTACGCGACGCTCGACGGTCGGCTCATGGCGGCCCCGGTTTCCGCAGGGGCGACCTTTTCTTTGGGCACCCCACAGCCGCTGTTCCAGACGTCTCTGAGACTGAACAACCCGTCCCGGCAGTACGCGGCTTCGGCAGACGGGCAACGCTTCCTCATGGTCGTGCCGGCCCAGGACGTCGACTCGGAGAATTTTCGAGTGATGTTGAACTGGCGCCGGCCCGGACGGCAGTGAGTCTCACCGCCGGCGCCCGCCTCGGGCCGTACGAGATCGTGTCGCCGCTCGGCGCGGGTGGCATGGGAGAGGTCTACAAAGCCAGGGATACGCGTCTCGACCGGACCGTCGCCGTCAAGGTGCTGCCGTCGCACCTCTCCGCGTCTCCGGAATCGCGCCAGCGATTCGAGCGGGAAGCGAGGACGATCTCGCAGCTCTCCCACCCGCACATCTGCGCGCTCCACGACGTGGGCCGCGAGGGCGAGACCGAGTACCTCGTCATGGAGTACCTGGAGGGAGAGACGCTGGCAGACCGGCTGCTGAAGGGGCCGCTTCCGCAGGAGCAGACTCTCCGATTCGGGATCCAGATCGCCGACGCCTTGGACAAGGCGCACCGGCAGGGGATCGTGCACCGGGACCTGAAGCCGGGCAACGTGATGCTGACGAAGTCGGGCGTGAAGCTTCTCGACTTCGGGCTCGCAAAGGCGATCGCGCCGGCGACGCAGAAGTCGAGCCTGACGGCTCTTCCGACGCAGCATGCTTTGACTCAGGAGGGAGCGATCCTCGGGACGTTCCAGTACATGGCGCCGGAGCAGCTCGAGGGAAGGGAAGCCGACGCGCGGACGGACATCTTCGCTCTGGGGGTGGTTCTCTACGAGATGGCGACGGGCAAGAAGGCGTTCTCCGGCGCGACACAGGCCTCGCTCATCTCCTCGATCCTGCGCGACGAGCCTGCCCCGATCTCGCAGGTTCAGCCGATGTCGCCGCCGGCGCTCGATCGCGTCGTCAAGACGTGCATTGCCAAGGACCCGGAGGAGCGCTGGCAGTCGGCGGGGGACGTCGGCAAGGAGATCCGGTGGATCGCGGAAGGCTCGCAAGTCGGCGCGGCCGCCGTGGCGATTCCCGGAAGAAAGCGCCGCGACTGGATCGCCTGGTCCGTGGCGGTGCTTCTCGGGCTCGCGACGATCTTTCTCGGAAACGAGGTGCGCCGTCGCGGCCGCGTCTCGCCGGTCCAGTCGGTTCACTCGTTCCTGGTCCCCCCCGAAAGGACGTCTTTTCGGCTGACCGGGGACGACTCGGCGCCGATCGCCCTGTCGCCCGACGGCCGCAGTACGGCGTTCGGCGCGGGGGGCAGGCTCTGGGTCGGATCGCTCGCGACGGGCGCCGTCCGGGCTCTCGCCGGAACGGAAGGCGGCACGTTCCCGTTCTGGTCTCCCGACAGCCGATTCCTCGGATTCTTCTCCGACGGGAAGTTGCGGATCGTCGAGGCCTCGGGCGGCCCGGTCCGCGCGATCGCCGACGCCCCGAATGCGCGCGGAGGCGCCTGGAGCTCGCAGGGCGAGATCGTCTTCGCGCCCAACTTTCGTCTGGGACTCTCCCGGGTGGCGGTTTCGGGCGGTTTGGCGACGCCGTTCACGCGGCTGGAGGAGGGCCGACACACGACGCACCGGTGGCCGTCGTTTCTCCCGGACGGAAAGCACGTCCTCTACCTTGCGGCGAACCACGCGAATCCCCGGTCGGAAGACTCGGGGATCTACGTCGCGTCTCTGGATGGAGGCTCGCCTCGCCGCCTGATGACGTCGTACGGCGGCGCGCAGTACGCGTCCGGCTGGCTGCTCTCGGTCAGGGATACGAGCCTTCTGGCCTTCCCGTTCGACCCGCATCGCTTGGCCGTCAAAGATGAGCCGGTCCGGGTTGCGGACGACGTCAACTTCGATCTCGGGGTGTGGCGCGGATCGTTCTCGGCCTCCGAGAACGGAGTGCTCGCCTACCAGCTCGCGCAGGCGGGCATCGGCGGTCAACTGACCTGGTGCGATGGCTCGGGACGCCGCCTCTCGACCGTCGGCGAGAAGAGCGAGGCCTATTCGCCCCAGCTCTCGCCGGATGGACGGCGCGTCCTGGTGATTCTCGGCGACCCGAACAACGACATCTGGGTCTACGAGATCGAGCGCAACGTCCGGACACGCATCACCACCGCCGCGCAGGTCACGGTTTCTCCTCTGTGGTCTCCGGACGGTGCACGAATCCTCTACGTTTCCCAGTCCCGGTCGACGGCGCCGCTCGAGTTCGTCATGACCATCATTGCGGCCGACGGCGCCGGCGAGAAACAGGTTGTCTATCGGTCGACGGACAGAATCGAGCCGACGGACTGGTCCCGCGACGGCCGGTACGTCCTCGTCGACCGCGGGAACATCGGGGCGCAGGACGTCTGGGTGGTCCCGCTCGCCGAGCCGGCCAAAGCGTTCCCTCTCGTTCAAACGGAGTTTCCCGAGCGGGCCGGACAGTTCTCGCCCGACGGGCGATGGGTGGCGTACCAATCGCTGCAGACCGGCCGGAACGAGATCTACGTGACGCCCTTTCCGGGAGGTGGAGCGCGTTACCAGGTGTCCGGCGGCGGCGGCACGCAGGCTCGGTGGAGCCCCGACGGCCGCGAGCTCTACTTCGTGTCGGGAGACGACGACCTGACCGTCGCGACCGTGGACGGCACGGGATCGCGCTTCGACGTCAAGGACGTCAGACCTCTTTTTCGAGTGAACCTGTTTCGCGGGCCGCGGGTAGGTCTCAACTCTTACGCGATCTCTCCCGATGGGAAGCGATTCCTCGTCAACAACGCCGGGGAAGCCGGCGTTCCACGGGTCGCGCTCGTCACGAACTGGACGGCGGAACTGAAGAAATGACTATGACCAACGGCTAGTTCGTTCTCCGATATCCTTTCGCGCAAATCGTGAGTCTCGCATCGGGCGCCCGTCTGGGACCTTACGAGATCGTCGCGCCTCTCGGCGCGGGCGGGATGGGAGAGGTCTACCGCGCAAAGGATCCGCGCCTCGGCCGCGACGTCGCGATCAAGGTCCTGCCGGCGTCGTTCTCGACCGACGCGGACCGCCTGCGCCGGTTCGAGCAGGAGGCACGCGCCGCGGGACTCCTGAACCACCCGAACATCACGGCGGTCTACGACATCGGTGCCCACGACGGCGCGCCCTATGTCGTCAGCGAGCTCCTGGAGGGCGAGACCCTTCGGGCCGAGCTCGCCGGGGAGCGCCTCTCCCCGCGCAAGGCGATCGACTACGCGATCCAGCTCGCGCACGGGCTGGCCGCTGCTCACGAGAAGGGGATCGTTCACCGGGACCTGAAGCCCGAGAACCTGTTCGTCAACAGGGACGGGAGACTCAAGATCCTGGACTTCGGTCTTGCGAAGCTCACGCACGCCGAGGAGGGAAGCTCGGCCGGCCAGACGAACCTCCCGACCGGCGTTGCGGGGACCGAGCCGGGCGTCGTCCTGGGAACGATGGGCTACATGGCCCCTGAGCAGGTGCGCGGCCGGCCCGCCGACGCGCGGAGCGACATCTTCGCGTTCGGCGCGATTTTCTTCGAGATGCTGTCGGGCAAGCGGGCGTTCCAGGGTGACTCGACGGCGGACACGATGTCGGCGATCCTGCGGGAGGACCCGCCGGATCTTTCGGTCACGAACCAGAACGTCTCGCCGGGTCTCGAGCGGATCCTGCGGCACTGTCTCGAGAAGAATCCGGAGCAGCGGTTCCAGTCCACACGCGATCTGGCGTTCGACCTCGAGGCGCTGTCGGGCCTCTCCGGCGCGGCGACGCAGGTCGCGGCGATTCCTCGGGCTCGGCCAAATCGGGCTCTCCGGGCGGCGGCGGGGGTCGCTCTGCTCATCGCCGCCGCTGCAGTCTCGTACTTCGTCGGCCGACGCGCCGGAACACAAGTCGCGAAGCCGTCTCGGACGTTCCAGCCGCTCTCGTTCGCTCAACAGGCGATCTTCAACGCCCGTTTCGCTCCCGATGGGAAGACTGTCGTTTACAGTGCGGCGCGCAAAGGGAATACCCCGGAAATCGTCTCGGTACGACCGGATTTTCCGGGCGGGAAACCAGCCGGGCTCGCCGGTGTGCATCTGCTTTCCGTTTCTTCACGCGGGGAGCTTGCCGTCCTGACGCGCGTCCGCTACATCGGACACTCGTTGTTCGAAGGAACCCTCGCGCGGACGCCGCTCGAGGGCGGAGCCCCTCGCGAAGTGCTCACAGGGGTGCGGGAAGCGGACTGGTCTCCCGCTGGAAACGATCTCGCGATCATCCGCGACGTCAATGGGAAAGACCATCTGGAGTATCCGGTCGGAAAGGTCCTCGCGGAAACGGGAGGGTACCTTTCGAACCCGCGCTTCTCTCCCGATGGCAAGCGCATCGCATTCTTCGAGCATCCGACCAAGTACGACGATCGCGGCGGCGTCGCCGTCGTCGACCTGTCCGGCAAGAAGAAAGGTCTCTCCGACGGTTACTGGGGCGAAGAGGGGCTTGCCTGGTCCGCGGACGGCCGCGAGATCCTGTTCTCCGCCGGCAACGCCTACAACAACTTCAAGGTCTATGCCGTGACGCTCGACGCGCGGCTGCGCATCGCTGCAGAGAGCGCCGGAGGGCTGACGATTCTGGACGTCGCTCGCGACGGCCGGTGGATCGCCTCGCGAGACAACTTCTTCCGCGACATGCTGGTGCAGGCGCCCGGCTCCGACGGCGAGAGGGATCTTTCGTGGCTGGACTTCTCCGCAGCCGCGGCTCTGTCACCGGACGGAAAGACGATTCTATTCTCCGAGGAGAGCGGCAGCCTCGGCGTCAATTACGCGGTCTGCCTCCGGGGGACCGACGGATCGCCGGTCGTCCGCCTCGGCGAGGGCGAGGCGCAGGATCTCTCACGAGATGGGAAGTGGGCGCTCGGCGTGGTTCCCACCTCCCCGCAGCAGATCGTTCTCTACCCGACAGGCGCCGGCGAGCCTCGCCGGCTCGAGCGGGGCGGCCTCCTGGGCTACGACTCGGTGAGGTTCTTCCCGGATGGAAAGCGCGTGCTCGCGTGCGGACACGAGGCGGGACGCGCGGTCCGGTGCTATCAGCAGTCTGTCGGTGGCGGCCCTCCGAGGCCGGTGACGCCCGAGGGCGCCACTCTGGGTGAAGTCTCGCCGGACGGACGGATGGTCGTTGCGATGACGACCGAAGGGCTGCGTATTTATCCCGTCGACGGCGGAAGCTCGAGTCCCGTCCCCGGCACAACCGTCGACGAACAGCTGATGGGATGGAATCGAGACGAGTCGGTTCTCGTCTTTCGGACGTCGGAGATTCCCGCGCCAGTCGAGCGAGTGGACGTGAAAACCGGCAAACGGGAGCTCGTACGGAAAGTCGGACCTCTGGATCCGACGGGCGTTTTGAACGTCCGGAAAATCGTCCTGAGCGCGGACGGACGGGCGCACGCTTACACGTTCCGGCGAATGCTCTCGCATCTCTTTCTGGTGGAGGAGTCGAAGTGAGCCTTTCCGCGGGTTCCCGGCTCGGTCCCTACGAGATCGTCGCGCCGCTCGGCGCGGGCGGGATAAGGAATATCGATCGATGAGTCGGGCCCGAGTTGACTGTGGAATAGAGTGTGGAATAAACTCCACACCATGGAGACGATCCAGATCGTTCTGGAAACCGATCTGCTGCGTGCAGCGGATCGGGCAGTTCGAAAGCTGAAGACGAATCGCTCTGCTCTTTTTCGCGATGCGCTCCGCGCGCACCTGAAGCGACTGAACACTCGTGACATGGAGTGCCGCGACCGTGACGGCTATCTGCGCTATCCGGAGTTGCTCGACGATCCGATGGCTTGGGACCAGGTGGCAGATTGGCCGGACGACTAGAGCGCGGCGAAGTCCGTTTCTGTCGATTTCCCGCTCCGGACAAAGAGCGCCCGGTCCTGATTCTCACCCGTAACAGCGCAATTCCCTACCTCACTCGCGTGACCGTGGCACCGATTACGTGGACGATCCGAGGAGTTCCTTCGGAGGTCGCAATCGGTCTCGAGGATGGAATGCGGCAGCCATGTGCCGCCAACCTCCACAACTTGATGACCGTGGCTCAGCAGGGCCTCGGTCGGCGGCTCGCGCAGTTGAGCCCGCGTCGCATGAACGAGGTCTGTGCCGCCCTGGCCTTCGCGCTCGGGTGCGAGTCTCCCTGACCGATTGCTGGTGGCGTGCCGCCCAGGCGGCCCGTTATATCCTGACTCGACCTTGTTCCGGCCACCGCGAGTTCGATTCGGACGCGCCGATCTGCTTTCACTCTCGTCTGAGAGCTCAGGCTGGAAGACCTCATGACCGTCGATCCTGGAAAACGCCTCGGCCCCTACGAAATCGTGTCGCCGCTCGGCGCGGGCGGGATGGGGGAGGTCTACCGCGCGCGAGATCCGCGGCTGGGGCGCGAGGTCGCGGTGAAAGTCCTACCCGCTTCGTTCTCGCAGGATCCCGATCGCTTGCGCCGCTTCGAGCAGGAGGCGAGGGCGGCAGGACTGCTGAACCATCCGAACATCACCGCGGTCTACGACATCGGGTCTTACGAAGGCTCTCCCTACGTCGTCACGGAGCTCTTGGAAGGGGAAACTCTGCGGAGCCGTCTCGCCACGGGTGCTCTTTCCACGCGCAAGGCTCTGGACTACGCGATCCAGATCGCGCGCGGGCTCGCTGCGGCGCACGAGAAGGGAATCGTACACAGAGACCTGAAGCCCGAGAACCTGTTCGTGACGAAAGACGGACGGGTCAAGATCCTCGACTTCGGGCTGGCGAAGCTGAAGCAGCCGAAGGAAGGATCGGAGAAGACCGACCTTCAGACGGCAACCGCCGGGACGGAGCCCGGTGTGGTGCTCGGGACGATGGGCTACATGTCACCCGAGCAGGTCCGGGGCAAGCCCGCAGATCACCGCTCTGACATTTTCGCCTTCGGCGCGATTCTCTGGGAGATGCTGTCGGGCCGGCGGGCGTTCCACGCCGACACTGCGGCCGACACGATGACGGCGATCCTGACGAAGGAGCCGCCGGAGCTCTCGGCGGCAAACAGAGATATCCATCCAGGTCTCGATCGGATCGTGCGCCATTGCCTGGAGAAGAACGCGGACGAGCGGTTCCACTCCGCGGCCGATCTCGCTTTCGACCTGGAGGCGCTCTCCGGCGTCTCGGGGCCCCGGGCGATCTCGAGGACGCTGCCGGCGGCGAAGATGCGGCTGCCCTGGATTCTTCCTGCCGCGGCCGCGGCACTGATAGCCGCCGCGCTCGCCTCCTTCGTCGCGTACCGAGCGGGGAAAAAAGCCGGATACGTTCCTCCACCGTCTTTCTTCCAGCTCAGCTTCCAGCGGGGCGAGATCGGCGGATCGTTCTTCGCTCCCGACGGCCAAACGATCATCTTTTCAGCCGCCTGGGAAGGTAAGCCGATGGAAGTTTTCGTCCATCGGCCGGAGAGTCCCGAATCGCGTCCCTTCGGTCTCCAGGCCGAGGTGCTCGCCATGTCCCGCACCGGCGAGATGGCGGTCTCTCTGCACCGACATCCCTACGTTCCGTTCGTGGGAATCGGTCGGCTCGGCCGGATCTCGATCGCCGGCGGAGCCACGAGAGAGATTCTGGAGGACGTGCAGTGGGCCGACTGGTCTGCCGATGGACGGGATCTCGCCATCGTCCGCGACGTCGGAGCGCGCAACCGGCTCGAGTTTCCCATCGGCAAAGTGATCTACGAGACGGAGGGCTGGATCGGCCATCCTCGCGTCTCGCCCGACGGCGAGAAAATCGCGTTCATCGATCACCCGGTCGTGCGCGACGACGGAGGGTCGGTCGCCGTCGTCGATCGCAGCGGCAAGAAGACGACGCTCACGCCGATCTACGCGACGGCGCAGGGGGTCGCCTGGACGCCGGACGGTCGGGAAATCTGGTTCACGGCGGCCGAGAATGGCTTCAACCGGGCCATTCACGCCGTGTCCCTCTCCGGCCAGGGTCGGCTGGTCGGCAGAATCCCGGGCGTGAGCACGATCAAGGACATCTCCAGGGACGGCCGGGTCCTGATGGCCAACGAGACATATCGTCTGGGGGTTCTCGGTCGGCGTTCCGGCGATCCGAAAGAGACCGAGCTTTCCTGGCTCGACTTTTCGCTCGTGACCGACATCTCTTCCGACCGGAACGCAGTTCTTTTGACCGAGTCCGGCGAAGGGGGCGGTCCGGGTTACTCCGCATACCTTCGGAAGACCGACGGCTCGCCGGCGGTTCGACTCGGCGAGGGCAGCACGGGCGCTTTCTCTCCCGACGGAAAATGGGTGGTCTGCATCCTGCATCCCGCCACCGACGCGACGCTCGTCGTCTACGCGACCGGAGTCGGCGAGACGCGAACGTTCCCGAAGGACGAGTTGCGCGTCCGCGTCGCGGACTGGTTCCCCGACGGAAAGCGAATCCTGATTACCGCCACGGAGCCGGGCCGCGGATCGCGCCTCTACGTCCGCGACTTCGGCGGGGGCAAGGCGCGGCCTTTGACGCCGGAGGGTTATAGGCACTTCGAGCGGGCTGTCTCACCCGACGGCAGGTTTGCTGCCGTACGCGGCCCCGACCGGAAGATCTACCTGTATCCGCTCGAAGGAGGCGAGCCGACGCCGCTCTCCGGGTTGACGGCAGGCGACGTGCCGGTGCGATTCGATCGAGAGAGCCGGTGGCTGTTCGTCTATCGGCAGGGAGAGGTCCCTCTGCCGGTCTACCGCTACGAGATCTCGTCCGGGCGCAAGGAGCTCTGGAAGGAATTGAGCCCGGCCGATACCGCGGGACTTTCCGCGGTCAATCGGGTCGTGGTGACGCCCGACGGGCAGGCTTACGCGTACAGTTATTTCCGTGTCCTCTCCTATCTCCAGATCGTCGATGGTCTGAAGTGACGCTCGTTTCCGAAAGCCGCCCCGGACCCTACGAAATCGTCGCGCTCTCTGAGTGCGAACAGCATGGGCGAGGCCGACCGGGGCACGATGAGGCGGTGGCAATATCCAGCTAGCAGGGAGGTATTACCAATGAAGACCGTAAGCCTGAAGATGCCCGATGATCTGGAGATGCAGCTCTCGGACGCTGCGCGGAGGACGGGCCGCAGCAAGTCCTTCCTGGTCCGGATGGCTCTTTCCGAATTCCTGCCCCGACGGTCCCGCTCCTCCAGGCGGTCCTTCCTTGGGCGGGCATCGGATCTCGCAGGCTGCGTCGCCGCGGCTCCGGATCTCTCGACGAACAAGCGCCGGTTCGAGGGCTACGGCCGGTGACGGAAGCGGTTCTCGTCGATACCGGCCCGATCGTGGCGTTTCTCAACAGCCGGGACCGCTACCACGAGTGGAGCAAGGAAACCTTCGCCGGGATCGAGGCGCCCGTCTTGAGCTGCGAGGCAGTGCTCTCGGAAGCTTGTTTTCTTCTCCGGAACGCTCGAGGCGGAGGCGAGGCCGTCCTGAAGCTCGTGGACCGCGGACTCGTACGGCTTCCCTTTCACCTCGAGGCGGAAACCGGGCCGGTCCGAAGACTGCTTTCGCGCTATTCGAACGTGCCCATGTCGCTTGCGGACGCATGTCTCGTCCGAATGAGCGAACAGGTCTCGGACGCCATTCTTCTTACTCTCGATCGCGACTTCAAGGTTTACCGGAAGCACGGCCGGAACGTGATCCCCACCCGGATGCCTGACGGACTCTGACGAGATGACGCTCGCTGCCGGCTCCCGCCTCGGCCCCTACGAGATCGTGTCGCCACTTGGGGCGGGCGGAATGGGAGAGGTCTACCGGGCGCGCGATCCGAGGCTCGGGCGCGAGGTGGCGGTCAAAGTCCTGCCGGCATCGTTCTCGAAGGACACGGATCGTCTCCGCCGCTTCGAGCAGGAGGCGCGTGCGGCGGGTCTCCTGAACCACCCGAACATCACAGCGGTTTACGACATCGGCTCACACGACAGCTCGCCGTACGTCGTCACGGAGTTGCTCGAAGGGGAGACGCTGCGAAGCCGCCTCGCCACGGGCGCCCTCTCCACGCGCAAAGCGCTCGACTACGCGATCCAGATCGCGCGCGGACTTGCCGCTGCGCACGAGAAAGGGATCGTCCATCGGGATCTCAAGCCCGAGAACCTCTTCGTCACGAAGGACGGGCGGGTCAAGATCCTCGACTTCGGGCTGGCGAAGCTGAAACAGCCCGAAGAAGGATCGGAGAAGACGGACCTTCCAACGGCGGCCGCTGGCACCGAGCCGGGCGTCGTGCTCGGGACGATGGGCTACATGTCGCCCGAGCAGGTCCGGGGGAAGCCCGCAGACTATCGGTCGGACATCTTCGCGTTCGGCGCGATCCTCTACGAAATGCTCTCCGGCCACCGCGCCTTCCACGGCGATACGGCGGCCGACACGATGTCGGCGATCCTGACGAAGGAGCCGCCGGATCTCTCCCAGACGAATCGGGATGTCCATCCGGGCCTGGACCGGATCGTCCGACACTGCCTGGAGAAGAACCCCGAGGAGCGGTTCCACTCCGCGCACGACCTCGCGTTCGATCTCGAGGCTCTCTCAGGGGTTTCGACGCCGACGGCCGCCGTCACAACATCGCTTGCCCGGCTCCAACGCCGGTCGCTTCTCGGACCGATCGCAGCGCTCGCCGCAGCCGCGTCGGCGCTTGCGCTTGGTTACGTCCTGGGCGCACGGACCGGCCGCGTTCCTCCGTCCTCGTTCCACCAGCTCACGTTCCGGCGCGGCGAAATTTCTTCGGCCCGCTTCGCGCCCGACGGCCGCACGATCCTCTACTCGGCGGCGTGGGAGGGAGGGCCCACGGAGATCTTTTCGAGCCGCGTGGAAGCTCCGGAGTCGCGTCCCTACGGACTCGCCGGGGCCGAGGTGCTTTCGGTTTCGCGCACAGGGGAGCTCGCCATCTCGCTTCGCCGCCACGTCGCGACGGCCTTCATCCGAACCGGCACGCTCGCCCGCGTGAGCGCCACAGGGGGCGTCGCGCCGCGGGAAATCCTCGAGGACGTTCAGTGGGCGGATTGGGGTCCGGACGGCGAGAGCCTGGCAGTCGTTCGAGACGTCGGCGCGTTGAACCGACTCGAGTACCCCATCGGCAAGTTGCTCTACCAGACGAACGGGTGGATCGGCCATCCACGGGTTTCTCCACGCGGCGACTGGGTCGCGTTCGCGGATCACCCGGTGAAGGGCGACGACGGCGGGACGGTCGCCATCATCGATCGAGACGGAAAACGCAAGCCGCTGTCGAGCACGTTCGGTAGCTTGCAGGGCCTCGCCTGGGCTCCCTCGGGCAGCGAGGTCTGGTTCACAGCGGGCCGCGCAAACCGCGATCTTTACTCGGTGACGCTCTCCGGGCACCAGACCGTTCGCGCGCGGGTCGCGGGTTCTCTCACGTTGCACGACGTCTCGGCCGACGGACGGGCTCTGATCGTTCGCGAGACGCTTCGGATCGGCACGCTCGGCTTCTTTCCGGGTGCGGGCAAGGAGCGCGAGCTGACCTGGCTCGACTGGTCGGTGGCGCGGGATCTTTCGCCCGACGGTCGAACTCTCCTCTTTTTCGAGAGCGGAGAGGGCGGCGGCGCCGGTTACTCCGTTTACCTTCGACAGATGGACGGATCGCCGCCGATCCGGTTGGGCGAGGGTACGGGAGAAAGTCTGTCGCCCGACGGAAAGTGGGTGCTGTCGATCGTTCATGTTGTGACCGACCCCGAGCTCGTGGCTTACCCGACTGGCGCCGGGGAGATCCGCAGAATCCCGCGCGACGGCCTGCGCGTTCAGCTCGCGGACTGGTCGCCGGACGGGAAGCAGATCGTCTTCTCCGGAACCGAACCCGAACACGGGATCCGGATCTACGTCCGAGACTTCACTGGGGGAAAGGCGCGGCCGGTGAGTCCCGAGGGGTACCGGATGTTCCGGCACGGAATCTCTCCCGACGGCCGATCCGTCGTTGCCATTGGACCCGATCAGCGAATCTATCTGTACCCGCTGTCGGGCGGTGAGCCGACGCCGCTCCCGGGCTCTTCGCCGGGCGACATTCCCGACCGATGGAGTGCCGACGGTCGTGCCGTCTACGTCCATCGGCGGGACCAGATGCCCGCGAAGGTCTATCTTCTCGACGTCGCAGCCGGCCGCAAGGAGCTCTGGAAGGAGCTGATTCCCGCCGACTCCGCGGGAGTCGGTCAGGTTGCGACGGTCGTACCCACTTCCGACGGTCGTTCCTACGTCTATTCCTACATCCGCCAGCTCTCGGACCTTTACGTCCTGGAAGGAACGCGATAGAGACCGTCCTGTGCCGGTTCCACCCCCGAAAAACGTCGTCGACGTCGGCAAAGAGCTCGTGATCGTCTGGGAGGACGGGCGCGAGGACTACCTGCCGCTCGAGATGCTGCGGCGCAACTGCCCGTGCGCGATGTGCCGGGGCGAGCGCGATCTCCTGGGTTACGTCCACCGCGGGCCGCAAAGGCCTCTGACCGAAAAATCGTTCCAGCTCGTCTCCCACCGTCCGGTCGGCGGCTACGCCCTCCAGATCAAGTGGGCCGACGGACACGACGACGGGATCTTCAGCTACGAGACGTTGCGGGGGATGGGGGAGGAGACCAAGTAGCTGGCGGAGAGGGAGGGATTCGAACCCTCGGTACCTTTTGGGCACACACGCTTTCCAAGCGTGCTCCTTAAGCCACTCGGACACCTCTCCGGGGAGCGGAAATGGTACCTCAGCGCTCCTTTTCCGCCGCCGACTAGAATGTTCACCTTGAATCCTTTTCGTCCGATCGCGCGTCTTTCTGGATGAAGCAGGA
>Ga0207684_10003801_pt1 | contig 14564 bp, 11 predicted proteins | sample KBSK5501metaG_FD_184342 | JGI IMG/M metagenome (GOLD analysis project Ga0207684, IMG submission 184342) | Corn, switchgrass and miscanthus rhizosphere microbial communities from Kellogg Biological Station, Michigan, USA - KBS K5-50-1 metaG... | ecosystem: Host-associated > Plants > Roots >...
GGGTCTCCCTTACTTCGGGACTGACCCGGCGGTGGTCGCGTCGCTCGGCGTCGGTGCTCTGGCCACGGCTGCGGTCGGCCACGCGACCTGGCGGAACGACCGCACTGTTGGTGTCACGATCGTGCTGGCCGCGTGGACGATCGCGGCCTATCTCATCGTGCTGGGCCTCGCCGGTCTCACGCATCGGAGCGCTGTGGTCAGGATGGCGGTCGGTGGACACATTCCACCGCTGACGATGTTTGTCGTAACCGGATTGATTGTCCGCCGCAGCCTGCTGGGCCACCATGCAGCCAGCTGGCCGCTGTTCGTCTCGGTTGCGCTCGCTGCGGTTGTTTTCGCGGCTACGTTCACGCTCGCGCATGTGGAAGGCGTGTCGCCGATCCTTGACCTGCCCGGTCCGGTCCAGACCGCGGCCATGTCACTGATCTTCGTGTGGCTGGCCACCTTACTGCTCCCTCCGGCGCTGCTGATCTGGTCCCGACGCGGCGATACGCATGCTGATCCAGGGCGCCTTGCCACAGCCGCGGTCGCGTCCTTTGTGCCCGTCTGCCAGATATTGCTGTGCACGCTGCTGGGTCGTGCGGTCGACGCGAGCGGCATCAGCCTTGACGCTGGCGCGGTCATCCTGCTCGCCGGCCTTGGAGCGGCGTGGCCGCTGACCGCGGTCGGCTACGGACTGGCGATTCGTGGGCGTGCCGCCCCCTACACCGTCAGCAACGGCGTGCTGGCGCGCGCCGGTTCGCTTGTGCTCGGACTGATGACCGCGATGATCGCCATCTGTGCCGGACTTTTCGTAAGCATCGGCCATGGGATCGGGACCACGCTCGCCATCGCGGTCTCGGTGGTGGTCGTGGCGCTTGCCCTGCGGCCGATCGCAGCTCGTGTCCTGGCAGCCGTGGTAGGCGAAGCCACTGACCTGCGCCGATCTGGCACCATGTCCGGCGGCGCCAGCGGTGCGCTGCGACGCGAGCCGTCGCTGCTGTCAGCGCTGTCCGGGCGCGAGAGGGAAGTCTTGCGGTTGCTGGCGGCCGGGCTGAGCAACGCCGGGATAGCGGCCGAGCTCGTGCTTTCGGAGCGCACCATCGACGCTCATCTCAGATCGGTCTTTGGCAAACTCGAGCTCCCAGATTCCAGGCACGACAATCGCCGTGTCCACGCCGCCGCAATCTGGGCCACCGAATCGCCGTTCGAGCTTGCGTCGTCGACTCAGGGGAAACCGCCAGGTCTTTGATGCCCCGCTCTGCGTTCACGGCCTGAGGGGGTACATGCAAGCCGGCCGAACGGGCATCGACTGAACTGAACAATCTCTAGCGCTCATACTCGCCCGATGAGCGGGGCGCCCCTGGTCGATGCCGGCCCCGAGCTGATCGAGCGCGAGCAGGAGTCCGCAGTGCTGGACGCGCTCGTAGATCGTCTTCGCGACGGCGGGGGAGCGGTCGTGATCCGGGGCGAGGCCGGCATCGGAAAGTCGGCGCTGCTGCAACGAGTGCGCCGGCGAGCGGAAGCGCAGGGCGCCCGACCGTTGGTCACGGTCGGAGTCGAATCTGAAGCCGAGTTAGCTTTTGCCGGCCTGCACCAACTCCTGCGCCCGGTCATCGGCGCGCTGTCGCAGTTGCCCGAGTCACAGCGGCAAACCCTCGAGGCGGCACTCGGCCTGGGCGTCGATCTCAAGCCCGATTCGTTCCGCGTGGCGGTCGCGTCCTTCCAGCTCATCTGCGAAGTGGCTGACGCCGTACGGGTGGTTCTGATCGTCGACGACGCGCAGTGGCTGGACCGATCCACCCTCAGCGTCATCGCTTTCATCGGCCGCCGGCTGGAAGCAGAGCACGTCGCACTCGTGGCGGCGATCAGGAGCGGGCAGTCGACGGCGCTCGACGACGCGCGTTTACCAACCCTTGATCTCGAGCGCTTGAGCGCATCGGCTGCCGCACGGTTGCTGGATCGGACGGCGCCGGAGCTGCATCCGATCCTCCGGGCGAGGGTTCTCGCAGAATCGTCCGGCAACCCCCTGGCGCTCGTTGAGCTGGCGCGCAGCATGGGCCGATTGGGTGAGCAGCTTTCGCCCAGCCCCACTACGTTGACGGCTCGGCTCGAGCGCGCGTTCGCGACCCGGCTGGAAGAACTTGGCCCTAACACTCAGGTCGCCCTCCTCGCGGCGGCGCTCGACAGCCGAGCGTCGCTGAACGAGATCGAGCGATCCAGTGGACAGAGCCTTGATTCCCTCCAGCCTGCTGTCGACGCGGACCTGGTCGAGGTCGCCGACGACAGCGTGCGCTTCCGACATCCTCTGATCCGCTCGGCTGTCCGCCAGGCGGCCTCGGCCCAGCAAGTTAGTGAGATGTACAGGGCTCTCGCCGTGGTGGTCGCCGATCCCGAGCGTCAGCTCTGGCACCGTGCCATGGCAGCCAAGGAACCCGACGAAGACATCGCCTCCGCGCTTGAACAGCATGCGCGCCGCGCGGGCAGTCGTGGCGCGGTCACGGTTGCGGGCGCGGCCCTCGAGCGCGCGGCCGCCTTGACGGTGGACTCGCGAAGAAAGGGAGCGCGTCTTGTGGCCGCCGCTGAGATCGCCTACGAGCTTGGTCTGGTCGAAGGCGCTCGCCGGCTGGTCGATGAGGCGAAGGCATTCGATCTCAGCGCACGCGACCAGGCCCGCCTTGCCTGGTTCGGCCAGATCATCAGTGGGAGCGTCTGGTTTGAGGCGGGCGCTGCCAGGACCTTCGTCACCATCGCCGAACAGCTGCGCGACGGCGGCGATGCTGATATGGCATTGCGCTCGCTGGTGCCGATTGCACATCGGTGCTGGTGGACGCGCACGAAGACCAGGACCCGGGAGTATCTCGTCGAAGCCGCCCTGGCTATGGGGATGGCGGACGATGATCCGCGGGTGCTGGCGGTCGTCGGCCTTGCCCATCCCGAACAGACAGGGCCGGCGATCCTGAAGCGAGTCTCGCGGATGCGACTCCAGGAGATGACCGACCCGCTCGCAGCCATGTATGTCGGGATCGCCGCCGAGAAGTCCGGCGATTTCGCGACAGGAGCGCGGTTTCTGGCTTCCGCGATCGACGGCCTCCGTCAGCAGGTGCGATTGGTCCCTCTGACGCAGGCTCTGGTGCACTACGCGTGGGCGGCGACCCACGCCGGCGAGTGGACGGCGGCCGCCGCTGCAGCCTCCGAGGGAGCCGGCCTTGCCCGCGACACCATTCAGCCTCAGTACGGGCTGACCGGAGAGCTGGTCGGCGCCCTGGCGATGGCGTTGCGCGGAATCGAGCCGGACATGGAGTCAGCTCTTGCTGAACCAGAACGGACGCTGCTTGCCATGAAGGGCGGACCACTGCTCGCGACGGCGCACCTCGCCCGAGCCGCCGCGGCCATCGGCGACGGGCGGCACGAGGACGCGTTCCAGCGCCTGTGGCCCGTTTTCGACGAGACCGATTCGGCGTTCCATCGCTTCATGCGCTGGCCGGCCTTGCTCGACCTCGTCGAAGCCGCCGCCGGCAGCGGACAGGCCAGCCGGCTCACCGACGTGATCGCGGACCTCGAAGCAATCTCGGTGCACTCCGAGCCGCCGATTCTTCGCCTCAATCTCGCGTGTGCGAGGCCACTCCTGGCCGCGGACGATCAGGCCGAGCTCTTGTTCACCGAGGCGCTCGCTCAGGACCTGGCAGACTACCCGTTCCTTCGAGCCCGGTCACTGTTCTCGTTCGGTCGCTGGCTGCGCCGGCGCCGGCGTAGCGCCGAATCACGGTCGCCGCTCAGGGAGAGCGTGGCGCTCTTCGATGCGCTGGGCGCCGCCGCCTGGAGCAGGCGAGCGCGACAAGAGCTGCGCGCCACCGGAGAGAAGGTTGGGCGCCGTGCGCCCGATCTTCGCGACCGTCTGACCGCGCAGGAGCTCCAGATCGCTCAGCTTGCCGCCGAAGGCTTGTCAAACCGTCAGATCGCGGAACGCCTCTTCCTGTCACCGCGAACCATCGGTGGCCACCTCTATCGAATATTTCCGAAGCTGGAGATCACCGCGCGTGCTCAATTACGCGATGCCTTTGAAGCCCGGGAAGGCGACAAACGAGTCGGTTGACTCATGCGAAGGGGCCGACCCGGCGCTGACGATCTTAAGCATGAGTGACAAACCGAACGTTGTACTGGTCCACGGCGCCTGGGCGGATGGCTCGAGCTGGAGCGACGTGATCCAATCGTTACAGGCATCAGGGTTCACCGTCACAGCGCCGCAGTTCCCCGAGACTTCGCTCGCCGCCGACGTTGCCCGTCTGCGCCAGGTCCTGCGGCGCCAGACGGGGCCCACGATCGTTGCCGGCCACTCCTACGGCGGGCAGATCATGACCGCGCTGGGCACGGATGCGCCGAACGTTGTTGGGCTCGTATACATCGCCGCCTTCGGCCTCGACCAGGGCGAATCGCTTGGCGGACTGCTCAGCGCGGGCCCTCCGACGCCGGCGCTGGCCCATCTGATCGTCGACGAGCAGGCATTCGCCTGGCTGCCCGAGGAGGACTTCGTGACCCACTTCGCCTCCGACGTCGAGAGGAGCCGCGCAAAGGTCATGCACGCGGTTCAGCAGGGCCTGTCGATGAGTACCTTCGAAGATGTGATGAAGAGTCCTGCCTGGAAGTCGCACCCGTCCTGGTATCTCGTCGCGACCAACGACGAGGCCATCCCGCCCGACGTTGAGCGCATGTTCGCCAAGCGGATGGGGGCGAACACGATCGAGGTGAGCTCCAGCCATCTGCCGATGGTGTCCCATCCGGCCGAGGTGGTGCGGTTGATCGAGGCAGCCGCCAACGTAACCGCGGCCGTCAAGTAAAGGAATAGGAGAAGAACCCATGCCGATGATCGACGTCTACGCCACGGGCGGTACATTCGCGGATCCAAGAGCCCTCGCGCGCGACCTGGCCTCCACGTTGATGAAGATCGAACAGGTTCCGGACATCCCGATGTTCCGCAAGAACACCGCGGCCTTCATCCACGACCTTCCGGACGGCGCGCTCTCGAACGTCGAAGGAGACGGTAATTACGTCAGGGTGCAGGTGCTCACCAACGCAGGGGCGCTGAACCGTGACAAGCAGCTCGCAGTGGTCCGTCAGTTCACTGACCTGGTTGCGGCTGCCGCCGGCGATCCCTCACTTACGGCGAGGACATGGGTGCTCCTCACGGAAGCAATTGAGGGCGGGTGGGGACTCGCTGGGCATGCCAACACCAATGGGGAATTGGTCGACGCTGCGCGCGCGCAGATCGCAGAGCTGCAAAAGGCGAAAGGCGCCGGCGGCTGAGCCCACGCCGATGGAGAAAGACCCGCTTTCGGTTGACGTCTACGTCGCGCCGATGCGGCCGTACACCAGTCCCGATCAGCTCGGCGAGGGTGAAGTCGCGACCTGGGCGCCGTCCAGCAGCACGCTGATCTCCGGGCCGACCGAAGGGATCCTTATCGACGCCCTGCTGACGTTCGAGAACGCGGACCAGATCGCCGCCTGGGCGAAGACCTTCGGCAAGAAGATCACGGGCGTCTACATCACCCATGGCCACTCGGACCACTGGCTGGGCCTCGCGCGCCTTCTCCAGCACTTCCCCGAGGCTCGCGGGTACGCGGCTCCGGAGGTTGTAGCTCGCGCTGCTTGGGAGGTGGAGTTCAACAAGAAGAGCAAGTATTGGACGTCGCGCTTCCCGGGCGAGCTCCCCGAGACGCCCGTGGTGCCCGATGTGCTGAACACTGATGAGATCCTGGTGGACAGTCATGTCGTCAATCTGATCCACGTTGGCCAGGGTGACATTGAGGGTTCGACGATCTTCCACGTGCCGTCGGCCGACGCCGTTGTCTGCGGCGATGTGGTCTACAACAACGTGCACATGATGATGTACGAGGCCGATGAGGCGAAGCGCGAGGCCTGGATCGCCAGCATCGACGCGGTCGCCGCCTTGAACGCGAAGACCGTCGTCGCCGGTCACAAGAGCGTGGGGGAGGCGGACCTACCAGAAAACCTCACGGCCAGCCAGCTGTACCTGCGTGACTTCACCACCCTCGCGAAGAAGGGCGGCACGGTGGAGGATTTGGTCCACGGCATGCTCGAGCTGCATGGCGAGCGCGACCAGCCGCACACCCTGTGGATCTCGGCCCGAGCCGAAGTCGCCCGACGGGCCTGAACCGTAGCGATCGGGCAATTGTCTAATCTGTCCGTCGAAGGGATGACGTCATGGATCTTGAACTGGCGTGGGTCCGCTCGTGGCTGGAGGTAGTCGATTCGGGAGGATTCGCCAGGGCCGCCGATCGGATTCACCTTTCTCAGCCACGCATTTCGGCCCACGTCGCCAATCTCGAGCACGCGCTCGGCTGCTCACTGATCGAGCGCCGGCTTCGTCCCCTGACACTGACTGACGCAGGGAAGCGACTGCTGCCGCGTGCCCGTTCCATCGTCGCCGCCATTGACGACACTGTCTCCGACATTCGCTCCACCCAGAGTTCGGTCGCCGGCAGGGTCACAATCGCCAGCTTTGTCAGCGCGAGCTCCGAATTCCTGCCCGGCCTCATCGCTCAGCTGAGGTCGGCCAATCCACTGGTCGAAGTGGCCGTGCTGGACGGAGATGTGCAGACCATCGAAGCAGCTCTGTCGGACCGAAGAGCATCGATCGCCATCCGGCCGCTTCGTCCGGAGCCGGCCGACCGTTCGCTTGTGATGCGCCCGCTTTGGCGTGAGCCTTTCGTGGTACTGGCGCCGCACGGGCATCCTGTCCTCGAGGCGAAGACCGTCACGCTCGAGCAGATGGCGGGATATCCGGTAATCACGATTGGAGATCCACTTGCCGACCAGACGGTTGGCTACGAGGCTCTGTCCGCAATGCTGGCCAGCCGGCTCGAGCCGCCGTTCGGCATTGTTTCCCACCACCCCACCACGCTGGTCGCGATGGTTCGAGCTGGGCACGGCCTCGGCCTTGTGAACCTTCTTGCGGCTTCCATGGCCCGAACCGACGGTCTCGAAGTCCGTGAGATCGAGAACCGCCATCTCCATCGCGACGTCGGGATCTGGTGGCATTCCGAGCGTCCCGTCAGTCGAGCCGCGCAAGCCCTGATCGACCTTGCACTCGCCAGCCCCATACCCGCAGGAACCAGCGCCGTTCCAGACAGCGACTGACGCCGACCGGTCACTGGGACCATGCGGTCGGCTCGCGCTCCCAACGGTGAGCTCGCAGTTTCCCGAGCAGCTCTTCGGGGAGCGGCCCGGCGTCGCTCGCGGCTACGTTGGCCTCTACGTATCGACTCTTCCTCATGCCCGGTATGACCGTACTGATGTTGGGATTGCTCAAGATGAACCGCAACGCCATTTCGGGCATGGCCATTCCCGCCGGGACAACCGGCTTTAACGCGTCCGCGTGTTCGACGCTGCTGATGAGGTTCTCTGGCACGAAGTAACCCCTACGCCAGTCACCCTCAGGCCACGAACTTTCTCTTGTGAGAGTGCCTGCTAGCGAGCCCTCGTCGAATGGCACCCGAGCGACGATCCCAACATCATTTTCAACACACGCCGGGATGAGCTCGTCTTCGGGATTCTGATCGAAGATGTTGTAGATGACCTGCACGACATCGACCAGACCACTGCGCACCGTGCGCACCCCGTTCCAGGGCTCCCAACGATTGATGCTGATGCCGAACGCGTGAATCAACCCCGCTCGCCGTAAATCATCCAGGGACTTCGCCCAGCGGTCGTCGTCCAGCCAGCTGTCTTCCCACGTGTGAAGCAGCACAAGATCGAGGCTCTCGAGTCCCGTGTTCTTCAGGCTTTGGTGAACGCTCTCTTTGATGTGTTGGGGAGGAAAGCAATCATCGAGCGTGAATTCGCGGCGGCTTGGCCACTGACGATTCAGCGGCGGCACCTTGGTCGACGTGTAGATCCTATGGTTCGGATTGGCTCGAACGATCTGGCCGAGCAAGTTCTCGCTCTTGCCTTCGCCGTACGCCAGCGCAGTATCGAAGAAGGTGCAGCCCAGATCGACGGCGCGTTGGAGGACATCGACCGATAGTTCGTCATCCGTGCCCTTCCAGTTGCCCATGCCCCACATGCCGTAACCGATCTCGCTGACCGACCAGTTGGTGCGACCCAGGCGCCTGTAGCGCATTACTGAACATCGTTGGCTCGCGACTAACAGCAGTCAACCACGAAATGCGACTGGTGGCGATACGGAAAACGTATCGAGCTCATCCGGTCTTCGCTATTGAAGGTTGTGCCCGACCATGCCTTAATCCGGCGTGGCACTCGGCATGACTGGAACAACTCAATAGACAAGGAAAGACCCGCGTATGGATTTGACGAACAGCGCACGGGGCGTCCTCTCGTCAGCGCTCGTGGACTTGCCCCCGGGCGACGAGGGCACAGTGATCACGTCCATTGAGACCTATGCCCTGGCTGTCCCGCTGGGCAAGACGATCGCGGATTCGACAGCTTCGATACCGGCCTGGATCGTGCCGGTCGTCGAGATCCGCACAGCGGATGGACGCGTAGGGACCGGGATCTCAGGCGTGCACGTCGGACCTGAGCTCCTGTGTGACGTCATCGACCGCTACTACGCCCCCGCGCTGCTCGGAGCGTCGGCACACGACATCCTCGGCACGTGGAAGCGGCTCTACTGGCTTCCCACGCACTGGATCGGCCGGGCCGGTGTCGTCCACATGGCTCTCGGCATGGTCGACATCGCCCTATGGGACCTTGCGGCTCAGCGCGCGGGCGTCCCTCTGTGGAGGCTGCTCGGAGGGTCGGCTGACGCGATCGAGACGTACAACACCGACGCGGGCTGGCTCAACCTCAAGCTGGAGGACCTCATCAGAGATGTCAGCTCTTTGATCGAACAGGGCTGGCGTCGGGTCAAGATCAAAGTCGGCAAGCCCGATTGGCGCGAGGACGCGAATCGCGCCCGTGCTGTCCGCCGGGCGATTGGCGACAAGGTCGCGCTGATGTGCGACGCCAACCAGCGTTGGGAGATGTCGACCGCCGTCCGTATGCTCCCGGTTCTCGAAGAGGTCGGCATGGATTGGATCGAAGAGCCCATCCACGCGGACGACCTCGATGGCCACGCTCGCCTGCAGCGAGCGACCGTTTCAGATATCGCGGCCGGAGAAAGCATCTACTCGTACCAGGCGTTCGCCAGTTACATCGCAGCTGACGCCATGCGCGTCGTCCAGGTCGACGCCACTCGCGTGGGCGGAGTCACCGAGTGGCTCCAGATCGCCGCGCACGCCGCCGGCAGGGGTTTGAGGGTCGTTCCTCACGCGGGCGACATGATGCAGGTACACCAGCACCTGGCGGGCACGGTCCTGTCAGAAGGAACTCCCCTGCTCGAATTCATCCCATGGACGCAGGACGCCTTCGTCGAACGGAGCGTCGTCCGCGATGCCTACCTCGAAAGACCGCAGGCCCCTGGGGCCTCCACAGCAATTCGGCCCGATGCTCGGAGCAGCTGGCAGATGCCAGGCATCGGCAGACGGAGCACGGAATGATCCGATCGAATCGGCCGAGTGCCAAGCCGTTCGATCAAACAACGCCAGGTGAAATGTCCAACGAAATGAAGCTAGGAGAAGTTCGGAAATGAACCGTACGTTTGGGAAGCTGTCCGCCCTTGTGGCGATCGCAGCGGTTTTCGCGGTGGCATGTGGCAACTCGCCATCCGCGGCCAAGAAGACCGTGATCGGTGACATCCTCTACAACAACGACGCGTACCAGACCGCCCAGCAAAAGCAGATGCAGGCCTACGCCGACAGACTCGGTATCCAGATCGTCTTCGAGAACCAGCTCGGCGTTGGCACGAACGCCCCCAACCTGATGGACGACCTTCTGTCGAAGGGCGTAGACGGAATCATCTTTCAGCCGGCTGACGCTGCAGTGTCGGTCCCTCTTGTGAAGCAGGCGCAGGCAAAGAAGATCCCCGTCCTGGGATGGGCGATTCCCTTCGGACAGGGCGTCACGGCGCCCTATGTCGGACTTGACGAGCGGGCACAGACCGTCGGAGCGGGTAAGCGAGCCGCACAGTGGGTCCAGAGCAACTTTCCGGGCAAGCAGGTGGACGTGCTGATCGTCACGATCTTGGGAGCCTCAATCTGCCAGGACCTCCGGATGGGAGGGTTCAAGGAGGGCGTCCTGTCCGTGGCGCCTGATGCGAAGATCACGACCGTCGACGGCGCCGGGTCGCGTGAGAAAGCGGTGACTGTGGCGGAAGATGCCCTCCAACGTGACAAGGGATTCAATATCGCGACGGGCTGCAACTCGGATATGGCCTTCGGGGCGCTGCAGGCGTTCAAGGCGGCGGGGCTAGGAGGAGCGACCAACAAGAAGCCGGACCACACGTACTTCTACAGCATCAACGGCACGGATGAGGAACTTAAGGCGCTCGTGGACAAGTCGTCCCCGCTCATGGAAGTGCTCGGCCTCACGCCGAAGGAAATCTCCCAGACGCTGATCGACACGTTACTCAAGATGATCAAGGGCACGATCGAGCCGTACGGCAGCTACAGCGCGAACGTGCCCGACAAGCCGATACCCGCTGACTGCGCCGCTGCCAACGCTTTCAACAAGGTCGAGTACCTGGCAACCCAGGACCTCCCTTGCACGTAGTTCGTCTGGCCGGAGGAGGGACGCGGCCCTCCTCCGGTCCTTGCTCATGCGTGGGCCGAAGCTCATGAGACTGCGCTAAGAGAGATGAGCTCGAGTGTCGATCGCGAGCTGCTGGCCGTCGAATCTCTAACCAAGAGCTACGGGGGCGTAAGAGCGCTGCGGTCGGCCGACCTGCATGTTTGCGCCGGCGAAGTCCACGCCGTGGTCGGCGAGAATGGCGCGGGCAAATCCACGCTCGTAAGGATCCTTGCGGGAGCGACGACCAAGGACTCCGGCGTGATTCGCTTGAATGAGGTTCCCGTCGACTTCCAATCACGTGCGGAGTCGATGCGTTCCGGCATCAGCGTGATCTTCCAGCACGCAAACCTCGTCCCTCAACTCACGGTAGCCGAGAATGTCACCCTGGGAGTCGAACAGTCACGCCTGGGCGTTCTGCGCGATTCCGCTCAGCGACGAGCCGTGCGCGACGTTCTTGCGAGCCTCGGATCGAGCATCGAGTTGAACCGCGTGGCCGCGAGCTTACGTTCCGCCGAGCGGCAGCTCGTCGAGATCGCACGGGCGCTCCTCCACGAGTCGCGCCTGCTGATCCTCGATGAGCCGACTGCTTCGCTCGGACCCGACGAGGTGATTCATCTGCATCAGGTCCTTGCCGAGCTCCGCGCCGCCGGGCTCGCGATCATCTACATCTCACATCGGATCGAGGAAGTACTGGCTGTCAGCGACCGTATCACGGTTTTGCGCGACGGTAAGACCGTCGCGACTCGCGAGGCGGGGGGGACGCGGATCGAGGAGGTGGTCAGCTTGATGATCGGCCGCGACTCAGACCAGGTCTTTCAGACGACCTCGCACGCCCGCTCGGATGTCGTCCTGGAAGTACACGACCTGGCCACCGATACGGGACTACATGGCATCACCTTCACGCTCCGGGCCGGGGAGGTGCTTGGCGTTTATGGGCTGCTCGGCTCGGGCCGAACAGAGCTGGCCCGCGCCATATTCGGCGCAGATCCGATCACGAGAGGAAACGTTCATCTCCACGGAAGCAAAAAGCCACTCGGTACGCCACGACGTGCGGTGCGCTCGGGCATCGGCCTGGTGCCTGAAGAGCGAGCCCTCGACGGCCTCTTCCCGCAGCTGTCGGTGCTGGACAACATGAGCTCGGCTCGGCCGTGGCTGTATTCGCGCTTCGGTTTGGTGAACGACGGCGCGCGCTTCCGGCTGGTCGCTGCGATGGCTCGTCGGCTTGGTGTCAAGGCGGCATCGCTCGAGCAGGTCGTTTCAGCATTGTCGGGTGGCAATCAACAGAAAGTCGTGCTCGGTCGATGGCTGATCGGTGGGTCGAAGCTCATCATTCTCGACGACCCAACAGTTGGCGTCGACGTCGGCGCGAAACAGGAGATCTACAGGCTCATCTCGGAGCTGACCACCGACGGGACGGCCATCTTGCTGATGTCGTCGGAGCTCTCAGAAGTGGTCGGGCTTTCCGATCGGGTCCTTGTCCTCAACGAGGGAAGCATCGCCGCCACGCTCGCCAGACGTGAGATGTCGGAGGAGTCCATTCTCCGACTTGCCCATGGACTATCCGCATGAGCAAGCCGGCCAGCATTGACGAGAAGGTGATTGCGAAGCCGGCGATGAGCACTGACAGGATCGCCGGGTTTCGCGGCTCATTCCGCATGTGGGCTGCACGACCCACGAACCAGACGTTCGCCCGCAACATCGGGATCCTGATTTTGGTGGGAATCGTGTTCTCCCTCACCACAGATCGCTTTCTGACGGTCGAGAACTTGACCAACGTGCTGCGCCAGGTTTCGTTCGTAGGCATCACCAGCTGTGCTGTCACCTTGGTGATGGTTGCCGGAGGACTGGACCTGTCGGTGGGATCTGTAGTCGCAATCGCCGGGGTAGTTGCAGCCAAGTTCGCCGCTGACGCCGGCTGGCCCCTCGGAGCAGCTTTCGCCATGGGGATTCTTGCCGGCGCCGTTTTCGGTTCGCTAAACGCGTTTCTTGTGGTCGGGTTGAGGATCAACCCGGTGATAGCCACGCTTGGCACCCTCTACATGGGACGCGGCATGGCTCTTCTGTTGGCCGGAGGCGAACCGGTGAAAGGCGTGCCGCTCGCATTCAATGACCTCGCCACCAGCACGATCGGGCCCATCTCCACGCCCGTTTTCATCTTCGTGATCGTGGCGGCGGTCATGTTGTTCATCGAGCGCAAAACACTGCTCGGCCGTTGGGCGATTGCGAGCGGCGGCAACGCTGAGGCGGCTCGGTTGTCAGGCATACCGATCGACCGGACCCGGATCATCCTGTACATCTTGTCGGGCCTGGCCGCGGGGATCGCCGGCATTTTCATCAACTCCCGCGTGGCTACAGGCGATCCAAATTCGGGCATCGGGTTCGAATTCGACGTCATTGTGGCCGTCATCCTTGGAGGAACTGCGCTCTCTGGTGGCCAGGGAACGATCATCGGCACTGTCGTTGCCGTCTTCATCCTCGGCGTTCTGGGCAACGGACTGAACCTCCTCGGGGTGGAATCTTTCTCGCAGTACGTGGTGAAGGGCGTTCTGCTCGTCATCGCCGTGGGCATCGGCGAAGTCTTGCGCGGGACACGAGGGACGCTCGCGCGTCTTGGACGTCTATCGAGCCTCAGAAGCCACTAGTAGAAAAGGAGACCTTGAACTCCATGACCACTCCCAGAGAAGTTGGCGAATCGTATTGGCGAGCCGAGGCGCGGCGGGACGTCGAAGGCGTCCTGTCCCACTTCCACAGCGACGCAGTCTTTCATCCCGTGACGGGTCCCCTGGTCGGCCACGATCAGATCCGGACTTTCTACGAAGGCATGGGCGACGACTTCCCTGGCCTGGAGGTCACGGTCGTCCGGGACATCACCTCAGGCGACGAAGCTGCTCTCGAGTGGGCCGCGGTGCTCATCGACCGGGCGGGCAACCGCTTCCCGATCTACGGTGTCAACCTCGTTCGCATCCGAGATGGCAAGTTCACGCACGTTCGTGCCTACTACGACCCGACGAAGTTCCCGCAGCCGGCTGCTCGGTGATGGACCTGAACGCACGCGTCAAGGTTGGGAGGACGAGCCTTGCCGTCCCCCGCGTTGGGGTAGGCACCGCGCCGCTCGGGAACATGTTCGAGGCGCAATCAGACGAGCATGCCGATGCGGTCCTTGCACGTGCTGTCCATCAGGGTCTTCGGTACTTTGACACGGCTCCGCTCTACGGCCACGGCCTCGCCGAGCAGCGAGTGGGTCGCGCGGTTGCCAGACTCCCGCGAGACGAGGTCTACGTATCCACCAAGGTTGGTCGGTTGCTCCGGGCCGATGCGCCCCGCGATGAGAGCCAGTTCTACCAGGGCGAACCGTTCTATAAGGACGTTCCACCGGTCGGGCCGGTCTGGGACTTCACCTACGACGGGATCATGAGGTCGGTTGAAGAGAGCTTTGTGCGGACCGGACTCGATCGGTTTGACGTCTTGCTGCTCCACGATCCAGACGACCACTTCGAAGCCGCCAGCACGACGGGGTTCAGTGCGCTTGCCAGTCTGCGAGACGACGGGACCACGGGTGCGATCGGCGCGGGCATGAACCAGGCGCCGATGCTGGCCCGACTTGTCGAGGCGTGCGACCTCGACGTCCTCCTGGTTGCCGGTCGGTACACGCTGCTCGACCAGGTGGCGATGGACGAGCTGTTGCCGCTGTGCGAACAAAGGACGATCTCGATCGTCGTCGGGGGCGTGTTCAACAGCGGCATCCTGATCGATCCGGCGCCCGGCGCCAGATACAACTACATTCCCGCCGATTCAGCCGTCATAACCAAGGCGGAAAGCATCAAGGCGGTGTGCGATCGGTACGGCGTTCCCCTGCCTGCGGCAGCCCTTCAGTTCCCATTTGCACATCCCAGGGTGTGCACCGTCCTCCTCGGAATTCGCTCGATTGACGAGCTGGAGAA
>Ga0207684_10003803_pt1 | contig 14561 bp, 9 predicted proteins | sample KBSK5501metaG_FD_184342 | JGI IMG/M metagenome (GOLD analysis project Ga0207684, IMG submission 184342) | Corn, switchgrass and miscanthus rhizosphere microbial communities from Kellogg Biological Station, Michigan, USA - KBS K5-50-1 metaG... | ecosystem: Host-associated > Plants > Roots >...
CGACAGCCACCAATCGCGGCGGCGCGCTTTCACACCGGCAAACCATTTGCACAACGGATAAAGCAATAGTACGCCAACGAGCCAGCAGGCATAAACCACCGCGAGGTTGAAACCCACACCGGGCGGCGGCGGTTCGACTCCTATCAAGCTGCCGAACATCCAACGCCAGGGCTTGCCCGCCGCGGCGTGAACAATAACTGCGATCAAGTGTGCGGTCGGCCACTGCAAAAGGTAGAAGAAAAGCGGCACGCGTCCAAAGGTGACAAAGAAGTCTCGCAAGCCGCGCCGGGGCTGTAGCCCGACTGTTAAGGAGGGCTTCGGGTTGTCCAGTTCAAGCGACGATTCAAACCAGGCGAGCGCCAACATCGCCGGTCCCAGCGTCATAAGTAGAAACAGCAGCGAAGGCGGATATTTCGTCGTGTTAAGAAACGAAAGTACTGTGAATAGTGTCGAGCTTTGCCGGGACCAGCGCGAAGCATCGCCGTAGAGGTTGATGAATCGTAAGACAATGAAGAGTACGGTCGTGGCGCTTCCTAAACGCAGCAACAGCCGCCGTCTTCGCGCAGTGTCCCACTGGTAAATCACGCCAAACGCGTAGCCGGCAGCCATCACGCCAATCCACGGAATGAGCGGGTAAAGTACAAACACCACCGGACTGGGCCAGCCCACGATAGGAAACGGCTCAAAGGCTTGATGCAGAATGATAAAAAGCTTCGCGCTGTAACTGGGCACTGCCGTCCCAGGTCCATGCCAACCTTCTACGTGAAAGCGATCGCGATCGAGCAAGTTGTGCAAGGCAATCATCGTCACCCCAAAGCCGGCGATAACCCGCAGCGGTAAGTGAATCAAGGCCGCCAGAACGATCATCGAAACACCGATGACCCAAATCACCTGCATCATTCCCAGAAAGCGATAGTCCACACTAAACGTCGCGCCCAGACGCACCAATGTGAACTCAAGCACGATCAGCCACAGCCCGCGACTGATCAGAAATCGTGATAAGTCTTTCTTGCTCTTGCCACGTGCAAACTGTAGATTAGCCCCGGTCCCCGCCAGGAAAACAAAGATCGGGGCGCAGTAGTGTGTAATCCAGCGGGTAAAGAAGAGGGCGACGTTGGTTTGGGTAAGATCAGTGGGATCAAACTGGTAAGCAGCTGAGTGCAGGAAGTCACGTGTGTGATCGAGCATCATCACAACCATGACGATACCGCGCAGCAGATCGATCGAATCGATTCGACGCGCGGCTTGTTCGCTGCTGACTGTTTGCTGTTCCACTCTGTCCAGGACCTGGAATCGAATTAGAATCTAGGGCGTGAGCTCCTCAACCAACACGACCGATTCGCCTTTGATCACAACTTCGCCTCTTTGATTCCTGGCGACGCCGTCGAGCGTGACGATCTGCTTATCCTCGCGCACGCGCGTTACCGTCACCAGGTCCGTGATGGTATCACCCGCAAAGACCGGGGCCACAAACTGGAGCGATTGGGAAAGATAAATCGCGCCTTCCCCGGGTAGCTGATGAGCAATGATCGGCGAGAACAGCGACCCAGTCAGCATGCCGTGGCTGATGGGTTGGACGAAGCGAGTACGGCGCGCGTGCTTCTCGTCAAAATGCAGCGGATTGTGATCGCCGGTCAGATCACCGAAGGTCCGAATGTCTGCCTCGGTGATCGTCTTCGTAACAGACGCGCTGTCGCCGACCTTAATGTTCATAGCCAGTTCCGCAGTCTAATTTTGAAGTCCTCAGTGCATCCTCTGTGTTCTCTGTGACTCTGTGGTGGGTATTTTACCTGGCCTTTCCCACCACAGAGACACAGAGGACTCAGAGACTGCACAGAGAAAAACTGAAATCCACTACAGACTGTTCCCCGGTTTCTCTAAACCAACTCGATCACCCGCACTGAAAGGATTTCCGGCAAGGAGCGCAAGGCGTCGAGCGTTTCCGCGTCAGCGGCGGCGTCTACCTCAATCACAGCGATGGCTTCCCCGCCCCGCTCGCGCCGGCCAAGGTGAAAGCGGCTGATATTGATTTCGTGCACTCCGAGTATTGTACCGACGCGGCCAATCACGCCCGGCACGTCGCGATTGCGCATCACCAGCATGTGCCCGCGAGGTGTGGCCTCGATGTGGAAGCCGTCTATTTCTGTGATGCGACCTTCGCGTGCTTGTTCGCCAAAGCCAAATATTGTTCCGGCCAGGGACTGCTCGGCGCCGCCACTCAAAACGTAGGTGCGAATTGCGGGAACGAAATCTGCAGTCGCGCGGAAATAGCTGGTAGTGACCTTAATCCCACGTTCTTCAGCGATTAGAAACGCGTTGACGGCGTTGACTCTGGCGCTGACATCACGCAGGAGTCCGGCCAGAAACGATCTCGTCACCGGCGCCGCGTTTAGCTCAACAAGCTCGCCCGCAAATTCGATTTTCACTTCGCGCACCGCACTATCAACGAGTTGCGCCTGGAAGCGGCCGAGCTTCTCGGCAAGTTCGATATACGGCCGGAGGAGCGCCAGCTCTTTCGTTCCCAGCGAAGGAACATTCACCGCGCCGCGCAAGGCGCCGCTCAGAAGATAATCGCGCATCTGTTCCGCAACCGTGAACGCAACACCCTCCTGAGCTTCCATGGTTGAGGCGCCGAGGTGCGGCGTGACGATAACTTCATCAAGCATTAACAAAGGGTGGTCTCGCGCCGGCGGTTCCTCAACGAAAACATCCAGGGCAGCGCCCGCAACCGTCCCTGATTTGATCGCGTCGTAAAGCGCGCTTTCATCAACCAACCCACCGCGGGCGCAGTTGATAATGCGCACGCCTTTCTTCATCCGCGCAAAGGCGTCGCGACCGATCACGCCGCGCGTTTCCGCCGTAAGCGGCGTGTGAACTGTAATAAAGTCCGCGTTCGCAAAAAGGTCATCAAGTGGTGCCAACTCGATCTCCGCGTCACGCGCCTGTTCCGGAGCAATGAAGGGATCGAACGCAACTATCTTCATGCCAAACGCGCGCGCGCGCGCCGCTACCGTACGGCCGATCCTGCCCATGCCTACTACGCCGAGCGTCTTGCCCTGTAGTTCAACGCCAATGAAAGTCTTGCGCTCCCAACGGCCCGACTTGAGACTGGTGTTCGCCTGCGGAATGCGACGGGCAAGGGCGATCAGCAGCGCGATGGTGTGTTCAGCTGTGGTGATCGTGTTGCCGTCAGGCGCATTCATCACCACGATGCCACGCTCAGTCGCCGCCGGGACGTCAATGTTGTCCACCCCGACGCCGGCACGGCCCACAACGCGCAGTGCGGTGGCGCTGTCCATCAGTTCGCTGGTGACTTTAGTTTCACTCCGAACCACGAGACCTGCACAACCCGTCAGGGCGTCGCGCAAATCCGCGGGACTGAGACGCACGCGTTTTTCGACCACAAACTGAGCGTCGCGCAGGGGTTGGAGTCCGGTGTCGCTGACTTCGTCAGCTACAAGAATCTTGATCTGTGAAGGTGTCATGAAACCCTTTTTTGCTTACGATTGATGGCGTTCTTGGTATAAAGAAGTGGTATGGTAACAGCCTGTTTGACGTCCGACAAACCTGGCTTTATTTGGAGTGCGCTGACCTGTCAGCGCTTTGGTCAGCGGCGGCTTGACGCCGCTCGGCTTCTTTAAAGTCTGTTACTGCTACAAAGGCCGCGACAAGTCGCAGCCGAACAAAGCGCTGACAGGTCAGCGCACTCCAAAAATCGGAGACGCCGAATGGAAATTCTTGTTTACCACCCGGGCAGGCCTAAAGTGGAAGAAGGCTTTACCATCCAGCAGCTGCCGGAGTTGCTCAAAGATGAGGAGGCCGTCATCTGGATCGACATGGCGCAACCCACAAAGGTCGACGAGGATGTGTTGCTGAATGTTTTTAATTTTCACCCGCTCACGGTGGAGGATTGTCGTGAGAATCGCCACTACCCCAAAGTCGAGGAATTTCCAGGGTACCTGTATCTGATCGTGCACGGTGTTCGAGCAGACACGAGTCCGGATCATTTCAACACGATCGAACTCGATGCTTTTCTGGGACCAAACTACGTGATCACTTATCACCACGATGAGTTTCGTAGTATCGACAACGTCAAGAAGCTCATACACACCAGTCCGATTATCTGCCAGCGCGGCACCGCTTTTTTACTACACCAGATCCTCGACCAGATTGTTGATTACTACTCGCCGGTGCTGGACGACTTTGACGAGCGCATCGATCAGCTGGAGGCCGACATCTTCGGGCTGAAGCGCCCGAACAATAAGATCCTCGAAGATATTATGGAACTGAAACGCGGCGTGTTGCGCCTGCGACGAATCTCGGCAAAGCAGAGAGAGGTGTTGCTTAGAATGAGCCGCGGCGAGTTTCCGCTAATCGACCAGCAGATACTACCGTTCTTTCGAGATGTGCACGATCACATTGTACGCGTGACGGATTTGGCCGAAAGCTATCGAGATCTCATCAGTGGTTCGCTGGAAGCCTATTTGTCTGTGGTGTCGAATCGGATGAACGAGATCATGAAGGTGCTCACGATCTTTTCGGCGATTATGCTGCCGTTAACTTTCATCGCGGGTGTTTACGGGATGAACTTCGATAACATGCCGGAACTTCATTCTCACTTCGGCTACTACACAGTTTGGGGCATCATGATCGTGGTCGCGGTGGGAATGCTGTTCCTCTTCTGGCGGGCCGGCTGGATCGGGCACCCTGAGCCGAGGAAAAGAGATGAAGGGGAGAAGACATAAGGGGAATAGGGGAAAGGGGAATAGGGAAAGGTAACAGCAAATCCAACGCTATCGCTAGCGTTTCTCCATTCCCCCTTTACCCTCTTTCCCCTGTTCCCCCGTTCTGTCGCTCACATCGGGCCGGCATCGTCTGTTTTGTCGCCGGTATCATCTTCGGTCCCATCGGGTGATATGAGCGGGGACTTGCTGGATTCATCTGTGGGTTGTGAATCAGAGCTCTGCGCGTTCTCTTCCAAATCTTCCAGCGTTTGCTTGCTGGTAGCGTCAGCGTCAATCGTTCCCCCGTCCGGCCTTTGTCTCTTTGAGTCCTGCATCTATTCCCCCTTATACAAACCAGCTAATCACAACCGCCATCGCAACTACGATCGCTGCATAAACACCGGCAACGATGTCATCTGCCATTATTCCTAGTCCTGCTTCCAGTGACTCAAGTCTACGAGCGGGATATGGCTTAACGATGTCAAAAAATCTAAAAAGAATAAACGCGAGGATCGCCGTCCACCATGCTGTTCCTAAGACAAAGGGCACAGGTATCAGGGCAATGAACTGACCGGCAACCTCGTCTATTACAACCTTACCCGGATCTTTCTTGCCCAACAGCTTTTCGCTGCGAGACGCGGCCCAGGTTCCCGCCAGTGAGATTGCAAGTATTGCAACTAACTCAATGGCGATGACTCCATAGTAAACGTGAAGGAGATTGAAGTTGCGCCCGGCGCCGGCCTGGAAGAAAAAAGTCATGGCAGCACCGCGAACCAGAGCGTAGACGCCGATGCCGACCAGCGATCCCCAGGTGCCCGGTGCGAGTGGTAGGTAGCCCACTCCGCAGGTAGCAATGGCGAGGGCAAGGTAGTCTTTCGCCGAGCGGACCGCTCGTGGTTGAGTGACTTGACCGGCAGTGATAACTGTCGGATTCAATTCATCGCTGGATTCTTTGATGGCCATCGGTGGTGAATTAAATCTTAAAAACCTTGTGGCACCTATCGTTCGGCTATGCCTTCTGATGTGCGGAAAGGCTCTGCCTTTCCGTAAGTCGCTTCCTCTTACTTCGCCGAGGCTGAGCCTCGGCGAAACTTCTTTTATTCATGCTTCCGGTAAGGCACAGCCTTACCGCACATCAGGCGGCGGAGCCGAAGAGACACGCTCATTGATCAACTATTCTTCCCACCAGGTCGTACTCCTGGGCCTCGGTGATCAAGACATTTACCATCTTGCCAGGGACAGGTACAAAGTTTTCCGGCGCGTCGTTGATAAGAACGCAACCGTCGATATCCGGCGCCTGGGTTTCCATTCTTCCCTGCCAAAGCAAGTCGCTCTCGGCGGATTCGCCTTCAAATATTACGCGGACCTGCTGGCCAATCATCGCTTTGTGTTTTCGCTTGGCAACCTTCGCCTGTTCCTTCATCAAACGAGTGCGACGTTGCTTCGCGAGCCTCGGCTCAACCTTGTTCGGCAGGTCGTTCGCCGGCGTTCCTTCTTCATCGGAGTAAGTGAACACACCCACGCGATCGAATTCGACGTTCTTGATGAACGTCAGTAGCTCTTCAAAGTCTTCATCAGTCTCGCCGGGAAAACCCGTGATGAAGGTGGTGCGCACGGCTATACCCGGCACGCGGTCGCGTACTCGCTTGATCAGCCTCTCCAGCGAAGCGCGATTGCCGCCACGCTTCATTAGTTTCAGAACATTCTGAGACGCGTGCTGCAGAGGCATGTCGAGATACTTAACGGCCTTGGGTTCTTCCGCCAGTACGTCAAGAAAACCATCACTGATGTGAGTCGGATAGGTGTACATCACGCGCACCCATTCAATACCTTCCGTGTGTGACAACTCGCGCAGCAGATGCGCGAGTGCGTCCGGCTTGCCCAGGTCTTCGCCGTAACGCGAGGAATCCTGCGCGACCAGTATCAACTCTTTCACGCCTTCTTCGGCGAGCTGGTGTGCTTCCGCGACGATGGAGCCAAACCGGCGGCTGCGAAAATGGCCGCGCATCTGCGGAATAAAGCAAAAGGCACACGGACGGTCACAGCCTTCAGCGATCTTTATGAACGCATAATGACTTGGAGTGGCCAGTACGCGTGGCGTCGATTCGTCGTAGAGATAAGTGGCGCTTTGGTTGCCGAGGGGCACGACGGGGAGCGAACGCGTGTCTGTCTTCGGATCGCAAACTGCGAGAATATCGTTGATCTGACTGGTGCCGATAAAAGCGTCGACTTCCGGCATCGCCGCCTTCAATTCATCGCGATAACGCTCGACCAGACAGCCGGCTACAACCAGTCGCGTGGCCTTACCGTCAGACTTCAACCGCGCCGCCTCGAGAATCGTGTCGATAGACTCCTGCTTGGCGGAATCGATGAACCCGCACGTATTCACAACTACCGTGTCAGCCTCACTGGCATCCGCGGTCAGCTCGTAACCATTTGCCTTGAGCTGCCCCATCATTACCTCGCTATCAACGAGGTTCTTAGGACAACCGAGACTGATAAATCCAACTTTCTTCATCTTATGAATCGTAAATAAAACCGCCTTCCGCGGTTCTGATCTTTGCCTTCCGCCTTCTGCCTACCGCCTACTGCCTACTGCCTACTGCCGTAGTACTCCCTTCCAGTTCGTTAAGCGTCTTTTCAATCTCTCGCAACTCCACGGTTGAAAGCTCCTGCCCACCGAATCTTACGCGGTTATAGGCGCGGGTAATCTGTAGCGCCGGTTGCAGACCGAGCCCAGTTGCAAACTCAAGCGGCGTAAGATCCGGATTCCGTGCGATCCCCCGACGCTCCAACAAAGCCATCAGTCGCTGGTAAAACAACACCGGCGAAGTTTCTGTTGTTTCCGGCTGCCTCTTAAAGCTCAATGCCCAGCGCCAGCCAAAGCGATGCACACGTATCGCCATAAACAAAATCAGCAAAACGGCCGCGATAATGAATCCAATGAACGCGAACGTCCGGCCGTACAAAGAAGTAGTCCTGCGAATACCGGCAACCAGACGCTCAAGCCAAGCGCGATACTGATTGACATGTGCGCTGACCGAAGCTGCCAGCGAACGCTGCTCTTGCTGGTCGTAGCCCACCACGTATTGAAACCAGAACAACTCCAGCGCCTCAGCATACTTTCCTAGTTGCGCAGCGATACCAACGCTGACGGGCTCCGCTTTTCCGGCCGCAGGCGTCGGATCAAACGTTACCCACGCCTGGCTCTCCGGAAAATAAACTTCCACCCACGAATGAGCATCGCTTTGCCGAACAGTGTAAGCAGCGGCGGCATCGTTATACTCGCCCGGCAGAAAACCATTGACGACCCGCGCCGCGATACCGCGAGTTCGTAACATCACAGTCATGGCAGTTGAAAAGTATTCGCAGTGTCCAGCCTTAACATGAAAGAGAAAATCAGCGAGTGGATCCGGCCCGCCGGCCCTCATCTGCAGACTGTAGCCAAATTCCTGTTGCAAATACGCTTCGATCGCTTTCGCCTCATCGTAGCGATTGCGCGCGTGAGCATTCACCACGATCGCATTCGCAAGGGCGTCTATCCGCAGATCGTGTGACGCCGGGAGTTGCAGGTAGCGTCCGAACGCGGCCGGGTAGAAGCGCGAGTCACTGCGCAGCAACGACGCATCTGGTTCGCTCACGTCTGAAAGCACCTTGTAAATCAAACGCTCAAAATCGTGACGCCGAGTCTGTATCGAACCTTCCCCATCAACCAGCACAAAAGGAAGGTCACCCTGAACCGCTACGGGACGCGAGGCGGCAAAGAGCGCCGGAGATCCGATCGGCTCAAGGAATACTGTTTGGGTTGTCAGTCGGTGCAACGCTTCGGTTGTACCAATCTGGAAGAATCCCCTATCCTTGTCCCTTTTTATACTGCGCCGCGCCTCTCCGGACTTTCGCCAGCCGCGGCCAGTGAATTCGTCGAGAGCCACGCCACGCCACCTGAATCCCTCACGCGGCTGCGCGTCTTCGAAGCGGACGCGCATTACAACCGCATTGTCGCGTTTCAGATCCCCAATCTCTCCCAGAGTTACGCTCTCCGAAAATCCCGTGAAATTGGTTAGGGCTCCGCCTGACCGACTCAGCATCGCTGCTCCTGAACGGGGCGCCGCCAAAAACAGCGGCACGGCGAGGATAAAGATCAAAAGGAGCAGCACAACTGCGACCAGCGGAAGCCGATGCGCTTCGACGTTTCGCTTGCCGGCGCGAGCGCGGGCTCTCTTGAAGATACGAGAGTCAGGTGGCACCAGCAGATGCGTTTCCGTCACCGGGAGCGATCGTTTTGATTTTTGGATCTCGAAAGCGATGATGGTGGAAACGCTGCAGAGCAAGTACAAGGTCAAGGTGACCAGGAACACCGGACTGAAACTGAGACCTGCGGCGAGGAGAACTTCGAAGAAAGAGATCAAATACAGAAAAACCCAGTCGCGGTCGCGCTTCTGCTGCAGCAGTTTCACGGCCGAGAGGAACACGATGAGGTGTGCCAGGGCAGTGACACCCACTCTCCCCGCCGTCTCGCCGATGTTTTGCTGAAGCTTCCAATCAAGCACGAATAGCGGAATAGATAGCAACACAACTACCAGGACGGTGCGTTCTGAGAGTTGCCACTTTGTACCCTCCGACTTCCAGGCGAAGAGCATGACCAGCCAAAACAAAACAGCGAGAGTCACCGACAGTCCGCCCGCCAGCAACAGCGCTACTGTAGCAACTGCGATCATTGCATAAGAGAAAATCTGAAAATAGGTCTTGAAATTCATGCGAAGAATCGCGCTGACTGGCTCAGCTATTTTTGCGTTAGGCGAATTTCGAAAAGCTTGGGCCAGAGCTTTCCGGTAACGAAGAGTCTGCCGCTTGTTTCGTCATACGCAATACCATTTAGGACGGCCTCTTCGTCCTGTACTTCACCAGGCGCGAGTAGTCCCGCCAAATTAATCCAACCAACTACTTTGCCCGTTTGCGGATCGATGCGAGCGATATGGTCAGCGTGCCAGATGTTGGCGTAGATCTCACCCTTCACGTACTCGAGTTCATTTATTTCCTGCACTGCGGCGTGCCCGTCAAGCACTGCGATCGTTTTGGTGACCTGGAAGTTGTCCGGATCCAGGAATCGGATCTTATTGGTGCCGTCGCTCAGGATTAGCGACTGGCCATCAGTCGCGAGTCCCCATCCTTCCCCGGTGTATTTGAACTCGCCAGACTTTTCGAAGGTTAAGGCGTCATAGATGAAGCCCAGCTGATGCTGCCAGGTCAACTGGTAGATTTTTCCCTTCAGCAGGGTTATGCCTTCGCCAAAGTAAGGAGGCGGCACATCAACCTTTTGCACCACGGTTCCGGTTTCGGGCTCCAGACGTCTCAAACTGGAGCGGCCCACCTCGCCTGTGCTCTCGAGGAAATTGCCGCCACTGAAAACCAGTCCCTGAGTAAATGCGTTGCGGTCGTGCGGAAAAACATGCACTACTTCGTAGCCGTAGACCGGAACGGTCTGCTTCGACCCTTTGTCGCCAGACGTTGTTGACGTCGGCTGACAAGTTGCGTTGGCTAGCGACAGAAACAAGAGTAAAAACAAAGGCATCGTTTTCCACGCTGTAGGCAGTCTTGCTGAGAGCAATTTGATCATGATGGATACAAGAAAAGCGCCTGAAGATGTCCAAACAGTTGCGAAAACAGAATAGCACTCCACGGGCAGATGCTATAACTGCGCCCTTCGGTCAATTCACTCCGGTCTCCGGAAAGCGGTTTTTCCGGAAGAATTACGCGATAGCGCATCCTGACCAGGCGGCAGTAGAGGATCTGGCGCGCCCAGCAACAAATAGTCCGCTTGACATCATCCGGGCGGGCTTTTTGAGTCATCATCTTATGGCTTACTTGGCTTGCGCCTGGCGGTCGGAGCGACGTAGCCCAACGAACTTTCGATTTGCTGCAGCTAATTCATAGCTTTCGAGAGCTCGTTTTCGAGCGGTAGTAGTTTCCGGCGACCGGTCAGCATTCACTTATGCGTCTGCTCGATAAGTACCACGTCGCGCGTTTCGATTTCGCGCACAAAAGCGAGCGAGCGCCCGTCATGCGACCAATCGAAGGCGAGCATTTGCTCAACCTTGAATTCAGTGAGGCGTTTTGGTTGGCTCCCGTCTATCGGTTGGAGCCAGATGTCTGAGAGGCCGCCTGGTTTGTTAACGTATGCGATTGATTTCTGATCGGGGAACCAGCGAACAAACTTTCTGGTTACCCCTACTGTTGGGGGGAGGTTGAACCGCCTCAGTCTCTGGCCGCCGTTAGATGAAACGATGCCGATGGACCACTGCGATTTCTCGAGTTCTGGATCAAGATAGTGATACGCGATCGTTTGACCATCCGCCGAGACGGCAGGGCGATTCCCGCGCGTGACGGTCAACTGCACCCGAGAGCTGCCATCAATCCGCATTTTCCAGAGCCTCGGCTCATAGTAGCCCTGTTGGTAGATTAGCCACTCGCCGTCCGGCGAGCATTCTGGAAAAAATTCGCCCTCTCCTGTCGTGACTTGTTTCAGGTTTTGCCCGTCTGCGTCGACTCGCCAGATATTGAAATGCCCAGCGCGATCAGAGACGAAAAAGATGTAAAGATCATCCGGCGAGACGGTTAGTCCGTCACTAACGCGCGCGTCGACCGTGAGTTGTCTGCGCATGGTGCCGTCTGCATTTGTTACCCAGATCTCAGAACTCTCTCCCGCGTTCGAGCGATAGACGATGCGCCTGTCGCGAGTCCACGCCAGTAAGTTAATCGGCCCAATCTCAGAAACAATCTGTCTTGCACTGGCAGCGTCGCCGTCGCGCGCGACCCACATGTTAGAGACCGCCTGATCTTGTACGACCGCCAACCTACTCGAGTCTTGTGTCAGGCTGAGGTCATGGTAGTCATTTAGATCGTGCGTTACGCGGGTCGCGTCGCCGCTTTTGACGGCGATGTGCCAGACCTGGCTCGGACCTGTCGAGCGCTCGCGCGCCGTCAGCAGCAGACCCGTACCATCCGCAAGCCAGGCGGGCTGCCCCACGCTGCTCCAACGCATGGTCGTGAGCGGCGTCTGCGAACCGTCTTTCACGTTAATGCCGAGAATGGTTTCGAATTCTCCCTTGTCGTCGGTAAGTCGTACTGGACACGCGATACTTTTCCCGTCAGGGGACCACGCCGGGGCGTTCCACTCTCCCCGAAAGAAGTCGGGCTTCTTGCGCCCGGCCAGGATTCGCTGATTCGTGCTGTCGGCGTTCGCGATCATGAGATAACTCGTCTCACCTATATCCATTTTGATGAAAGCCATCTCTTTCCTGTTGGGCGAGAAGCCAACTGGCCATAGATCGTAACCCGCCATGGCTGATGGCCCGCCCAGCACAGGTATTCGATAGAGCCCGGTGTCTCCCTTGTCTCGATCCAGCGTGATGTAAAAGATCGAGTTGCCATCAGGCGCGAACGCTACCCAAAGGTATTCACTTTCTGCGGGGCCTGAAAGGCGCACGTCACTCGGGGCGGTAACATGCCTGATCCAGAGGCTATTCCCTTCTGCATCTTCGGTCACGTGAGCAATGTATTTGCCGTCGGGCGAGATGGCTGCGTGCTTGCTCTTGCCCGAGCTGGTGACCCGCGAGATTGCCATCGCGCTAAAGGGCACACTCGCACTCGCTCTATTTCGCGCCTGGCTTCGCGCAATCAGCCAGTAGATGCCGTAGGCGGATGCACTTCCAACAACCAGGATCACGGCCATCACCAGCCAATTCGATCTCCGCGCGCTGCTTGGAGTTACGGTAACCGCGCGAATAATCGGTGCTGATTCAATCGCCGACGCGACCTTTTCGTTCTGCGCCTCCTCCTCCGTTTCTTCTGTTACGACTCGTGTGACGGTCCGCTTTTCAACCACCAATGTCTCCGGCGGCAACTCCTTAACAGGAGCGGTGAAGCGATAGCCGCGCTTTGGTACAGTTTCGATGTAGCTCTGGCCGCTCTTACCCTGGCCGAGTAGTTTTCTGATGGCCGCGACGTTGTTCGTCAGGTTGGATTCTTCGACGGCAACATCCGACCAAACCAGTTTCATCAACTCCTCTTTCTCAACCAGGTGACCGCTGCGCTCCACCAGCGCAACCAGGGTCTCGAAAACCTTGGGCGTCAACGGCACAGGTTTCCCGTCACGCAAGAGAAGCTGCTCTGCAGTGTCCAAACGGTACGGACCGAACTCATATAAATGTTGAGAGCGCGTGGACATACGGTCTTTGGAATTTTCAGAGATTTCTCTTGGACATTTCTTAGGACTTTCTCGCTGCGTCTCAACTACCGTCCAAGGAAATTTGAATATCTGGGCGAAAGATGGGGGAGCGAGTTGCGCTCATTCTAGTCTTCGCGCGTGGATGTGGCAATCACAAGAAAAAGAAGAATCAGGTCGTTTTGATTCTCTTGCGCGACGGCGATTCTGCTTCTCATTCGAGCAAATCTAAGGAGGTCTGATCATGCATATAACACCATCCAAAACGTTAAGGCTCTTCGTCCTGGTCACGTCTGTCGTAGCACTGACAGTAAGCCTGACGCCATCCCACCACGCTTCCGCCGAAGCGCCGGCGGCGCAGGCCAAGCTGCCTCCAGCCGCCTCCAGGAAAGTCGACTATAAGCAAGACATTCAGCCGCTGCTCGCACAGAAATGTTACTCCTGCCATGGGCCTGACGTTCAGCAGGCTGGCCTGCGTCTTGACCTGCGTCAGAATGCCCTGCGCGGGAGCGATTACGGTCCGGTCATCAAAATCGGAGATAGCGCCGCCAGCAAGCTGATCCACCGCGTGGTGGATGGCGACGGCGGCCTGCAGATGCCTCCTACCGGGGCGCTCTCCGACGATGAAATCGGGCTGCTGCGCGCCTGGATCGATCAGGGCGCAGAGTTTCGCACAGACATCGTAACGGAAACGCCGCGCTTGCAAGTAGACCCCAAGGTCGCAGCGCTGATCGCCGCGGTCCGCGCCGGAAATCGCCCTGACATTGAGCGTCAGATCGCCGCCAATCCGGAGGCGGTTCAGGGAATGGATGGAGGCGGTTCGACGCCGCTTCATCACGCCGCCGGCTACGGGCCGCTCGCCAACGTAGAGTTGCTGATCAACAAGGGCGCCGACGTGAACGCAAAAAACAGGCGCCGCTCGACGCCCTTGCACTGGGCCATCCATGATGAGGCCAAGGTTCGCCTGCTGCTATCGAAAGGCGCCGAAGTCAACACCAGGCAGGCTCAGGGACGCACGCCGCTTTTTCTGGCGGCCATGCTGGGTGACAGCGTCCCGACCATGCGGTTGTTGTTTGTGAGAGGAGCCGATCCGAACCTGGCCAGCGCCAACGGGCAGACGCCGCTGATGATGGCGGCCGCGCGCGGCAATATCGAAGGGATGCGGTTGCTGATCGAGAGGGGGGCTCAAGTAAACGCCAGGGACGGCGCCGGCGAAACCGCACTGATGGCCGCCTGCACTAGTGGCAATGCCGGCGCCGTACGGTTGCTGATCGAGAACGGGGCGGACGTCAAAGTCAAATCGAAGCGCAACGAAACGGCGCTGGGTTTTGCGGCTACGTCGGGCGTGCAGGCCACGGTTGAGTTGTTGCTCAGCAAAGGCGCGGACGTCAACGTCCGCAATTTCCGAGGGTACTCGCCTCTGATGTTCGCCGCCAGTTCAGACACCATGCCGGCAGGGATCATTAGGCTGCTATTGGACAAAGGCACCGACGTCAGCTTCACGGGGGATTACGACGAGCCAGCCAGCGCACTCGCCGCCAAACGCGGCCACACGGAAGCGGCGCGATTGCTCGCAGAGCCTCTATCGCCGGTGGCCAACGCGACGTCCAGGG
>Ga0207684_10003804_pt1 | contig 14559 bp, 17 predicted proteins | sample KBSK5501metaG_FD_184342 | JGI IMG/M metagenome (GOLD analysis project Ga0207684, IMG submission 184342) | Corn, switchgrass and miscanthus rhizosphere microbial communities from Kellogg Biological Station, Michigan, USA - KBS K5-50-1 metaG... | ecosystem: Host-associated > Plants > Roots >...
CAGGCCACGGGCGGCGCGACGTTGGGGTGGGAGCATTTGCCAGGGGCGGAGCACGTGGGGGGACTGCGCGAGCAGCTTGCGCGGGAGGGAGAGCGGGGGGCTGCCTATCGTGAGGGACGCACGCTGTCCTTTGCGAAGGTGGCGGACCTGGCGCTGCGCCTGCTGGAGGAGGTCGCCCAGACGTTCACCAGCGCTGCAGCAGGACAACAGCCTGGCCAGAAAGCCGAGCGCTCGCTGTCCCAGCCCGAAGCGCCCCGCGCCGAGAATTCGTTGACAACCCGCGAGGCCGAGGTGCTGCGACTGGTGGCCCAGGGTTATTCAAGCAAGGAAGTCGGCAAGCAGCTCTTCCTCTCTCCTAGCACTGTGAATCATCACATCCAATCGATCTTCAACAAGCTCGGCGTCGACACACGCGCCCAGGCGGTGGCCGTGGCGGCGCAGCGCGGCCTTTTATAGCTGCTGCGCCCTCTTGAGCGCTGGTTCACATCAGTGTGGCATAGGCAATGTGGCGCCAAGCCCCTTTCCCATCTACTTCACCTTGGCGGAGGCGGTGCGGAAGCGCTCACACAGGACGCCGGTCGGCGCCTAACTCGCCACCTTCTTCCTGCAGGAGCCGGTCGGCCACTGCCACCCCGACCACGACCGCCGCCGCGCAGACGCCAAGCGCCAGCGCCGAGATGTGCGGAGCGAGCAGCCCCAGCAGCGCGAGCACGATGACCGCCACGATCCGCGACCACGGCGGCGCCCGCCAGATGACTGCTTTGAAGAGAGCATGCCCGGCGAGGAACAGGGCGGCGCCGCCCAGGGTCATCCAGGTCGTCGCCGCTTCGCCAATTGCCTCAGGGTGCGCCAAGACCTCGTCGTCCGCCGCGGCGACGGCGATGATACCAGCGACCATGATGGGATGAATGAAGACGTACGCTGACCGCCCGAGCCGCCCGGGGTCACGTGACGCCGCGAGCAGGCGCGCGCTCGCGTCGGCGCTGCGGTCAAAATAGATCCACCACAGCGCTGCGCTGCCAACGAAGGCGACGACGAACGCAGCGGCCGTCGGCCCCGTCACGGGGTTGAGGCTGGCGAGGCTGGCGCCGATCACGACGATCGACTCACCGAGGGCGAGCAGAATGAAGGCCTGGCAGCGTTCGGCGAAGTGGCTACCCTCGATGGTCCACTCCCACGTCTGGGACCGCCCCAGGCCCGGGACATAGAAGCCGACGGCGGCGCCCAGCAGATCGATCGCGATGGCCAGCGCCCACATCCACTCACGGACCTGGGCGGGCCAGAACGCGCCCAGCAGCCACAGGCAACCGATCACGATGTTCCAGACCAGCAGGCGCACGAACGTGCGTTGCAACGCCGCGCCACGCAATACTACGATGGCAAAGAGCGTGCGACCAATCTGCATGGTCGCGTAGGCGCCGGCCACCACCAGGCCGCCGGCGCCGAATGCTGACGGTATAGCAGCCGACAGGACGAGGCTGAGCAGCATGAGCGAGAGGAGCAACAACCGCAGCGGGAGCCGCTCGGGATCGAGATAGTTCGTGACTGCGGCGGTGTAGACCCAGACCAACCAGACCGCCGCCAGGAGCAGCAGCGTCTGCCACGCCCCCTCCCAGGTGGGATTGGCAAGCAGGTGGTGCGACAGCTGCGTGATCGCGAAGACGTAGACCAGGTCGAAGAACAATTCGATATTGGTTACCCGCTCCGCGCCAGAGTGGACCCGCAGTAGGCTCGCTGTCTTTCCCACGGTCATCGTGTCCCGTCCCTTCTCGCAGCAAGATCAAGCGTTGTTCGCTCCACTGTACCAGGAAGCGCGTCTCATCCCGCAGAGTATCAGGTTGCGTAGGTAATTCCTGCATCCTGCTGTACCCCGACTTTATGTGCGGAGTGCGTGAAGAGCGGATGCGCCCGCCATGCCGCACGGCTATGCTGAGGGTGCGGCTTGGCTGCGTTCCTGTCTCCCGTCGCGCCCTGGAAGTGACGTGCTTTCGGCTCTGTTGGCTCATTGCCAGCGCTCGGCTGGCACGACAGGAAGGGCACGGCAGGCCGATGGACCGGTATCAGGACGCGTACCAGCCTCAACCTGTCGCCCCACTGTCCATCGGGGCGGAAGGTGCAGACTTCACGCTGCCGCATACGCCTTCGGCGCGCATCGCCCTGCATGGGTTTCTCGGCCAGTCAGCCGTCCTCGTGTTCTATCCACTGCACTGGGAACCCCTCTCGCGCGACCAGCTCGTCCTCTTTGAGAAATTTGCGCCTGAGTTCGAACACCTCGGCGCGCGACTGCTCGGCGTTTCCATGGACAGTGTCTACTGCCACCTGGCTTTCGCGCGTGATGCGCGCCTCCACTTTCCGCTATTCGCTGACTTCCATCCGCGTGGCCAGGTTGCGCGCCGCTTTGGAGTTTACCGAGACAAACAAGGCGTGAGCGCTCGAGCGCTCTTCGTCCTTGACAGGCGCGGCAAGATCCGCTTCAGCCGCGCCGATCCCGACTTCTTCAATCCCGGCGTAGACGAGGCGCTCACTACATTGGAGACTCTTGCCGCTGAGCCTGCGGAAGACGAATGCGCCAGCGAGCCCCACGGAGAGTAACGAGCCGTCGGCAGAGAGCCAAGAGAGCGGCAGCGCCGGACCATCTCAAGGCGCGACGTTGGGGAAAGGAGAGGGCCGTGCTTGCTGATGGCTCTGTCGTCCTGGTCATTCAGGCAGAGTCTAAGGACTAGCGCAGGCTAGCTGAATGGTGAGCCCACCTGTCCCGTCGCGCGGGGTACGCTAACGGTAAAACGATCCTGTGCGGCGCCCTTCGCCGCACGGGGCGAGTTCGCTCATGATGGTAAGAGGAGAGATAGAGCTATGGCATGGTTTGGCGAACATCCTGATGAACATCGAGCGGGGCAAGACGGGCGTGGCGCCTCTAGCGTGGCCAGCCGGCCCAGCGAACATGAAGCCTTGGACGCCTATTCTGAAGCGGTGATGGACGTAGTCGATCACGTCGGCCCGGCGGTCGTGCAGATCGGGGTGGCGAAGGCGGTCAATGCGCGCACGCCGTACGGGGTGGCGCCGCGTGTGGCGGAAGGCGCTGGGTCTGGCGTGATCTTCGCGCCGGATGGCTACATTTTGACCAACAGTCACGTGGTGGAGGGTGTGCAGCGCATCACCGTGACCCTCGCCGATAGTCAGGATCTGCCAGCAGAGCTCATCGGCGCTGATCCCGCGACCGATGTGGCGGTCGTGCGCATTACTCCACCCACCGACCGCGCGCTGACGGTCGCCAAACTCGGTGACTCCGATCAATTGCGGGTGGGACAACTCGTCGTGGCCATCGGCAGCCCCATCGGCTTGCAGAGCACCGTCACCGCTGGCATCATCAGCGCGCTCCACCGCACGTTACCGGGCGCCGGTGGCGGCCTAATTGAGGACATCATCCAGACCGACGCCGCAATTAATCCTGGCAATTCCGGCGGTCCACTGGTGAACGCACGCGGTGAGGTGGTCGGTATCAACGTAGCGACCGCAGCGGGCGCACAGGGCCTCTCGTTCGCGATTCCGATCAAGACTGTCACGTGGGTGGCCTCGCGTCTGATGCGCGACGGTGTAGTCCGACGAGGCGCGATCGGTGTGGCGGCGCAGGCGATTACGCTGCCGCAGTCCGTGCGACGCGCCCTCCACATCGATGCGCCGACGGCGGTCGAGATCATCCAGGTAACCGATGGCGGCCCGGCGGCGCAGGCGGGTCTGCGACCGCGCGATATCATCATTCGCTTGGACGACCGCCCGGTGACGACAGTATGGGATCTGCGTCGGGAGCTGGAGCAGCGGGGTGATGGGAGCAGCGTGCGGATCGCCTTCATCCGACCAGGTGAGGGAACGCCACGGACGGTAGTGGTGCGCGTCGCGACGCAGACACAGGCGGCGGGGCAGCCGCGACGGAACGTACGCAGCCAGTAATCTTTGGCTGGTGACGAGGCGATAGAATGGATGGGTGATACGTCTGCGGAAACGACCGACAACAGTTGGCTATGTGCTCCGCTCGGCGCCCTCAACTTTACCTGCGGCTACGATCGCGGACCCATGAAAGGAAATGAGAGGAAGACCGCACGATAGATTCGCTGCATGGGAGGAGATTGACATGGCAACGCAGTGTATGCATCACGTCCAGTTCCAGGATGTAGCGGTGCGCACGTCCCAGGGGCGCGAAGAGTGTCTGGAACTGGGTGATACCTGGGCGCATTTGCGTTTGTGCCGCGAGTGTGGTCATGTCGGCTGCTGCGACAATGCGAAGAACAAGCGCGCCACCCAGCGCTTTCACGTGAGCAACCATCCCATCATCCAGTCGTTCGAGCCAGGCGAGGACTGGTATTGGTGTTAGGTGGATCAGCTCGAGTTTGAACTGGAGCCCTTAATCGAACGAGCTGAATCGGCGTAGGCCGATCCCGATGCTCAGGCGCTGGCATGGCTTAGGCTGCTTGCGCGAACAAGAACGGCGCACGATTGGAGCAAGACCCGAGCAGGACTGGAGTAGGACTGGAGGCAGACGACATGAGGTCGGATCGCGGCATGCATCCTGCTGGCCAAAGCAGCGATGAAAGCAAGAACGATGCGAGCGAGCGCTGGCCCGCGCTGCCCTACGCCGAGTGGCGCGAGACGTGCCAGACGCTGCACCTGTGGACGCAGATCGTCGGCAAGGTGCGCTTGGCGCTGAGTCCGCCACTCAACCACGGGTGGGCAACCACACTATATGTGACTCCACGCGGCCTGACCACCTTGTCCATCCCGAATGGGACGCGAGCGTTCGAGGTTGCGTTTGTGAAGTTACCTCGGATTGGTAGACAGTGAATCGTTAGGCGACGACCGGTGTTTGGGCAGTCCACCTCCTTTCATAGGCATCCGGCGACAGGTAGCCGAGCGCCGAATGCCGCCGCTGACGGTTGTAGAAGACCTCGATGTACTCGAAGAGCGCGGTGCGGGCCTCGTTCTGGGTCCGAAAGGTCTGGCGGGCCAAGAGCTCGCACTCCAAGGTGGCGAAGAAGCTTTCGGCCATCGCGTTGTCATAGCAGTCGCCGAGCGACCCCATTGAGCAGCGGATGCCCACTGCCTGACAGCGCTCCCCGAACAGGAGCGACGTGTACTGACAGCCATGGTCGGAATGGTGGATGCGGCCTGCGTCCGGTCGCCGGTTCCAGACGGCCATCTCCAGCGCCCCCATGACCACTTCAGTCCGCAGGTGATCCGCCATGGACCATCCCACCACGCGCCGACTGCATACGTCCAGGATCACCGCCAGATAGAGGAACCCCTCGCACGACGTGGGCACGTCTGTAATATCAGCGATCCAGAGTTGGTTGGGGGCGCTCGCGGTGAAGGTGCGTTGGACCAGGTCCGCGGCTGGCGCGGCTAGCGGATCGCGCTGCGTGGTGTGGAACGGGCGTCGACGATGACACCCCACGAGGCCAGCGCGGCGCATGAGGCGCGCAACGCGCGTGCGTCCGCAGCGGGTCCCCGTTGCCACGAGCTCCGCGTGGACCCGTGGCACGCCATAGGCGCCGCGACTCGCCTGGTGGATCGTGCGGATCTGCGCAGTGAGCTGCGCGTCGGCCCGGGACCGAGCCGAGGGGACGCGCCTGCGCCAGGCCCAATACCCGCTGGGGGAGACACCCAGCACGTGGCAGAGCCGGACGACGGCATGGTGGGCCTTCTCGCGTTGCACAAACTCGTACACGTTCACCGGATCGAGCCGGTCTCCTGCGCGAAGAAGGCCGCGGCTTCTTTCAGGATCTCCCGTTCTTCGCGCAGGATGCGGTTCTCGCGCCGTAGCTGGCGCAGTTCCTCCTGCTCGTCAGTCGCCAGACCATCGCTGCGCTTGCCCTCATCCAGATCGGCCTGCTTGAGCCACAGCCGCAGCGTCTCGCCGGTCATGCCCAACTCACGGGCAATCGCCGCGTGCGGTTTGCCGCTTGTACGTGCCAGTCGAATCGCCTCGGCACGAAATTCTGGCGGATAGGGGGGCACGTGCTTCGCCATAGGAACACCTCCTTGGGGGCTTCACCCCCAACTGTACAGGTGTCCACCAAACCGAGGCAACATCATTGACTTCCTCGACCACACGCTGTGGATCCAGTCCAGCGATGGGGCTCGGCGGGCGATGTGGCTCTATCCGCGCTCGGTCGCCGACTTCTATCGCGAGTTCCTGGCGCTGCTGCGCGCGCTCGACATCGACGTGAGCATCAATCCGCTGCCACAAGAGGTCGCCAACCCCATCCGCTGTGACGAAGACGAGGAGCACGCCGCGTATGACGCCGCCTACGCGGCGTGCTGGTGGCGTATCCTGCTGCAATCGGAACGTGTGCTGCAGCAATTCCGCGCCCGCTTCCTCGGCAAGAGCAGCCCGGTCCACTTCTTCTGGGGCGGCTTCGATCTGGCGGTGACGCGCTTCTCCGGACGGCGCGCCCCGGAGCGGCCAGGGGCAGACCGCGTGACCCGCGAGGCGTATTCGCACGAGGTGAGCAGCTGTGGGTTCTGGCCCGGCGCACAGGAGGGTCCCATACTGGAGCCAGCCTATCATGCGTACATGGCGCCTGAGCCAGCCGGATTTGCCGAGGCGGCGGTGCAACCGGCTACTGCGTCATACCAGCGGGAACTGGGCGAGTTCATCCTGCCTTACGAGGCCGTACGCACCGCTGTTAACCCAGACGCCACGCTGCTCGCCTTCGCCCAGAGCACTTACGAGGCTGGCGCCACCCTGGCTGGTTGGGACCGTGCTACGCTGGAGCGCTGAGACAAGCGAGGAGATCATGTGTCTGTCCTGCATGCTGGGCCTCGCTTGGCGCCTCGCGGACGGCTGGGTGTCGCCCCTCAACCTGTACCTCTACTCCGACCAGGCGCTTGCCGCGCAGGCACGCATCGATGAAGCCGCACGCAGCCTCGGACGCGCCCCCTCGGCGGTTCGGCGCATCTACACTGTGGTCGGGTCCACTGGGACTGACACGCCCGGACACGGCGGCCTCCACGGCGCGGTCGACGTGTGGGCCAGGATCCTGGGTGGTTGGGCCACTGAGCTGGGCCTTGACACCTTCATCTTCTGGCCACGGACCACTTCTCCAGAGCAGGTCAGACGCTTCGCTGTGGAAGTCGTCCAGTTGACCCGAGAGCTCGTGGAACAGACACGACAGGCCACCCTGGGAAGCTGAGGTGATCCAGCACGCACACGAGCGCCCATCTACAGAGAACTTCGAGCCTCACATAATGAAGAACGCTGTCCTTCATTATCAAGAGTATGAGCTTTGTTTGCGTGAGCACACACCAGAAAGGACAGTACATGTCCGCATTCATCACCAGTCATCCACTAGCGCCTGACCTGATCAGCATCGGCGAGGAGGCGATCGCTCAGGAAAACGATGACCTGCTGCGGCAGTACTTCGCGGAGGACTTCGTCTTCCACGGCCCGGGGGCCGACCTTAATTTCGAGGCGCTGCGCGCGTACTTCGCCTCCGTGCGCGACGCATTCAGTGATCTGCGTCTTACGCGCGCGATGATCATCGGCGAAGGCGAGTATCTGGCTGCTCGCACCATTTTCTCTGGGGTGTTCACCGGCGTCTTTACACTGTCTCCTGTCGGACGACTTGAACCCCATGGCAAGGCAGTCGAGTGGGAGGTCATGAACATTTTCCGCTACAACGCCGACGGTCGTCTCGCTGAGGAATGGGTACAAACCGATTACCGCGGTTTCCTTCAGAAGCTGGGCGCCCCACCCGCTGCCTCTGCTGCCTCGGGCGGCGCGGCTGGAAGTAGCTCTGGGGCTCCTTGAACGGCTGGCGGACCAGTATCGCGAGTCGACTCCAGCCGAAGTGCACGTTCAGCACGAGCCACGACATCTCTTGTCGCTTGCTCCGCCGTACATCTGGCTCCCGGTGGTAGTGACAATGGGAAGTACCTCACACAGCAGGGCATCGCAGTTACCATAACAAGGAGATGATGCTAGATCCGATGTACCCTCGAATAGGACTGGCGGCGTGCCTGTCTAGCGGGTATACTGGCTCCCATCTGAACGGACCGACGCGGGCAGCGTCGCTCACACAAACGGCCCCTGTGAGGTGGGTATCGTTCCCCAAAGCGCAGGTCGTGAGTAGCCCCCCAACGTGCACATGTCAAGGGGGACATGCCAAGTCCGAACGAAGGAGAGGGGCGCCTCTCCTTCGCACGGCGACACCGCCCCGGCAGTGCAGAACCTGCATCACGGGGCGGTTGTTTTTGTGTTGGCGCTCGTGCCCTCTGGTCCTGCGTGTCGCCCTATTCGCAGCCCTGCTCAAGCCAGTCGAGGGCCGAAACCCGACGCATACGCCACTGTACACAGCGACAGCAGCGTTTGCCTGGCGCAAATGCGCTCTATGGATCCGCAACCACGCTCGCGGGGGGTATCGAGTAGACGGAGGGCGCCACGTCGACAGCTGGCGCGACCTGTGAGCGCCGCAGAGACGGCAGGAGCAAAGGAGGGCCGATGAATCTGAAGCGACCGTCATATACGGGTTTCGGCTGGGTCATCGTAATGTGGCAGCGGCTTACCCTCACCGGATTCGGGGTCCGAGGCGGCCTTTCTACAACGTCCCAGACGAAACCTGTAATACTCGTCCGGCAGCCCATCATGGCCGTCTCGACGCCGCATGATGTTGCTGGCGAATTCACATGAGTGGGAAGAACCAGGGAGGGATACAGGGTGGAATACGAGGCCGACCCATCATAGGGTTCTTTGCCTGACTCCATCGTCGCGGTGAGTGTCGACAAGCGAAGGTTCAGAGATCCTCGGCCCTGGAGGTAGGAATTCCCACCCGAGCGTTTGGCTTTCTACGGCGTCGCGTTTCCTGTCGCCGGTACCCACTTGACGCGAGGATCGTGGCCACCAACGGTATTCACCAGGCGCTCGTCGCCAGTCCACAACTCCAGATCCTCGAGCTGCGCAAGCGCGAGATACATCATGTCGTATGCCCGGCGGGTCTGAAACTGTTGCGCAAGGTTCCACGCGCGGATGTGCAGATCATCTCGATCTACTTTGGCGATCCCGAGCGCATTAAAAGCAGTAAACGCCGCTTCGCCTTCATCAGCGGTTAGGCGCTCGGTTGCCACGCGGAGTCGTAGCACAGAGGTGACTTCAGCATAGCGAAGCATCGGCCCAATGACCCTAACCCCTGTTGTCGACCATTGCCGCCAGAGCGCCTCAGTTGGGAGATCACGCTCATCAGGTAACACAAAGTGCAGGACCAGGCTGGCGTCGATGCAGACACGCGCTGATACTGTGGATGGAGTGGGGAGTGCTGTCATGACCGTGGGTCTTGCATTGCATCTCTCGCTGACGGCAGGTCGTCGAGACGGCCATCGCGAATGGCATCGAGATCTGCGTCTACGGAGCCAAGGGGTTGGCCTGCTGCGACAAGTCGCTGACGGATACGCTCACGAATTTGCCCCACCTGACGAATCGCCTCCGCAGAAAGATACCCACTCTGACTCCCTGCCCGCAAGACCTGCGGAAGATCGCGCGCCAGTTCAAGCCGCTCCTCGGTGGAGAGCTGTGAAATAGCGTCCAGAATCGCCTCGACGCGTACACTGCTCATGTTGGCGCCTCTTCTGAAACCAGTCTCCGGTAGGAGGGGCGATCCTCATCCTGGGACCACTCGTTTCGCTCGTTCGCTCGTTCGCTCGCCCTGGCGCTCTCATCGCTGCGGCTCTTGAGCTTGGGCAAGTTCAGCGGCGCGCTCGGCGCGCACCTCTTGCACCACCGCGTGCGCTTCGTCGAGGAGTTGCTCGGTAGCGGCGTCGTCGAGCAACCGCCGCAACTGTTCGGGCGAGACGATATACCCCACGATCCGGCTCTCCTTGCCCTCAATCGCCAGCGGGTCACTGGCTGCTGACAGCGCCTGTAGGCGCGCGCGGATGCTCTCTGGCAGGTCGGACGCGGCGACTTTGTTGGTCGGGATCACTGTGCCCTCCTAACTCCTTCTCATCGGCGCGCCCTCAGTGTACTATAGCACGCGCTGCGTGTGCCCCCAGGTCACACCGGATCCCGCAAGCCGGTCCCCGCAAGCCGGGACCGGAGGATCAAGGAGACGCAGCAAACGTCGGGCCTCTGGAGAGGTATGGAGGGGTGCGGAGCGTCGCCTTTCCAAAATCCAAAATGGTCACCTTTCATGATGGCGCTGGCGGATGCGCGCATGAGGACAGAGAATCCGGGAGAGTATGGGGCAGGCCACGGCCCAGCCGTGGAAGGCCATGTAGGATGGAGCGATATTGGATCACGTCCTGCCACTTGCCCGTAAGGAGAATGCTCATGTCGCTCCGCCCCGCCGATGAGACGACCATCCCCGAAGACACCGCCCGCGTGGCCCATGCGGCTTTCCCCAAAGGGAGCACCTACCTGCGCATGCGCGACGCGCTGGGGCCGATCTACACTGATGCCGCCTTTGCTGATCTCTTTCCGCGACGCGGCCAGCCGGCCGAATCGCCCGCCCACTTGGCCCTGGTCACCATCATGCAGTTCGCCGAAGGCCTCTCGGATCGCCAAGCGGCTGATGCCGTGCGCAGTCGCATCGATTGGAAGTCTGCGCGTGGGCTGGAGTTGACCGATCCAGGGTTTGACGCCTCGGTCTTGAGCGAGTTCCGCGGTCGGCTCTTGACAGGCGATGTCACCCAACTGCTCTTGGAGCGGATGCTGGATCGGTTGCTGGATCGGTTGTACGCATGCGGGCTGCTCAAGAAGCGCGGTCGGGCCCGCACCGATTCCACGCACATCCTGGCGGCGATCCGGGCGCTCAACCGGCTCGAGTGTGTGGGAGAGACGCTCCGACACGCCCTCAACACGCTGGCGACGGTGGCGCCTGACTGGCTGGGGAGCAGAGCGCCCAGCGCGTGGTATGACCGCTGTGGACGCCGCTTCGAGGAGTACCGTTTGCCCCCGGGAAAGTGGAACGCTACGCCTTGGCGGAGCAGATTGGAGCCGATGGGCGCGCCCTTCTCACCGCTCTGGAGGAGCCAGACACGCCGGAGTGGCTGCGCTGGGTTCCGGCGGTGGAAACGCTGCGCCAGGTGTGGGAGCACCAGTTCGTGGTGCGAGCCGACAAGCCGGAGAAGCTAGTTTGGCGCACGGCAGAAGAGGCGCCACCCAGTACGATACTGATCCGCTCCCCCTATGACGTTGAGGCCCGCTACGGCAAGAAGCGCCAGACCGAATGGACTGGCTACAAGGTCCATCTGACCGAGACCTGTGATGAGGATCTTCCATCGCTGATTATCAACGTGGAGACGACTGATGCCACCATCACGGACTATGAGATGACCCCCGTGGTGCAGCGCCACCTCGCCGACCGCGGCCACCTGCCCAGCGAACATCTAGTCGATACCGGCTACATGAGCGCGGTCCATCTGGTCCACAGCGTGGAGCAGGGGATCGACCTCGTGGGGCCGGTGGCTCCGGAGAACAGTTGGCAGGCTCAGGCGAAGGAAGGTTTCGACAGCGCCGCGTTTGTCATCGATTGGGAGGCCCAGCAAGCGCACTGTCCGCAAGGCCATCTCAGTCAGAAATGGCAAGTGCGCGCTGGGCCGCAGGGCCCTGTGCTGCACTTTCGGTTCTCGCGGACAGACTGTGGCGCCTGCCCGGTTCGTAGGAGATGTACGCACTCGGCCACCTTGCCACGGGCCCTGACCATCTATCCCCAGCCCGCCTTCGAGGCGCTGCACGCGGCCCGGCAGCGTCAGCAGCGCGAGGAGTTCTGGCAGCGCTACGCGCGTCGGGCGGGCATTGAAGGCGCGATGGCGCAAGGCAACGCCCGCGCGGACTTGCGCCATGCCCGATTTATCGGGCTGACCAAGACTCATCTGCAACATGTCTGTACGGCCTTGGGCCTGAATGTGCTGCGGTTGGGCGCCTGGCTGGCGGAGATCCAACCGCATACCACGCGCCCATCCCCCTTTGCGGCGTTGGCGCCGGCTGTTGCCTGATCCCGCGAATTCGCCAGCAACATCGCCGCATGTGCCAGGGGGCGAGATGGCAGGCGCAGCGGGACAGTGGCAGATCATCATGTAGGATCATCGTGTAGAATGAGCGCGGTCGATCCGCCGTCGGCGCGTGACGATGAGATTGGCTCCTCTAGACGATGAGACTGGCTTCTCTCCAGGAAGGTGACGCAGGATGCAGGAGCGACAGAACGGCGAGCACGCCTTGAAGCCGTCTCCGGCTCAACTGGCGCGGCGCCGTGGCGCCTATGGCGTGGACGCGCCCATTGTGCCGCTGATGCTGGCAGGATTCGGCGCGATTGGCCTGATCCTTGGCGTGCTGAACCTCACCACCTTTCACTCGACACCCTGGGCCATCGTCGGCTTTGTCTATGCCGCGTTCTTCCTGCTCAGCGCGGCGAGCTACCTCTACACGACACGCGCCGGCAAGTTCCGCGTCTGGGCCACGATTCTGACCGACCTGGGCCTGCGGGGCGACGAGTGCGCGCTCGACCTTGGCTGCGGACGCGGCGCCGTGCTCCTGATGGTGGCGCAACTGCTGCCGAAGGGAACAGCCAGTGGTGTCGACATCTGGAAGACAGGCGATCAGTCGGGCAACGATCAGGCCGCCGCCGAGGCCAATGCGAGAGCCGAGGGCGTCGCAGACCGCGTCGAGTTGTTCACCGCCGACATGCGCGAGTTGTCCTTCGCCGACGCCTCATGCGACCTCATCGTGTCCAGCCTGGCGATCCACAACATCCACGCCGCGGGTGGCCGCGAGCAGGCCATCGCTGCAGCTGCGCGTGTCCTCAAGCCGGGGGGCCGCCTGCGCATCGCCGACTTCCGCGCCACCGGCGAGTATGCGCGATGGCTCCGCGAGTTGGGCTGGGGCGACGTAAGCGTGCGCAACCTTGGTTGGCGCTACTGGTACGGCGGTCCCTGGGCCGCGACCAGCCTTGTCAGCGCCACGAAACCCGCCTGAAGCAGCGCGGGATACGCTGAGAGGACGCTGCCGCCGCTCGCTCGTTTATGGCGTTCGCGCGCGGGGCGCCGTGGAAGTGGAAGGTCACTGGGCTTGCTCCTCTCGCTGCGCCGTGGGCGCCTGATCGGCGTCGTCACGCGCCTTGGCCTGGAAATCAGCCTGGAATTCGGCAAGGACGTCGCGTTTGATGGTATGGGCGGTGGATTGGGAGATGCCGTTGTGGGTGGCCATCGCGATGCGCACGGAGGGCGTCGGTTCACCTCTCTTTGCGTCTGGGGGTGGGGGTTGGCGGAGTGGGGGCAGTAGGTCGTGGCGACGGCGCGAAGCGGGCTGCTATCACGGATCTGCGTGCCCTTCGTGGGGTGGGGGGGGAGCGGCGTTGGGCGGGGTGCGCCGTGGGTGGGGGGGCAGGCGTTCGGCGGTGAGGCAGAGGCGCGAAGCGGAGCCTGCAGTTGTCCCGCCACCTGGAGGTCGGCAGGGTGAACCAGGGAACGGCGGGGTGGATCCCGAGAGATCGGTGAGAGCCGGTGAGTGCGCGCGAAGCGAAAGGGACGGGAGGGAAGCCACGATGAGGGCGGTGGTAGGCCTCGCCTGTATCCTGGGGGTGCTGTCCTGGGCCGCGCTAGGCGCCACGTCCATCACGTCCACGCGACGCGCGCGCCCGGTCCGCGTGCCCCCCCGCCTGGCCCAGCGCCTGCTCGATATGGGGACGATACAGCCCTTCGCCCAGCCGGTCGCAGATCGCCAGCGCCTGCGTGAAGCGTGTGCGCGCCGCCGCGGGATCGCCGCGCGCCGTCTCTAGTTGGCCGTAGATCCAGAGCGCCTTAGCCTCGGCGTAGGGGGAGGGCATCGCGCGGACGCTCGCCAGCGCCTCCTCCAGCGCCGTCGCGGCCTCGCGCCCGCGCCCTCGCCGACTCGCCAACAGCGCCTGGACGCAGAGGGCGTCCGCCAGGATGGGCCGCACCCCCGCCGCCCGCGCCGCCGCCAGCGCCTGCCCCACCAGTTCCTCGGCGCGCCCCTGCTCGCCCCGCTCCAGCTGCGCCCAGGCCAGCACAGGTCGCAGCGCCCAGGTGGTGTACGTCTCCTCCGCCCCGGCCAGCAGCGGCTCGAGCCGCGCGCATGCCGCCTCCAGTCGTCCCTCCACCACATCCCACTCCGCCAGGATGAGTTGCGCTTGGTTCGCCGTGTCAACCACGCCGCTGCGCGCAGCGAGGCCGATGCCCTCTTCCAAGGAGTGAAGCCCCTCCTCTACCAGGCCCTGGGCCAGGCGGAGCCTGCCCAGGCTGATCGGCAGGTCATGCGCCGCCCACGAGGGTCCGAGGCGACTGAGCGCCGCGCTGGCCTGCGCGTAGTGCGCCTCGGCCTCCCCCCAGTCACCAGCCACATAGGCGAGATCGCCCTGGTCGATGGTGAGCAGTGCGTTCAATCCCGCGTCGCCCAGACGCTCGACGACGACGGCGGCGCGCTCGTGCATCGCTCGGCTGGTGGCGAGCCTCCCCTGCAGTCCATAGCACGCCGCGCTGTTCAGCAGCGCTCGTGTCAGCATCGCCAAGTCCCCCAGCCGCTCGGCGACCGCGATCAGCCCCTCGTAGAGGGTGAGC
>Ga0207684_10003810_pt1 | contig 14543 bp, 15 predicted proteins | sample KBSK5501metaG_FD_184342 | JGI IMG/M metagenome (GOLD analysis project Ga0207684, IMG submission 184342) | Corn, switchgrass and miscanthus rhizosphere microbial communities from Kellogg Biological Station, Michigan, USA - KBS K5-50-1 metaG... | ecosystem: Host-associated > Plants > Roots >...
GTCCTTGCAGTCAGGAATGCCGCTGCTTGCAGAAGGCGAGCGCGGCGGTGGAAAGACGGAGATGGTCGATGCTCTTGCCTACGCGTGCAATCGGCCTTACTTCGAGCTTCAGGGTATGGACGATCTCGCTCTCAAGGATATTCTTTTCGAGTGGGACGAAAAGGGACAGAACAATTTCGTGGTCCAGGCCGTTGAGAGTAAAGAACTCGCGCTCGATGAAGCGCGCCAACAACAGTGGCGCAAGGAATTTCTGACCCTGGGTGAGATATTGAAGGCCTATGACTTCCTTGCGACGACTGGCGTCGTGCCGATCGTGAAGCTTGACGAGTTTGAAAAGCTACCGCAAGTCTGCCAGGCATTCTTCTATCAATTGTTCACGGACGGTCACGCGTCGATACCACGTCTCTCCGAAAATAACGGACATATTGGCGTAGCCAAGAATGATGCGAAGCCTATCGTCATCCTCACGTCAAACAATCAGCATGTCGTTCATCCTCCGTTGCGCTCACGCTGTATCTACACGAAGGTGAGACTTCCAACCGACCTCGAAGAAGCGCGGATTCTCCATTCGCGCGTGCCGCAGGCATCATCACTTCTTTTGACTCAAGTAGTCAAAGTCGTTCGTTACATTCGCGTGATGATGCCCACCGTTCGCGACAAGCCCGGACTGCGTGAATCAATCGCCTTTCTCAAAGCAATGGTGAGCGAGGAGATCGAAACCATCTCAGCCGAAGTGATTGACGATCATTTAGGCTTCATTGCGCGTGGCGCCGACGACCTAACGAATCTCGAACTCGGACTACCGCGACTCGAAAAGGCATCTCACACGTCCGATACAGTAACGGAACAATTGATCCAAGAAGTCTTCAGCGAAACCGAAGTGCGCTTGCGGGAGGCCGCATGATCACAAGAGAACGAGGAAATATCTGGCCGGTCGTCTGCGTAATTGCCGTTGCATTCGCAGTGCTCATCTTGCCCGTCGCAATCCGTCACAGACAAGCCAGCGCTCGTATGGCGACAATCGACGCTCTAGTCACAATTGGCGACCCAAAAACCGATCTCAACTCAAATCGGGAGTCGGCGATGTATCGTTGGCCGGACAGCGAAGTGCCGCGCACAGCGGAACGATTGCGCGACGTAACGGCTCTAGCAATCGCGGCGAGTACTTATGTTGCTCAAGGAGCGATGTCCGGCCACGTGCCTCGTGACGCTGGTGAAATCGCGATAGGAATTGCCAAACGCCAACTCATTCCTGTTGAGTGGCTAACAAATCAATCGGGTGTTCTTCAGACTACACATGCCACGCTTCATATCCGCTATGCCCCAAACACGTTAAGTATTGAAGTCGTGTCTGCGCCGGCCACTCACACCGACGGCCCAGGCTTACTAATACGCATTCCAGACGACGAAAAGATTTCTTTCGGACCGCGTTATTTCGAGTCGATGCAACTTGACGGCATTACTTACCCTCCGCCTTTCGAGCGCGTCGCGGAGATCATTTCCTCCGGTTGGATGCCGCGCTATATCACGCAGTTACCGGCACCAAAACCAAATTGACCTTTTCATATTCTAGTTGAAAACCAGATACTTCCTATTCACCCATCCGTGGTCCGACGAATTCGGATCAGCCTTCGCGCGACCGTGTGCAGTCACTTGAATCTCATACCAAGTTCGATCGTTGTTGAAGGACAGAATCCGAACTTGAGACTGCTTCTCGACAAGGCCAATCTTTGGTTGATCGGCATTGGGGCCAGAGCGAATGTTCAGGTCGGTAGTGGCATGAGCCTCCTTACCGATCAATGGATCACTGATCTTTTCGGTGGAAACCACCGGGCGCGGTAGCATGCCGAAACAGCGGGAGTACTTGGGGCAAACCGATTAAAATAATTGCTACAACCACAACGACTCCGACAATCTGCATGACGAGTGGAGTCGGAATACCATTAAAAGCTTCACGTCCAGCTCCGACGATAGCGTCAACGAAACGGCCGCCGGCAAGACTATTCAGTGGAAGGGCCGCAGCACCGACACTCCCGTTTCGCACGGGTACTTCGAAACGAGTATGCTTCGGTGGCGGATGATATTGCCGCCATTCGCGCTGACGAGCTTCGGACGTAGCCGTTGAGACTTCCGTCAGTTCGAGTACCTGTTTCAATGCGCGGTGAAATTCTTCGACTGTTTGATAACGGTCGCAGGCCTCCTCGCATGTTGCTTTCGATAACACCGACAAAAGCGATTGCGCCCACGGCTTCCTCACAAGTTCGGCGGGCAATGACGTGATTTGCTTCTGCGCCAGATGCGCTGGTGAATTGCCGGTGAGCATGAACAGAAGCACTTTCGCAAGCGAGTAAACGTCTGCGGCAGGGGTAATCACGCCGTCCTTCGGCGGCGAATAAGATTCAGGCGCGCCGTACACATCAGTTCCAACACGTGTAATTGAACCGTTCTGCGCATCAAGAAGATGCGCAGTACCAAAGTCAAGGAGCTTGACGATGCTGTGGTTTTCAGACAGCAGACAGTTATTCGGCTTGATATCGCGGTGGACAATCGCGTGCTCATGAACGCACGACAGAGCAGAACATAAATGGCCCACGTATATAACCGAACGTTCGAGCGGCAGCGGCGCTGTCCGACACAAGCTGTAAAGATCGCCGCCTGCTAGATGCTCCAACACTATGTAATAAAGCTCTCGCGCCCTCGCGTCGTCGACACTGCGGCCATCTTCGTATGATCGAACGATGTGTCTATGTTGAAGTCGACGCAGACTTGCGGCCTCGAGTTGAAAGTTTTCCAACAACGTGCGCTCCAACTCAGATTCAAGCTGGCCGCGCAAGCCCTGATTCAAAACCTTTACGACGACGGTTGGCGGCTCGTCGTTCTTTGGCGACAGGTTGGCAGCGATATACACTTCGGAATAGCTGCCACAGGTAATCCTGCGTAGCAGCTTAAACCGCCCACCAATTACTTGGTTGTGCAGGTTCAACAGCGTAACCCTTTCCTCAGGTCCCAACGGTTTTCCTCATAGGCGACTCAGACGAGCCTTGCACAATGCTGTCTCACGCAGCATCAATGCGCGATGGGAACTCCACAACGGTTCGATCAGGATCGCCAAAGATTTCCGCGAGCAGTTCTTGCGAAATCAGATCGAATGGCCCCTGAGCCAAGTGGCTTCCAAACTGCTGATTGTGATCATCCACCAGGCGTACGTGGCGCGAGAAAGCGTTCGCCAAGTCTCTGATTACTGCTTCAAATCGCGAGTGCCATCTCTTAAGCGTTCGTTTCGTCCGCCGCAGTCGAAATTTCGAGAAAAGATACCCTCTGGCATCGGAAGCAAGCTTACCGCCGTAAAGAATTACTCCGTGCATCACAACGGATAAGCAAACCAGCCCGACTATTTCCATTACAAGAATGGTCTGGAACACACCTGTGCGTGCCGCCGGAGCTGCCGCGATATTCGTAGCGACGACCAGAGTCGGCAAGGGAATGATCATGAGCAACGGAAATATGTGCCAAATCCAGCGCGATCTCGAAGGCCCGAATTCGAACGCCTGCTCCTGTGCAAAGGCCCGTTGTGCCGCGATGAACATCTCGATCGCAACTATTGCGGGCGGAATGATCGCTCTCGTGACAGTAACCATTGCGGGGTCGCTGTAAACCCGCAGCGCGAAATACTCCAACACGCTTCCGAGGAGAATGTAGTCAACGAAACAAACCGCGAACGGCGCGATACACATCAACGCGTACGCCGCAACCCTTCGCGCCGGCGCGTAAAGCAATTCGGCGTCGCGCTCAATAACTGCGTTGATCTCCGCAACAATCTCAGCGGCTCTGTGCCTGAGAATCCCTGCTTCGTGAGCGAACGCGCATACGCTTGCCGCTGACTGCGCAATCCGGTCAAGTGACGCTTGTCGTCGTACCCGATCCAAACCTGCTGACAAATCAACTGTTGGAAACATTGCACTCATGAGTTACTTGCCCCCCAATTCTTTAGCCGCAATAAAATCAAATGCTGCTTGCACCGCCTCGAACCGATCCGGCTTGAGTGAATCAAGCACGCCTACACTGCCGACGCCGTTAACGACGATTAACTGCGCACCGCTTTTCAATTCGATGGCCTTGGAGCGCGCAGTATCGACAGCATCTGAGTTAAAAACCGCGTACCGGTGTGTCGGGCGCGGCCACGTCGCATCCGATTCGTTCAAGTACAAGTCCGCTCGTGCCACGGCGGACCAGACGTTCGTCTTTTTCGCGTTAGCCTTCTGTTTCAACAATTGGCCAGCTTGAGCGAGGAACGCCTGTACGCGGCGATCCGTTTCCAGAGTCCATTTGGCGACGCCGTCGTTGTAATCTTTCATGCGCTGCTGATAATCGCCGTCGTCCGCTGCGCGTTGGAACACGTTACGCGCCTGCGGTAGTGCCGGGGGTGCTGGGGGCGCGTCGATTCGCAACCGCACCAACGGTCTATTGGACAAGTCGTCCACGACGCCGACGCCGAGTTCGCCGCCTGTACACCGCAGCAGCTTAATCGGCGCAGCAAAGTCCGCTTCGGTCAGCTGCACAGTCCGCGTATCGTTCGCAGAGCCGGTCTTATCTTGAAACAGCACGATTCGGATCGGACTCCGTGAAACGTTGCGATCAGCATTTTGCTGATCCTGGCTTACGGTGACGCCACAATTCGCCGACACTGGCGCCCCCGCTTGCGCTGGCTGCGATTGCGAAACGGCTGAAGTCCCACTCGAAAGACCGCCACAGGCGGTTGCTGTAATTGCGACGACGATAACTAGCGATGTGATAATTAGTTTAGTTCTCATGGTTAGTGTTCCTGTTTCGTGGAAATGGCGCGCGAACTCTCGCGCAAAGCGCGCGCCGCTTTATGGTTAGAATTCGGCGCGAACGATCTCGCGAAGGCTATCGCGTTGAGCCCGGTAGCACCGCGGGCAAAGCGTGTGGTCTCGGTCGTATTTGATTGGGCCACCGTGGTAGCTGAACAAAGCTTTTCGGTGACGACATCCGATGCAAGACTTTCTGTTGTTGCGTCTGCTTTTCATTTCGAATTTCATATTCACCTCGATCACAACTTGGGCAACCCTTATGCCAACACGCGCATCCTCCCGCACACTACGAGGAACTTGCGCGATCAAGAAAACGCGGGCGTTTTCGAACTGAATTGTATTAACGATGTTGGGTGAGAACGTTCGCGATAGATTCTAGTTACGACGAGGTAACGGATCGGTTATCTCGCAATTACGATTGCGGTCGGTTAATGAACATCAAGTTAGGGAGATGATTCGTCAACTTCGACGAAAGCTCAAATCAAAATAGATCAATCGCTTCCCTCTTAATGCTTTGCCGACTATCGAACAAACTCGCTGCTCTAGGGCCATTTTTTCGACATTGTCGCGGGCCACTATAAAAATAGTTTTCTCATTCGCTTTCGCGCCATCAGAATCGACAACGCCAAAATATTCATTGCCACCCAGCTCTCGCATGATGTTGCCAATCACCTGATCTAAGTCTTTCGCTCGACCGCCGCCGTGGAGCGTAACCTCTAACAGAGTGATCGCATCTCGACTGCTTCTCGTCTGGCGGCTGAATGTACCCTTCAATAGATCTAGCCATGCAGTACTTAACTTCCCGATCTTTTCCTCATGATTCATAATCGCGCTTCTCATCGACAAGGCCAGCGCTCGAAAACGATTCTGAATCTCCGGTTTATCCGGCGGAGGTAACGCCGAAAAATCCTTAAAGTAAAAAGCGAAAGACCCAAGTAAGTCTGAAATTTCGTTCTTGTCGCTCTGGAAAACTGGAACAACTAAGATCGAATCATAGGCGAGTCGTTTCACTTCTTTGAGATAAGGCACGAGCGTTGGACGGCCTTGGAGATGCTTGATCGTAGTATGCACTTTGCTCTCGTTGCGATATTTCTTCGCCAAGATTTCCTCCGTCATTACCCCTAACGCACCCCAACCTTCCGGTACATGACTGTAAGAAAGAAAGTCAAAGATTGTTGGATAGACCCTCCGAACCAGAAAAACTCTACGGTCAGCCTCCCACGAGAAGTATGCAATGGCCCTCAGTGGCTGGCGTAGCGCGGTTTTGTGGGCTGGATTAGGAATGCGCTTACGTTTAGCTAGAAATCTTTCCAAGGAGGGGCACTGGTTGGATTTCTTGCCGGGACCGCTGGCGACGTACGTTCGCGCGTGTCGTGAACCGATCCTTACGTTGCCTTGAAGACAGCAATAAACCCCAAACATCACAGAAAGCGTAAATTGATATGGAGTGGGATGAACTTTGTCGGAGTCGCCCGATAAAGAAGCATCTAAGATCGCTGCTATTTTCGCGGCGTTCGGAAGATCGTTCCAGTTGAGGTCATTCACCGCGACTGTGTTCATCGGGAGTTGTTAGATAATGGCTGTGCGCAATCTTCAAGACCTTAACCTGGATCATGTTCCAGAGACTCACAGCTCATTATCTTTCTGTCTCCTTAGACCGTACTTCTTTTGGTAACCACCCAAGCGTACCTTGAAATTATTTTTCGTCATCCCACCAAACATCTTGCTGATTATTTTGTCGGGAGGAAGATGCTTTTCACCATAGTTCTCATCAAGCCAAGTTAACAGCAGCTTCAGAAAATGAGGAAACTCATCTTCGCCTAACTTCTCGCGTTCGTCCGAAAGGCTTCTCGACAGGTTGCCACACCGAATCTGTTGCCAGTCCTCAACCGCTCGCTTATTACGGGAATCTCCAGCGAACAATGTCAAACTGCGGGCGCTGGTTCCGCTCGACGGAGAAACTTGACTTGACCAATTATCGCTTTTTTCGTCAATTTGAATGTCGCATGGTTCGATCTCGTCAGACTTACAAAGTATGAAGGCGCGCAAAATACAACTCTGAAGTTGTCGTACGTTTCCGGGCCAATCATGCCGTTGGAGAACCTCTAGCGCGTCCTCAGACAGTTTAACGTCGCGGCCGGTTTGTTGATTGCGGCCGTTAATAAAATGTTTCGCTAAAAGACCAATATCTTCCCGACGCTCACTTAAGAGCGGCATCTTAATCTCCAATACATTTAAGCGATAATAAAGATCATCATTGAACGTCTCCTTCTCAACCATGTCGCGTAGATTCCGGTTTGTCGCCGCGATAAACCTCACATTGTTAACGTTGATTTCGCTTGCGCTACCCACGCGTCGAATCTTTTTTTCTTGCAAGGCACGTAGAAGCTTCGCTTGCATTCCCTTATCAACCTTGGCGATCTCGTCCAAAAACAAAGTCCCGCGATCGGCTACCTCAAAAAGCCCCTTCTTGTCAGCATGAGCGCCGCTGAAAGAACCCTTATCATGCCCAAACAATTCAGATTCGAATAGTTCGTTCGGTATAGCGGCGCAGTTCACCCCGATGAAAGGCAAACCGCTTCTGGATCGTTCGTGAATTTCACGAGCTACCAATTCTTTTCCTGTGCCTGTGCTACCAGAGATCAAAATGGTTTCGTCGATAGAGGGTTCTCCGTAGAGCTCGATCAGTTTGTAAACTCGGTTCATGAGTTGGCTCTGCCCAATCAAAGCGCCACAACTTTTAAGCTCCGTGAGCCTGGCTGCCGCTTCTTTTCCTAAGCGGCCAAGTTCTATCACATGTCGAAGCAAAGGATGGCATTCGCCCTCACCACCGGTTAAGATCTCGTGCTTGTCTAGGTATCTGGCGTGAGGATCAAACTTCCCGCGCCATCTAAAGTCTTTTATGGTTTTGGCTATTCGGTCGTACCTTGTCATTAGCCAACACTGCCACTCATTTTGTGCCCAACGCGGATTCGAGAGTGCTGTCTCTAATAAAACGATACCGGCATACTGTTCTCCCATTGACGAATCGCTAATTATCAAATCAACGCCCTGGCCAGAGATATACTCAAGAACTTGCGCCGCGCCGTATTCTTTGGTTGTGTCGACCGCTGGCAAAACTTTGATTCGCGGAATTGTGAAATCTAATACTCCGTTCGCTCGCAGCACCGCGCCGAAGTTTTGCCACCATCGTTCCTCCTCCTTTCTGACACTTGATTCTCTTTTCTCTGAGATAAGGACAGGGAAAACACGGATCTCATTGGCGGTCGGATCGAGCGCGATCAAATTACCCGCGATCTTAAGCAGGTCGTTCACTTCATCATCAACAATGGCTGTCCCTAACATGAGATAACCTAATACTCGCCGCGATTATTTCTCAATAGGAATCTGTACCGTAAACAGCGTTCCTGGTTTCGGAGGTGGGCAGACATTTAAGTTCCAACGCAACACTCTAGCGGCCTTGGAATTCAAGAGTCTTCCTAGGGCCAGTCGCTTTTCGCCGGGTGCCTTTGCCTCAAGGTCGACGTCGCTGTCCGCTGATAACTGCGCGCCATTATTGAATACTTCGACCAATAGTTTTGTTTCGTCATTGCTGATACGCACTCCCAGAGCCACCTCTGGAGCATCTTCATCCGCATTTTTCACGGCGTTTACAACTAGTTCCACTAGCAATAAATCCAACAACACGGTCTTAGCTTGGTTCGAAACATATTCACCTTCAAGTCGGCCCGATTCAACCAAGGGGCATAAGGCGAAGGACTTCTCAGATAAGCCTGGCGCCACGACTCTCGTTAAAGCGGACGCCAAATTCTCGTACGCAGGCAAGCCAGGTCCGTCTGCATCGCGCGACGGCACCGATATATCATTTCGTTCGAACAACGATTCAATTTTATCGACATCGACTTGAGATTCGGTCCGCAAGTTGTGCACGCTCTGCAACGCGCTGCCAACGACTCTTTGGATCTCTTTGACTGTGAAGCGGGCCCATGGCGTCGAATCGTCGGGGGCGATCACCCTCACTTGTACTTCGATCTTTTCAACTGTATTGATAAACAGGAGCAGTCTGACTAGATGATTTATATCAGTGATCAGCGATTCTAATTCCAATATCCTTTCTTCTCTAACTGCTTTATCTAATCCGGGGGTCTTGATTGTCTTGAGAATACTCTTGGTGTTGGCAAGAGGGGTCTTAAGAGCATGAGATAAGAACTGAGTGATCCGCGCTTCCTCCTCTTCTTTGGTCTTCAGCCTTATCTCCTCCCAAAGCCGATGCCTCATTGTTACGTCATGAATTGCAGGCTGGGTGCCGTGGACGAAGACTTTGCTCAGTTTGTCTCCGTGCCGTTGATGTTCGAGCTGATAGGCCATCACCACATCAACATATTCAACGGTGGTGCCTTCCAACTCCACGGCGGCTTGAAGTTTGAGGCCTTGGGGAGGCGTGATCTTCACGCCAAGTTTGAGAATCCCATCATTAGGCTTGAAATAGATGTAGGAAGTAACAATGTCGCCCATTCCAGTCACGTTTCTTAAACGTTGAACAAGCGAGTCAACCGATTTAGGTGGACCAGATTCATTGAAGTCGTCCAGGATCTCAAAGTGTTCTCTAACGACTTTGATTGCCGCCTCGATGTAGAGGAAGTTATCGTCGTAATCTTGATCTAATATGCATTCCCAAAGACTCTCATACCCGTCGGGCGCTGGGATTTGTAGCGACAACCGGTCTTTCAAAACTCGATTCGTGCTACACGAACGAACTAAGTCCTTGGCGAAATCATTTTGATCTTGTACACACAACTCCCTGTCCGTCACGAACCATGCAGGCAACATGGCGTCGGGCGAGAATTGATAATCTTTCTCGTGGTGAGCCGGGGTAGGCATTTGGCTGACCTCTTATCGTCTTATGTATTCGTTTTCGATGTCGCGATGCCTTCTATACAAACTACATCTGAGTCGTTTCTTAACGATGGATAGATGATTTTGATTTCAGTGAGTTCGGGAACTCGCGCCTGGAGACCACGAGCAAGCGCATTTGCGCTAAGTTGCCGGCTTGGACAAAAGGTACAAGTACCCACTAAGCCCACTGTAGCAATGCCACCCTCAACCGAGAGTAGCTTCGCGCCCCCGCCATCTGCCACCATCGCAGGCAAAAGCTCATCGAGAGCTGATTTGATAGACTCGACGTCAGGCATTCCGAACTGTCCCTCTATATTGTCACTTAGGCCTCATCAAAATCATTCGCACAACGAAATCCTATGTTGGGCCAGAAGCCATCCGGCGGCATAGCACCACGGTTCGCACATCGCAGGCGAAAGGCTTCTCGCACATTCCACGATGCGCCTCGACGGACCCGAAAGTGCCCGACGTTCGGGCCGCGCGGATTCTTTTCAGGACTCATCGCGTAGTATTCATTCATATACCAATCGTCGCACCACTCCCAAACATTTCCAGAGATGTCGTAGATGCCCAATTGATTAGGTGGATAGGTTCTTACAGCGCTCGTCGGCGGAGCAAATTGCCCGTTCTGCACTCGATTCCAATTCGTGCGGCCTTCCCCCGGTTGTTCGTCACCCCAAGGGTATAGCCGATTTTCCAAGTTGCCACGTGCAGCTTTTTCCCATTCGGCTTCTGTAGGTAGCCGCTTTCCCACACTCTTTGCAAACGCAATAGCATCGTACCAACTTACGCACACGACGGGATGGTCCTCCCGGTCAGGGGTTGCAAAGATACGCCAACTTGGTTTATCAGATGCTCCGCCCCTTTCCCGTTCCTCCGCCGTTGTGCAGTAGCCAGTTGCATCCACAAATGCTCCAAACTGCGCATTGGTTACGGGAGCAGCGTCAATCAAGTAAGCGTCCAGGTAAACGCCATGAACCGGCTTCTCGAATTCGCTGCCGCTTTCACTGCCCATCAAAAAACTGCCAGCCGGGACCAACACCATATCTTCGATCGTTACGATGTTGCCATTTGGCATTGGCTCTCGATTCAAATTCATCATTATTCCAGTCTCTCCGTTTCTTTAATTTACAAAAACCAGGCGCGCAAGCTGCGGCCTTCAACTATTTAGCCTCATCCTGTCAAGGATTTCTTTCTTCAACGCGATAAACTCGGTCGTAAACTTTACGTCCTCATCGCGCGGGCGGTCGAAAGGTATGTTGTACTCACCGCTAATTCGTCCACCATTCAGGACTAAAACACGATCCGAAAGAAATATCGCCTCTTCTATGTCGTGAGTAATGAAAACCACTGTCTTGTGATCTTCATTCCATACATCCAGCAACCACTTTTGCATTCTCTCGCGCGTATCGCGATCCAGCGCACCGTACGGCTCGTCCATAAGGATCACGTCTGGATCGGGGGCCAAAGCGCGAGCGATCCCTACGCGTTGAGCCTGACCGCCTGAAAGTTGGGCCGGATATCTGTCCGCACGATCCTCCAAGCCGACTAGTTTGAGATGCTGTCCCACAATCTCAGCGATCTTGGATCTCTTCCCATTTTGCAAACCGAAGGCGATATTCTCGTAAACGGTCATCCAGGGAAAAACCGAATAATCCTGAAACACGACGCCAACTTTGCCGGGAATATTGATCTCACCGTCGGCTGGTATGAAACGGGCCAGCGCATTAACCATCGTGGTTTTACCGGAACCCGAAGTACCCACTAGAGATATAAACTCCCCGCGAAACACTTCAAGATCGATGCCGCGCAGTACGCAGAGTTCCCCATAGGACACCGAAAGATTCTTTACCGCGATCTGCATCGTTCTCATTTTTGGGACAGCCTCAACCATGGATACGCGTACGTAATTCCTCTCGCAAAAAGATAATCGGCCAAAGCACCTGAAGCACCAAGTACTGCCAGTGCCGCCATCATTCTGTCTATTCGGTAAGCCAAGTGCGACGTGGAGATTTCGTACCCGATCCCCTCAGAAGCTCCAGCCAATTCAGCAACGAAAACCATCACAAACGCGATTGCTATACCGGTCCGCAGGCCAGCTACGATAAGCGGCAGTGAAGCTGGGAAGATCACCCGCCAGAAGATCCTTAGTCGCGATTTGGTCAACGTAGATGCGCTCCACAGCAGTCGTTGCGGTATCTGCTGCGCTCCCAAATGTGTATTGAGCCATACAGGGAAAAATACCGCGAACGCAATCGAAAACACCTTGGCGCTTTCCCCAATGCCAAACCACACAATCACAAGTGGGATAATCGCTACCGGCGGTAACGGACGAAATAATTGGATCAGTGGTGTCAATGCATCGGCGACTATCTTTATCCTTCCCGTAAGAAGACCTACGGAAATACCTGTTAGACTACCGCCTATTAGGCCAAGCAGAAGCCTCAAATAACTGGCGCGCAAGTCGGTAAGTAATTCACCGCTTCTTATCGTTTCCCATAAGGCAAGTATTACTCTTGAAGGGGCAGGAAATAGAGAGGCGCTTACCCAACCAGAACGGGAAATAATCTCCCAGACAAGGAGAAATATGAGGATTGGCGCTGCGAGTCGAAGGACTTTCATGGGCCTTATTACCGCTTCACTCTAATTGACTCTTTCAGGTATGAGCCCAAAGCTCTTGCGAATAAATTCTGCGGCATACTCCGAAAGAGGTATACCTTTGTTAACAGCTAAGTAAAATGTTCTGAAGCGGCCTTCGTCCCCGATGCGAATGCCAGTTATTCGATTCGCTTCTATCTCTGAGGCGACTGCCGCGCGCGGAAGAATCGAAATGCCAAGTCCAGCCAGAACGGCTTGCTTAACACCTTCAACGCTAGTGATAACAAACCTACCGCAAACCGAAACATCAAGCTCATTCAAGAGTCGTTCATGAGCGACCTGTGTGCCTCCCTTTCGCGTCTGAATAAATACTTCTTCGGGGTCGGTCATTATGCGTCCGACCTCTTCCAAGGAGACAACTTTCTTACCACATAACCTATGACCTCGCGGGACCGCCAGGACTTCTTCTTCTTTGCCGATCTCCCAGAACTGAAAAGCCTCATCCTCGTGAGGCATCGTACCGACGATCGCAGCCTCAATCGCGCCTCTTCTTAATTTGTCTAGTAACGTGGCACTGTTGCCAGTCTCGACGTACAACGAGACGCTTGGATTGGGAGTGTTCTTAATACCTTCGAGCAAGAAGCGAACGCCGGTGATTGTACTTCCTCCCAATCTCAATTCTTTCGTTATTGTTGCCGGCTCTTGCGCCGGCGCCTCTGATGTTGCGGTTCCATAAGCACTTTGTGCGACCATCTCAGACTCCTTTACGACATTTTCTCCCGATGCCAAATGACGTATTGATCAGGCTATGGTAATCGGACAGCATCCGGCTTAACTGCCTTCAGGGCGTCCGCATAGATCAGTTTTCGAAAGTCCGGTAGCGGTACGTCCGCTTTGACATCACCTTTTTCTTTGGCCCAAGCCGCTTCCTGGTTTTGATAATCTATCAATCGTTGATTGAGGGCAGGCGCGAAGGAAAAGTTTTTCCAAATCCCATCGACTACCGAGCGATCCTGCTTTGTGTACTTTACGACTATGTCCTTAGCTTCACTGGGATTCGTCTTTATGAAGTCCTCGGCCTTTACGAGAGCGCGCAAGAGCTTCTCAACTACATCTTTTCTTTTCTCAATAGTGTCGGGACTTGCGGTAATCACGTATAACTCGGAATAGATGTCTGCATCGGCGAAAGTGACAGCCTTTTCACCCATTTGCTTTTCAGCGATGAATGCAAATGGATCAAATACGGAAATTGCGTCAACGCTGCCATTTACCAAAGCGGCTGGCATGTCCTCAGGCTTTTGGCTGATGATCTCCACTTCGCTCGCGGCGATACCGTGCTTCTTAAGGAAGTTGTAAGTAAAGAACTCCGGACCACCGCCAAACGAAGTGGCTAGCTTCCGCTTCTGTTTCTTGAAGTAGGTAGTCGCATCATTAATATCTCCGTCACGCCGCGCAACTACGCGAACTTCATTAGTTGTTTTCTCCACTACTTGCGATAAAACGAAGAACTTGCTTCCTTGAAGAGTTGAAAGCGTCACCGGGACCTCGCCAGCTACAGCAAAGTCCAGAGAACCACCGAGAAACGCTTGCAGTGCGAATTTTCCTGCGGTGAATTCTTTCAACTCTACGTCGAGTCCCTCTTGATCAAAAAACTGCTTATCTTTGGCAACCATCACGAGCGCCATCGCGGGCGAGGTTTGTATCCCCACCGTAACGTGCCCCTTGTTTGTCTTGCAGCTTAGCGGCACCAAGACCAAAACGCCGATCAACAAAACACCGGCGATAATCCAAACGCTGCTCTTTCTTGATAGTTTCATAGTCACTGGCTTTCTCCTTCGCGTGTGCTACCGATCCATGTCTCACCCCACGTCGCCAACCACTGCCGTTGGACACAAAAAGTCTGGGAGAGCCAGCGGCGGCTTCGTGGTCGCAAGCGCCGTTCCATCGAGCCTTGGAGAGAAAAGATCAATAGTTAGCGCCATCACACGCATTCAACCCAGAACGACGCCAATGATCTCTCTCTAGATTCGTTACGGCATCGTAACGATTCGGGCACGCCCTCGTAATTGAGTGCGAAGAATCTAGCTCGTACCTTGCCCAACAGGGCCTATCATCGAACAAATCGACATAGGTAGGCTGTCGCCAGCTTTCCCTGTCACACCACCGTACATGCGGGTCCGCATACGGCGGTTCCGTGACTTAAGCCAAAAGAAGCCG
>Ga0207684_10003812_pt1 | contig 14539 bp, 14 predicted proteins | sample KBSK5501metaG_FD_184342 | JGI IMG/M metagenome (GOLD analysis project Ga0207684, IMG submission 184342) | Corn, switchgrass and miscanthus rhizosphere microbial communities from Kellogg Biological Station, Michigan, USA - KBS K5-50-1 metaG... | ecosystem: Host-associated > Plants > Roots >...
TGACTCGATGAGCGCGAGGACGTCCTTCTCGCTAAGGATCAGGAGCTCCTCGTCGTCAAGCTTGAATTCCGTGCCGGCGTACTTCTGGAAGAGGATCTTGTCCCCCTCCTTGAGCTCGACCTTGATTCGCTCGCCGGTGTCGGGATGACGGTCACCCGGACCGACCGCGAGGACCTTGCCCTCTTGCGGCTTCTCCTTGACCGTGTCCGGCAGGACGATCCCGCTCTTGGTCATCTCCTCGCGCTCGAGGGCCTTGACGACCACGCGGGAGCCGAGCGGCTTGAGCTTGAGCTTGGTTGCGACTGCTACAGGCATGTACGACTCCCTCCTCTTTGTGTGCTGTTCTGGCCCCAGCGCGACGCCCGGATCCGCTCCCCAAAAAGCTGATTAGCACTCGCGCTGGCTGACTGCTAACCACACTACGGGAGTGCTGGAAGCGCTGTCAAGCCAGCGGCGCCCCGCTGCGTCGGGCGGTCGCGCCTTGAGCGATCGCTCATGGGCCGCTTACGCTGACAGAACGTCTGTTCTAGGTGAGTTGGTACCTTGCCAGCTTCTTCTTGTCCAGCGTCAGGCCCATTCCCGGCCTCGTGGGCAGGTCAACGACCCCGTTGTTCGCGGTCGGGAGGGGCTCCGTGAAGAGCTCGGCCAAGACATTCTGGATGTACATGAGCTCTGACTTCCAGAGATTCGGCACGCTCGCCGCGAGATGCAGCGTGGCGAGCTGCGCGACGCCGCATGAGAACCCCGTGTGCGGTGCGTACCGCACGTTGTGCGCATGCACGAGCGCGCCCAGGCGCATCCCGCCGGTGAACCCCCCGACGCGCGCGATATCCGGCTGAACGATGTCGACCGCTCGCCGTCGGAGGAGCTCGCGGAACCCGAAGACGCCGAACTCCGACTCTCCGCAGGCGAGCGGGATCGATTGCGAGCGGCGGATCAGCTCGTAGCCGTCGACGTCGTCCGGATAGACCGGTTCCTCGATGAAGGCGATGTCGTACTTCTCGATCGCCTTGCAGACCTTGATCGCGGTCGATGCGTCGTAGGCGCTATTCACGTCGAGTCCGATCTCGATCTCGGGGCCGGCGGCCTCGCGGCAGACGCGCACGCTCTCGATGTCCATTCGCGGGCCGCCCATCTCGGCGCTGCGGCCGATCTTCACCTTGATGGCGGTATGCCCCTTGGTGACCTGCTCGCGGGTCTCCTTCGCCATCTGATCGAGATCGGCGATGTAGACCGACGACGCGTAGACCGGCACGCGGTCCCGGCCCGCACCGGCGAGCGCCTTGTACAGCGGCAGGCCCTGCTTCTGCGCCAGGATATCCCACAGCGCCTGGTCGATCCCGCTGATGCCCTCCTGCACGAAGCCGCGGTAGTGCCCCCAACCGCGCAGCTGGCGGAACATGTCGTCCCAGAGCCCGCCGACGTCCTGCGGATCGCGGCCTTCGATGACCGGCCACAGCAGGTCGCGCACGACCCGATCGACGACGCGCGGAGCCTTGCGCGCGATGCACTCGCCCACCCCGGTGATGCCGTCGTCGGTCGTGATCTCGACGAGCGTCGCCGTGAACGCGGTGTACGGCCCGATTCCGAAGTAGATGGGCTTGTCGAGCTTCGCCTCGAGCACGTACGTCTCAAGCTTGGCGATCTTCATCTCGCGCGACAGGCTATCCGAGTCGCTAGGCGTCGCGCCGGGGCTATCCGCTTACGCCGCCACGAATCCGCGCGGCTGCGTCGGGCACCGAGGTACGGCCGGCACGAACGTCCTCGAGCAGGCTCGCGAGCGGATCCGTTTCCGCAGAAGCCTCGACGGCGCGCGATCGCCGCTGGTCGCGTAGCAGGAGCACGAGATGCGCGACGAACGTCCCCGCCGCGAGGAGCGCGGACGCCGCGAACGTGACCGCGTTCTGCGCCGCGATGGGGCCACCGACCCCGAGCGCGCCCGAGATCGCGCTGTAGATGGCGGCGACGCTGGCGACGACGGCCGCCAGCAGCGCGAGGCAGACGACGGTGAAGAGCCAGAACCGGCGCGCGGCATCGGCCGGATCGTCGCGCGTGAGGCGGTCGAAGCGGCGCCATGCCGGCGCATACGCGACGAGGCCGAGCGTCACGAGCGCGACGGGGGTCGCGACGTCCGAAAGGACCCCGGGCGCCGCCTCGAACAGAAGGTGGTCGGTGATCTCCGCCCAACCGAGCGCGAGGCCACCGATCCCGGTCCCCAGCCCGACGAGCGCGGGAACAGCCAGTAGGAGGCGGTCGACGCCACCCGGGATCTCAGCGCGCCGGCGCGCGGCGAGCAGGAGCGCAAGTGCGGGAAGGAGCGATACGACCCCGGCCGCGAGTGGAGACCACGGCGCGACGACCGGCGCGAGCTTCCCATCGAGCGCGAGCTGCGCGAGGCCGCTTGCCTCCAGCGCGAGGCTCGGAAGGGCGACCGCGGTGCCCGCGCCGTAGAACACCACGCCGTAGAGCAGGCCCTGCCGCTCCGAGCGCCACGGCCATTGCCACGCGACACCGATGATCCAGACGAAAAGCGCGATCGCGGAATCGAACGTGCCGATGCGGAGCTGCTCCTGGAAGAAGGAGGCGGGGAGCGTGAACCTGGCGCACACCACGCCCGGCGGGCATGCGGCATCGAGCGGCCTGAGGAAGAGCTGCCCCTCGGCACCCGCGGCGGCCGCGGCCTGCGCGGCTGCGGAGACGAGCGCGATGACCATGACGACGCGGGCGCCCGCCACGCGCCAGCGGTGCGAACGCGACGGGGTCGAGCGGGCCCATGCGAACGCCGCGAGCCCAAGCGCGCTCGCGACCGCGCCGACCGCGATCGGCCCCGACGGATCGGCTGCCGGCCCGCTGTTGCCGAGGACCGAGACGAGCACGAAGCCCTCGATGAGAACGGCGACGAGGGCCCCGGCCGTCCACAGGCTCAGGTAGCCGTGGCGCGCGTCGCTCTCGCGCTCGAGCGGATCTCGCATGCCGCGAAGGATCAGGACGAGGTGCGCGCCGCCGACCGGCACCGCGATGATCCCCAGCGCGAGGGCCAGCGAGATCGCCCGCGAGACATCGGCGGACGCGGGTGGCGGACCGATGCCCGCGCTGCGCAGTCCAATCTGCGCGAGCGCGATGGCCGCGACGGCCAGCGCGACGACGGCGATCGAGAACGCCGAGTAGAGGTAGAAGCTCCGGTACCCCGCGAGCATCGGCACCTCCCGAAGCGATGCTAGGCGCTGACCTCCACGTGAGTCGGGTCCCAGCGATTGTCGTCCCGGCGCATCACGGTGAGTGGATTCGTGTCTACGACGAGCGTGCCTTCGACGTCACGGAGGTGGAAGAGGTCGAGGCCGCGCGGCGCGGGACCCTCGAGCAGCAGCGCGGTGTGCTTGTCGTACACGGACTGGTGGCAGACGCAGTGGAAACGGTCCTCGCTCGCGTTGAAGGGCACGCTGCAGCCGAGGTGGGTGCACTTGCGGTACGCCGCGACGATGCCGCCCGGCGCATGCAACAGGAAGAAGCGGCCCGCGTAGTTCAGGATCGGGCGGTCGGCGGTCTTCGCGAACGCGTCGAGCAACTCGCTGGCGGTGCCGACGGCGATGGGATTTCCAAGGCCCTCGACGCGCGTGACCCGGAGGAACGGCGCGACCAGGCCGGAGATCTCGGTGACGGCCAGCGCGGCGAGGCCGAGGAAGCCGAGACGCAACGCCTGCCGGCGTCCGAGCCGCGCATCCAGCGTGTGGCTCCGGATCACGCCGCGATACTACTACGCAGCCGTCGTAGTTCCAACAGAGGCCCTGGGTCCGGGATCACGACCGCCGGCGCGAACTGGCCGGTCAATAGACTGGCCACTCTGATGCCGAGCCAGGATCAATTCATTGAAGAGCTCTGGGGCTACGCGCGCGAGGTGCCGATGGTCGAGCATCCATGGTTCGACGGAATCGTCAGGCATCGCTGGACGCGCGAGCAGATCATCCTCGGCGAGATCCAGCACTACCTACGGGTGCGCACGAACCCGATCTTCTTCGGCTACATCGTCACGAACGTCGCCGCCGAGCGGAACTACGCCCTCATGGACATCGTGATGGAGAACTTCATGGAGGAGCTCGGGGGCGAGCGCACCCACGTCGACATCATGCTGCAGTTCCTCGAAGAGGCCGGCATCACGCGCGACCAGGCGGACGCCGCCGATCCCGCGCCGGGCACGATGGCGGCGATCGAGATGATCCGCAGCGGCTGTCAGAACAGGACCGCGCTCGAAGGGATCGCGCTTTTGGCGTTCGTCGAGGCGATGCACGGCGGCCCCGACGGTGCGGCCGCGCGCGTGTACAAGGAGCTCGTCGGCCATTACGGCTTCTCGAAACGCGCCGCGGCGACCTACGAGCTGCATGCGGAGCAGGACACCGGGCACGGCGACCGCCAGATCGAGGCGATCCGCCGCTACGCGACGGACGACGCGACGCGCGAGAAGGTCCGGCGCGCGGTGCTGCTGGGACTGAACGCATTCAACTTCGAGTGGGACGGCCACGTCCAGGCGATGACCGGCGACCGTTCGTACTGGAGCGGCAAGGCCACGTTGCGCCTGCGCCATCCCGAGGTGCGGCTGGCGCGATGAGCGCCGCGGCGCCCCTCGGCGTCGCTGCATTGCTGGTCGTCGCGGTCGCCTGTACCGCGGCAGGCCCGACGGCACCGAGTGCGCCGGCTCGTCCGAGCAGCACGTTCACCCCGCTCCGCTGGAGATCGATCGCGCCGCTTCCCGTCCCGCGGAGCCACCTGGGCGCGGTCAGCCTCGACGGCCTGGTCTACGCGATCGGCGGCCTGCCGCGAGGTGCCACTCACGGGAGTCTCGCGTTCGACCGGTACGATCCCCGGGCGGACACGTGGACCAGCATGACGACGCTACCGGAGCCAACAGATCACGCAGCCGTCGCGAGCCTGGGTTCCGCCATCTACGTGTTAGGAGGAACGTTCGCGGCACCGACCGCCCGCTCATACCGCTTCGACACGGGGCGAGCGACGTGGTCGAGCGTGGCACCCCTGCCCGTGCCGCGAGCGGCCGCCGGCGCCGCAAGCCTGCAGGGACGGATCTACGTTGCGGGCGGTTTTGACGCGCGCAGAGCAGAGCTCTCGAGCGTCGAGTCATATGACCCCGCGACCGACGCCTGGTCACACGTCACCGAACTGCCGACGCCGCGCGATCACCTTGCCGTCACGTCCTATCGCGGCATGGTGTGCATGCTCGGCGGGCACGTCGATGACTCGGGCACGCAGACCGACCGTGTTGAGTGCTACTCGCCCTCGACGGACCGCTGGTCGGTGCTGCCCGCGATGATCCATCCGGCGTCCGACTTCGACGTCACCGTCGTGAACGACGCGATCTGGGCGGTCGGCGACGCGGTCCAGATCTTCGACGGAGGGCGGTGGTGGGATGGCCCTCCCCTCGATGTCCCGCGTTTCGGCGTCGCGGCCGCGTCCTCCAGCGGTTCGGTGTTCGTCATCGGCGGCGTCGCCAGGCGCGCTGCGCCCGATGGTCTGGTCGACCGCCTCGACGTACACCAGTAAGCGCTACGCGCTCGATCGGAACGGCCGTGCACGCGTTAGGAAGTCAGATCGGCCAGTCCTTCGGCAGCGCGCCACGCAGCGTCTTGTACTCCGGGTCGGTCGCGTACTGCTTCTTGATCCGCTTCAGCGCCTTCAGCAACTCCGCGAGCTCCATGTCGATCGCGTTCGAGACCATACCCGTGGTCTCCTCGAAGCCTTCGCTTCAGTTGCGGCGTCAGCCGCCCATCCGCTCCAGGATGTAGCGGTCGTCAGCTTTCATCGTTCCTTGTCATTGCCCTCCGCCTTGCGGCTCCGGGTCTCCGCGCCGGCATCCGCCTGCGCGTCAGTATCGCGCGAGAACCCGGAGCGCTGTGCGGTCACCCGCGTCACCCGCGCGTCCGGCCGGCCGTCGCGGTCGGTGATCGCGAGTCGCGCCAGCACGAGCCACGCCTCGCCGGCGCGCGTCACGCGCAGCGCGAGGAACGGATTCGGCGCCGAGTCGTCGACCGGCTGCACGCGAACGACGAGCTCGACGTTCGTACGCCCGCCCGGAGCCAGCTCGGTGCCGAGCGCGCGTTCAGCGCCGCGAAAGCGTTGGTGCGGGGCGTACGCGGCGCCGAGCGTGATCGCCTCGGCGCCCCCGTTGCGGACCTCCCACACGACGTGCCAATCTCCATTGGTCGCGTCGCTCGAGAGCCACACGACCTCGAGCGACGGCCCGTCGCTCACGCCAGGGGCGCGAACAGGTCGACGACGTTGCCGTCGGGATCGATCACCTGCGCATACCGCTGGCCCCAGAAAGCGTCCCAAGGCCCCTTCTTCGATTGGAAGCCAGCGTCGACGATGGCGCGGTGCGTCCGGTCGACCTCGGCCGGCGACGCGCTGGCGAAGGCGAGCGCCAGCCGCTGCCCGGTCGGCTCGACCCAGTCGGGGTCCAGCTGCTTCATCAGCGAGAGGGAGTCCCACATGAGCCGCACGCCGCTCGGGAGCGTCGTTTCATGATGATCCTCGGTCGGATCGCCGACCTGGACGCCGAGGAGGCGATAGAAGCGGACGGACTCCCGTGCGTCTCGGGTGACGATGCCGATCGCGTCGAGGGAGGCCATCGCGCTAGGTGTAGCCGAGCTGGTCGATCCATGCGCGCGTTCTGCCAAGGACGACGCGTGGCGCGGAGCCGAGATCGCGCGACCGGGCCACTCCGGAGAGGAACGTCGCCGTGCGCAGCTCGAGCTCGAACTGGGCGATCCACTCGACCACGGCTGCCTCGCCCTCGAGCGCCGCGCGCAGCAGCGGCCGGGCCACGCCCACCGCGGTCGCTCCGAGCGCGAGCGCCTTGGCCGCGTCCAGACCGGTGCGTACGCCTCCGGTCGCGATGACGGGGAGGCCGCTCGCGACGCTGCCCGCGACCGCGACCGCGGTGGGTACGCCCCACTCGGTGAAGCGCACCCCGAGCTTCTGTCGCCGGCCCGCGCCGCGCGCCTCGGCGCGAAGCGCCTCGAGCGCGGCGAACGACGTGCCGCCGAGCCCTCCGACGTCGATGCCCTTCACCCCGAGATCGCGCAGGCGGAGCGCGACCGCCCGCGTGATGCCGGCGCCGGTCTCCTTCGCGATCACCGGTACCGAGCACGCCGCAATGAGGCGCGCGAGGGCCTCACCCGCACCACGTGCGCGCGTCTGCCCCTCGGGCTGGACGGACTCCTCGAGGTAGTTCAGGTGCACCGCGAGCGCGTCAGCGCGCACCATCGCCAACGCGCGCTCGATGTCAGCCCTGCCGAGCGCGGGCTCGTCCTGGTTCACGACGAGCTGCGAGATGCCCAGGTTCGCGATGAGGAACGCGGTAGGCGCCGCCTCCCTCGCGATCGAATAGGTCGGCACGAGCGAGGGATCGCGCAGCGCCGCGCGCTGGCTGCCGACGCCGAACGCCACGCCGCTCCGTTCGGCGACCGACGCGAGGATGCGGTTCACGTTGCGTGCACCCTCGTGGCCGCCGGTCATGCCGGAGATGAGCAGCGGCAGCCGCAGCTCGCGACCCAGCAGCGTCGCGCTCAGGTCCACGTCCGCGGCGTCGATCGCCGGGAGCGCGTCGTGCACGAGCTGGATGTCGTCCCAACCGGCCGGGGTCGCGGTCTCGACGCCCTCGCCCGCGGCGAGCGTCAGGTGCTCGCCCTTGCGGCGCTCTATCTCCTGGGCGGCACGGTCTTTCACCGGAAGGTGCCCTGGGCGTCGAGCTCGCGCATCTCGTCGTCGCTCAGTCCCAACACGCCGCGGTAGACGTAGTCGTTGTCGATGCCGATCGGCGGACCGCCGTGATCGAGATGCTGCGGGGTCGCCGAAAGGCGCCATGGGGCAGCCATGCCGTGGAGCGTACCGATGACCGGATGCGGGATCTCCACCCATGCCTCGCGATGCCGGAGCTGCGGGTCGCTGAAGAGCTCCGACATCGTGAGGACCGGCGAGGCGCGCAGGCCCTCGGCGCGAAGGGCGGCGACGGTCGTCTCGCGCGACCGGCCGCGCGTCCATTCGGAGATGCGCTCGTCCAGCGCCGGGTCGGCACGCGACCACTCCGGATGGCCCGCAGCCCGCGCGAAGCGCGCCCATTCCTCATCGCTCCAGACCGAGAGCGCGACCCACGTATCGGTGCCGGCCGCCGGATAGACGCCATGCGGAACGGCCACGACGTCGCGGTTGCCGGCCCGCGCGGGAACCCGACCGGTCGACTGATATTCGAGGAGCGCGGGAGCCATGAACTGCGCGCCCGACTCGAGCTGCGACAAGTCGATGTAGCAACCCTGGCCTGTCCGCTTGCGGCGCGCGAGCGCCGCGAGGATCGCGATCACCCCGTAGCCGACGGCGATGTAGTCGATGTACGGGCCATAGATGAGCACCGGCGTGCGGTCGGGCTCGCCCAGCAGGTGGAGGAACCCGGCAAGCGCGGTGAGCTGGCTGCCGTAGCCCGGGTGGCTCGCGTGGGGGCCGGTCTGGCCCTGGTTGCAGCTCGACAGCATGACCAAGTCGGGCTGATCGGCGACGAGTGCGTCGTACGAGAGGCCGCGGCGCGCCATGGTCCCCGCGGGAAAGCTCTCCAGAAGCACGTCACTGGAGCGGATGAGCCGGTGCAGCAGCTCCATTGCGCGCGGGCTCTTGATGTCCAGCGTGATCGAGCGCTTGCCGTCATTGAAGAACGCGAACATGCCCGCGCGGTCGAGGCCCTCCACGTTGTCCCTGAACGGCGGGTAGGTTGTGCGGAAAGGGTCGGGAGCAGCGCGCGACTCGATCTTGATGACCTCGGCCCCGTGATTCGCGAGGGTCTTGCCGACCCACGGGCCCGCCGCGGCGAAGCCGAGCTCCACGACGCGCAGGCCGGCGAGCGCGCCCGTTCCGGTGGCCCCGACGGACGGGTCTAGGCGCGTAGCCATTCGGCGAGGACCTCCCGCTGATGCTCGCCGATCCGCGGCGCGTCGCGCGTGACGCGCGGCCGCTCGCCGTCGAAGAGCGCGAAGCCACCGGGCATCCGATACGTCCCGGCGTCGTCGAGCTCGACGTCCTGCCAGAACCCCCGCGCCGCGAGCTGATCCTCCTCGAGCAGGTCCGGCGCGGTCGAGAGCGGATAGCCCAGCATGTTCCGCGCGAAGACGCCGTCGTAGAACTCGCGTTTGGTGAGCGCTGCGAGGAATCCACCGATCTCGGCCTCGAGGGCCTCGACCTCCGCCTGGGTCAGCGTGCGGTTGTCGAAGCGCTCCCAGTCGATGGCCCGCAGCCGCGGCGCGTCGAGCGAGCGCTCCGCGATCCATCCGACGAGAGCTCGACCCGTCTGCCGCCCGACGGGCCCGCCCTGGATCGCGAAGGCGACGTACCCGTCTCGACATGGCCACACGTTGCGGAAGCGTGACCCAACCAGGCTGCGCCCCTGGAGGTACGGCCCCGGGCGCGCGTGATCCTCGCGCAGGATGTCCCAGAAGAGCGGAGCCGGCGGGTGGACCGTGAGCATGCTGTGCTGCGCCGAGACGTCGACGTGCTGGCCGCGACCGGTGACGTCGCGGGCCAGGACCGCCGTCAGCGCGCCCGCGGCGGCGTACATCCCCGTCCAGAAACCGGATTGCGGCAGGCTGGTGCGCACGGGAGGCCGTCCCGGCTCGCCCGCGAGCCAGAGGCAGCCGCTCGCCGCGGTGACCTCGAGGTCGGATGCGGGCGCGCCCGCGAGCGGACCGTCCTGCCCGTACGGCGTGATCGAGACGAGGATCGTCCGCTCGCCCAGGTCGCCCGGCGCGAACGGCCGCCGCCCTGGGGCATACGTCTCGATGACGATGTCCGCGGCGGCCGCCAGGCGCAGGAAGAGCTCGCGCTCGCGGTCGAGGTCGACCACGATGCCGCGCTTGTTGGCGTTGAGCGTCTGCCACCAGACGCTCGTGTCATCCGTGACGCGGTCCGCGAGGAACGGCGGCTGCCGCCGGCCATCGTCCCCGGCAGGCGGCTCCACCTTCACGACGTCGGCGCCGAGGTCCGCGAGGATCCGACCGCAGTGCGCCCCGCTGCTGTCCGCTAGGTCAAGGACACGGACGCCCTCGAGCAAGCGCTAGCGACCGGTGCGCGCGAGGACCTCGGCCCAACCCTTCATCAGCGTCTTGGCCTTGACGAGCTCGTCTTCGGCGAACCAGCCGGCTGGATCGACGCGATCCACCGGGTACACGGGCCGCATGAAGTCGCTCTCGAAGCCCACCGGCACGGTGGCGTCGATCGCCATGCCGCCGGCGAAGCGGATGTTCATCGCGGTCCACTGCTTCCCGCCCGCGCTGAGTCGCTCCTCCGGGATGAACGTCTGGCCCATGCCGCCCGGAGTCGGGCTCCAGACGTCGTCCTTCGGATTCACGCGCGTGGTCAGCGCCCAGATGATGTCGTCCATGCTGTACGGGTCGACGTCGGTGTCGACCGCGATGGCGAGGCGCATGCCGGAGCTCGTCGACATCGCGGCGGTGAGGAAGTTACGCACGTAGGCGTCGTCGGTGCGCAACGAGGGGCGCTTCTTGACCTGGATGATGCATCCGCCGTAGTCGGTCATCGCGAACGGGATGCTGACGTCCGCGACGAGACCGGGCTGGATCCGCTCGCACAGCTCGAAGATCGCGGCCTCGCGCACGGTCGTGTCGATGTTGCTGCAGTCGTAGGTGTGGACGCCGAGCGGAAAGATGACCGGCTTCGACGTGCGCTTGCGCATCGTGATCGCGGAGACGTGGAACGTCGGCGCGCGGTAGGCCTTGCCCATGTAGCCGGCCCACTCCGGGTGGAAGTGGAAACGGCCCTGGACATCGGCGTCCTCCGACTCCTTGGTCTCGTAGCGCTTGTCGCGCGGGTAGAGCATGCCCTCCAGCACGAGGTCGCAGTCGGCGACCGCGTACGCGTCGACGGTCTTCGCCTTCACCAGTCGCATCGGGAAGCCCTGCACTGCGCCCGCGGCGCCGAGCTCGTCGCCGCCACGCGGAAGGACGACGTAGTCGTAGCCCGCGCCGGCGAGCAGCGTCGCGGCGACCGGGAGGCCGAAGCACATCGTCATGGGGATGGGCTTGTCGCCGTAGAACTCCGTCTGGATCTGGTTCATGTGCGAGCCGGGGTTCATCTGGAACGTGCCGACGTTGCCCCAGCGGAAGTTCATCCGGTTGTAGCCGATGTGGCTGCCGCCCCAGAAGTAGTCGCCGACGACGACGCTGTTGCCGCTTCCGATCGTGAGCTCGCTTTCGAGGTGCGTGTGGCGGATCGCCATCACGTGCTTGTTCACGTCGAGGTCGTCGGTGATGACCTCTTCCTGGCACGGCGCCTCGCCCGACGGGATGACCTCCGACTTCAGCGGGTGCGTCAGCGCGTGCGCGAGCGCCTTCGTGCGCGCCGCGCCGTCACCCCAGCCGAAGTAGCGGTTGACGATGCCGATGTTCGCGAAGAGGTTCGTGACCGCGCGCAGGTGCGGATAGCCCTTGACGTTGTTGAAGAGGATCGGGTAGCTCCCGTCGAGGTGCTTCTGGATCCCGGTGAGCTGAAGGTCGCCGTCGACCTCCACGTCGGTCTCGAGCAACAGCCCTTCGCGACGCAGCCAATCGATGGTCGCTGGGAGCGACCGCAGGTCTTCCTTCGAGGGCGGTGCCCCTTGCGGATCCCTCAGCTGGCTCTTCGGCTGCCGCTTCGTCGCGATGGCCATGTGCGATTCCCTCCCGTCGCGCTGACTTCGAATGGTATGACCATTCTCATTTGTCCGTCTTGTCGAGCCCTCTCTTCACCGCGTCCTGCACGAACGAATTGTCGATGAGCTTCGCCAGGTCGAAGGTCTTCACCTTCTCGTTCGTCGCCCCAAGCGTGATGACAGAGTCGACGAAGTGGTCGGTCCGGACTTCGGGCGTGAGCGGGACCACGCTCTTCGAGTAGAAGTCGTATGCCGCGTTCAGAGCCTTCTGGTCGTCGATCTTCAGGTACTTCTGCAGGACGGTCAGCGAGAAGGGCTTGTCGTTCCTCTCGCGCACGATCGCCTGTGTGAGCGAGTCGACGTAGCGCTGCACGACGTCCTTGTTCTGGCTGAGGTAGCTGCCCTGCACCACGACCGCGGTGTTCGCGGAGGGCAGCTTCTGCGCGGCGAGGTCGTAGAGGACGTGGTAGCCCTTCTCCTCGAGCGCGATCGTGTCCGGCGGCTGCGCGAGGCCCGCGTCGATCGCGCCGGTAAGCATTGCGGCGGTGCGCTGCTGCACTGAGCCGACGGCGCTGATCGTCACGTCCTTGTCGGCGTCGAGGCCCATCTTCCTCAGCGCGACGCGCGTCGCGATGTCGGACGACGAGCCGACGGCCGAAACGCCGATCTTCTTGCCCTTGAGATCCGCGATGGTCTTGATGCTCGCATTCACCTCGAGCACGAAGGGGTACACGCCGGCGATCATGCCGACGACCTTCACGTCCGCCCCCTGCGCCGCCGCGCTGAGCGACTCCGAGCCGCCCATCTGCGCGAACTTCACCTGTCCGGAGAGCAGGGCCGCGACACCCTGGGTGCTCGCGATGTTCGAGAGCTCTACGTCGAGGCTGTTCTTGTCGAAGTAGCCGCCCTCCTTCGCGATCCAGAGGGGCAGTTCGTCGGAGATGATGTTGCTGAACGACACGGCGAGCTTGACGACCGGCGCCTTCGTCGCCGTGGCCGCGGTGGACGGCGGGGCCGAGGGGGCGGCGACGGGCGGCGCCCCTCCGCACGCGGCCACGAACGAGGCGATGAGCGCGACGGCGGGACGCAAGAGCGATGAGCGCATCGAGACCCTCCCCAAATCGGCCCGGCGGTCCTGGCTAGAATGGTAAGACCAATGGAATACCAAGACCTGCGCGAGTGGATCGAGCAGGTACGACCGACAGGGGAAATTCGCGACGTGCGCGGCGCCACCTGGGAAGAGGACATCGGCCGCGTCACGGAGATGCTGCACCACACCGATGACTCGCCGGCGGTGCTCTTCGACGACATCCCGGGATACCCGCACGGCTACCGCATCCTCGTCAACGCGAACGCAACGCGGCGCCGCCTCGCGCTGACGCTCGGCCTGCCGCAGGACATCGAGCGCCGGCCGCTCATGGACGAATTCCTGCGCATGACCGAAGAGGGCCGCGCGATCAAGCCACGCTTCGTGAAGGACGGCCCGGTGATGGAGAACGTCCAGCGAGGCGACGACGTCGACGTGCTCAAGTTCCCCGCCCCGTTCTGGCATCCGCTCGACGGCGGGCGCTACCTCGGGACCGGCGTGGTCGACATCCTGAAGGACCCCGACAGTGATTGGGTCAATCTCGGGACGTACCGCGTCATGGTCCAGGACCGCAAGCGCGTGTCGATCTACATCTCACCCGGCAAACACGGTCGACAGTTCCGCGATGCCTACTTCAAGCGTCACCAGCCATGCCCCATCGCGGTCGTGATCGGCGTCGATCCGCTGCTGTTCATCGGGTCGTCCCTCGAGGTGCCGCAGGGCGTCTCCGAATACGACTGGGTCGGCGGCATCCGCGGCGAGCCGTACGAGGTCATCAAGGGCCCGGTGACAGGGCTGCCGATCCCGGCACGCGCGGAGATCGTGCTCGAGGGCTTCCTGCGCGACGACGTGCGCGCGCCAGAGGGGCCCTTCGGCGAGTGGACGGGCTACTACGCCTCGGGTGAACGCGAGGAACCGGTCCTCGACGTGCAGGCGGTGTACCACCGCAACGATCCGATCATCCTCGGGGTCCCGCCGAACAAGCCGCCGTACGAGCCCCACCGCTATCGCGAATACCTGCGCTCCGCGCTGCTCCTCCGCGAGCTGAAGGCCGCGGGCGTGCCCGGCGTCGTCGACGCGCACTGCTTCGGCGTGGGCGGGTGCCGGCTCTTCCTGGCGGTCTCGATCCAGGCGCGCTACGCGGGCCACGCCCGGCAGGCCGGGCACGTCGCGGCGATGTGCCGCGTCGGCGCGTACCTCGGCCGCCTCGTGGTCGTGGTCGATGAGGACATCGACGTCACAGACATCAACGACGTGATGTGGGCGGTGCTCACGCGCTCCGATCCGGAGAGGTCGCTCGACATCATCCATCGCGCCTGGTCTGGGCCGCTCGATCCCGCCATCCACCCCGACGAGAAAGGCCACAACTCGCGCCTCATCATCGACGCGACGAAGCCGTGGGAGTGGCGCGACCGCTTCCCCATCGCGATCGGACCCGACGCCGAGACGAAACGCGAGACGCGCAAGAAGTGGGGTCATCTGCTTAAGGCCGTCGAGCCAGGGGACCCTGCGAGCGAGCGGGTGGCGCGAGCGAGCGGGGACAAGATCAGAGCGGCGATTCCGGCCAAGTGAGCGACAGCGTCGCGGCGGAGCCGCGCTTCCTCGTCGATCCGTACCTGGAGTGGGTCAAGACCGAGGGCATCCCGATCCACGAGGACTTCGGCTTCGACCTGCTGACGCTCGACGTCCGACCGTGGGCGCGGCTGGACGCGCTGGGCGCCTACGCGCATGCGCGCGGGCGCGGCGACTTCGTCAAC
>Ga0207684_10003813_pt1 | contig 14538 bp, 14 predicted proteins | sample KBSK5501metaG_FD_184342 | JGI IMG/M metagenome (GOLD analysis project Ga0207684, IMG submission 184342) | Corn, switchgrass and miscanthus rhizosphere microbial communities from Kellogg Biological Station, Michigan, USA - KBS K5-50-1 metaG... | ecosystem: Host-associated > Plants > Roots >...
CCGGAGACGATCATCGCGGCTTGTTCCTCATGGGGCCCGACGGTTCGGATCCGCACGGCCTAGCGCATTCCAAGCACCAGGATTTCTGCTTTCCGTCGTGGTCACCGGACGGAAGGACGGTTGTTTTCTCGGCGCTGAACCGCCTAGGATCGCAAGGAATCGTGACAGGCGAGGAGAAGCCCCGCTGTGAGCAGTGGAGCGGCGAATATCAGATATTCGCCATGGATGCCGAAGGCAAGCTCAAACAGTTAAGTGACGCCAAACTGATGGGCACACGGCCCTCGTATGGCCGGGCGGCTGCAGCGCCATAGCGGCTGGCAAGCGCTTTCATGGGTTCAGTCCAGTGGACAGATGCTTCGCGAAGCTATCCCATTCTTGTTTTGCGTTCCTTCCTTAGATCGGCGCGCTCCCTTACCCATGCCTGTCAATCGGGCTACTATCCTGCGTGGAGGCGCTGGTTCGATGTCGCGTTCTGGTTCCGCTTCTTCTCCTCTGCTTTCGGTCATTATTTTGATCACTCTCACGCCCGGAGTCCTTGGGCAGCAAGCCGTTAGCTCTCCAGCGTCAGTGCCAAGTGCAACCACCGCCGCGGGCTCTCCCAAGACGCTCAAAGACAAGATCGTCTTCGTGCGCTCGGATCCCTCTATGGGGATGGTCGCCACGCGGAGCATTACGGATGTCGATTCAAACGCTGGCGGCGTCACCGGCAGGCATGACGCGCCCGAAATGGACACCATAGCCTCCCGCAACGAGAAGAAGAATGAGATTGAATTGATGAACCCGGACGGTTCCTCGGTGACCGCGCTGCACGTCTTTGGCTCCGATCCGATGATCTCTCCAGATGGTACCAAGATCGTATATTGTTCGCTGCGTGAGAGTATCTATTCCCAGATCTATGTAATGAATGTCGACGGCACTGGTGCGAAACGGCTGACCAACGTCAACACCGGAGACGCCTGCGGACCAGCCTGGGCGCATGACGGAAAGAAGATCGCGTACTATGCTTTTGCACTTACGAGCCCCAGCCGCAATCCGGAGATTTGGGTGATGGACTCCGACGGTTCCAATCCCAAGCGGCTCGTCGACCACGGCCTTGATCCTTCGTGGTCGCCCGACGACTGTCGGATTGCCTTCGCTTCCCATCGGGATGGCATTTTCCAGATTTACGTAATGAATGCAGACGGCTCGAACGTCCGGCGTCTCACCAAACACAACGCTGAGGATTCAAATCCTGTATGGGCCCCGGACGGCGGCTCGATCGCCTACATCTCCGCAACCCACGACGATCGCCGGGGCCTGTTTCTCATGGGTCCCGACGGATCCGACCCGCATGGACTGGCACACTCCAAGCATCAGGACTTTTGTTTTCCATCATGGGCGCCGGATGGCAGAATGATTGTCTTCTCAGCACTGATTCGCCTCGGCTCCCAAGGCATCGTTGTGGGCGAGGAAAAGCCTCGTTGCGAACAGTGGAGCGGTGAATATCAAATATTCACCATGGACGACGACGCCAGGCTCAAACAGCTGAGCGACCCCAAGCTCATGGGCATGCACCCCTCGTACGGGCGGGCACTCACTGCGCCGTAGCCGAGACAGACGTCTTCAGGGTGCCACTCCATTACGAAGCCGTTTCGAGAGCTTCTCGATCTGCTTGAGTTTCTCCTTCAAATCCGCGGGCAGCAGCCCGCGATGAACCTTCTCAATATCCGCGGGGATCGATCCTGCCAGACGCGCCAGTTCGTCGGCATCTTGCTCCAGGTGCTGACGATTTCTGGGCGCTGTGATCTGCGGAGGAGGAATGTTTCGCTCCGAGGCGATCGCGGCCTTGTCGGCTTCCCGAATGCCCTGAGGGACTCGTCTGGGTTCCTGCGAAACGCTGAAAGCGGTGAGAGAAAACAAACTGAAGATTGCAACAGCTTTCTTCACGGCGAACCTCCTACCGTGCAATTGAGAGAATTCTACTGCAGAAACCGGTGCCAGCATCGGATTCGTGCGCAAGGGCGCCCTTACGGGGCAATCTGTTTCCTTATCCGCTTGGCCAATTTCTCCACCCGCTTGAGTTTGTCGACCGTGTCTTTGGGCAGCAGGCCGCGGTTGACCGCGTCGATATCCTGGGTGAGGTCTTGCGCCAGGCTGGAAAGCTCTTGCACCTCTTGGTGAAGCTGGGCGGGATCCAGGTGCGCTCTCTGGGAGGACTGTGCCTGCACGTTTTCTACCGTCGCCGTCTCGGCCGCCTGCGGAGGGTGCGGATACGTTGGGCGATGCTGGCCGGAGGCTTCCACGCTAACTAACAGCAACAGCAGCGTTACGATCCAGAGCAGTTTGGTGACCATGCGGGAATTCATAGCAAGCCCTCAGTGCAAACAGATTTTAGCTCCGTTCTTGGCGCGCAGATAGGTGAATTCCCAGAAGTAACTTCGTAGGCCGCGTCCGAAGACGAAGGCTTGTACTCTTCATTACAGATGAAAGGTTGTCCTGACGAAGGGTGGTCCCCATGTACAATAGCGCTATGCCTTTCCGCCCTCAGGGAAATTCGAATGCCGTCAAGCGGGGGCGCACACCGCCGCCCGAGGATACATTGGAAGAAGCTACTTTCCTAAAGTCTTTGGGAGAGAAGCAGAAGGCTGTCAGTGTTAAGCTGATGGACGGCGAGACGGTCCGCGGCTGGATTGAGTACTACGACAAGAACATGATTCGGCTGACTCGCGAGGGAGCCCCCAATCTATTCATCTTCAAGCATGAGATTATGTACATCGCTGACGATGGCGCCAAGCGAAAGTAGCATCGGATCCCGGTATCAGGCTACCCGCCACAAACTCCAAGCTTCTGGTTGGGCTCCGGGCGCCCAGTTCTCGCCCATCTGGTTCAGTTGCCAGGGAATTCTCTGAGGTGGCCTCGGGCAGCATAGTGAAGCCGGTTTAACTCTCGAAGCCTTCAAGATCATGCTATCCAATTCTTCGAATCGCGAGAGCTTCCTGCCCGCCATGGACACGATTGCGCGCGAAGCGGGCGCGCTGCTCATGCATTACTTTCACCAGCACTTGAAAGTGGAGTACAAGGGCGACGCTGACCTGGTCACGGCAGCCGATCGCGCGTCCGAGGTGTTGATCCGCGAGCGCATCACCCAGCAATGGCCGTCGCACGACGTGCTAGGCGAAGAGCAGGGCCTGAACGATCAGGGCAGCGACTATCGCTGGTATGTCGATCCGCTGGACGGCACTACGAACTTCGCGCATGGATTTCCGGTGTTCTGCGTGTCGATGGCGCTTGAACATAAAGACCGGCTCATCGCTGGCGTGATTTATGACCCAACTCGCAACGAGTTGTTTTCCGCCGAGCAGGGAAGAGGAGCGCATCTGAATGGCGAGCCCATTCGTGTATCGCAGATCGCAAACCTCGCCGAAAGCCTCGTCTCCACCGGCTTTCCCAGCCACAAGCGGCACAAGAATCCAAATATTCATTTTTATCACCAGATCACGTTGCGCACTCATGGGGTGCGGCGGGCAGGCTCGGCTGCGCTCGATTTGTGCAACGTGGCGTGCGGTCGCTTCGAAGGTTTCTGGGAGTTCAACCTCAATCCGTGGGACACGGCGGCGGGCGTCCTCATTGTGCAGGAAGCAGGCGGCCAAGTGAGCCGCATTGATGGTGCGCCCTTCGAACTCAACAGTAAAGAAACGCTAGCCTCAAACGGGGTGATACATGAGGCATTGATGCGAGAGTTCAAAGAGATTTTCGCCGGACGCGGAATCGAGCCGTTGCCCGATCCCCGCGAATACAAGCGCTAGGCCCATTCGCTGCGTCTCCAAATCCAGCTCCGATTCGAACCGCCTGGCATTTGCGCTGGCCCAGACGACATAAACCACTATGCCGCGCCTAGTTCGCCCGGCGACATCTCGTCGACGTAGCACCACATCCACGACTCCCCCGGCTCGATGGAGCGGATTAACGGATGGGTCGATGATTTGAAGTGTTTCGTCGCATGCTTGTTTTTCGAGGAGTCGCAGCACCCCACGTGTCCGCAGGAAAGGCAGAGCCGCAAGTGGACCCACTTGTCTCCGGTTTTCACACAATCTTCGCAGACGTGCTTGTCGGTTGTGGTGATAGTAATTTGATTTTTGTGCTTGCACTTCATCCCCTGATCCTCGTTTCTGCGTGTCGGCCTAAGCCGCCGTTGGGCGCACTTCCAATTCGCCGCGGTCCCAGTGGGCAAGCGCAGCTGCGGCTTCATAGGTGCTCTGTAAGAATTCCAGCAGCATCCGCTCAGGAGCCCGTGACTTGCGGATTTCGTCGTACATCAAAATGAATTCCTTCAAGTCAGGATGGTAGAACGCCGACTCCGGTTGCACCTTTTGTTGTGGCAGGCCCGCGGGTTCAGGCGCAGCGTAACAATAGAAAGCTGGCGCGTCCAAGCCTGATCCCCCAGGCCACCAACCTGCGCTGATAACCTCGTGAGAATATGCTTCGCGTGTGATGGAATCCGCGCCAGGACGTTCTGGAGCCCGCTTTCCCGAGAACCGAGTCACAGCCAGGTCGAAGCTTCCCCAGAAAAAATGCACGGGACTGCTCTTGCCCACGAACCGCGCACGGAATTGCTTGAAAACTGAGTCGCACGAGGTAACGATGCGCCAAAAACGATACGCCGCATCCGCATCATAGGCGCGGTACAGCGTGTCTTCAGCGAAGGGAGTTGGGTCCACGACTTCTGCAGGCTTGGCATAGATGGCGATATCAAGGTCGAGGGAACGCAGGGTTGACATAAATTCGGAGTAGAAATCGGCGACCGTGCGCGGCTCCAACGCGAGCACCCGGCGCCGCCCGTCGCAGCGGTCAACGATCAGCTTGTGATCGACAAAATCGAACCGTATTTCGAAAACGTCTTTCCCGTACGGAATCGGCGATGTCGTCAGGCCCCGTGCATCGATATACAACGGCACGTTCCACCAGTGATTGGTCTTCGGTGACAGCTCCAGCCGCACCTTACCAACGATCTGCGTCCACATATGCAGGTTATGGTAGGTCGGCTTCCAGTCCTTAAGAGAGAGCTCCGGCCAAGTTTCGGAAAGAGCAGTGGAAGTGGGGTGCGGTGTGCCCATAGTCGCCACTCCTGGGGTTATGTGGCTAATTTATCACGGCTCATGACGCGGTGTGAGAGCAGGAACGATCGATAATTGTGGACGACAATTGACGGACGTGCACCGGGGATTCAATGAGTAGATACCTGGCGCGGCGTTACAATTAAAGAAGATTTGCTTGCTGTCCGCGGTCCCTAGAATTTGCATCTATCAGCGTAGGAGATGTCTTGATCAGCTCGTTACGGGAACGAAAAATCGAAAAGCGACCCGATAGAGTGCGGCTGCAGGGGCGCATTCTTTTGCTCACCGAAGATCCGGAGCTCATCAAGCGCCAACTTGCCGGCGAAGACCTGCCCTGGGATACAAAGAATCCGGCGAAGAATCCCAAGTTGCGCGACGACATCTCGACCGACGAAATCACTCCGGCGCACTATTGCTTTTATTTCGATGAGACACTGGGCGAGATTCCATACCTGGGACTAAAGTGCGGAAGCGTTCTGCCCATTGGCCGCAGTGACGTCAAGAGGGGGGGATTCGTCTGCGCGGTAAGTGGGAAGCGGCGTGGCAAAGGCTCGAGCCGCGAACAATCTCCTTACGCCGAAATGTGCGCCGGCATTCGCCTGGTGATTGCCGAAAATATTGAGCGTATCTACAAGCAGAACTGTCAGAATCTGGGCGTGCTGACCTCGACCAATTTTTCTTTGATTGACGAGATTCGTGGTGGCAAGGAAATTCCGCTGAACGAATTTACGGCGGGTGAGGACGAGATCACGCGGCAGGTAATCGAATACGGCGGACTGTTTCCCTTCAACGTCGCGCGTATGCAGAAGAAGGTGTTTCTGCCCGCGATCAAAACGGAAAAGCGTCCTATGACGCTGGCCGAAAAGATTTTCGCTCGGCATATGCTCAACGACAAGGGAGAGCCCAGCGTGCCCAGCGTCAAGCCCGGCGATACCGGATTTGCTCGCGCCGATCTGCGTTTCAGCCATGAATACGTAACCCCCATGGCCGCTATTTTTTTTGAACGCTACGTGGGCAAAGATGCCAAGGTGAACGACCCGGCCAGCATCCTCTTCTTCCGCGATCACCTCACGTTTCTCGATGAAGTCATTTCGGAAGAGAAAAAGAAGCTCGGCTTGCTTGATCTCGCGACGCAACTCAAGCTCAAGCAGCAGGACTTTGCGCAAAAGCAGGGAATCAAGCTGCATGGAGAGCTGAAAGATCGCAAGGGCTCAGAAGGCATCTGCCATTCGATTGTGCTGGAAACTTACGCGCTGCCGGGGCAGTTGAACATCGGCTCTGACTCGCACACACCGCACGTGGGCGCGATTGGATGCGTGGCTTTCGGCATCGGCACCACGGACGTATTCAATTCCTGGATCACCAAGGATGTCCGCGTAAAAGTGCCTGAGTCGGTAAAGATTGTGATTCGCGGCAACAAGCATCCTAATGTCACGGCGAAGGATTTTATCCTCAAGATACTGAGCCTCGACTACGTGCGCAGCGGTAAAGCGCTGGCCAAGGTCATGGAGTACGCCGGCGAGGCTATTGAAGAGCTGAGCGTCGATGAGCGCGCCACTATGACCAACATGGCTGCCGAAATCGGCGGGTTCACCGGAATCGTGGCGCCGGATAAGAAGGCAGTTGATTTTCTAGTCGAGCGTCGGAGAATGGATCGCAAGAAAGCTCAGGCTCTAGCTGAAGGGCTATATAGCGATGACGGCGCGCAATACGCGCATGTCATCGAACTTGATGCAGCCGAGATCACGCCAATGGTGGCGACCCCGGGTGATCCGGGAAATGGAAAATACGTGCGCGACCTCAACACACCTGTGCCGGTGGAACTGGCGTACGGCGGCACTTGTACCGCAGGAAAGAATGAGGACATGGACATGTATGCCGCGGTGCTGGCCGACGCCCTCAAGCAGGGCAAACGGATCGCAGACTCCGTGAAGTTCTACATCCAATTCGGTTCGCAGGAGACGCGTGACTACTGCATCCGCAAGGGTTATCTCGAAATCTTCAAGAAGGCTGGGGCGCACGTGATCGAGCCCAGCTGCGGAGCGTGCATCAACGCTGGCCCCGGCGTCACCACGCGGCCGGAGCAGGTGGTCATCAGCGCCCAGAACCGCAACTTCCCCGGCCGCAGCGGGCCAGGACAGATGTACTTGGCCAGTCCTCTGACCGTCGCCGCCAGTGCCGTGGCGGGGTACATTGTGGAATACGAGCCCAGCGAGAAAGTGCAGTTAGTCTCCGCGTAATAAAATCTTTCCTAACCTTCCAGAGGCGTTGCGGAGAGGCCAGCTTCAAGTCAGTCGAGCTCCTAAGTGGTTGAATTCAGGCAGGCTGGCCGAAATCAGCCACTCTGCGACACGCAACTTTCCCCGCATTCGAGAGTTCAAATATATAGACGCTCCGATTGAGGGCGCGTGAAGTTAGAGCCAGCGTGGCCTTACTAATGACCCGCCGGATCTGAAGAGGGGGAAGCCCGATGCGTTGCTTAAAATATCTCGCATTAATAGCTGTCTTGATAATCCCCGCGGGCTTTGTCCATAGCCAGGTTGCGGTTGGCGTTGGATTTGGCCCGGGTTATGGATACGTAGGTGGTCCTCCCGTCTGCCGTTACGGCTACTACGATTACTATCCTTACGCCTGCGCTCCTTACGGCTACTACGGACCTGACTGGTTCGTAGGTGGAGTTTTCATTGGAGCCGGGCCGTGGTACCACGGCTATTGGGGACACGGCTACTGGGGACGCGCCTTCTACGGACGCGGTGGTTGGGGCTACGGTCGCGGCTTCTTTGGACGCAGCTACTATGGAGGGCGAGGATACTACGGCGGTGGACGCGGCTATTACCGCCGAGCCTACGGTAGCGGATATGCCCACGGCTCGTACGGCGGTGGACGCCGATAATAGATGCTCAGAATTGTCGTGAGCGAGATGAACCCGGCTGGCTGCCAACCCGGCCAGCCGCTTCCTGGTGACGCTAGTGTGTGCTTGTGTCGTCTCCGCGAACTCCGCGGTCTTCCTCCGCGGTCTTCCTCCGCGTTCTCAGCGCTTCAGGGTTTGTTCATGCCTTGAGTCAATCAAAAGCGGGCGTCCCCGCGGATGTCAGGAACCGGCAGAAGGCGCCGGTAAGCCGATAAGAAGACCATCGCCGACATTTGTCGGAGGCTGAAACTAGGGCGCTGCATTCCATTGCATTCCATTGCCTCCTTTGTACCGGGCGCTGTTTTTCTTGCTACAATATCCGGTTCAGTAGTCCCGCACTCTTCAGGGAGACAGATAACCCTATGGCTTATGTAATTGCAGAACCTTGTATTGGAACCAAGGACACCGCCTGTGTGGACGCTTGTCCGGTGGATTGCATCCATCCCAAAAAGGACAGTGAAAAATACGCGACAGAGGAGATGCTGTACATCGATCCGGTGGAGTGCATCGACTGCGGCGCTTGCGTCCCGGTTTGCCCGGTGTCGGCGATCTTCGCCCTTGATGACCTGCCGGAAAAATGGGCCGCGTTCACCGAGCGCAACGCCAAGTATTTCGGTCGGTAGGCAGGTTCCAATCCCGATCACGAGCTTCCTGGGTTCAGCCAGCTCGCCGAGCATCCGTTGCTTTTGATGAGCTTTCCCCGCCTTGTTTTGAGCTCCGGGGTTCGCCGTATTGCTCCCCAAAGCGCCGTGGGCTATCCTTCATCTGGTAGGTTGAGTTTGCTCCTGATTTGATTTCGGGCGGTCATGGGTTAGTGTTCGCGGGAAGTGCGACCTTCGACCCTCACGATCGCCCCTTCGCTTTTTTAATCAACGTTTCCAAGCTTGGCGTCTGTCCTTATATTCCTCCTCTTAAATATTCCCCCTCTTAAGGTTCTATTTGCACGGCGCAGCCGCCGCGCGCCTCTCCGCGATCCCTGTGAGAGTCGAGGCGGCTTCCGTTCCTGAAGCACGCAAAGCTGACGGCTGACAGCTGCTTCCACTAAAATCATGCCTTCACGGTAAACCCCATGCCACTGAAGGAGTCGGAAGCGGTGGTGCTGCGCACGTATCCCTTGCGTGAAGCCGATTTGCTGGTCACCCTGTTCACCCGCGCAGAAGGCAAAGTGCGCGGCGTGGCGCGCGCCGCCAAGAAATCCCAGCGGCGCTTTGGCGGGGCATTGGAGCCGCTGACTTACGTACGGGCGTTTTACGAGGACCGCGAGCGGCAGGAATTGTCGCGGTTGGATGCGCTCGAAGTACTCGAGTCTCCACTGGCGAGCGAAGTAAGTTATCCGCGGGCGGTGGCGCTGGCGCATGTAGCCGAGTTGCTTGATGAGCTCTTGCCCGACCGTGAGTCCAATGACGCTATCTTTCGCCTGACGCTTTCGGTTCTCCATGCCATGCCCGGTCCCGAGGTCTGGATGCCGATCACATACTTCGAGCTCTGGCTCACCCGGCTGGTGGGGTTCTTGCCCGAGTTGACGGAGTGCATTGTCTGCGGCCGCAGCCTGAACGGGAGTCGCGCCTACTTTCATGCCCTGGCCGACGGTCTGATGTGTGCCGACGATAAGCGCTTGGCGTCCTCCGAGATTTCAAGCGAGTCGCGGATGCTGGCGGCGCAGATGTTTCGCGCCCCGGTAGAAAGTTTCACTGGCGAAGCTTGGCCAAAGGCGCGAGCCGCGGATTTACGCAAGTTCCTGGTGCAGATATTGCAGCGGCACATCGAGAAGAAGATAGTGACGGCGGGAATGCTGGTGAAGGGAAGTTTTTAGGAATTGCGGGGTCTCCACCACCAAGCATGTCCCCCGGCGTTGAAGTGCCGCCGAGTTAAGTCTAGTTTCGTAGATGTTCAACGCCCTCGAAAGCAAACATTTTTTCACAACCTAACTCCCATCCCGTCAATGCCGGCCACCGAAATAAACGACTTACACAGCGCGGATGTGTGCCTTTCCACTGTGTTCCCGCAGGTACGTTTTGCTCATCCGCGACCAAGAAAGACCCGCGAGCTGACGTCTGCCATCTGCTTCCGTTACAATCGTTGATTAAACTGCTTGCTCTCATGGCCCTGTAGGAGTAGGCGATCGTGCTGCACCCAGCACCGGCCCGCGAAGCTGAATGCTGAGTGCTTTCCGAATAAACTCTTTTGACTCACACCTCGAAAAATCCGCCGACGTTTCAAGAGCTCATCTTGTGGCTGCAGACGTTTTGGGCCGAGCGTGGATGGGTGTTGCAGCAGCCATATGACGTCGAAGCGGGCGCAGGAACGATGGCGCCGGAAACGTTTCTGCGCGTGTTGGGTCCGCAGCCATACAAAGTCGCATATGTGCAGCCGTCACGGCGTCCGGCGGATGGACGTTACGGAGAAAATCCCAACCGGCTGTTCAAGCATATGCAGTTGCAGGTAATCCTGAAGCCGCCGCCGGAGAATGTGCAGGAGTTGTACCTGGAGTCGCTGAGCGCGGTTGGGATTGACCTTCGCCAGCATGACATCAAGTTTGAGGAAGATAACTGGGAGTCGCCTACCTTGGGCGCGTGGGGCATCGGGTGGCAAGTCATGCTCGACGGGCTTGAGATCACGCAGTTTACTTATTTCCAGCAGTGCGGCGGGGTCGATCTGAACCCTATTTCAGCAGAACTCACTTATGGCCTCGAACGAATCGCAGCGTTTCTGCAAGATGTCGACTCTATTTACGATATCGTGTGGGCGCGCGATCCGGAGACGAGCCGCGAAGTGAAGTATGGCGATGTGCGCCTGGCGGATGAAGTGCAGTTCTCCGTCTACAACTTTGAGGCGGCCGATGTCGAGAAGACGTGGCAGCATTTTGAGCTCTATGAAGCGGAGTGCCAATCGCTGCTGGAGCGATATGCGGCGCTGAAGAGGGACAAGGCTCCAGGCGACGGAATCGCTCGCGAGATGACGCGATTTCCTTTGCTAGGCGCTTATGATCTGTGCCTCAAGTGCTCACACTTGTTCAATATCCTCGACGCGCGGGGCGCGATTTCGGTGACGGAGCGTGTGAGTGTGATCGCACGCGTCCGAGCGCTGGCGGTGGGGATCGCCAAAGCCTGGGTGGATCAGCAGAAGAGCGAGTCGTCACCGGTCGCGGATAAGTCTCACGAGGATGAACCTGCGAGAGAAAAGAAGCCGAAGGCGAAGAAAGAGAAGGTGTCTGCTGTCAGATTGTAGGCTTTATGAACCACTGAGGCACGAAGGCGTACGAAGAAGCACATGCCAGATTTTCTACTTGAGATCGGGTGCGAAGAGATTCCCGCGCGGATGATCGATGCCGCTTCGCAGGAACTACGCGAGCGCGTCACCGCGATGCTGAATCGGGAACGCCTTTCTTCGAGTGGAAACCTCTCGTCGTTTAATACTCCGCGGCGGTTGGCGGTGCTGGCGCCTGGCATTGCCGCCGCGCAGGACGATGTAACCGAGGAGATCACAGGTCCTTCGGCGAACGTGGCTTACAAAGATGGGCAGCCGACGTCCGCGGCACATGCCTTCGCCAAGAAGGCAGGAGTGGACGTTTCACAGTTAGCAACAATCAGCACCACCAGAGGCGAGTACCTGGCTGCGAAGATAACGAAGAAAGGGCGGAGCGCCGCCGAGATTCTGGCCGAGGAACTGCCGAAGGAAATTGCTTCGCTCTACTGGCCCAAGAGTATGTACTGGCGCAAGCCGAGCGAGCGATTCATACGTCCGGTGCGTTGGCTGGTGGCGATGCTTGATGAGGAAGTGATACGCCTGGAATTTGGCGGCATTCGGGCAGAGAACACATCGCGCGGACACAGAAGTCTTTCGAACGGGACCGTGACGATTGCCCGTGCAGGAACCGGGTACGTGGACGCTTTGCGGGATGCCAGAGTTCTAGGCCGCGACGAACGCGAGCAGCAAATCCGCAAGGCGCTGGATGCAGCAACGCGCACCATAGGCGGGGCGCGCTGGCGCGAAGACAAAGCGCTACTCGATAAGGTGGTCAACCTGACCGAGTTTCCTTCTGTGGTTCTGGGCAACTTCGATCCCGACTATCTGGTCCTGCCGGAAGAAGTGCTGGTTACGGTGATGCGCGACCACCAAAGCTATTTCGCGGTTGAAGAAGCGAGCGGAAAACTCCTGCCACATTTTCTCGCGGTGCTGAATACTGACGATGATCCGCAGGGGTTGATCCGGCATGGCAACGAGCGTGTGTTGCGGGCCCGGTTCAACGATGCTCGTTTCTTCTGGCAAACCGATCAAAAGATTTCATTGCTGGAGCGGCTTGAACTATTGCGGCACGTTACCTTCCAGAAAGATCTTGGCAGCTATTACGAAAAAACGCAGCGCGTGCAACGGCTATGCAGTTGGCTGAGCGAACTGTTGAAACAGAGCGGCATGGCTGTGCGCCCAGGCGTGATCCACAAAGCCGCGTGCCTGGCGAAGGCTGATCTCACAACGGAACTGGTGAAAGAGTTCACGGAACTGCAGGGCATTGTCGGCGGGCTTTACGCTCGCGCCCAGGAGCTTGATCCCAGCCTGCCGAAAGCGACGCGACTCGCGATTGCGGGCGCAATCTACGACCATTACAAACCAGAGTCTACGGACGACGAGCTTCCACGTTCGGTCGAGGGATCCGTACTTTCCATCGCTGACAAAGCGGATACGGTTGCCGGGATGTTTGCCCTCGGGTTGGTTCCGAGCGGATCAAAAGATCCGTTTGCACTGCGGCGGCAGGCTAACGGGATTGTGAAGGTGATCGCAGAGAAAAAGCTACCGTTCCGACTCACGAAATTGATGCAGGACGCGCGGGCAGGCTATCAAGGGTCAGACGCCGAAAAGAAGTTTATTGCTCCCCACACACTTGAAGATTCCATCCGAACATTTTTCTACGAGCGGCTGGAATTTTATCTGCGCGATGTGGGGGGTTATGCTCTTGACGTGGTGAAGGCCGTTTTAGCTACCGATGCAGATGACGCTGTGGACGCGATCGCGCGCGCGGCTGCTGTCAAAGAAGTAATGCATGTGCCGGAATTCCAGGCGATTGGCGCGGCCTGCAAACGTATCCGAAACATTCTGAAGCAGGCTCGAGAGAACGGCTTCGAACCAGCGGGCAAATTCGAGTACTTGCCAGGAGCTGCGGCGGAAGAGAAGACTCTGATGGCGTACTTGGAACGGACCAGTCCTCGGGTCCAGGTGCACCGAAGCCAGAAACAATATCTCGATGCGCTCCTTTTGTTGTCGACGGCCAGAGAACCGATAGACAATTTCTTCGATAAAGTGATGGTGATGGTCGACGATGAGCGCGTGCGAGCAAATCGACTTGCGTTGCTGCAAACGCTGCTTAAAGAATTTTCTACAATTGCAGATTTCTCAGAGATCGTGAGTGAAGCAAAGAATCCATCAAAGACGAATTAATAGTACTTCGACTATCGCAGAAGTGAAGATTCTGAAAAGCAAACTCCGCGACCAAGTACGTTTATTTCTTCTTTAGAGTTAGAGAGATTCAGACAGGGAAGTGCTTCTGCTGTTCCTCACTCCAGAAAGGTGTGCGGGCGAGGGTGATCACTGCACTTTTTGCAGGCGGGCGATCAGTTTTTGGGCGAGATTGTCTTCCGATTCAGACCAGAGCACCCGGCCGCTGGTTCGGGTATTTTTTTCCGCGTGAGTCGTAAACTCGACCAGTTTCTGAACGTTGGCACGAACCTTGGCTTCGTTTTCCCCTGTGAGAGCCAACTCTTCGTGGAGGAAGGGCGCGTCCAGGCCAAAGTCCACTTCGATATGTCCGCTTTGCTCGCTGGTGCATTCGTCAAATTCCTCGCCGTGAACTATGAACTTCACCAATGTGGGCACGAGCGTCCACTGCCGGCCACTCTCGTCGGGCGTCCAAAGGTCCCAGTAAGCCTCAAAAACATAAGCGAAATCATCATGGATGTGGTCGGCGGCGATTACCAATGCTTCTTCCGGGCTGATGGCAGGGGTAAAGCGCTGTTCCAGCAGCGTCGCTTCATTCCACGATACCGGATGCAGGGCCAGATAATTGATCCCCGGCCGCTGCGGCGAAAAAGGAAACTGCTTGAGCACGGCGAGAATGTGCGGCAGCATCTCCGGGCCGGAGAAGCTGGGGAACCACAGACTTAGATAAAGCGGATCAGACACAAGTGCCTCGGGCAATTCTGCCTCTCGAGTAATTCTAAATTGTCTTCAGCCTGAAAATGAATTGCGCAGGTACAATCGTTGGAGGAACATCACTCGTGTTCATCGTGGGGGCTCGGAACTGCCCGGAACTGCCGTAGTCTTTTGACAGACTCGAGAAGCGCTTGTTACGATCATACCTTACTTTAAGATCCCGCCTTAAATCGTCCCCGTCGTCTAGCCTGGCCTAGGACATCGCCCTTTCACGGCGGTAACACGGGTTCAAATCCCGTCGGGGACGCCAACAAAATAAAGAACATCCGCGAAATCACCGTTTTTCTTCATGGTCCAATTTGGTCCAGTTAAGCTGAAACGGTTTTTTTC
>Ga0207684_10003814_pt1 | contig 14535 bp, 11 predicted proteins | sample KBSK5501metaG_FD_184342 | JGI IMG/M metagenome (GOLD analysis project Ga0207684, IMG submission 184342) | Corn, switchgrass and miscanthus rhizosphere microbial communities from Kellogg Biological Station, Michigan, USA - KBS K5-50-1 metaG... | ecosystem: Host-associated > Plants > Roots >...
TTGGTTCTTGCCAGAACCCACTTCACCTTAGCAAAGCTTTCACCTTTTCCTCACTTCAAACCCTCAACGATAAAACGTAATTAGGACACGAGTGATGTCAATCGGTAAATACTCCTTGCGTGATGCAAAGGTCCGGTTCTCAACAACGAGCGAAGCGGGGACGGTGGATTATGAGGGATTCGCAGGACAGGATAGACTGATTCTCAAGAAGCACAGTCACATAACTGGCTATCGAGACATACTCGAGTACACATTCCAGAGAGTCGCTGATTCGTAGCCCCGCTGCTGTATGGCCCGGAGAAAGGCAGCTCTTCGCTCTCCGCAAGAGCCTCAAGCTCAACTCGTTATCAGTGTCTCCAAAACTCTGCGATATCAGGGCGTTTTCGACGAGGACTGACTCATCAAAATTCAGGAAGCCCGGCTTCCTCGAGGCCTTCGTGCTCTTCAGCCAATAAGAAGTGATGGAGTGCTCAATGGGCGCGCCTCCCGCCGCAATTTGAGGGTTAGAAAACTACCCGTTCCTAACGCCACGAGGGTAGATCAACAAGTTCAATCCTTGCGGGATTCCCCTGGAGCGATTCTGTAAAGGTTTTCTAACATCGATACCGCAGCAGTGCGTTGAGGCTGCCGGTCGGAAGGTCTGTACCATTCCTGGGTGATGAGCAAGCCGGAAGTAATGACGCAATTCGGTTCCCCTGGAATTGCTTCCGCAATAGGCCGATGCGTTCTCAGCAGCCATTGGTACGACACCGCTTGCGGGTGATACCAGTGATATCGTTTTGATGGGCAATGGAGGTCGTTAGAGGTCGTCAGAGGCAACAGACCCGAAGTTAAGAAAGTGCTTGCAACGCGCACAAACACAGGGTATTATCGCTATGTGTAGGAACCACCACGACTTGCTAGAAACGGCGGTAATCGAATCCCTCTCTCTCCGCCAGTACTTAAGCCAGGCTGATGTCGAAGACATATGGAACCAAGCCGCGCCGTTAATCCGAAACCCAATCGCGCAAGCAGGGAAGTGCTGTTCCATCCGATCCGTCTGGCTGCTTCTTTGGGCCCGGCCCCGACGCTCTATCTCCGGCGTTGATCCTGAATAAACTGATGGACGTCTTCTTCACGAAACTTCCACAAGCCCTCTCCTTTTGCCGGGCCAAGTTTTATCGCGAACAGCCGCGGTTGTCGGCGACCTGAAGCGTGGTCCCGTATCCATCCTTAGCTGACTCCAAGCCATTCGGCCACATCACTGACGTCGAGCAAACGCTTGGGTTTGGCGAAAAACGGAGGCGGTTCCAGGAGTTCGAGGGATGGAGATCGGTTCGGCTCGGCTGGTCTTGGTAGAGTGCCCATGGACGTAGTCTTCCTTGCGAAACCTCAAGTTCGACCTTCAGGGGCGCTTTCGAGTGAGGCGTAGCACGCCGGTCACAAGGCCAAGAGTCGACAGCGGGGCTGGTTCCGCGAGTCCTGTTTAAACCGGAAATAGCTTCCGGTCAAACGCGCGTCGTAACGGCACTCAATTCCAGATATAGCGAGGCGGCAGGCGACGATAATTGCCGTATGTGCCTGATCTTAGCCTCCGCCATAATCCGGCGGCCGGTGAGTGAACAGTGTCACCACCCAAGGTGCACACGGTTAGAAAGATTGAAAGATTCATGAGGCAAGCATGGGGACGAAGATTCGCCCCTACGGGGCGAGACCATAGCGACTGCCCCGACGGCAATATAATCGAGAGATGGCGGATCGTATTGCGTGCTCGTGCGTCGCTTGTCCAAAGTGCGGGACTTGGGTGGTCGTTAGACAGCCATCTAACGCTGGACTGGGCGAAGAAAAGTTTCGAGCGAATTGCCCGGCGCCAGAGTGTGGGAAAGAATTTGAATACGAGTCTGGCGACACGCGGGTTTTCGAAATACCCCTACCACTTTTTGAACGGCGCCATTTCTACGGTTCAGAGTTGCGCTGAAGCACGACTTAGCACTACGTTCAAGATAATCCGACCTTTTAGAGGATTGAATCAAGCAGCAACCAATGCATCCAGGGCGGCAGCAACAGATTGGTAGAGCTTGTCGAGTTGATGCAGCCCATCGTCGGTCATGGTTCGGTCTCCGGGATAGGGATGAAGAAGCCCGGCGGTGAGCGGTGCGTAGATCTTGTCGAAGAGTTTGAGAAACAGCAGACAGATGCGATATCCATTGGGCAGGAGTTGATAGCGACGAGAGTGTGGCAGCTTTTCCACGAGACCTTTGGCCCGCAGCTTCCACCATTCATAGCGAAGGGCCCCCAGAGGGCATTGCTCGGCGCTGATTCCGAGTGCCTCGGCCGCAGCCGCTTGTAATTCTGCAGTGGTGAAGGTGTCTCCCGCGGCGACATGGGAGAACCGTAGCAGAGAACTCATCACGGCCAGTTGCCGGGCATGATCCAGTTTGAATCCGGGAATCCGCTTGCCATTGAGCCGTAGAGTTGCTTCACCCAGCTTTCTGAGCTCCCCTCGATCCAGAAAAGTTTCCAAGATATCCTGCTGCACATTCTGATAGCGCTCGGTGATCCCCTGCAGTTTTTCTCCCAGAGCGGGTCGCTGTCGAGCACCTTGGAAGAAACCAGCAAGCTACTCAACGCCTACGTGCGGGCGATCCTGGCTTCTGGCTCCTGATTTCTGGCTGCATATCCCGAAGGGATATCAAGGGCGAAGCCCTTGTCTAGTTAGGCCGTCAGGGATCAGCAGTGACGGATTCTGCCTTAGTGGGCAGATGCTGTTGGAGCAGGGACCTGAGATGGGGACTCAGGCCGAGCTCTTCGCTCTCGCGCTCCAGCATCCCGCTAGGGTCGCTGGCCGTTTTGAGTACGTAGCGCGGGTTTGACAAGCGCATGAGACACAGAGCGTGCTCGAGGTCTCCTTCGCCCCTGACGTGAAACGTAGCCCACCCTGAATTGGGGACCCAGCGGTGCTCTTCCGCAAAGGCCGTCCGCCAAAAGCGCATCGCGAACGGCGCGGGGAACGGAATGTCCACTGTTCCGCCCGCATGTACATGTCCGAGTTCGGCGTTCCCGAAGCGGAACTCCCGCCTGCCAAAGGGATGTGGATGAACCGATACATGCGGCCATGCCGCCACTTGTTCCTCGAGTTTTCTCAGCCGTGTCATGTCGATCACGTTCCCTCCGCGATTTCGATGACCGGAGAGTCTGGCGCGATTCAGCAGTAGGTTCTTCGGCCTGTGAAATGCGACGTCGGCAACGTCCACCGTTCGTGCTATATTGACTTTGTGAAGGGCCTCCTTCTATTTCGATCGTCATTACGGCTCAGTCCATCCCGACTGAGTCATTAACTCCTGCACAATTTCTAGCTTCAGGCCCGTGACGCAACTGGCGTATGTAGCTGCCTTAAGAGCAGCCTTTTGTGGGTTCAAATCCCACTGGGCCTACCAGAATTCCTTTGTTCTTTGACAATTTCGACGGAGAGTGGGCCGGACGGTAAGGCACTTGTCTGCTAGACCTCTTTGCTAAACCCAGGCTCTCGCAAGAGGCTAACGGGTTCAACTCCCGTACTCTCCGCCACTGCGGAAGGTACTGCTGAATGGCCGGCAACTGGTCCTGAAAACCAGGGCATCGTGATGAGCGATGGGCGTTCGATTCGTCTACCTTCCGCCAAGTTTGCACAGGTGCGTGAGCCCGGCTGAAACGGACCGGCTGTAACCCGGTTTCCCCAAGTGGGACGCGGAGGTTCAAATCCTTCCCTGTGCACCAGACTGCCAGCGTGTGCGAATTGGAATAGCAGCCTGTCTTAGAAACAGGTGTTTGAGAGTTCGAATCTCTCCGCTGGCACCAGATCTCTCCTTTAGAGCTATTGCCGCTCGCAGCAAGATCGGCATTTATTTTCGTTCTTTACGTTTCGCGGACTGCAGGCGTTGAGTCATCGACCAACGGATTCCGGGGGCCAAACCATCCGAAAATAGTCTTTTCCCGTCCTGGAGAGCGGCAGGCAAGGACAAAGTGCGTCCTACTTGATCGATTGAAGAATACTGACCAGCTTCTGATTAACAACACCTTCTCTCAGGCGCATCCACGAAACACCGGCCAATCCCGCCATCGAACTTGGAGCTGCTGGCTGGATTCCCACCAGCATCGACCTGCTTACAAGGCAGGTGCCTTTGTATGTCGGCCACAGCAGCAAACCTTTTGGAGCTGGCACGCAGCCTCGAACTGCGGTCGGGCGCTTACCATGCGCCTGCTCTTCCCGTTGAGCTATACCAGCGGAGCTGGCGCGGCGATTCGAACGCCGATCACGGACTTACGAGGCCCGCGCTCTTCCCACTGAGCTACACCAGCAAACCTTCTTCAAGAAAATCTGGAGGCGGTGGGGAGAATTGCACTCCCGATGATCTCCTTTGCAGGGAGACGCCTTGCTGTCTTGGCTACACCGCCTCGAACATTGGAGCGGAAGGCGGGACTCGAACCCGCGGTCTCGACGTTGGCAACGTCGCGTCTTGGCCGCTAGACGACTTCCGCATGGAGCGGACGGCGAGAGTCGAACTCGCGTCATCGGGTTGGAGGCCCGAGGCACCAGCCGCTATACCACGCCCGCTCTTGGCGGGAGATGAAGGACTCGAACCCTCGTAACTGGATCTGGAGGCCAGTGTCCCAGCCGCTGGACGAATCTCCCGAAAACTTATGGCGGAGCTAACGGGAATTGAACCCGTCCCTGCTGATAGACAGTCAGCCATCCTGCCGATAGACCATAGCTCCGGCTCCCTCCCGTGGACTCGAACCACGATTTCCGCGTTCAGAGCGCAGCGGCCTGCCATTGGACGAAGAGGGAATTTCAATTGTCAAAGAACTGGCTGCCGGGGAGCGATTCGAACGCCCGTACCCGGATTCAAAGTCCAGGGTCCTGCCACTAGACGACCCGGCATCACGCTTTCAGCGGTATCGCTTTCGTGCAGCGAACACACAAGACCGCCGACTCATCGACGTTGTGGCCAAGCCTTCTGCGATCGGTACGGGCGCGATCTACCAACTCGCGGTGATCTCCGCCACGATCGCAGTAAAGCTCAGCTGCAAGCTCGATCTCAAAACCGTCAACTTCGATCACTTGTGTGCTCATAACTTTGGTAGCAGCGAGGAGAATCGAACTCCCGTCTCAGCCTTGAAAGGGCCGCATCCTGGCCGGGTAGACGACGCCTCCTATCTGCGCATTGGCGAGAATGCGCCTTAAAAACCAAAAGCCCCCGATTTGTAATCGGAGGCTCAGAAAGATTATGCGCTGCTGATGTGCCCCCGTTACATGAACGTACCTTTGCCCGCTCCTTGCCACGTAAACGTGGCTGGTGTCGGAAAACAATCGGTATGGGGCTTGCGTATCATTGCTAGAACTCAGTTATCACTCTGGCATGACTCCGCGAATCCGTCAATACCCCTGAGTGGCGGATGCTGGGTAAGGCCGCATCGCTGGGACTTGTCCACGCACATTGCTAAAGATTCTGACAGCGGCACTCTTTTCCCGCGTGACCTACTGGTCCTACTGGACTTCCGATGGTGGGAATCGGCACCGTCTCAATCGACCGTACAACCTGTAACACGAGGAATTCTCTAAATGTTCTCAAATCGAACGGTGACCGTATTTGGCGCCTATGGACACACAGGTCGCTTCGTCGTTTCACAGCTACGCAAACGCGGTTGGTCGCCCATCCTCTCAGGCCGCGACGCGGATGAGCTGAACGCGACCGCCGCCGAGCATCCCGGATCTGAGGTGCGCGTCGCCTCGGTGGACAATCCCCAGTCGCTCGACTGCGCAATTTCCGGCGCCGGCGCCGTCATAAATTGCGCGGGACCGTTTCTCGACACAGCAGTGCCAATCGCAGAAGCTGCAATCCGCTCGGGTATTCACTATTTGGATGTGGCTGCGGAACAGACGGCTGTGTTGCAGGTCTTCGAGCGATTTGCGGACGTTGCGAGGGTCGCCAGGCGTCGTGATCGCTCCTGCAATGGCATTCTACGGCGGACTCGGAGACCTTATGGCGACGACTGCCATGGGCGAGTGGGACTGCGCCGACGAAATCTGTATCGCCGTCGCGCTCGACAGTTGGAAGCCGACCCGTGAAACTCGGTTGACGGGCCAGCGCAATACCGGCCGACGCTATGTTTTTTCGAACAACAAATTGGAGCGCGTTGATCCGCCGCTGGGACGCAGGTGGACTCTTCCGGCACCGTTCGGAGAGCAAGATGTCGTGGCGCTCTCTCTGGCGGAAACCATCACCATCTCACATCACCTCCGAACGCCTGAGATTCGTGTGTTCATGAATCTCACGCCAATTGCGGACCTCCGCAATCCCGACACGCCAGTGCCGACGGCGGCAGACGAGAGCGGACGCTCGTCTCAGATCTTTCTTATGGATGTGATCGTTCGGCGGGGCAGCGAGGAGCGCCGGATGGTGGCGCGCGGGCGAGACATCTATGCGATCAGTGCACCGATTGTGGTTGAAGCAACACAACGCGTAGTTAACGATCTATGCAAGACGCGCGGTGTTGTTGCCGCGGGCGAGGCCTTCGACGCGCAAGACTTTTTGAATTCGCTAAGTCCCGAGCACCTCGTGGTGGAAATTCTCTGACGCCCGTTGTCGGGTAGGCCTCAACGAATGGTAAAGATAACTCGAAGTGAAATGCAAACTCTAAGGGAGTAGAAATTCCCGCATGCCTGGCGATTTACGGCGAATGACGGGATAAGTGATATGTTTCTTATATATGTTGTCGGTCAAGAGTATGGCGCTCGCGACCGCAAATAAACGGATTCCGGAATTTGTCGTTCATTCTTTGCTGAAATCTCCGACCGTTACGATCCGGGACACGTACTGCCAAGGCAGTTGCCGGGTCCGGAGTGCGGAAGAGTGCACGACCACCACACAACTGGTGTTTCCGCATCGTGGTGTCTACCTCCGGCATGTTGGGCATGATCAGACCGTAGCCGAATCGAACCAAGTGCTGTTTTTCAACGCCACCGAAAGCTACCGGGTCAGCCACCCTGTACCAGCTGGCGATGGTAGCCTGACGCTGGTCATCAGCGAATCACAGCTCCGTGAACTGGCTCCACTTACTATTCTGCGCGACGGCGCGACGCTGGCATTTCGCCGGCAGCGTCTACGGATTGATGCGCGGGCACAAGTGCTAGTGGCGTTACTGCGGCACAGCCTGCACAGGAACATCGCAGAGCCCTTGAAAGCAGAGAGCCTGGCTTTGAGCCTAGTGCAGCGGGCCCTGGGGCCGCGCACAACGCACGCAGCGGACGCCAGTGTCGGACGGCAGCGGCTGGTGGACCGGGTCAAGCTCGTGCTGGCAAGCAATCTGGCGCGACGCTGGACATTGGCAGAGATCGCCGCCGAAGTGCGCGGCTCCCCGGTTTATCTCACGCAGGTTTTCCAACAAGTGGAAGGTCTGCCACAAGGTATATTTCGGGTCGCGCTCGGACTTCTTTCTTATTGTTCCCAACCCCCACCCAGGCCTTTGTAGAGTTGTACAAGCGACAATAGCTCGTTTAATTGCGCCTGGACCAGGTTGAGCTCGGCAGAAAAATAGTTCGTCTCGTTGGTGAGCACCTCGAGATAGCTAGCCACACCACCGCTGTACCTCATGTGGGACAGTCGCGCCGCATCTTGCGCGGAGTTCACTAGCAACTGCTCTTGTTCACGAAATTCCTGTGTCTTGCGATAGGCGACCAGGGCGTCGGAGACATCACGGAATGTGCCTTGGATTGTCTCCTGATAAAAGAGCACGGCTTCTTGCTGTTGGGCTTCTGCAAGACGAACGTTGGACCGGAGTTTCCCCGCCGTAAAGATCGGCTGAGCCAGAGTTGAACCAAATGTCCAAAATCCCGCCGGGCCTGTGAACAATGCAGTGAGAGCCGAACTCTGATATCCAGAATCCGCGGTCAGCGCGATCTGAGGGAAATATTGAGACCTGGCCACTCCGATCTGGGCATTGGCGGCAATCAGCTGTTGTTCTGCCTGCCGTATATCGGGGCGCCGTTCCAACAGCGAGGAAGGCAGCCCAGTTGGGACCGTCGGTGGGTGGGGCTGATCGGTTAACGACCTACCGCGCGGTACCGGTGCAGGATTGTTCCCTAAAAGAATGCTAACGAAATTCTCTTGCAGCTCGATTTGTTGTTCGAGGCTCGGGATTTCCGAACCAGCCGTAAAGACCAGCTGCTCAGCTTGCCGGACATCAAGCAGAGATGTCGAGCCGCCATCGGCCAGAATCCGCGTCAGACGGAGCGAGTCCTGACGCGATGCTAGCGTGCGACGCGTGATTTCGAGCTGCAGGTCAAGAGCGCGTAGGCTAAAGTAAGCGCCGGCGACGTTCGCCACCAGCTCTGTAGCGATCTCTCGCCGTCCCCACTCGGTTGCCGCAAGGTTGGCGCGTGCCGATTCTGTTGCCCGGCGAAACTTTCCCCAGAAGTCCAATTGCCAGTTGAAATCGACTCCGACGCGGTTCGTATTCGTCTCGATGGGAGGAATAAACTTTTGCCGCGCCGTACGCTCGTTGAGGGCAGAAGCGTCGGCTGAAATAGTAGGAAACTGGTCGGCGCGTGTGATACCCAATGCTGCTCGTGCTTGGAGAATCCGCGTCCCGGCGCGGCGCAGATCATAGTTCTGTTGAAGGGCAGTCTTGATCAGTTCCTTCAGTTGTTCATCTTGAAAGACTTCCCACCATTTTTGTTCAGCGAAGGATTTGGTATCGGCCTTGGCCGCTTCTTCGGGCGTCAGCCCTCGATAGATTGTCGGAGTGCTGACTGTGGGCTTTTTGTAATTGGGCCCGACTGCGCAACCGCACGCGCTCCCGATGGCTAGTAGAACCAGGGCCCTAGTTCGTGTCCTAGTCATCTGCAGCACCCGGCCTTGGAGAGGAAGTCGGTACTGTACTCAAAGTAGGTCCTTCTTTGACCTTACGTTTAGAAAACCTCTCGACTACGTAGAACCCTGCCGGAACGAAGAAAATGCCCACCGCACTCGCAGCTAGCATGCCGCCAATCACCGTCGTGCCCATGATCTGCCGCGCCACCGATCCTGCACCCGTTGCGGTCCACAGCGGAATGCACCCGGCGATGAACGCCAATGAGGTCATCAGAATCGGACGAAGGCGAAGCCTTGCTCCTTCCAGTGCTGCATCAACCAGGTCTCTGCCTTTCTCGTATTCGTCCTTAGCAAATTCAACAATGAGAATGGCGTTCTTTGCAGCCAAACCGATCAGCATGATCAGTCCAATTTGTGAGTAAACGTCGCTTTCGATCTGCACCATATAAGGCGGATAGAAGGCGCTGATCAGCACACGCCGAAGCCACAGAACCGCGAACGCGCCAAACACCGCAATCGGGGTGCTCAGGAGGACGCTGAACGGCAAGGTCCAACTCTCATAGAGCGCCGCCAGGATCAGAAACACGAAGAGCAGTGAGAGTCCAAATATCACCGCCGGCGGCACACCCTCCTGTGCTTTTTTTTCCTGGAAAGAGATGCCAAGGTAGTCGTATCCCATTTCAGGTGGCATCGTTTGGGCAAAGACTTGCTCCAAGGCCGCTGTAGCCTGATTGGAACTGTAGCCCGGCGCGGCGCTGCCATTGATTTGTGCGCAGCGAAAAAGGTTATAGCGCATCGTGAATTCGGGACCGGGACGAGGCTCAAATCTTAGGAGCGCCGAAAGCGGGACCATGCTCCCGCCGCCATTCTTTACGTAGAACTGGCCCACGTTTTCTGCCTTGGTACGGTAATCACCCTCCGCCTCGATGTAAACCTGCCACTGCCGTCCAAAGCGATTGAAGTAGTTGATGAACAGCCCTCCCATGAAGGCTTGAATGGTCCGATACACATCATTGACGGCCACGCCCTGCTTGATGACTTTGTCGCGATCGACATTCACGAATTGCTGCGGTACGCTGCCCAGAAAAGTCGTACTCACGCTCGCGATCTCGGGGCGTTTACGGGCAGCCGCGAGAAATGTATTCAAGTTCGACGAGAGGAATTCGACATCCTTGCCGGCCCGATCTTCGAGAACGAAGGTGAACCCTCCCGAGGTGCCCACGCCAGGGATGGCGGGAGGGGAAAAATCAAACGCTATGCCTTCCGGAAGTTGGCTGAGTTCGCGGTTCAATTGCGCCTTGATCACCTGAAACTGCTGCTGCCTGCTTTTGCGATCGTCCCACGGCTTAAGCGTGACGAAAAAGAAAGCGTTATAACTCGTACGGGTAAAGCTGAGCAGACTGAAGCCAAGGACGCTGGTCGTCGATTGCACTCCCGGCGTGTGCGCCAGGATGTTTTCGATTTTCTGTGCAACATGGTCCGTGCGCTCGAGAGAAGCAGCACTGGGCAACTGCAGGTTGACGTAGAGGTATCCCTGGTCTTCGTCTGGCAGAAAGCTGGATGGAACTTTGTTGCTGAAGAAAGCCGCTCCTGCACCAAAAACCACCAGCATGGTCATGGCGATTGCAGCCTTGCGAACGAGAGCGCCGCAAATTCTGACGTAGCCCTTGGTAGTGCGCTCGAATATGCCATTGAACCAATCAAAGAACTTTCGCAATAAACCACCGCGCTTTTCTCCGGGTCGCAGCAGCAATGCAGCGAGAGCCGGGCTGAGCGAGAGGGCATTGAAGGCAGAAATGACCACCGATACGGCGATGGTTATAGCGAACTGTTGATACAACCTTCCGGTAATCCCGGGTATGAAGGCAGTAGGCACAAACACCGCCGATAGCACCAATGCGATGCCCACCAGAGGTCCGGAGATCTCTTCCATTGCTTTCAAGGCAGCGGCCTTCGAAGACATGCCGTCCTCGATGTGCCGTTCTACGGCCTCCACCACCACGATGGCGTCATCCACTACCAAGCCAATCGCCAACACCAGGCCGAACAAAGAGAGCGTATTAATCGAAAAGCCAAACAGCGGGAAGAAGATAAAAGCGCCTACTAAGGAGACCGGTACTGCAAGGAGCGGAATCAGAGTCGCACGCCATCCCTGCAAGAAGAGATAGACGACGAGAATGACCAACACGATCGCAATTACCAGAGTAAGAATGATCTCCTTTATTCCTTGAACGACGGAGAGGGTGGTATCAAGGGGCACCACATAGTCCATATCCCCCGGAAAACGAGTCTTCAGCTCTCCCATCAGCTTCTTCACACCCTTTGCGGCGTTCACAGCATTCGACCCCGGTAGCTGATAAACGGCGACTATGGCACTCGGTTTTCCGTTCAGGCGGCCTGCTACCGAATAGTCCTGTGCCCCCAGTTCAATACGGGCAACGTCTTTCACGCGCACTACGCCGCCTTCCGGAGACTCACGGACCACAATTTCCCCGAATTCTTCCGGCGAGACCAACCGTCCTTGGGCCCGAACTGCGTAGGCGAACTGCTGTCCCGAAGGGATTGGTTCTCCCCCTATCTTTCCAGCAGGATTCACAGTGTTCTGGGTTTGGACTGCGTTGACGATCTCCGGGACCGTGATTCCCAGCTTGGCAAGCTGATCCGGCTTAACCCAGAGCCGCATGGCGTACTGTCCTGCCCCGAATACTTGCACCTGACCGATCCCATATGACCGCGTGATGGAGTCGACCAGATTGATATATGCGTAGTTCGCGAGGAATCTTGCGTCGTACGTTCCATTGGGCGAGTACACAGCGATGAGCATGAGTGGTGCCGTAACTGATTTGCGAACTGTAATTCCATAGTTCGTAACGTCAGTCGGAAGCTGTGAGGCAGCTTGCGTCTCCCTGGATTGGGCCAGAATCAGATCGTTGTTAGGGTCGGTTTTCACGTCGAAGTTCACAACCAGGAGCGTCTGCGAGTTCCCAGTTGCGTTCAACGAGTACATGTAGTTCATGTTGTCCACTCCACTCATTTGCTGCTCGATGGGAGTGGCAACCGCTTGTTCGAGGGTTTGAGCATCAGCGCCAACGTAGGTGGCAATTACCTGAATTTCCGGAGGTGCGATGTTCGGAAACTGGGCGATTGGCAGGCCGGCGATCGTCACGATACCGACAATCACGGTGACGATCGCAATCACCATGGCCACAATCGGGCGATTGATGAAGAACTTTGACATATTTCAATTGGTTACATTCGAAGCCGTAGCAGTCGCAATCTTTACCGGCATGCCGTCTCTGACTTTTTGCACGCCTTCCACAACGACGCGCTCTCCGGGCTTGACTCCTTGCTCAATGATCCACATCGGGCCGGTTTGCTCTCCCACTTGCACTGTCCTGAGGCTGACCTTGTTGTCACTGCCGACCACCGCTACCTGATACATGCCTTGGAGTTCCGTGACTGCCTTTTGCGGCACCAGCAGCGCTGCCGGTCTGATATAGCTGACGAAGCGCACGCGACCGTATTGACCAGGGCGTAGGACATTATCGGGATTAGGAAACACTCCAGCCAGGCGGATAGCTCCTGTCTGCGCATCGACGTGGCGATCGGCAGCAAAGAATTTTCCTTTTTTTGGATATGTGGATCCATCGGCCAGGACAAGTTCCAATACGAGCTCTCTTTCAGTTTTCTCTCGCGACGCGACCGTAGGATTGCGCTGGACAAAAGCGAGGTACTGCTGCTCACTGGCCACGAAATAGGCTTTAATGGGATTGAGTTGCGAGACGGTGGTTAGGACGGTTTGCGGGCCAACGAGATTTCCCACCTGTCCGGTGGCGATTCCGGCGACGCCATCGATGAGCGAGCGTACGTTTGTGAACTCAAGATTGATTTCTGCCTGTTCGACAGCCGCTTTATCCGCTTGCACAGTTGCCTTAGCCGCCAAGTTCGCCTGGATGTCGTTATCGAGTTGGCTCTGCGCGATTGCCTTCTCTTTCGCCAGAGGAGTATCGCGTTGCACATCGAGCTGAGTTTTCCCGAGCTGTGCTTCCGCTTGCGCAAGCTGTGCCTTTGCTTGATCAAGGATCGCTTGAAAAGGACGCGGATCGATTTTGAAAAGCACCTCGTTTTTGCGGACTAACGCGCCTTCACGGTAATTCTGTTGAATGAGGTATCCCGAGACCTGTGGTTGGATTATTGCGTTTACGTAGCCATCCAAGGTTGCAATCCATTCGTGGTAGACCGGCACGTCTCGTTGAGTGACCTCAACAACCTGCACGGTTGGGGGAGCACCAGGGGCTGCAGAGACGCTCTTGTTTTCGCAGGCTTCAGGAACCATAAGAAGCCATACCAAACAACAAAGGAACCATCGATTCCTGCGACAGATCATTGCCAGGGAATCGGCACCGTCGATGTGCTCCGCCCGAGAAAGTGTGCGGTTAGAACCGAATGATTGAACCCACATGTAGGCCCCCTTTGCTTTTGCAATTCCACCGCTGCAAACGCGGGTGACGAATCAATGGCGGGAATGGGAAGTCAGTCAACGTTCATTAAACTTGATGGGCCAACATTCTAGTCCCATGCTGAAGGTGAGTGCAAAAGCGGTTTCCCCGCGAATGAGAGCTTTTCGACGATTGGCCGAGTACTCGTCCATTCCAGGAGCAGTCATCAGCACGAATCGCCTGTCACTTCAATCCATCCACCACGTAGAGAGCTGAGAAGTTACGCCCTGCAGCATAAATATAGTGGTTGCGGTCAGGGCTTACACCAACATACATGCCGGTGAGGCCGACCTTATCAGCCGGGTCAAATTGTCTCCACAGCTTCCTCCGGCCGGTTACCAAATCGAACTCGTGAACTGGAACTGACCTGGCCAGGCGCGGTCCTACCAGCAACGTTCGCTTGTCACTGAGCCATTGGATTATGCGATCCCCGGCCGTAAGATCAGGTATCTCGCGCGCTGCACCGCCATCCACGGAATAGATCGCATATTTTCGATCCGGCGTGGCGCCCAAAAAGGACCTCCCATCGGGCGCTACCGCCACGGCGGCAACACTCGCCGGCCCAACCAGCCTCGGGTCCCCTCCGGCAATGCTTTGCAAGTAAGTGCCGAGCTGACCGCTATCATCAAGCGCAACCATCAACAGGTGCTGACCGTCCGGCAGCCAGAGACCGTTCACGTTGTGCAGTTTAGGCGTAGTAACTGTTCGCGTTTCCCCTGCGCCCGTGGGAATCAGCAAGAACTTCTCGTTATCAGGAGCCGGAATTGCCAGGACCCATTTTCCGTCAGGCGATGGTCCCCAGTTCTGCCCTCGGCCCAGGAGCACGGCTGGGCTCCCATCTGTATTGCGCATATAAATCTTGTAATCGTCAGCATCGAACACGATGAATTTCCCATCATCAGAAATGTGTTGAAGCCACGATTCTGCGAACCACGTCAGGTCCTTCTCCTGCTTGTTTCCTGTAGTGCCCGCGAAAACGTCCAGCCGCCTTTCGTCAGTTGTAAGCAAGACTCTTCCATCGCGGGAGACGTCTTGCAGAAACAGGTTCAATGGGGCGCGCAGCAGCACACGCTGGTGTCCAGTTAGGCACTGTGCATGAATAAGTACTTCAACTAAGGATTGCAACATGATAGCGTTTGTTGATGGTCGGGTCGGCGTCCGCTATTCGACGACGTTACCAAGAATTGTCGCCGGTCTTGGATGAA
>Ga0207684_10003815_pt1 | contig 14533 bp, 12 predicted proteins | sample KBSK5501metaG_FD_184342 | JGI IMG/M metagenome (GOLD analysis project Ga0207684, IMG submission 184342) | Corn, switchgrass and miscanthus rhizosphere microbial communities from Kellogg Biological Station, Michigan, USA - KBS K5-50-1 metaG... | ecosystem: Host-associated > Plants > Roots >...
CGTGGAGAGCCTGAGCGGCCGCGGCACCGTCGTGCGGGCGGAGCTTCCATGCGTGTGACGATCGCCGATGACTCGGTGCTCTTCCGCGAGGGTCTCGCGCGGCTTCTCGAGAGTGCTGGATTCGAGGTGATCGGTCGCGCCGGAGACGGCAAGCAGCTGCTCGACCTTGTCGCTGCGGACCGCCCCGATATCGCGATCACCGACATCCGGATGCCGCCCACCCATACGACTGAAGGACTCGAGACAGCCGCCACGATCAGAGAGCGCCACCCGGGCGTCGCGGTCCTGCTGCTGTCGCAATATGTCGAGACCACGCACGCGCTGCGCCTCCTGGAGCGCGGCGCGGACCGTATCGGTTATCTACTGAAGGACCGCGTCTCCGACGTGCGAGAGTTCGTCGAGACCGTGCGACGCGTCGCGTCTGGCGGCTCCGCGATCGATCCGGAGGTCGTCGCGCAGCTCGTCGTTCGCCGTAGGCATCGCGATCTTGTCGGTGATCTCACCGATCGCGAGCGCGACGTTCTCAAGCTCATGGCCGAAGGGCGATCGAACTCTGCGATCGGCGACACACTGTCACTCAGCCCGAAGACCGTCGAGGGTCACGTGCGGAGCATCTTCATGAAGCTGCAGCTGGAGCCCGCCGATGAGGATCACCGCCGAGTCCTGGCGGTGCTCACGTACTTACGCGCCTGAACGCCTTCGCCGAGCATCTACCCAGTGTGAGACCGAATACGTTCCCACTGTTCGGAATGAGGCGGGAGGTTGACACGAGGTACAGGATGCTGTGCGAACGATCATGAGCGGTGCATCGGTCGGTCTGCGCTCCCGATCCGCAAGCCTGCCGAGCGACGCGCGATTCGATTGGATCATGCTCGCCGGCGCCGTGTGGCTGGTCGCTGGAGTGGCGATCGACGGATGGGCGCACAACACCATCCGGCCACTCATCGACACTTTCTTCACGCCATGGCACCTGATCCTCTATTCGGGTTATCTCGCGACATCGGCTGTACTCGCGGTAACGGTCGCGCGGAACCGCACGCGGGAGCTCACGTGGCGTGGCGTGCTGCCGCGTGGCTATGACGCGGCACTCGTGGGCGTGGTCATCTTCGGGGTCGCGGGTCTGCTGGACATGGTCTGGCATGTGGTCTTCGGCATCGAGGTGGACAACGGGACGCTCCTCAGCCCCACTCATCTCGGGCTGGCCGTAGGTGCCGTTCTGATCATCACCGGTCCGATGCGAGCCGCATGGTTCCGCACGGGTGATGAGTCCTGGTCACGGCACCTGACAGCGGTCGTGTCGCTCGCGGGGCTCGTGACGCTCCTCACCTTCATGACGCAGTACGCGAATCCGTTCGCCGGGCTTTCGGTGAGCGCCGTCTCCGAGGTGGTCGAGCTCACGGGCAAGCTGCGTGACGGATCGTCCCTCGCGATCGAGCGAGTGATCGGGTGGCAGGAAACGCGCGGCATCTTCGGTCTTCTGCTGCAGGCCGGCCTGGTGATGGGCCCGGTGCTCGTCGTGCTGCGCCGCGCCTCGTTGCGGCCGGGCGACATGACCGTCGTGCTGGGGCTCAACGCGCTCGTCATGCTCCTGGTGCGCGGCAACCTTCCATCGCTCTGGCCGCTGCTGGCCTACGCCATCGTCGCCGGCATCGTCGGTGATGTGTTGTTGTTGCGTCTGCGCCCCGCGGTGACACGAGCGCACGCGATCCGCATCTTCGCGGCCGCTGTCCCGACGGTCTTCACGACGGGCTACTTCCTGACCGCGCTGGGGTTCCCGGGCGGGGTGTGGTGGGCGCTGCCGGATGTGACAGGGACGATCGTCCTCACCGGGATCCTCGGCGTGCTCCTCAGCTACCTAGCCTTCCCCGGCGATCGCTAGACCCGCGGGCCTGCGGTGCTGACCTACTTGCGCGCGTGAAGCTGCGGCGCTAGACAGCCCGCAGCAGCGGGATCGCGACCGGCGGGATATAGGCCGCGAGCCATGCCGGGATGGCCGCTGCCGGCAGCGGGCGGCTGATGAAGTACCCCTGGACCGACTCGGCGCCCATCTCCAGCAGCTGAGCCCACTCAAGCGGCTCTTCGACGCCCTCAGCTGCGACCTCGAGCTTCAGATCGTGTGCGAGATCGATCGCGGCGCGGACGATCGCCGCTGCGCCGCGGTCATTCGCCATCGCTCGGATGAACGACCTGTCGATCTTGATCCGGTCAGCCGGCAGATGCGCGAGGTATCTCAAAGAGGAGTACCCCGTCCCGAAGTCGTCGATCGCCACTTCGACTCCGAGCGACCGCAGCGTCGAAAGCGTCGGTACCGCGCGGTCCATCTCGCTCATGAGGACGCTCTCGGTCAGCTCGACGGACAAGAAGGAGGCCGGCAGGGAGTGGCGTCGGAGGAGATCGTCGATGGTGAACGGGAGCCCGCGATCCAGCAGATCCTGGACCGAGAGGTTCACCGCCACTGGGAGGTCGATGCCACTCGCGCGCCACGCGGCCGCTTGAGCGACGGCCTTTTCGAGAACCGCGCGCGTCAGGGCACCGATGAGCCCGCTGCGCTCGGCGAGTGGAATGAAGCGGTCGGGTCCGATCGGCCCTCTCGTCGCGTGGGTCCAACGCGCGAGTGCCTCGACCCGCAAGACCTTACCTGTGGCGACCTCGACGTCAGGCTGGAACGCAAGCTCGATCTCGCCCGCTTCGATCGCAGCCCGCAGGTCCGTGAGGAGCGCAAGGCCATCCGGGTTCGAGCGGTCATCCTTGGCGGCGTAGACAGCGTACGTGCGCCGGGTCCGCTTGGCCTGGTTCATCGCGATCTCCGCGTGACGGACGAGCGCGGTGCGATCGTCACCATGCACCGGGAAGACGGCGATGCCGATGCTGAGACTCTGTTCGATGCGCTGCCCGCGGATATCGAGTGGCCGCTCAAGCGAACGGAGCAGTCGTTCCGCCACCTCACGAGCTCCACGTTCATCTGAGCCGACGAGGAAGAGCGCGAATTGGTCTCCACCGAGACGGGCCAAGGTGTCGGCATCACGCAGCTCGCCGCCGAGCCGTGCCCCGATCGCCATGAGCACCTCGTCGCCGATGTCATGTCCGAACGTCTCGTTCGTCTCCTGGAAGTTGTCGATATCCATGACGACGACCGCGCCGGGGCGCCCTTCGCGGCGAAGACTCGCGAGCGCGGTGTCGACACGGTCGTCGTATAAGACACGATTCGGAAGCTCGGTCAGGCCGTCGTACAGAGCGCGGCGCTCGAGCTCGCGCTCCACGCGCCGCTGCTCGGTGACGTCCCGCACGATGACCGTCGCCAGCGGCTCCCCGTCGATGACCGTACGGGATAGCGTCGCCTGGATCGGGAACGTCTCGCCGCTCGCGCGCAGGCCGGTGAGCCCGTCGGCCCTCTTCTTGTGGTCTGCCTCTCCAGACGCGAGGAAGTCCGTTTCCAGCCGGCGATGCTGTGCGCGGCTCGCTGACGGGATCAGCGGCTCCAGCGAGTGTCCGATCATGTCGGCCGACGATCGCCCGAACATGTTCTCCGCGGCGGCGTTGAAGATGACGATCGAGCCCTTCGAGTCCACAGTGATGATGGCGTCGATCGCGGACTCGACGATGCCCTGCAGCCGTTGCTCGCTGCTCCGATGTGCCTGCTCGGCGACAGCGCGTTCTGTCACATCGTGGCCAACGCAGATCGTGCCGCTCAGACGGCCCAACTGGTCCCGCGTCGGTGTCCACACCGCTTCGATCGTGCGACCCCGCGTCCGTACGACATCCGTCACGTGCTGCCCCTCAAGTGCACGTTCCAGATCCACGAGCAGACTCGGAGTGTCCGCGTACTCGCGCCGGTAGAACTCGCGTGCGTCTTCGCCAACATTGGTCCCTGGGTGCCCCAGCTTGAGCAACGCACTCCCTTCGCGAAATAGGAATCTGCCGGCGGCGTCCGTCGAGTAGAGGAGGAGGGGCGCATTGTTCAGGACGGTCCGCATCGCGTTGGCGGATCGTTCGAGTTCGTCTTTCTGCCGCCGCGTACTGCGCAGAAGCTGCTGCATCAGGCCGAAGCCGACGGCGATAGAACACAAGAGGATCGCGTGGGCGATGTTCGCCGCCTCAGTGATGGCACCGCCGTTGACCACGAGGATCGCGGCATCGGCCACCAGAATGACCGGCACGAACAGCAGGCCCACCGCGACACCGAAGCACGCCGCCACCGCCGCCACCGGAAGCGCGCCGAGATCCACGAAGTCGGCACCCAAGAGGGCGTGGGCCCACGGAAAGCTCGTGTAGTAGAGGGCGAGTACCGTCGCGGACACGGCAACTCGGACCCACACCGGCGCCTGTCGCGAAAAGGCTTGCGTCATGTGAACAACGATTGCCGCAAGGCAACTGAGCGAACAGGGGCCTTCGGCACTCCTGCGCGCTCCGCGGGCCAACCATCCTTCTAGTGAATTTGGATAGGTCGCCTCGAAGGTAGACCAAGGCGCTTGCGGTAGGTGCCAGGCAGATACTTCGCTCCCTCGCTGAGCGTGAGTCCGGAGACCTTCCCCTGGTTCTCCCGCAGGAACACGAACGTGAGGTCCGGCCGCTTCTTGCTGACTTCGCGCAGGATCCAGCCGATCGCCTTGCGAATGAAGAACTCGCGCTCGCCGAGCATCGGTGCGGCCAGGCGCGCGAAGAGCGGGAAATCGCCGGCCTCGTGACTCAGCGTCCGGAGCTGCGCGAGAAGTGCCGTCCGGCGCACCCAGAAGTTCTCGTCGCGGGCCCACGCCGGCAGCCGGCGCAGCGCCGTTCGTGACTCCCCCACCACGCCGCCGATGACATCCGCTGCGAGCCAGTCGACGTGAGCCCAGGTCTTCGAGCGGCGCACGAATCCGACGAGCCACGTGAGGTCGCGCTCCGTGAGCAGCTCGACGTACTTCGAGAGAAGCGCGACGCCCGCTGACCGAAGCTCCATTACGTTCGTCGACCAGAGCTCGTCGACGATGCTGCGCAGCTGTGCGCGAGTGAGATCTGGATGCTCCCGCGCGAACTCGTTCACCGCGCGGCGTATCTCCGGCATGGTCGTGCCGTAGAAGCGGAGGTCGCTCTTGAGGTACGCCTTCGTGCCAGCGGCGCGTTTGGCCGAGCCGGCCGCCCGGTAGCGCTGTTCGAAGAACTGCCGCGCTGCTTTGGGTGTCGCCGCGGTCACCGGCCTACCTCGTCGAGCCAGCGTGCGATCGCCGCATCGTCGATGCCGGCGACATCGAGTTCCGCGTCGTTCACGACGAGCACCGGGACGCGTAGCACATAGCGATCGTGGATCGCAGGGTCGCGCGTGACATCGACCCGCTCAATGTCGAGGCGCGCCTTGCGGCTCAAGCGGCGCAGCGCGGCCATCGCCTCGTCGCACAGCTGGCACTCCGGTCCGGCCATGAGCCGAACACGAATCACCAGTTTGCTGGAAGACCTGGCACGTTCGGCGGCAAGGCGACGCCGACCGGATGGATCACGTAGACCGTGCCAGTCGAGCCAAGGAGCCACACGGCTTCGAAGTCGCGACGTGGGTAGACCTTGCGCGCCTGGGAATTCGCTCTGACGGCCGGATCGTTCGTGATGACGTCGCCCTTCGCGTCGAAGCCGCGGATCACCAACAGGTGCCCGTTCGTGCTGGTGAAGAGGAACCCGGGCAGGTCGCCATTGATCGACGCGATGAGTGGGATGCCGGCCGCGATGAAACGCTCTGCTTCAGTCAGCGAGCGGAGGCGTGTGACGAAGCCTTCGAGACCGTACTGCGCGGCAGGCGGTATATTGAACGGCCAGTTGCCGGCGCCTTCGTAGCTCCAGTCGTATGTGTACCGAGCGGCGTGATCGACCTGGCCATCGACGTGCGAAGCGCCAGGGAAAGTCGCGGAATCCGGGCTGAACGCGCGGCTTCGGTCCGGACCGGTGTTCCAGAAGCCGAGCACCATCGCCGTCGACGTCGGGCTGCACCACGCCTCGCCGCCGCCGTCGTACTCGGGGTAGTGCCCAGTGTGCGTCTCCTGGGACAGCATCGGCACATCAAGGTCGCGCACGAGGCCGCCGAATGGGCTCGGCAACGACGGCAGCTCGACACGCGACGTCGCCGCAGCGAGAAGCGCAACGCTCGGGGTCGCGGCGACGCCCGCCGCGCGGTGAAGAATGAGGCGGAGCTCATATGAGGTGAGCTCGGCCGCGCCGGGCCCTGCCTCGAACGTATCCACGTTCACGCGGCCATCACTATCACCTTGACCTCGGACCGTCGTGCGATGAATGGTGTCGTCGCCGGACGACCAGATCGCGAGCGTGTAGAACTTCGTCTGGCGTGACGCTCCGCTCGCGCGCATCTGCACATCTATCCAGGTCCCTGCAGGCGTCGTCGCGTTCCATGACGCGATGAGACGGTCGAACGCGAACGGCGTACGTACCGCCGCGGAGGTCCATGTGCCACGCTCGTCGGAAATCGTTCCGCCATAGGGATCGACATAGCTGCCCTTCGCAGCAGAGACGCCGAGCTGCAGGCGTTTCTCGCTGGTCACAGTGCCTTCATGTACTCCGCCGTCGAACGCGAGGCGCGTGAAGCTGCGCGGTGGCCCGCCAGCTGTCTGGGTCGGCTCGGTCGGCGGCGACGGGAGCGACGGTGCGGCGCTGGCCGCGACGGTCGGCGCCTGGCTCGCTGTTGCCGACGCCGTCGCTGTGGCGGATGGCGGGCCGGCTGAGCACGCTGCAAAGAGCAGCGCGCTCAGCGCGAGCCCGCGCATCGCTGTCACCAGTTCGGGTTTGGCCCCTCAGGGGCTGGCAGTGGGACGCCGTCGGGATAGATGACGTAGACGATCCCGGCGGAGCCCTCCAACCAGACCTTCTCGAAGTCGGCGCGACCGTAGACCACTCGTGCGTCAGCGTCCGCGAACACCGCGGGATCGTTGGTGATGACGTCGCCGGTCGACGTGAAGCCTCGGATCACGAGCAGATGCCCACTGGTCTTCTTGAACAGGAAGCCGGGCAGCCTCCCGTTGATCGACGCGACGAGTGGGATGTCGTTCGCGATGAAGCGCTCGGCCTCCGCGAGTGACCGCAGCCTGGTCACGAAGCCGTTCATGCCGGCGAACGACGCGGCGTATGCGGTGTTGTCGGGCCAGTTGCCTGCGCCCTGGTAGTTCCAGTCGTACACGTATCGCGCCGCGTAGTCCACCTGGCCGTCGGCGTGCGCCGCACCGGGGAAATCGCCGAGTTGCGACGCCGACGGACCGCTGCTCGAGTAGCCCCGCGACTTCCAGTAGTCGAGGACCATCGCCGTCGATGTCGGGCTGCACCAAGCTTCCCCGCCGTTGTCGTACTCGGAGAAGTGGCCGCGGTGGATCTCCTGCGACAGCTGCGGCACGGCGAGCTCGCGAACGACGCCGGCGGGCGCACTCGGGATGGCGAAGTCAGACTCGGCCGAGGTCATCGCACCGATGAAGCGCACCGCGGGTGACCCGGAGGTGCCGAAAACGCGATACAGCGTCACGCGCAGCTGATACGAGGTCAGCGGCGCCGCTTTCTTCGAACGGATGAAGGTGTCGATCGCGATGAAGCCGTCCGCGTCGCCCTGTGCGGACCGCGACGTCCGGTGGATGGTGCCGTCACCGGACGCCCAGATCCCGAGCAGGTACCACTTCGTGGTGCGGCCGCTGCCTGTCGCCTGCATCTCGGTCGAGATCCACGTGCCGTCCGGTGTCGTCGCGTTCCACGACGCGACGAGCTCGTCGAACGCGAATGGCGATGTGAACGGAGCGGAGACCCAGCTGCCGCTCTGGTAGGTGATGTCGTGCGGACCACCGGTCGCGTAGGGATCCGTGTACGTGCCGGTCGCGAGCGTGCCCGACAACGTCAGTCCTCCCGCGCCCGCGACGGTGCCGGTGTGCGTGCCGGCCGACAGGTCGAACCTCGCGAAGCTCGCTGACGGCGCGCCGGTGTTGCTCTTCGCGGCCGCAGGTGCTGGTCCAACGACGACCGCGGCGACGGTCAATGCGAGCATCGCGAACAGACTTGCGGAGCGGCGCGCGTTCATGGACGTCCTCCTCATCGCGGTGACCCGACTGCGGCTAAAGTCTGACACGTGAGCCCCTTTGCGCGCCCGGACCTCTTTTGGTCCACCGAGCAGACAGCCGCGAAGCTCCGCGACGGTCAGGTGCGCATCGTGGATTGCCGCTTCTCGTTCGAAGCCGACGCGCGCAACGACTATCTGAACGGTCACCTGCCCGGCGCGGTCCACTGCGACTGGTCCCGTGATCTCTCCGCTCCCCCACCCGCATCCGGTCATCCACGTTGGATGCTGCAAGGGCCCGAGGCGTTCGCGCAGACCATGAGCCGCCTCGGCATCGGCAACGACACGATGGTCGTCGGCTATGACGCGGAGGGAGGGCACCACGCGGCGCGGCTGTGGCTCGCGCTCCGGCGATACGGCCACGACAAGTTCGCGGTGATGGAGGGGGGTATCCAGAAGTGGATCGCCGAGCGCCGTCCGCTCGAGAAGGGCGAAGTGAAGGTGGCGGCGGCGCGGTTCACCCCGCATCCGCGCGAGGGCGTCATCGCGACCAAGGAAGAAGTGCACGACGCCGTGAAGACGGGGCAGCCCTGGCTTCTCGACGTGCGGCGCGACAGCGAATTCACCGGTGAGGAGAAGCGCGCTGCGCGTGGTGGTCACATACCCGGTGCAGTGAACATCCTCTGGAAGGACGCTCTACGCGACGACTGGATGCTGAAAGACGCAGACGAGCTCGAGGAGATGTACTCGAACGCCGGCTTCGGCGCCGAGACGTCGGCCGTCACGTACTGCCAGGCTGGCGTGCGCGCCGCGTTCACGCATCTTGTCCTGAACGCGCTCGGGCACGACGACGTGCGCACGTACGACGGCAGCTGGGAGGAATGGGGCAATGACCCCAGCCTCCCGATCATCGTCGGTCGGAGCTGACCTGGGTCTGACGCGATGTGAGCTCCGCGGCGAGATCCGCGGGGACATCGGCCTCGATGTGAATTCCAGCTTCAAGGTAGTCCGCGCTTCTCAGCTTGCCGCGCTCGCGCACGCGCTGCAGCAGGCCGCCCTCGCGATGGGGCACGGTGACATCGACCTTCGTCCAGCCTGACGCGGCGATCGCACCGAGACGTTCGCGAAGCGCATCCACGCCTTCGCCGGTGTGGGCTGACACGAAGAGCGCCGCCGGGAACTCGGCTCCGAGCGCCTCGCGAAGCGCATCGCCCTCCGCGCCGCGCAGTGTGTCGGCTTTGTTGAACACGACGAGGGTCTTGCGCGACGCGAGGTCGAGCGATGTCAACGTCTCGCGGACCACGATCATCCGCTCATGGAGATTCGGGTGCCCGACGTCGACCACGTGAACAAGTAGGTCGGCGCTGTTCAATTCCTCGAGCGTCGCCCGGAACGCCGCGATGAGAGTCGGCGGCAGCTTGCTGATGAACCCCACGGTGTCCGAGACGAGCAGCGCGCCGCCGCCCGGCAGCGCCATGCGACGCGTCGTCGGATCCAGTGTTGCGAAGGGCTGGTCCGCCACGAGGACCTCTGCGCCGGCGAGCGCGTTCAACAGGGTCGACTTACCGACGTTCGTGTATCCGACGAGCGCCGCGAGGAACAACCCTTCCTTCGCGCGTGACCCGCGAGCGCGCTCGCGCTGCCGCTGGACCTCGCCAAGACGTGCCTTGAGGTCGATGAGACGCCGCTCGATGACGCGGCGATCCGTTTCGAGGAGCGACTCACCAGGTCCGCGCGTGCCGATGCCACCGCCGAGTCGAGATAGACCCTTCCAGATCCCGCGCAGTCGCGGCATCTGATACTCGAGCTGCGCGACCTCGACCTGGACGCGACCTTCCTTCGTGCGCGCGTGGCGCGCGAAGATATCGAGGATCACGGCGGAGCGGTCGACGACGCGACGTCCCGCGAGCTCTTCGAGGCCGCGCTGCTGCCGTGGGGTGAGCTCGTCATCGCAGACGACGAGATCGGCCCCGAGTCGCGCACATTCGGTCACGATCTCCGCGGCCTTGCCCTTCCCCACCCACGTGTTCGGGTCGGGCGCGCGCCGCTGCTGCACCACGCGACCGGCGACCACCGCCCCGGCGGCTTCGACGAGCGACGCGAGCTCGTCGAGCGAGTCGTCAGCGTCGAACCGAGCGCGCGGTTGGTCAACGGCGACCAGATACGCGCGCTCGGGAGGCGTCGTTGTATCGATCATCCTGACAGTGTCGCAGGCAGCGGATCCTCTGTGGTGGGGTCGATCCAGCGGATCGCGCTGTCGCGCCGGAACCAGGTCATCTGCCGCCGTGAGTACCGTCGCGTATCCCGAACCGTCAGGCGCATGGCCTCATCGAGCGTGATCGCGCCAGCGAGGTGCTTCGCCCAGTGGACGTACCCGTGCCCGCTGAAGCTGGGCAGCGTCCGATCGAGTCCGGGGGCGAGCAGCGTGCGCGTTTCGTCGAGAACGCCGGCGTCGACCATGCTCTTGACGCGCGTTTCGATAGCGGAGATCAGCGCGTCCCGCGGGGGCGCGAGTCCGATCTTGCTCGCGGGGATAGCCCCATCGCGGCGCCAGCTCGCGGTGAGACCGCCGGTGAGGAGCGCGGCCTCGACGTAACGCACGACGCGGCGGACGTTGCGTGCGTCCACGCGGGCGGCGGCGTCGGGATCGAGCTCCTGCAGCGTGCGGTGCAGCGCCTCCGGCCCGTCGCGCGCGGCGTCCGCCTCGATCTTGGCCCGCAGGACCGGATCGGTCGGCACGGAAGCGAGGTCGAGACCGTCGAGGAGGGCACGAACGTACAGACCACTCCCGCCGACGACGACCACGGCGCGACCGCGCGCTGCGATGCCGTCAAGCACGGCACGCGCGTCACGCTGGTAGCGGAACACGTCGTAGCGCTCGCCGGGATCGGCGACGTCGATCAGGTGATGCGGCACACGCGCGCGCTCGGCGGAGGTCGGCTTCGCGGTGCCGATGTCCATGCCGCGGTACACCTGGCGCGAGTCGGCGGACAGGATCTCGCCGCCGAGAGCCTCCGCGACGCGTAGCGCGAGTGCGCTCTTTCCGGAGGCCGTCGGCCCGACGATCGCTATGACGCGCGTCGGGCGTTCTCCAGCGTGCCGAGCGCCAGGCGCGCGTTCTCGAGCGTCGACGTGTCCGGCGCGGATTCTCCGTACCGCATGTCCTCGAACGCGCGCACCAGCCCGTCACCGGCCGACCAGCGCGCGTCCTCGTTCGCGATGCGCGCGAGATGCTCGGCTGGTGTCTCGTGCGGCTGGCGCCATCCAACACCCGCGCGCTCCGCGAGCGTCAGGAAGCGCCAGTACAGAAGACGCAGCGCGCCGCTCGGGCTGCCGTCGTCGCGCGGCGCACGACGCGAGATGCCGCGGCGTGGTCGGAGGCGTCGCAGCATGTCCCCCAGCCCGAAGCCCTCGGCAGTTCCGCGCTCGAGCGTGACGCCCTCGGGCAGCTCGAGCCGCCGCTCGCGGAGCATGCGGTCGAAGAGGAACAGGGCGACCAGCGCCGCGCCGAACAGGATGAGCAGCTCCACGGCACCGAAGACGATGGGTCGGGTCTGCTCGATCTGACGCAGCAGGGCTTCGTCGTCAGCGGGCGTGCGCGGATTGATGTTGAGGGGCTCGCGTCTCCAGAACTGAGCGACGATCGGCGCGAGGAACTCGACGATCCATGCGGCGATGTACCCGAGCGGCAGCAGGATGAAATAGATGAGCCGCGTGAACGTTGGCTCGATCGCTGTACCGAAGGCCGACAGTGCGTCCTGGACGACCGGGACGAACGCAGCGGCGAGGATCGCGACGACTCCGACCACGAAGCTCACACCGGTCGCGGACGACGCGCGCGCACCACCGCGAGTACCGCGCGCGAGCGCGAGCTCCTCCGTCGTGCGCGCGAGCGAGAGCGCGAGACCCGAGAGGGCAACGACGAGGAGCGCGAGGACCGGGAGCGGTCCGTGCTCGATCGGCCCGGTCGCCAGCGCCGCGAGTCCGACGCACGTGCCGGCGAAGAGCAGCGCGTTCCGTGAATCGTTCCAGCGCACCGCGCCTCGTGCGATCGACAGGTTGCGCCATAGGAACCCTTCGGCGATGAGTGCGAACGCCACCATGCGCGACAGGACAGCCAGACCGTCAGGATCGCGAGCGGGAAGCACGAGCCCCCACAGCACGCCGGCGGCGAGCGTGACGATCAAGATCGTCGTCCCGCGCCGCTCGCTCTTCACCTCACGCTGGATGGTCACGAGCAGCAGGCCAGTGCCGAACAGCACCAGCGTCCACGGCACGATCGGCAGCGGCACCGTCCCGGTGGTCGCGACGTGCGCGATCGCAGCGATGCAGGTGAACGCGACCGCCTCGACGAAGCAGCGCGCGCCGATGAGGATCGCGACCGCGCCGCTAGCTCGCACGACGCAGCTCCGCCGGATGCAGGACGTCGAGAACGACGCCGCGCCCGCGAAGATACGCGGCGAGCTCGGCATCGACGGTCGCGACGCTCACTCCAAGCACGCGGTGATGCGCGCGACGCAGCGCGACCATCGCGCTGGCGAGACCGGTCGTGACCTTCGGCGTCACCACGATCAGCGTCGCGCCCCAGGGCAGCCGGCCGCGCTCGCCCAGGAACACCGCCTCGGGCGAATTCGCGGCGTAAGGCCCGAGGCGCGCAAGGATCTCCAGGCTTCGCGTGAGGGAATGCGGACCTCGCCCCAGCGCCGAACGAGGGCGTTCATGCGTGAGGTTGTCCAGGCCGTTCGTGACCAGTCCGATCTGGCGGCCCGCGTTCGCGGCGATACGCACCATGTCCGCGGCGGCGGACACGACGAACTCGACGGCCTCGGGATCCGCCTGGATCCAGTACTGCTCGTAGGACGCGACATTGACGAGGAAGATCGCGTCGAGGCTGGTGGCGGGCTCGTACAGCTTCGTCTGGAGCTCGCGCAGCCGCGCCGAGGCCTTCCAGTGGATCTCCTTCCGCGGGTCGCCGCTGCGATGCTCGCGCACGCCACGAAAGCGCAGCGGATCGGGCAGGAGACCGCGCCGCGTGGCGAGCTCCGCCAGCGGCCGCAGCGATGGCAGCTGACGGTCACGCACCGCCAGTGGCGCCGGATAGGCGACGACGTGCACGGTCACGGGATCGGTCCGCTCAGACACGGTGAAGCCGAGCCAGTCCCCACCGCGGAGCCGGATCGGGCCGACGGCGTACGCGCCCCGCTGCATCACGGTGAGCGGGAAACGCAACACGAGCCGCTCGTGACCCCGCGGCGCGAAGCCGGCGTTGACCCAACCGCGCGCGAGGCCCGGGGTCGGCTCGGGGGTCTCGATGCCCTCCGGCAGGAACAGGCGAAGGTCGAGCCATGGCAGCGGCAGCGGCTTGCGGTTGATGATCGTCACCGTCGCGACGAGCGGCTCGCCCGCGATCAGACGATCCGGTGTGATCGCGAGCTGCGTTTCGAGACCGACGAGAGCGAGGCGTCCGGTCACCCACACCATGAGCCAGACGACGAGGCCGCCCGCGCCGAGCACGATGAGCGCGGGCGAACGCGAGATGGCAGCGACGGCGACGATCGCGATGACGATCGGCCACTCGAAGCGGCCGGACCGGGTCATCGCGATGCGGCTCCATGCAGGGGGGTTGCAGGGGGTTCTCCCCCTGCGATGGACCGGCTGTCCTCCGCCGGCACCGGAGTGCGCGCGAGCACATCGGCCACGACGGCCGCGCCGGTGCGTCCGCGCATCTGCGCGTCGGCGATGAGGAAGAGGCGGTGCCTCAGCACCGCGGACGCCTGCGCCTTCACATCGTCGGGCAGCACGTAGGCGCGACCGCGGATCGCCGCATGCGCCTGCGCCGCGCGATAGAGCGCGAGAGCGGCACGCGGACTCGCGCCGAGCTCGACGCCTTCCGCGGTCCGCGTCGCTCTGACGACATCCGCGACATAACGGCGCACCGCATCGCTCACGCGGACCGCCCGGACCTCGTCGCGCAGGGACGCCAGAGCGCTCGCGTCGTAGATCGGTCGCAGGTCGTCGGTGGACACCGTCCCCGCTCCGTGGACGCGAAGGATGTCGTCCTCCTCCTCCGCGTTCGGGTAACCGAGCTGGAGCATGAGAAGGAATCGGTCGAGCTGTGCCTCGGGGAGTGGGAACGTTCCCTCGAGCTCGATCGGGTTCTGCGTGGCGATCACACAGAACGGCTCGGGAAGCGCGTGGGTCGTCTCGTCTACCGTGACCTGTCGCTCCTGCATCGCCTCCAGCAAGCTCGACTGCGCGCGCGGTGTCGCGCGGTTGATCTCGTCAACAAGGACGATGTTCGCCATCAGCGGTCCCGGCCGGTACTCGAAGGTCTGCGTGCGCTGATCGAAGATCGAGACACCGGTGATGTCCGACGGCACGAGGTCGGGCGTGCACTGGATCCTGCGGAACGACAAGTCGAACGACCGCGCGACCGCGCGCGCGAGGGTCGTCTTCCCCACTCCGGGAACGTCGTCGAGAAGCACATGCCCGTCCACGAGGAGCGCCGCCAGAAGCTGTTCGGTC
>Ga0207684_10003816_pt1 | contig 14533 bp, 17 predicted proteins | sample KBSK5501metaG_FD_184342 | JGI IMG/M metagenome (GOLD analysis project Ga0207684, IMG submission 184342) | Corn, switchgrass and miscanthus rhizosphere microbial communities from Kellogg Biological Station, Michigan, USA - KBS K5-50-1 metaG... | ecosystem: Host-associated > Plants > Roots >...
CGAACGCCATTTTCGGATACACGAAGACACTTCGTCGCATGCTGAAAGATCTGCAGCCGGAGCTCGGCGCAGTTTTTTGGGATGAAGGTCTGCCGCAGCGCCGCGTCGAGTTGCAACCGGCCTACAAAACTACGCGCAAGGAGATGCCCACGCCGATGATTCCGCAGCTCGATTTTATCCAAAAACTCACTCCCCTGCTCGGTTTCAAAAATATTTCACTCCCGAACACGGAAGCCGACGATTTGATGGGTTGCTACGCGATCGCGGCCTGCAAGCGCGACATCGAAGTCGTGCTCGCCACCAACGATAAGGACTTGTTTCAACTGGTCGGGCCTTGCGCAAAAATTTATACGACTGCGAAGGCTGATCTCGCATCGCCAAAAGACACCTTTGCGCTGCTAGGCGAGTCGCAGGTGAGGGCAAAATGGGAGGTCCCGCCGAAACTAATCGGCGATGTCCTGGCGATCTCGGGAGATCCAGTGGACAACATCCCCGGCGCGGGCATTGGCCGAAAAACTGCCGCGGCCTTGATCTGCGAATTCGGTGGCTTGGACTCTTTGCTCGCCAAAATCGACAAGGTAAAAAGTGCGCGCACTCGCGAAAAGCTTGCGAACGCCCGCGATCAGATTTTACAAAATCGGCGGATGGTCGAGCTCGATTGCCACATTGAACTACCGGTCGCAATCGACGATCTCGGAATCAAGCCTGAGTACCCGGCACTGATTGCCGCGCTGGAAAAGTGTGAATTTAAGTCACTCCTCCAGGAGGTCCGCGACGAGGCTGGGCGAGCAGAGAGATCACGGCAGTCGAAATTCAGCTTATAATTGTCTCATTCCCAGGAGTTAACATCGATCCGAAAATTTCGTAAAAAATTCGAACGCGGGGCAGGCTTCGCTGTCAAACTTAGCAGGTTAAGGCGATTCGGGCGGTTGCACGTTTCTCGTATTTGTTGTTTCTCCTTGGCGTGCGCTGCCCGAATCTTTTTCTTTTGCCCGCACGCGCGCGCGAACTGCGGTATTGTGGGTCGCCACCCTGTAATGTTTTGATAGCCATGGCGGTTTTATGGAAGGCGACACTACCCCATTTGGCATCCGAGGCTTTCTAATCGACGCGCCGGACTTCGGCACGCTGCGCGGCCGGCCAGTTGGCGCGATCATCATTGACAATGGCCGGATTTTAGAAACAGGCGATTATGATGACCTGCGCCGGGTGCGGCGAACGAATTCGATTCGTTGGATCGAGCACGGACCAGTGGCCATTTTTCCCGGCCTGATCGATTGCCACACGCATCTGCCGCAATATTCCGCGGTGGCGCGTGGCGAGAGTGAGCTGCTTCCCTGGCTACGGCAGCACATTTTTCCGGTGGAACGCGAATTCACCGGGCCAAAGGCACGAGGGGAAGCGCCAGAATTTTTTCACGAGCTCGCACGCCACGGAACGACCACCGTCATGGCTTACGCCGCGATTTACGAAGACAGTTGCGAAGTCGGTTTCGAAGCCGCAAAGGCCAGTGGACTGCGCGCCATTTTGGGCAAGATGATGATGGATCTCGGCTCCTATGGGCAGTTGCAACCCAAAAAGGTGCTCTCCATTTCTTTGTTAGAAAGCGAACGACTCTGCCGCAAATGGCATCGCGCCGAAGAGGGACGGCTCGAGTACGCTTTTAGTCCGCGCTTCGCCGTGACTTGCTCAGAAAAACTGATGCGCAGCGCAGCTGAGCTGGCCGCGCGCTTCGACGCATATCTTCAGACCCATCTCGCCGAGAACCGCGAGGAGCTCGAGAAGGTGCATCACCTTTATATGGGCGCCCGCGACTACACGCATGTTTACGAAAAGTGCGGATTGCTCACGCCAAAAACCGTGCTCGGCCATTGCATTCATCTCAGTCCGCGAGAGATCGCGGCAATCGCGGCCTCGCAGTCGAGCGTCGCGCATTGTCCAAGTTCGAATCTCTTTCTCGGCAGCGGATTGATCATGCTCGATCAGTTATTGAAGGCTGGCATCACCATCGGACTCGGTTCCGACGTTGCCGGCGGTCCAGAGCTCAACATGTGGCAAGTGATGCGCGCGGCGATCGATGTGCAAAAAGCGCGCGGCGCTTATGAACCAAATCTGCACCCACTCCGCCCGAGTGAAGCATTTTATCTCGCCACCCACGGCGGCGCGCGCGCGCTCGGAAAAGCTTCGATCATCGGCACGCTCGATGTCGGAAAGGAAGCGGATTTGATCGTTGTCGATCTGGCCGCGCTTTTGCCCTATCCGAAAAGTCGCAACGCATTAGCCAAACTCTCCACCGAGGATGTACTGGCGCTTTGTATTTATCGCGGCGGGCCGCATGCCAATCTGGAAACGTATGTGCGCGGCCAACGCGTTTACCAAGCGCCCAAGGTAGCCCGGAGTCCATGAGCACCAAGCCTATCGATCCAATCGACATTGCGATTCAAGAGGACATCGGCGCGGGCGATGTGACCACGGAATTTTTTGTCCCGGCGACCTTGCACGGTTCGGCCCGCATCCTCGCCCACGAAAAGGCGATCGTTGCCGGAACGGAAACCGCTGCGGAAATCTTTCGCCGAGTCGATCGCGCAGTGCATATTCAAGTAATTGGAGCCGATGGCTCTGAGGTCAACGCCGGCGACGTGATCATCGAGATTCGCGGCTTGGCGCGCTCCATCTTGAAAGCGGAACGAGTTGCTTTGAATTTTCTGCAGCGACTATCCGGAATCGCCACGTTGACCCGAAAGTTTGTCGATGCTGCGGCGAACGACCACGTCAAGATTCTTGACACGCGGAAAACCACGCCAGGACTTCGTGCACTGGAAAAAGCCGCCGTGCTCGCCGGCGGCGGCGCCAATCACCGCTTCGGTTTATTCGACATGGTGCTCGTGAAAGATAATCACCTCGTCTCTCATTCAGGATTTGCTGCGTTTGCCGAGACCGTGCGGAGACTTCGCCAGGAGCGGCCGGGCATGCGGATCGAAGTCGAGGCGGATCGCCTCGAACAAGTCCGCACGTTTCTCAAAATCAACGATGTCGATGTGATCTTGCTCGACAACATGAAGCCGGCGCAAATCCGCGAGGCCGTGGCGCTCGGGAAAAACAAGGTAAAATTCGAAGCGAGCGGCGGGATCACTTTGAAAAACGTCCGCCAAATCGCCGCCACCGGCGTCGATTACATCTCGATCGGAGCACTCACCCATTCGGCGCGCGCCATCGATCTCTCGCTGGAAATCACGCCCCTAGGCCCTTGAGCGTGCGCAACATCGGCAAATCGGACGTCGCCGCGGCCGATCGGTTAATTGCGGATGAACTGCGCGATGCGCTCCGCGATTGCACAATTGGCCGCGAGATTATCGTTGTCGAAGCGGCAACGTCGACAAACGATTCGGTTTTGCAAAGAGCGACACCAACTGCACCGGAAGGTTTGGTTGTTTTCGCCGAACGGCAGACGGCCGGGCGCGGCCAACGGCACAATCGTTGGGAATCTACCGCGTACAAAGGACTTTGGTTCTCAATCTTGTTGCGACCAAAGATCGACATCGACCAATCGGCGCAACTAACCGCATGGGCCGCCTGGACGATTGCACAAACAATCACAGACCAATTTGCGATGCGCGCGGCGACCAAGCCGCCCAACGATGTTTATGTCGAGGAAAAAAAAGTTGCGGGCGTGCTCGCCGAGATGCGCGCGCAGGAAAACGCGCCGTATCTCGCGATCGTGGGGATCGGAGTCAACATCAATCACAGCGCTGAAGATTTTCCCGGAGAATTGCGCTCACGCGCCATTTCTTTGGCGATGGTTTTACATCGACATGTTGATCGCCATGGATTTGCCGTCGCGCTTCTCCGCAATCTCGATCGAACTTACCGCGAGACTTTCACCTCGTAATTTTGCAGCGCGCGCAATTTTTCAAGCGCGCGGCCGCTGTCGATCTGCTCGCGCGCCAGTTCAATTCCATCCTTTAAATCGCGAGCCAGACCCGCCACCACAAATCCACCGGCGGCATTGGCAATCACCATGTCGCGTTTCGGCCCCCTGATTTCTCCCGCCAAGATACCTTGCAAGGTCGCCGCATTTTCCGGCGCATTGCCACCGCGCAACTCGGCCAGTGTTGCGCGAGCGATTCCCAGCCAGTGGACATCGAGAACCGCCGAAGTGACTTTCTCGTCGAGAAGTTCGGCGACGGTGGTCGCTCCGCTGATCGAAATGTCGTCCATGCCAGCGCCATCTTCGCCCAACCCGTGCACCACCCACGCGCGCTCACGGCCAAGCTGACGCAACACTTCGGCAAAAACGGTCGTTAGGCGCGGGGCGAAGACACCAACAAGTTGCCTCGACGGCCGCGCCGGATTCAAAAGCGGACCGAGCAGATTGAAAACGGTGCGCGTGTTTTGCCGAGCCAACCGCGTTCGCATCTCGGCGAGCGCGCGAAAAGCCGGATGGTATTGTCGCGCGAAAATAAATCCCAAGCCGTGCCGCTTGACGCACTCTCGCAATTCCGCCGGTGCGAGGTGAATCGGAACTCGCATTTCTTCGAGAACATCTGCGCTGCCGCAAGAGGAAGTGACGCTGCGGTTGCCATGCTTGACCACAACTACACCCCCGCCGGCGAGAACAAACATGATCGTCGTTGAGACATTAAAAAAATCGAGACCGTCGCCGCCCGTGCCACACACATCGATCATTGGGCCGGGCACATCTGCGGGATCGATCATTGGATCGACCGCGCGTTCCATGAGCAGCCGGATAAAACCGGCGATTTCCGCCGCGCTTTCGCCCTTGCGATGCAGCGCGGTCAGAAACTCGGCTTTCAATTCGTCGTCGACCTGATCGGAGAGCAGCAACGCGACCGCGTAGTTGATGTCGCCGCTGTTGAGATCGACGCCGCTGTGAAGTTTATCGATGAGAGCTTTCAAAACATCATTCTGTAGCCGCTTCGCTGTGCGAAGCGCCGCGCCGAACCGCTCAACCAAAAATCACTCGCGTCGCCCACAGGGCGACGGCTACAGGCGAAGCGCATTACGAATCCATTTCACGCAGCCAATCCCGATAAACTTGCGGCGAAATCTCGGAAGGTTTGATCTCGCTGCGGCCGCCCCAGAAAACATTCGTATAAGAAACCCGAATGCCACTCCCTTGAAGATGTCGATCGATCGCCACCTTGTGCTCGAGCAAGAGCGATTTGTCTGTGCCGTGAGCGACCGCCATGATATTCACGTTTTTGAACTCCGGTCCGGCTTCACGCCAGTAGCAGTGCGTGAGAATATGATGTCGGCCGACTTCAGCGCCCGCTTCGATTTCGCGCCCCCGCGGCACTGCCCAGTGAAAAAGCGCATTGAATCTCGTGACGCGCACGCCGCCAGCCGACGGCTTCACATGTTCGAGGAAAGTTGAGAAGCGCCCGATAACCTTGCGCGAATTCAATCCTTCGGCCACCCGATAAAATTCGTCCAGCGTCACGCCGGCTTGCGCCGCCCGTGCAACCCAAGGCCCTGGCTTAATCTCGCCCGGCGCGAGTTCACGTTTCAGCGCCAGCAAAATCCTCCACTCTCGTTCGCTAAGATCGACAACTCGTACCGGAATCATCTCCGCCGGTTCGTCCGCTTTACTTCCCGGGTCAATCGTTTTCCGCCGCACATGCCCAACGCCGAGCGTGAAAATTCCTTTGGCCGGCATGAGACGAAAATCCTCCGCACCAACTTTTTGCGCGAGCAATTCGCAATGTCGCAGCAGCGAAAAGCCGCGCGGCACTTTCAACGTCGTCCAAAGTTTGTAATCCGAGCCGGGTGAGACGGTATCAGTCGAGCGCAAAACCACGTGACCGGAAAACGGATCGCGCTGAAACATCCAGTCGAACGCACTGTCGATCTTGTCCTCCGGAACTTTCCACGCCACGAGCGCGCCATCGGCAAGGTTAGTCGCTAGCAACGTTTGCCGGACCCGCCGAATCGTTCCCGCGCGCAGCATGGCGGCGACGCGGGCCATCACGACATCGACATTCACCCCCGAGCGTCGCGCAATTTCCTCGAACGGCTCGCGCACGAACCCTTCGTTTTATCCTCGGAAACGGCCAGGATCTTGGCGTTGATCGGATCGTTGTGTTCGACTGGCAGCATCGACAATTAATCCGATGAGCAAGCGAAATTGTCCAACGCTCGAGAGCGCAGGCTTGCAGCCTGCTTCATCCGGCATCCTTGCCGGATACCGCTTGTCTGGAAAGTTCGCAGCAGGGATACTGCGAAGAGCGGGCAGGATGCACGCGCTCCCGGTCAAATCGCTGGCGCGACGGGTTGTGACGAAAGCGCGTTCTGGTTAGCTCGCGCAGGAGAGCACGGCAGCAAAGTGACAAGCCGTGCCGACGAGGACGAACAGATGCCAGATAAAATGACCGTAGCGTAAGCGTTTGTTTACGAAAAATAACACCCCGGCCGTGTAGGCGATGCCACCGACGACAAGCCAGAGCAGTGCCGACAGCGGAATGGCGAGCGCCAGCGGATGATTCGCAATCGGAATCAACCAACCCATTCCGAGATAAAGAGACATCGCCAATTTCGGGTGACGCGAAGTGCCACGCGTCGTCTTCATTGTTACCCCAAAAATGGCGAACGCCCAGACCAGTCCAAGTATCGTCAAGCCTCCGAGGTCGCGCAGCGGGCCGAGCGTGAAGGGCGTGTATGTGCCGGCAATCAACAAAAAGATCGCCGAGTGATCTAACACCTGCAAAATAGATTTCCCGCGTGTGTGCGGCCACGCGTGGTAAAGCGTCGACCCGAGATACAGCACCAGCATTGTCACAGTAAAAACAATCGTGCCGATAAAAAAGCCCGCACTGCCATGCCGAAGCGCGGCCAGGAGCAGAATCGGTGTGCCGATTAGCCCAGTGACCAAACCGATTCCGTGACTGATGCTGTTCGCCAGTTCTTCGCCAGCGGACTGCGTCCACTCTGGCAAGGCGACCCGCCCTTCATCGATGACATTTATCACGCGGCATCAGGAAAAGCCAGCCAATCAACTTTGCAAAGCAAAATGATGTCGCCGTGATTCACAGCTGCGGTTCCGGCAGGTTGAGCCATTCCTCCAATCGGCGCTTGTGTTCCTCACGCATTCGTTGCAATTGCGCGCGCTGATCGGGCGTGAGCTGCGGATTCATTCGCTCTTGCGCGCGAGAGAGAATTCCGTCGGCCTCGCGCGAATCGAGCGAACCCAGATTGCGCAGCTCATCGAGCATTTGCTGCACGACCGGCCTCACCTTCTCCTCCTGTTCGGCCGTGAGGCGCAAATCCGCGTGCAATCGATCCATTGTAAAATTAAATGAATCCCGCGGCTCGCTCGGCAGGCGCAGCTGGTATTTCATGGTACGGATCGTGATAAATCCGCCAGTCACTGCCCCCGCAACAAAGATTGCAATCAGTCCCAAAAAAACCTTCCATCGAGCGAGCGCGTTCATGGCCACAAAAAACAGAGCGACGCTGTTAAAAGCGATCTTTTTCGATGCCGCTGGCACGCTCTTTCATCTGCCTCGAGGCGTGGGCTACCATTACGCATTCGTCGGCGAAGAGCTCGGACTGAAATTGGACGCTGGGCAGCTCGATCGCGCGTTTTCCGCTGCATGGAAAGCAATGCCGCCGCGCACGCCGATCGATGGCCCGCGCGAAAATGACGACAAAGATTGGTGGCGCGCACTTGTCGATCTCATCCTCGACCAAGTCGCGCCTTCGCTCAGCGAACTCGACCGCGATAATTTCTTCGAGATCGCTTACGAACATTTCGCCGAAGCCGGCGTATGGGAGCTTTATCCCGAGATTCTCGATGTTCTGACGAAGTTGCACCCGCAATTTCAACTCGCTGTCATTTCGAATTTCGACGGACGACTTCGCATGATCCTCGAGCACCTCGGCATTTCGAAGTTTTTCACGCATGTTTTTATTTCCAGCGAACTCGGCGCGGACAAACCCGACCCCGAGATTTACAGGCGCGCCGTGCAACTTCTACAGCTCGCGCCTAACGAAATCTTGCATGTGGGCGATGACGCGGAGCGCGATTGGGAAGCGGCGAGCGCCGCGGGATTGTCGATCTTTCGGCTGGATCGACAAAAAAATTCACTGCGCGATTTGCTGACGTTCGTTCTGAAAAGGTAGGGGCGATTGACCCATTCGGCTTCGCTCAGGGCAGGCTCTCAATCGCCCGCGGGCGGTTCGCCTCCGGCCCAGCTTCCGGCTCGGAGAGACCTACAGCTCGGGGAGAGGGGCCTAACCTTTCGGGGCTGCTCTACACCGCTGGTTCCAAGGATCCGAAGATTGAAACTGCTAGGTGCGGATTCTTCTTTCGTTTCAGGCGGACCTCGAGCTCACGCGCTTCGGCGATTGAGGGCAGTTCCTTCGCTACGATCAATTCGATTCCACCACCAAAACGCTGCGTTGTGTGATGACTGCCACGTCGATGTTCCGTCAGTCGCCGCTCCAGATTTTCAGTCGAGCCGATGTAATGTCGCTGTGAGGCGCCTCGTAAGATGTAAACCCAAGCCATAGCGTAGTTGGGTCGGCCGGGACTCGAACCCGGAACCAACGCCTTAAAAGGGCGCTGCTCTACCGATTGAGCTACCGACCCATGCGCGAGAAAGTTTGTACTCCAGCTCAAACATTGCTGCAAGATTGCAGGGCAGGCGCTTCGCCTGCCAATTTTGTTTCAAACCTGACCGCTTGCGTGTTAACCGTTCCAGGCTCGCTATGAACCCATTTCAGAATTTTTCGCGACTGCTGGTTCTGGCCGCCGGAATAACATCAGTGCGCGCCGCCGATTTTGATCTAGCTACCACAGCGACCAACCAGCTCGGTGTCGATCTTCATCGGCAGCTCGCGACCGGCGATGGCAATCTTTGCATTTCGCCGTACTCGATTCAGAGCGCGTTGGCCATGACATTTGCCGGCGCAGACGGCGAAACGCGCGCGGAAATGGGGCGCGTGTTGCATTTCCCGACTGATGGCGATGCAATCCATGCATCGTTCGCTTCCCTGCAACGATCGCTTGAAGAAATGGCGAAGAAAGCGGCGACGATCGGCGAACAGTCCAAGAAAACCGGCGGACCGAGCGAGCCGATTACGCTGGCCATCGCGAACCGACTCTTCGCGCAGACTGGATACGATTTTCGTGACTCGTTCCGCTCGCTCGTTGAACAATTTTACGGCGCGGCTTTTGAGCCGCTCGATTTTCGCAAAGACGCAGCGGGCGCGAGAGAGCATATCAACAAATGGGTGACTGAGCAGACGCGCGACCGGATTCGGGATCTGATTCCGCCGAAGGGTGTCAACGCAGACACGGGCCTCGTACTGGCCAACGCGATTTATTTGAAGGCGCCGTGGTATTCACAATTTTCAGGCGCGTTGACAAAGCCGAAGCCATTCCACGTCCGCGGCGGCGCAGTTGTCGATGTATCGACAATGAGTAAGCATAGCCAATTTGGTTACGCGAAACGCGACGGATTTACAGCAGTGAGCATTCCCTACACGGGCAGCGAACTCCAGTTTCTCGTTCTACTGCCGGACGAAGTGAATGGTTTGCGCGGTCTCGAATCAAAACTCAGCGCTGACACGCTCGCGCAATGCGCGAAACTGGAAGAGCGCGATGTGGATCTCTATTTGCCGAAGTTCAAATTTGAGCCGCCAAGCATCGCGCTCGGAGAAAATTTACAAAGGCTCGGAATGAAGAGCGCGTTTGATCAGCCAACTGGCAGCGCCAACTTTGACCGAATGGCGCTGCGCAAACCAAACGATTACCTCTATCTTTCACAAGTCTTTCACAAAACGTTCATCAGCGTTGACGAAAAAGGGACTGAAGCCGCGGCGGCAACTGCCGCAGTAATGATGAGCGCTACGTCGGCGATGATCAAAAAGTCGCCGCCAATCGAAGTGAAAGTCGATCGACCATTCGTTTATACGATTCAGCATGTGCCGACTGGCGCCTGCCTGTTCGTCGGTCGCATGACCGACCCGCGCTGAGCTATGGACATCTCGACGATTGCGAACCTGATCAACGCAATCGCCGTGACGGCCGGCGTCATCTTTGCCGCTGCGCCCTTATGTCGGGGAGAAGCGTCAACAGTATGATCGCGACACCTGGTCGGAGTGGTTCCAGTGGCTGGCCGAGCGGATGATGGAGCGCGAAAAAGTGAAGGTAGCGGCGATTGACTCAATCGCCCCGGGCGGTTCAGTGAACCGCCCCTACTTATAACTCAGTTTGCCATTCACAATCCGCGCGGCGGATGTGAGCGGATGCGGCTCTGTTTTCTTTGCATCGACAATGTGCGTAACCTCGATGCCGCGCACCTTTAAAAAATCGGAAATCAAGGCGCGATGGCAACGCCACCAGACAGTTTCCGCGCACATGATCGCGGCCGGCCCGATTTCCCTCGCAAGTCCGCCAGTCGGACGGACTCGTCCGGAGGCAAGATCGACAAGCCGGTCCACGCCGTTGCAAAATTCTTCCGCCTCCATGTAATCGGCGTAACCGCGAAACGAGGCGTTGCGCCAAGCGGTGTTCTTTGAATCCGGTTTTGGTTTTCGCCGTCCGCCCAGTTCCGGAAAATGTTCATAACGAATTCCAGCTTTGCCTAACGAATCGGCGAGCGCTTCTTTGTTAAACTGCGGGTAACGCTTCGAGCCGGGCAAACTCCGGACATCGACAACCAGCTTGATTCCATTTGCCTCCAGCGCCGAAATGAAATTGTCGATCTCGCGGGTCGAATGCCCGATCGTCCAAATTTGCGATATCATTTCGTTTCTGTTTTTTCGTTTATGCGTATCCGCCGAGGTCGAATCGCGCTTCTCCTCGCTGGATTATACTTTGCTGTGATCTTTTTTGCGCAACTGCCCGATTTGCTCATCCTTTTTCCGACCAAGGCACGAATTGACCCTCGCGGTGCAGTTCGTAAAGCCATTCCATTTGAGAAAGGTGATCTCGAACTGTGGACGGCGAAATCACAACTCGCACAGCGCAGCGGACAGCCCGACATCTATGTTCTTCGATTCTACGGAAACGCGGATCGTGCAGAGCGCTGGGTCGCGGCGGAAGCGGAAGCATGGGATCGTCGCGCCGTCGAGATCTGGGGAATGAACTACCCGGGATTCGGTGGCAGCACTGGACCAGCCCGGCTTTCGCGAATTGCGCCTGCAGCGCTCGCAGCATTTGATTCAATGAAACAACAGGCTGGCGAACGGCCGATCGTCCTTTTCGGAGCAAGTCTCGGCTCGACCGCTGCGCTTCACGTCGCTGCGCATCGCGCTGTAACCGGCCTGATTCTCCACAATCCCCCGGCGCTTCGGCAAATTATATTGCGCGAATTCGGCTGGTGGAATTTGTGGCTGCTTGCGGGTCCTCTCGCGCTTCAAATTCCGGCTGACCTCGATAGCGTAGAAAACAGCAAGGCGATTCACACGCCAGCAATCTTTCTCCTCGCGGAACAGGACGAAGTCGTGGCTCCGCGGTTTCAAAAACTGGTGGTTGATGCTTATGGCGGAGAAAAGCGCATTATACCGTTGCACGGCGCTGATCACAACAGCCCTATCGAAGGCGCGGCACTGACCGATCTACACAACGCGCTCGATTGGTTATTGCCAAGGAACATGGAGCGCTGACATACCAAGATGAAATTGTCGATCTTGCGCGTCGAGTGCCCGATTATGCAGATTTCCGCAGGTCATCTTAATTCTTTCTGTCACGATTAATTACTGATACGTTCATCAGAAGATTGGAGAGAACAAAATGAACAAAATTCTTGCTACAGTGACCGCGTTCGGTGCAATTGCCTTCATGGCGATTGCCGCGACTGAGACCCAAAAGCAACCCCCCGCTGGCAGTCCAGCGCCGGATTTCAGCCTCACGACCAGCGACGGCAGTCAAGTCAGCTTGAAAGATTATCGCGGGAAATGGGTGGTGCTCTATTTTTATCCAAAAGATTTCACGAGCGGTTGCACTATGGAGGCGAAAAATTTTCAACGCGATCTGGCGAAGTACGAGCAAGTGGGCGCAGTCGTGCTTGGGGTGAGCGTGGACACGGCGCAGTCGCACAAAGATTTTTGTGCAAAGGAAGGATTGAACTTCAAGCTCCTGGCCGATCCCGACGCGAAAGTATCGGAGCAGTACGGATCGACCATGGAATATCAGGGCGCGAAGATGGCGGCGCGGAACACCTTCATCATTAATCCCAAAGGCGAAATCACCAAGGTTTACACGGGCGTGAAACCGGCGGAGCACAGTGAGCAAGTGCTGAAGGATTTGGCTGAGCTAAAGAAAAGCTGAATTAAAGAGTAATCACAATGGCCAACCGAAAATCGATCGATTGCAGGAATTATCCGAGTGAGAAGAATTGCTCGCTAAAAATTTCGGGCACGGAAGAGGAAGTGCTCGATGCGGCGGTGCAACATGCGGTTTCCGCGCACGAGCACGAGAATTCGCCTGAGCTTCGTGAGCGGATCAAGTCAATGCTCAAGAACGAGAGCGATTGATCATCCGATCTCATTTGAAAAGATCCGCACGAAATTTAGGATAGCGCTTGCGGCCAGCACTTGAACTCGTAGCCGATAATCCAGCCAACGCTGCGCTCCGCCATTACCGTGAGCCGCGACACCAGCGACCGGGTTTGGCGGCGGTCGCATTCCCCGAGGAAATAGAAGCGCCGTACTACGCGCTCGGTACTCATCCGGATCTCGTCGCCCGCTTATGGGATGAATTGGGTGCTGTTCTTCCCGTCGATTGCCGGGCGATCTTTTACGGGACACCGGCACTCATTCATCCCAAAACCGGAATCGTCTTCGGCTTTGCCGGTGGCACTCACACCTACGCATTGCGTCTTCCAGAAATCGAACGACTCGAGGCGATCCGAGCCGGCGCCCCACGAATCAAACATTATCCGAAGCAGCCGTCGCTCGATTTGAATGAGATTGGCGAGGAATGGGTATTCGGCGGCTGGCTCAAAGACGAAGATCGTTGGTGCCGGGCAGCCTATGATCATGCTGGAACTGTCACCTGATCCGCGATCAGCAGGCTTCGAGTCCAACCGATTTTCTTCCGCTTTAATACCGCACGGCATCGATCTCCTCTATCATTTTCTCCACGCCGCTGACGACCAGAGCAAACCGGTCGTAATCGAGTTTGTCCGGCGTGTCTGTGGTGGCGTGGTAATGCGGGTAACGAAAGAGCGCGGTATCCGTAATCATGATGCCAGGATAGCCGTGTTGCCAGAATGACCATTGATCCGACCACGCCACACCCGGGATAAATGAGGGAAGCGCAGCACCTTCCGAAGGAAGCTTTGCCTGTTGACGAAACAAGGCGATGGCGCCTCGCAGCAAGGTGCGCGACCGAACGTTTCCGACGAATCCGATAAAGTTGCCAGTGGTCGGGTAGAATGCGCCGATCAATGGGACCGGATACGTCTGCGAGCGCGGCGCGTCGGAATAATAGCCAATCGTTTCCAGACTGATCATGGCGGAAATCTGGTCGCCGCGGGCTTTGCAACGTCCTGCATAAACGAAACTGCCCATCTGCGGTGTTTGGAAGTAGGGCGGTTCCTCGTTTACAAACGCGACGAAGCGTAATGTCTGCGTCGGCTGTTTTTTGGCAAAACGGCGTGCCAACGCGAGGACCGCTGCCACTCCGGTGCCGTTGTCATTTGCGCCCGGCGCACCAAAGACAGAATCGTAATGCGCGCCGATCAGAACGATCTTCGGAGAAGTGCCGCGAATTTCAGCCTCGATATTGTGACAGGGCAATCGATTTAGCTCGTACGTGTCGCGCCGCGGATGCAATCCCGCGCGCGCAAACGAACTTTCGATAAAATCGGCCGCGGCGTTAAGTTGGGGATATCTGGGAATGTTCCGCTCGCCGATCTCGGCGGCGAAGGTTCGCACATCGGCAATCAGCTCATCACGCAAGCCAATATCCGTGGGCGAAAGCGTCGCTGCCCTCGAGGTATTTTTGCCAGGCATTCTGAGCAGGAGCCACCATCCTGCGCTGCCAAGCGCGACCAGGGAAATAGTAAGCACCAACACGCGACGCCACGAGCCGATCAACTCCACTTCAGCAGCATAAACTAATTTCTTTCCGCCCACTTGCGCGGTTCAACCGATCTTTTTCCGAAACATCAACGCGCAGACGCAGAAGAGGGAGATCGACATGATGAGCAGGATGATGAGGTGTGGCCAGTATTCGAAAAAATGCGCGCCACGCAAAATGATCGCGCGCATGAGCGAGATGAAATAGGTGGCGGGCAGAAGCGTACCGAGCGCGTAGAAAATCCAGGGCATGGTTTCGCGCGGAAAAACGAAGCCGGAGAAAAAGACGCTTGGCAACATGTAAGTCATCGACATTTGCAGCGCCTGCATCTGGTTCTCGGCTTTCGTGCCGACGAGCAAGCCGAGACTGAGCAAGGCAAAAACGTAAACGAGCGTTGAAAACATCATCGCGATCACGCTCCCGTTGATCGGCACGCTAAAAAGGAAACGCATGATCAAAAAAAGGATCACCGCCATGGTCATG